>OMBQ01002704.1_pt1 | contig 10725 bp, 10 predicted proteins | sample 1674311 | NCBI WGS metagenome assembly OMBQ01 (sample SAMEA103958160, study PRJEB25191) | human gut metagenome | biome: human-associated habitat [ENVO:00009003]; feature: intestine environment [ENVO:2100002]; material: feces | place: Germany | collected 2013/2015 | reverse complement strand
GCATGGTGGCAAGCTCGCTGGGGGTCATCAGCTCCCGGCCCAGCCGCTGGGTATTTTGGCTGTAGCTTTCGGATTGGCCCCGTGAGCGTCCCTCGGTCTGCATGGAGATGGTGGCCTTACCCAGCCAGTTCTCGGATATTTCCTTGATGGTGGAGCTTTCGCGTCCGCCGAGGAACAGCACACTATCCATGTTGCCGAGGATGGTTTCCGCGTTCTTATCGTAGATGGCCTTGCATTGGGCCAACTGCTGATACAGCAGGCACAGGCTGATCTCACGGGAGCGGATGACGGCCACCAGCTTTTCAAGCTGGGGCACCTGTCCCGTATTGGCCGCCTCGTCCCACAGTACCCGCACATGATGGGGCAAGCGGCCCCCGTGAACATTGTCCGCCCGTTCACACAGGAGGTTGAACATCTGCGAAAAGGCCAGCGCCACAAGGAAATTGTAGGTGCTGTCCGTGTCGCTGATGCAGAAAAAAGTAGCCGTCCGGCGATCTCCCATGCGGTCAAGCTCCAGCTCATCATAGGACATGATCTCCCGAAGCTGGGGAATGTCAAAGGGAGCCAGACGTGCGCCGCAGGAAATGAGGATGCTTTTTGCCGTCTTGCCGCTGCTTAGCTTGAATTTGCGGTATTGCTTCACGGCGAAGCAATCTGGCTTGCGTTTGGCAAGGCCGTCAAACATATAATCCACGGCGTTTTTATAGTTTTCGTCATCCTCCTTGACCTCCATGCCGGAGATCATGTCCACCAGCGTATTCATATTCCGATCCTCGGCAGGCCCCTCGAAAATGATGTAGGCGATTAGGGCGCAGTACAAAAGCGTTTCCGCTTTCGTCCAGAACGGATCGCCCTCCTTGCCCTCGCCCTTGGTGTTGGTGATCAGGGCGTTCACGAATTTCAGGATGTCGGCCTCGTTGCGGATGTACGACAAAGGGTTATAGTGCATGGACTTGGAAAAATCTATGCTGTTGAACACTTTGATTTTATATCCCCGGCGCTGGAGAAAGGCTCCGACCTGCCCCAGCACACCGCCCTTGGGGTCTACCACCACATAGGAAGAATGTGCCTGCAAAAGCTGGGGCGTGAGCCAAAAGCGGGTCTTGCCCGAGCCTGACGAGCCGATGCCGCAGAAATTGAGGTTGCGGGCGTTGGCGGGGTTTTTCGGGCGGGTGTTCATGGTGAGCCGTTCCGTGGCGGTCAGCAGCATATTGTTTTCAAACTTGGGGTCAATGAACGGCTTGATGTCTTTTTCGTTTCCCCAGCGGGCCGTGCCGTACTCGGCATCGCGGCGAAATTTCTTTGCTTTTTTCGCCTTGCAGTAGATCAGCAACCGGAAGCCGACTGCGCCCACAATGCCGACAAACCAATCCAGCGGGGCAAGGCCGGGGGCAAAGCTGGCAAAGGCCGCGCCGATGGTCTGGCCCAGCCCCAGCAGCTTTTCCCCGAAGCCCGCACCAGCGGCCAGACGGTACGCCGTGCCGATTTTCAGGCAAAACCAGCCGATGAACAGGTACGGGATATTCGGAAGAACATACTTCCTGACTTTATCTGTCGCCATGCGCCGCCTCCTTTGTCAATTCCCGCTGGGGCTGCTTTTTCACCTTTTCCTCCGCCTGCCGGAGTTGCTCCCGAATCGGCGTCTGCCGGGATTTGGCCCGTTTTAGTTCCAACCGGGAATACTCGGCAAAGCAGCCTGTGATGGCGTCGGCCTGCCGTGCCTTGAACAGAAGCAGATATTTTTGATCCCCCACACGGCGGATGGCGTAGTCCACACCCCATTTCCGGGCAACCTTGTCAAACAGCTTGGGCGTATCCACCTCAATAGCGTTGGTGTCCCCGCCGTGGCCCATGAGTTTCCGCACACTCTGCTTGCCGTGGGGCGTCTGCGCCTTGCGGTGTTCCTTGGCAATCTTCCGGCCCACGGCGGCCACCACATAGGCCAGCGCACGGGCGGTCAGCTTGGACGCCTTGACGCTGACGGCGATGGTCTGCCGGGACACTTCATCTCCGACGATAGCTTACACCTCCTTTACCCTCTGGCCACCGTGACCAGAAGCGGCCTATCTTTCCTCGCGGCTGGCGGGGAGCCGCTGCTTTTCCTCGTTCAGCGCCGAACGGTCTATGACCTCCTGATACGCCGCCATCTGCTCCCGGATATTCAGCTTGGGATAGGCGAAGATGCGGTGCTCCGGGGGAATATCTTCCATCCCGTGATACCGCTCCACAAAGTTACCGCCATTATTGAACACATAGCCGCCGGGGGCAAAATGGCCGCCGTCGTTGATCCGTGCGTCCCGCCCGTAGGCTTCAAAGTCGAAGTAGGGCAGCACATTATCCGGCACATCCAGCATTTCCATTTCCTCGATATAGACCCGGCCCAGCGCCTCCTCGCTGTCAATACCGGGGTAGAAGTCATAGCAATCCAGATTTTGCGTGAGGTTGATCAGGTCATGGACGCTGCCCGTGTATTCGCCGCTGTCAATGACGGCCTCAAACTTTTCAATGTCGCTCTGGTCGAGGTCAGACAGCACATGGGCCAGATGGTTCAGCTCGTCAATGCTTTCATATTCGCCCAAATGGTCATACAGGCCCAGCACGTCACCGTCGAATGAGGTAATAAAGATTTCCTCATACCGTACCCCATCCACGCCGATGCGCTTCAAGAGGGCCTGCACCTCCTCCGTGGTGGCCGGGAATTTCAGCGTTTCGCCTACAAGCCGCCCCTCGTTGTATTTGCCGAGGTTGGTTATGTAGGCTTCAAACAGGGATGACATATCAGCGGCGGCCCTGACGCTTTACGGTCAGGATGCCGTCCAGCGTGGTTGCCGTGATCCCCAGCCGCTGGGCCACAGCCACATCGTTTTTCATGCTTTCCGTGGAGATACTGCCGCACACCACCAGCACATGAGAGCGGCGGAGCAGGTCACGGCCCATGTCGATGCCGCTCTTGTGCTCCTCGGGAACGGCGTCGTTCAGGAAAAGGGGCTGATAGAGCGTGGGGCAGATGGGCGAAAAGCCCGCCTCATAGACAGCGCGGCAATACTTGGCGGCCTGCTCTGTCGCCTCACAGGGATCGCCGCTCCACGCGGCGGTGATATACGCAAGGGGTCGTTTCATTGTGAAAACCTCCGTTTTTATATAATGTGGTGGGTCAACCTTTTCCCCCCGCCCTTTTCCAATCTTGGAAAAGGGGGCGGCTCTGGAGGATATACCCCCGCCGCTTGCCGGAGAAAAAGCACAGCCGGGGCAGGCGGTCAAGGGCAAAGCCGCCGCACACGGCGGGGCGAAGCCCCCTTGACAGCCCACTCCCGCCTGTGCTCGATTACGGGCGGCGACGGGGGATATAACCCAAAGAGCCTGTCCTATCGGGGCAGCAAAAAGCCTCTGGTCATGGTGGCCAGAGGTCGTTACTTTTCCATATCCATTTTCTTATCGGGCTTGGCAAGCTCGGGCGGCTGCCGCTCTTTCCAGTCCTCCAGCAGCGTCATGATCTGGTCTTTCATCTGCCGGGGCGTGGCCTCCTTGCCAAAAAACTTTTCCAGTTCAGCGCCAGTAATGATCACGTCACGATCCTCCTTTTTCTTTTCTTCACACAAAATACCGTCGATCACATCCGGGGAGAGCTTGTTTTCCTTGTCCAGCTCGCGGAGCCGTTTTGCCTGACCCTTGGAGGGCGAAGCCTGCTGGCCCTCAATGGACACGGCGATATACTTCTGGTGCTTGGGGCGCACACGGGAAATTTCCACAGCCGGGGTGAAAGACAGCTTTCCGTCATCCATCGTCTGCTTCAATTCCGGCACAAGATCATTGAGCCAGATATACCGCTGCACGGTTTTCACGCTCATGCCGTTGCGCTGGCCCACGCTTTCAAGAGAGAGCTTTCCGGCCTCGGCGCTGTCGCCTCGTGCTCCCTGATGCTTGATGGCCTCATACTGCATTTTCAGGGACAGGGCCTTTTCGCTGGGCAAAATCGTTTCACGCTGACGGAGGTTGTCATCCGTCATAGCGAGAATAGCCTCGTCATCCGTCAAATTGCGGACGATACAGGGCATATTGCGATACCCGGCAAGTTGGCTGGCCATCTGGCGGCGGTGGCCAGCGATGATCTCATAGCCGCCGCCCTCACGGGGACGCACCAGCGCGGGCTGGTTGACACCGCCGTTGCGGACGCTCTCCACCAGAGATTTCATTTCCGCATCGTCACGGACACCGAAAGGATGATCCTTGAACGGATGCAGGTCGGAAAGGTCAAGATAGACGATTTCCTCTTTTTCGCCTCTGGTAGCGTCACGGGGCGTAGGCGGCACTTCCGGGGCCGGGGGCGCTGCCTTTTCTTCGGGGGCCGCATGGGTCTTGCCAGCCTTGGGCGGCTTACCCTGCTCCGGGGCCGTTTTTTCCGCCTTGGGCGGACGGCCTCGGCGTGGCTTCTCCGCCTTTTCCTCTTTCTTGGCCCCCGGCTCTGTGGACGCAGCTTTTTCGACTTTTGCAGGGCGGCCCCGTTTGGGCTTGGGCTTCTCCGGCTCCGGCATGGGCTTTTCCCATTCCTGCTTGCTGTACTCGGTGACGGAAACGGGCGGGGCCTCCGGCTCCTTTGGGATGTCCGGCGGAGCGTCCCTTTCCGGCGTGGGACGCACAGCGGAAAGGTCAATCACCTTTGCGGACGGAGCGGGGCCGCCGCCCACATCAGGGATCTCGGCCTGCTCCATTTCCGGGGCCTTTCCCGACATTTCAGGCGGGGCCTGTTCCTCCGTGGTAGGGGGATGCTTGTTTTCTTCTGCCATGACACGAATAACCTCCTCAACAAGAATTTAGGCCACGCCGCACGGCTGGCCCATATCGGCACACAGAGAAAACGCTGTCTGCATACAAAAACACCGCCTATGTCCTATTAGGCGGTGCATTGTGTAAGGCTTGGCAGCTCATTTTCAGTTGTTTTTCTCTGTGTGCCCTTGTCAAGCGATGTTTGTTTCAGATGAGATATATTCAGAATTTGTAAATTCAGACACTTGTATGGTTTATTGGAACTTTTGTATTCCTAATGAACTTGTTGAAACAAAAGGTTTAATGTTACCGATTATGGAAGCTCGTGATTTGTTAAAACCATCTGGTCTATATTACGAAAGCTATCTTAATAATTTTGGGCGACAATTATTTTATGTTATTTCCGGAAGTTATACAACACTATACATGGGATTTATGTTTTTGATTATTGCGTGTGCATTACTTGCCCTGCAATTCTTGACGCAAATGCAAACTACAAAATCAAGGTATCTAACACTCTCTATTTTAGGAGCACGACGTGAACAAATTAAGCGTTCTATCAACCAACAAGTATTATGGTATTTCCTGCTTCCTCTTATATTAGCGTGTATCAGCGGAGCAGTAGGGATATATGCCATGCAGCTATATTTATATTCAGGAGCGGCACACCTTGAACAGTCCTATCCTCTTTTAATTGCTATGGCTGTTATTGTTGTTCTTGTTATGGTAATTTACGGTGTGGCTGTTGCTCGAACAGCTAATCGTGAAATAGGAAAGCTCAATTACAAGCCCAATTCTTAACAGGCTTATAAATATTATGGGAAAGGAGGCGGACATATTGGCAAAGATAGTTGTGGTTGAAGATGATGTTTATATGCGAGAAGAACTGTTGAACTTATTAGAAAAATCGGGATATGATACGATTGGATTATCGGATTTTGAAAACGCAGTATCAGAAATAGCAGCATATTTTCCCGACTTAATTTTGCTTGACATCAATCTTCCCTTTCGTTCGGGTTTTGAAATATGTAAAGAGTTGAAAGCTAAACAGATTGGTACGGTACTCGTATTGACTGCAAGAGATAAATTGCAGGACGAACTGCACGCATTAGACTTGGGGGCTGATGACTATTTAACAAAACCTTGTAATATGTCACGTTTACTTGCCCGAATTAAAAATCTTCTTCGACGTAAAGAAGAACAGGTACAGCAAGGGTTACTTGATGGAGGTGGTTTTTTACTTGACCCGAATACCTTTACAATTTATGTAGGGAATAGCTCTTACCTTATGCCACCGAACGAAGGAAAAATATTACTTGCTCTCTTGAAAAATAGCCCTAAGATTGTTTCTAAAAAAGAATTATGCATTAGACTATGGGGAACAGAAGAATTTATAGACGAAAATGCATTACAAGTAAATTTTACTCGGCTGCGAAAAACGCTTCGTGAATTTGGTCTTGAAGAACGTATAGAAACAGTGCGCGGTCAAGGCTACCGCTTGAAAGAGCAGGTGCGCTTATGAATAAGTTGAAAATACTTTTAATCTATATTTCCTCTAACCGGGTATGGATTATTACACTTGCCTGTTTGGACTTGTTCTTTATATTTCTTGCTTGGTTGGCTAACCCTGATTATTTTATAAATTATGCTGCATTTTACGCCGGTGACGTCGGTTATAAGCGCGTTGGGCTTAATGTACTGCTGATATTTCTCTATCCACTCGACGAACGCATGCGGATACATTGCAAAAACCAGCAGGTCAAACTGCCCGATGTATTCGGGGTTGATCTCGGCTCTGCCGTGCTTTATTATCCCCTCGCGCAGGGCATAGTCTATCGTCTCCTGCCGCCGTGCGACGGCGCCGACCTCAAAGCCGTGCGAGGTGAGCGACTCGGCGTAGCTGCCGCCCATAAGGCCAAGGCCGAGTATAAGTATTTTCGTGTTTTTATCAAGCTTCATATTCTGCCTCCAAACCGATGGAGCTAAGTGCGTCAAAGTAATTCGGATAGCTCTTGCGCACCGCCTCGGCGCCGTCGATAACGCCGCCTGTCATGCTGCACAGTATCGTCAGCGCCATGACTATGCGGTGGTCGTTGTGCGACGAAAGCTCGCGCTGCGGCTTGCTTATACGCCCCGGCTTTATTGTTACGCTGTTTTCGTGCAGCTCGGTCTTGATGCCGAAGGCTTCAAGCTCCTGCGCCATAACGGCGGCTCGGTCGCTCTCCTTTATCCGCAGTCTGCGCGTTCCGGTAAAGCGCGCTCCGTTCCCTGTAGCCGCTGCAAGCGCAAACAGCACAGGGCCGAGATCGGGGCAATTTGAAATGTCAAGCTCCGCGCCGGGCCGTGTAAGCTCCCGGAAATACTCAAGGCACACTCTGTCGCCCTGTATGCTGTTTTCGTTCAGACCGTTCACATTAACTCTGCCGCCGATGAGGTTGAACGCCTCGAGCGCCGCGGCATTTGACCAGTCGCCCTCAACGGTCTTATCTCCGGCAGCATACCGCTGTCCTCCGGGAACGGCAAAGGTGTTTTTCTCATGCTCTGCGATTTTTATGCCGAACGAGCCGAGCGCCGCGGCGGTAATGTCTATATACGCTCTGCTCTCGACCGGCGGAAGGATCTTTATCACGCTGTCGCCGCTAAGCAGCGGAAGCGCAAACAAAAGTCCCGTTATGAACTGGCTGCTGACATCGCCGCGCAGGACATACTCGCCTGCCGTAAGCGCACCGAAAAACTCGATTCCGCCGCTGTCTTTTTTAATTTCGATGCCCTTATCGCCGAGAAGCTGCTCGTATATTCCGACTCCTCTTTCAAGCAGCCGGGGTGTACCCTCGAACCTTACTCTGCCGCCGGTGAGTGCAGGCGGTATCATAAAGCGCAGCGTGCTTCCGCTTTCGCGGCAGCGAAGCACCGCGCCCTCGGGTGTTTTGCCCGTTTTGCCGCATATTTTCACCGTGTCGCCGAGCTTTTCGTATCTTGCGCCGAGCGCGGCAATGCAGTCGAGCGTTGCGAGCATATCCTCGCTTTCGGAAATTCCGTGTATCGTGCTCTCGCCCTCGGCGAGGGCGGCGCATATCATCAGGCGATGCGCATAGCTTTTCGACGGCGGCGCGCTTATCTCGCCGCAAAGGCGCGACGGACTTATTTTAACCTTCATTTTTCTCTCCGATGTAGTCGATAAGGAAATCCAGCGCCTCGTTATAGCCGTCAAGCCCGTGTCCGCAGATGGTCTTGACCGCAACATCGCGGATGTAGCTCACCCGGCGGAACGCCTCGCGCTCGGACACCTCGGAGATGTGCACCTCCACCGTCGGTATGCCGACGCCCTTCACCGCGTCCGCTATCGCGACCGAGGTGTGCGTATACGCGGCCGGATTAAAAACGATGCCGTCAATGCCGTCAAAATACGCCTTCTGTATCGCGTCAACGAGGTCGCCCTCGTGGTTTGACTGATAAAACTCGACCGTGACGCCCTTTTCCTCGGCGTGCTCGCTTATCAGCTTCAGCAGATCCTTATAGCTTTGTCTGCCGTATATCTCCGGCTCTCTTATGCCGAGAATGTTTATATTCGGCCCGTTGAGTACGAGTATTTTCATTCTCCCAGCTCCTTTAATATTGCGTCGGCCTCCGCCTCGGGCGTGGTGTTCGCGTCGATGCGGATCTCTGCCGCCGCCGTGTAGATATCGTATCTCTCTGCATAGAGCTTCTCAAGCGCGCTGCGGCGCGAGGCAAGCGGTCTGTCGTCGGTCGCGATGAGGTTTTCCGGCGCGCGATCCAAAAATACGATCGTTCCGTTCTGCTTGAGTGCTCTCACGTTTTCCGGATCGAGCACAGCTCCGCCGCCGGTCGCAATGACCTTGCCGCCGGTCGCGGCAAGCTCGGCGATCGTCTCTTTTTCAATGCGCCTGAACTCCGGCTCGCCGAATTTGGCGAAGAAATCGGAAATGGACATGCCGATTTTTTTGACGATGTATTCATCCGTGTCGGCAAGCTCCTTGCCGCATTTTTCAGCCAGTATCCTGCCCACGGTGGTCTTGCCGCTTGAGGGCATGCCGACGAGGACAATGTTCTGCTTTGCGCTTTTCACGCTGTCAAACGCGCGTTTTATAAGGCTCTCGTCAAGCTTGATGCTCTGGAACACAGCCGAGGCGTAAACCGCCTGAGCCGAGAGCATGTACAGTCCGCCCTCTGCCGGAATGCCCCGCTCCTGCGCATCGAGTATTAGATTTGTGCGCAGGGGATTGTATATCGCGTCGAGCACGCCCTCAAGCTTCGGGAACGATGAAATGTCTATCGGTCTGCCCTCGACCTTCGGGAACATGCCGGCAGGCGTTGCGTTTATGATGATCTGCGCATCATTGTGCTCCTGCACTGCCTGCTCATATGTTATGCTGCCGCCCTTTCCGCTGCGTGAAACGTAGTCAACGCTCTTTGCGCCCATGAACTCCGCCAGAGCGTGCGCCGTTTTCGATGCGCCGCCGGTGCCGAGGATGAGCACCTTTTTGCCCTTCATGTCAACGCCTGCATGCTTTGCAAGCGCCAGCATGCCGGGAAAATCGGTGTTGTCGCCGTAAAGCTTGCCGCTGCGGTTTACGACGGTGTTCACCGCGCCGATGCGCTTTGCCGTTTCGGATATCTCGTCAAGATACGGGATAACGTCCTGCTTGTAGGGTATCGTAACGTTTATCGCGTTAAACTCGCGCTTTGTCATAAACTCGCCCAGCTCGTCCGGTCTAAGCTCATGCAGCTCGTATTCGTAGTCCGCTATCTGCGCGTGAATTTCGCACGAATAGCTGTGCGTCAGATGCTCGCCGATAAGTCCGTATTTCACTTGTCATCTACTCCTTTCGTCAGCACATCCGTACCGTATCGCAGGCTGAGCATATCCGCAACGCACAGCGCCGCAACGCTGTCGAGCACCGGGCATATCCTGCGGATTATCGCCGGGTCATGCCGCCCGTGGATGCTCAGCTGAGTATTTTCGTTTTTTATAAAGTCAACCGTGTCCTGCGTCTGCGCAATGGACGGCGTCGGCTTAACGGCGCAGCGGAAAACGATCGGCATGCCGTTTGTTATGCCGCCGTTAATACCGCCGTTATTGTTCGTCGTCGTGACTATCCTGCCGCCGGACACTCTCAGTGGGTCGTTGCACTCGCTGCCCTTCATATCCGCGGCGGCAAAGCCTGCGCCGAACTCAACGCCCTTGACGCCGCCGAGGCTGAACACCGCGTGGGAGATCACGCTCTCGACGCTGTCAAACCACGGCTCGCCGACTCCTGCCGGAACGCCGCATATGACGGTTTCCGTAACTCCGCCGACGCTGTCGGCTTCTTCGCGCGCTTTCAAAATGCGCTGCGCCATTTCCTCGCCGCGCGCATCGTCGAGCACGGGGAAGCTTTTTGCGTTGAGCGATTTTATATCGCTTTCAATGTCGCCGAGCTTTCTGTCCGAAACGCCGGCGCACTTTGCGATGTGCGTTGCAAGGCTTATGCCTATGCCCTCGAGCGCCGGGATGATAACGCCGCCTGCCGCAACGAGCGCCGCGGTTATCCTGCCGGAAAAATGTCCGCCGCCGCGATAGTCCTCAAAGCCGTGATACTTGCAGTAGGCCGAAAAATCGGCATGCGCCGGGCGCGCCGGGCCGTAGTTATAGTCGCGGCTTCTGGTGTTCTCGTTTGGGATGACTATGGTCAGCGGAGTGCCGGTCGTTCTGCCGCCAAACACGCCGCTTATGATCTTAAACTCGTCCTTTTCCTGCCGGGGCGTATCCAGCGACGAGGACGGGCGGCGGCGCGTGAGCTGCTTTGCAATGAAGTCCTCATCGACCTTTATTCCCGGTGCGAGTCCGTCTATCACGCATCCGACCGCCGCACCGTGGCTTTCGCCGAATATCGTCAGGCAAACGCTCTGACCGAAGCTGTTTTTCATCCTTAGCCCTCCAAACGCGAGAGTATCTCGTCG
>OMBQ01002703.1_pt1 | contig 10731 bp, 6 predicted proteins | sample 1674311 | NCBI WGS metagenome assembly OMBQ01 (sample SAMEA103958160, study PRJEB25191) | human gut metagenome | biome: human-associated habitat [ENVO:00009003]; feature: intestine environment [ENVO:2100002]; material: feces | place: Germany | collected 2013/2015 | reverse complement strand
ACGCACCTCCCTGCTTGGTACTGCGAGGGAAGAAGTCTGCGTAGAATACAGCCAGTTCCTGCTGTTGCTCATCGTACACACGGTAAGCCTTCACGTCGGGGTGATATACCGGAATGCCTGCATCCTCCTTAAAGGTAATGCCGTAGAGGCGTTGCGCCAATCCAAATACTCCGTCGATGACCTTCGACAGTTCGAAGTAGGGGCGCAACATGTCGGGGTCGTAGTCGTAACGCTCCTTCTTCAGCTTCTGGCTGTAATAAGCAAAGTCCCACGCCTTCAGTTCAAACTGCTCGCCTTCCAAGCGACGGGCACAAGCCTCCACTTCAGCCACTTCCTGACGCGCACGGTCGCGGTAATTAGCCATGAGGTCGTCGAGCAACTGGTAAACAGCTGCCGGATGCTGCGCCATGCGACGACGCAAAGCGTAGTCAGCGTAATGCTCATAGCCCAGGAGCTGAGCCAGCTCACGCTTAAGGTTCACAATGTCCTTGACTACCTGGAAGTTGCAATTCTCATTGTCCGAAGTACAACGGGTATGGTAAGCACGATAGAGTTCTTCTCTCCGTTTGCGGTTGTCCGCATACATCATGAAGGGGACAAAGCTCGGAGCGTGCAAGGTAAACACCCAGCCGCTCATACCCTTCTCCTTCGCCTCGTGGGCAGCTGCGGCACAGTGCATTTCAGGAAGTCCCGCCAACTCTTGCTCATCGGTCAGGTGGAGGACAAACTTATTCGTCTCCTTGAGCAGGTTTTGTGAGAAGAGCAACCCCTTCTCTGAGAGTGTACGGGTAATCTCACGGAAGCGTTGCTTGCCCGCTTCGTCGAGCGTAGCACCCGAACGCTCAAAACCCTCGTACGTTTTCTCCAGCAAACGGCTGTCTTCCGGCGTCAAGTCAGCCGGCCGATGCTCATAGACCGCACGCACACGGGCAAAGAGGTCTGCACGCAACATAATGTTGTTGCCGTGTTCCGAAAGGCGCGGTGCCATTTCGTTGGCCAGAGCGTCGAGCGCATCGTTTGTCTCCGCGCTCAGCAAATTATACATGACCGTCGTCGCCCGTTCCAGTCGGTTGCCCGTACGGCTCAAGGCTACGATGGTATTCTCAAATCCCGGAGCTTCGGGGTTGTTGACCAGGGTTTCGATTTCTTCCAACTCCTCTTGCATACCGCATTCCATTTCCTTGCGCAGGAAGTCTGCATCGGCTTCCGTGTAGGTAGCCTGCGGAAAAGAGGTTTGCAACGCCTGTTTCCAGGCGGCATCGTCCAAAAGTTGGGAAGTTATGAAGTCTCGCATAATGATGAACTGTTTCAATAATGGAAATAGGCTACGCCCCGAGGCGGGTAGCCCGTTAGGGAGAATCAAATGTTTCGCAGGGGGTGTGAACAGCAAGTTCGCGACCCATTACCGCAAAGCATTTCGACTGTTTGAGGCCAACGAGGCCCTATGAGGTTTCGTTCAGCAGGCGGACTGCTGAATGAAAGGAATATCGATTGAAGAGGGGGAAGTGCCTTCACGCCTGCGCAGCCTCTCGCGGGCCGAGCCAAGGGCGAGTGGTTCCCTTGAGAGGGGGCTATCAATGAACCGTTGAGTAGTTGATGAGTGTAAGAGTTGTTGAATCAAGCTCATGACTTGCATTATAAACTCTTCTACCTTCAACTGTTCAACTGATCCTGAATAGCACCCGCTTACATCGCTTTCAGCACCGCTTCGATTTCAGCAAACTTGTCACCACGGTTCAGCCCCAAGTACACTTTATAAAGCAACGGTGCCCAGCGATGCGTGTCCTTCGGAGCCTGTTTGCGGTAAAGCTCCAAGTAAGGTTCCGCATCCTTCAGATACGACTTACGTTGCAGGGAAGCCTTCTGATAAGTCTTTGACAGGGCATTGTCGGGCATGGTGACCAACAGTGCCTTGGCAACATAGGCGGCTCCCACGTAGTAATTTACGTCTACCAGCGACGTATCGGCCTGCAAGAGCAGTTTTCCCGTCTCGATGCAGGCATCAAAGTTTTCAAGATTGAGGTTCGCCATACATTCGGCCAAGCGAGCCGAAGCGTCCATCGGGTTACGCTCCAACTGTTTCCCAACCAAACCGAGCACCTCGGGATAATTCCCTCTCAATGCATAGTAATCGACCAAGCGAGTAAAGAAAACCGGCTTGTCTGCAAACTCCTGCCAACCGGTTTGGAGTCCTTGCAGGTAAGCGAGCGAATCTTTCTCGGCAGCCGCCGTATTGATCAGGCATTCCAGAATCGTAGCACGCGAGAGCGTGTCGGCCAATGCCCATTCTTGGTAGCGATGAACCTCGTCATACTGTTGCGTGTTGTACGCACACACCACATACAGGCTGGCATTGCTCTGATGCGCCTTCGTCGGCAAACCAGCATCCTTGCCCAGCGGTGTTTCGGGTAAGTCCAGACAACGTCTCAAGTAGGGCATCGCCTCCTGGTACTTACCACGTTTGTAAAAGAAGCGCGCCCCCACCAATAAGTTGGGAAAATAGCGGCGCAACTGCTCCTTCACCTGGTTTTGATACTTCGGTTTCTGCTCTTCAGTTACCCTCAGTTGCTGTTCGAGCGAGTCTAAACGGATTGCCTCGTTGACTATCTGATAAGTCGTCGAAAAGAAGGCAAGCGTATCGTAGCTCTGCTTTAAGTAGAGCTTCATGTTTTGCGCATCGTTTTGCCCTTGATAGGCTTCCATGCTGTAAATGCACAGCTTGGGTGCGTCGCGATAGACAGAGTCCTGTCTCAACTGGTTAATTTGCTTGATTGCTTCTCCGTAATTCTTCGCCTTCAAGGCCAGCTTCACCGGTTTGAAAGCTCGCTGCGCCGATAAGGCACCGGGAGCGGTGAAAAGAAGTAACCAAAAGAGTAGATATCGCATCGTCAATATTTTGTGTTGTCTGAGTTAAGGGCTATCGGACAGCAAACGGCCGCTCAAACTGCGCTCCACTCACTGACAACCGCCAGCGAGCTGTTCACGTGTGATTCCCAGTCCCTTTCAGAGAAGCGGATAGTTTCCGATTGCCTTCAGCAAGTCACGTAAGGAGAAAGCCTTTGTCCCCGAGCCACTCAACGGGCATCCGTCCCGTTCAGAAAAGCCGTCTCGGTCCAAACGCTATCCCACCCGACGTGTAAGAAAGGAGGATGTGCCCCCAATTGGCACATCCTCCTTTGGTCAGTAGGAATGCCTGGAGCCTGTGGGCGACCAGTCATCGTCCTTTATGGTTGGCTCTATTCATTATCAATGGTAAGTTGAAGGTTGAAGAGTTTAGGTTGAAAGCCATGGGCTGGACAAATCAACTTTTAAACGCATCAACTCCCAAACTGTAATTTATAGAACATCCCTTATTAGTTACCAGCCTGGTTAGCCTGTTCCAACAAAGCGTCCATCTGCTTTGCCTCAGCAGGCATATTCAAGCTTGAATAGATCATTTGCAACGGAGAAGCCCAACGCTTAGCGCCGTCGGGAGTGAGTTCACGCAGACGCTCCATGTAGGGACGTGCCTTTTCGTAGTAGCTACGCACCGTGGCCAACTCCTGATCATAGATAGCCTTCTCTTTCTTGTAAGCGGCCTCGTTCTTACCGGCGATACGACGGTTCGTACCGATGTATTTGAACTTACCCGATACGCGTTGGTCATAAATATCGTTGATGTAAGCCGTACCCATGTTGAAGAGCGCATCCTCGAAGTTGGGATCGATGGCCAATGCCTTCTCGAAGCTCTTACGAGCTGCCTCGTAGTCCTTCTTCACGTTGAGTTCGATGGCACCACGCATGTACCAGCTCATTTTGTCGTTGGGAGAGTCTACAGTCAACTTCTCAGCCAAGCTGGTAGCTTCCTGCATCTTGTTGTTTTGGATGTAATAGTAGAGCAGGTTCTGCAAGTACGAAGAACGACCCGTCTTCTGTGAAGCTTCCACGAGCGTACGCTGCCAAGCGACAGAGTCTTTCTTCTCACCGTAAGCATTGATCTTGATGAGGAAGAGGTCGTGAAGGTTGGCCGTGTCTACCATGGCTGCATCGGCACATTCAATCGCCTTGTCCCAGTTCTTCAAGTAGAAGTTCTGGAGAGCCAGGTTGAAGCGAGCCGTGTTGTACACCTTCTCCTGTGACTTATAGATAGAGTCCACTTCCTGTTCCGTAAACACGGGCGTAGTTTTGGGCAGGTCGACAAACTTTTGGAAGTAGTCGATACTCTCCTGCTTCTTACCCATGGCATCCATGAAGGCACCACAGTTGTAATAGAGCGTCAAGAGGCTTGAGATACCCAGTTTGGTGTACATCTTCACCGCGGGGTCTTCCTTTACCTTGCCTTTTGCGTTGGGTTTTGAGTTGTACTCAGCCGCATCGTTGTAGCTGCTGATGATATTGTCAATACGCTGGCAGAAAGCAATCGTGTCGAAGGGAACACCCTGCTGTGCGCGGTTCAAGTCGGGCGCCAACATCTTGTTTTGCAACTGACCGTTCTGCAAGTAAAGCAGAGCGAGCTTGTCGGTCTTCTGTTCCGCCTTAGCCTTTTCGATGTCTGCCTTGAGGATGTCCTCAGCCTCCTTGTAGAGAACCTGAGCTTGCTCGAAGGACTCTGCCTTACGTTCACCGACCAAACGGTCTGCCTTGGAAATCTTGTCATAAGCTTTCCATGAACCCGGCTTGGGTCCTTCACCTTGTGCCATCGCGCCACCGGCAGTCATAAAGAGCAGGGCGAGGCTGAGCATAATCTTTTTCATTGTCCTAATTGGATTTGGTAAGATTGGTTGTATGGTGTGGGCAGTCCCGCGTCACCGTTGTGTGCGGGTTGCCCACGATTGATTGATTGCTATATCGAATGTTTCTTCACGTTGCAGAAGTGGCTGCACCCTTTCGAGGGGTGTCAGGGTCGCCAGTCACGACCGCCCCCTTTTCAGTCCGCAGACTTCTACAGCCGGGAATACGTCATCGTCTGTTTTATGGGTTGTCACCGTGAGTTTACTCACCGTCATCCGACGTACCGCCTTCAATGACATCGTCCTCATCGAGTCCGTCAAAGAGGCCGCGCATCGCTGTGGTTTCCGTCACCGTTTCGCCCGTGTTCTCCGTCGTACCCTGGTTTTCAGTCAAACCCTCTTCCAGCGTTTCAACCGCTTCATCGAGTTCTTCCTCCTCAGTGGGCACCTTGCAGACGCTTGAAATGACGTCGTTGCGCTTCTCAAGATTAATCAGGCGCACACCCTGAGTGGCACGGCCCTGTACACGAACCTCGGTGAGCTTCATGCGGATGGTGATGCCACTCTTATTGATAATCATGAGGTCGTCCTCGTCGGTCACCGCCTTGATGGCTACCACGTCACCCGTCTTGTCAGTAATGTCGAGTGTCTTCACACCCTTACCGCCACGGTTGGTCACGCGGTAATCAGCTACTGCTGAACGCTTACCATAGCCGTTTTCGCTGACCACCATCACCGTTTCGTTCTCGGGATCGTTGATACAAATCATGCCGACTACTTCGTCCTTGCCATCTTCGTCGAGTCGGATACCACGCACACCCGTGGCCACACGACCCATCGTGCGCACCGTGTTTTCGTTGAATCGGATGGCACGTCCGTTTCGGTTGGCAATGATAATCTCGTCCGTACCGTTCGTCAGAACTACGCTCACCACGCGGTCTTCCTCACGGATGTTGATGGCGTTGACACCGTTCGTACGCGGACGGGAGTATTCCGTCAGACAGGTCTTCTTAATGATACCTTCCTTCGTCGCAAACATCACATAGTGCGTGCGGCAGAACTCAGCGTCGTTCAATTTGCGGATGTGGAGGCAAGCATTGATGGCATCATCGGGATCAATGTTGAGCATATTCTGGATGGCACGCCCCTTCGTGTTCTTGGCTCCCTCAGGAAGCTCGTACACCTTGAGCCAGTAACAACGGCCCTTCGCCGTAAAGAAGAGCATCGTGTTGTGCATCGTTGCCGGGTAGATGTATTCGATGAAGTCGGCCTCACGCGTGCTTCCGCCCTTCGACCCGACACCGCCACGGCTCTGTGCACGGAATTCGGCCAACGGCGTACGCTTAATGTAACCCAAGTGCGAGATGGTAATCACCACTTCGTCGTCGGCATAGAAGTCTTCGGGATTAAATTCGGTCGAAGAAAGGCAGATTTCCGTACGGCGTTCGTCTCCATACTTCTCCTTCACTTCAATCAGCTCGTCCTTCATCACCTGGTGACAGAGTTCCTCGTCACTGAGAATCTGTTCGTAGTAAGCAATGCGGCGTTCGATTTCTTCGTATTCCTCGTGGAGTTTCTCCTGCTGGATGTTGGTGAGCTGTGCCAAACGCATATCGACGATTGCCTTTGCCTGAATTTCGTCCAGTGCAAAGCGATTCATCAATGCTTCGATGGCAGCTTGTGGGTTTTTCGACGCACGGATGAGTCGAACCACCTCGTCGATGTTGTCTGAAGCAATAATCAAACCTTCGAGGATGTGAGCACGCTCCTGTGCCTTACGCAAGTCGTAGCGTGTGCGACGCACAACCACGTCTTGACGGTGTTCCACGAAGTACTTGATGCAATCCTTCAAGGTCAAGAGCTTCGGACGGCCATGTACCAGGGCAATGCAGTTGACAGCAAACGAAGTTTGGAGTGCCGTCATCTTAAAGAGCTTGTTGAGCACCACGTTGGCATTGAAATCGCGCTTCACGTCAATCACAATGCGCATACCGTCCTTGTCACTTTCGTCATTGACATTGGAAATGCCCTCAATGCGCTTATCAGCTGCCAACTGACCGATAAACTTCACCAATTCCTCCTTATTGAGTCCATAGGGAAGTTCGGTCACGATGATACTGTCGTGTTGCGGTCCGCTTTCGATTTCCGTACGGGCACGCATCACGACGCGTCCCTTACCCGTTTCGTAAGCATTGCGCACACCCTGCATTCCCATGATGAAACCACCCGTCGGGAAGTCGGGTGCCTTGACATGGTGCATGAGTTCCTCGACCGTAATGTCATTGTTGTCAATGTATGCCACACACGCATCGATGACTTCGCTCAGGTTGTGAGTCGGCACATTGGTAGCCATACCTACGGCAATACCGCTGGCACCGTTGACCAGGAAGTTGGGGATGCGGGTCGGCATCACGCTGGGTTCGTCAAGCGTATTGTCGAAGTTACGGTCCATATCGACAGTTTCCTTCTCAATATCTTGCATCATGGCTTCGCCTTCTACAGTGAGGCGAGCTTCTGTGTAACGCATGGCGGCAGCCGAGTCACCGTCCATCGAACCGAAGTTACCCTGTCCGTCGACCAGGGGATAACGCATATTCCACGGCTGTGCCATACGCACCAGTGCGCCATAAACGGAGCTGTCGCCGTGGGGGTGATACTTACCGAGTACGTCACCGACAATACGGGCAGACTTACGGGTAGGCTTGTCATGGGTAATGCCCAATCCCATCATACCGTAGAGAATACGGCGATGCACGGGTTTGAAGCCGTCGCGCACGTCGGGCAAAGCGCGGGCTACGATTACGGACATCGAATAGTCAATGTACGAGGACTTCATTTCCTCCTCGATATTGACTTTGATGATTCTATCGTCGATTGTTTCCATTTAATTTTTGTAGGTGTTGTTATTTGCAGTGACAAAAATACCGATTTATTTAAGGTGACTCTTTATTTCGAGACGAAAAAAGCCCTTTTCGGGGCCAATGACCGCCGAAAAGGGCATTTATCTGCGTTCTAAGCGAGTTTGTGTGCGCTGTCGAGAGGTTTTCCGAGGGGGTCGGAGAAGGATTCGAAAGTGCTTAGAGGGGAGAAAAAGGGGGATTTGGAGTGGGGAAAGGAAGCTTCGGCTGAGGAAGAGCGTCTGTTTTTTTCTAACGGGAGTCCCCACAAGGGGAAATGCGTTTCCCAAGATGTTGGGAAACCCTTTTAACCTCCTAAATGCATTTCCCAAGACGTTGGGAAACCGTTTTAACCTCCTAAATGCGTTTTCCAAGACGTTGGGAAACCGTTTTAGACTCCTAAATACGTTTCTGACAACACGCAGAAACCCTTTTGGACTCCTAAATAGGTTTCTGACAAGACGCAGAAACCGTTTAAACACAATAAAAGGGTTTCTGACAAGACGCAGAAACCCTTTTAGAAGCTGAACCGGACTTCCACAAACTCGAGGGGGAAGGACCCGGCAGTAAATCAGAAATGGGTGGGGAAGCGCAAAGCTGGCCATGAACAAGGACGGGGCTTTGCGTAAAGTTGGAATGCCGTCAACGTAAAAAGCTGACGGAAAGATGAAACGCGAAAAACTAACCTGCTCTACTGAGAGGCCTTCTAACCAGGCAGAAGTTCTCCCTCTGCTGAAAGTAAGAAGCCTGATGGAGGGAGGCTACTTCCCTACTCCTTCGAACCGCCCTTTTCGTCTGCCTTGTTGTCCTTGCGGCGGCGCAACGCACCGAGCAACGCGGAGTTTTCGTTGGGCAAACCGATGGTTAGACGCAGGCAACCCATATAGGGACGCACGGCAATGCCTTGTTGTTTCAAGTATTTGTAGACCGCACGCGCATCGGCAAACCGAACCAGGAGGAAATTGGCGGAGGAGGGATAGATGTGAAGGCAGTCAGGCAGTTCCTTGAGTGCCAGTTCTACCTTGGTGCGTTCCTCAATGATCTGACGCACCCATTTGTCTACGTCCATGCGGCGGGCAAGCATCTGACGCGCCAGGCGAATCACGGGGGTGCTAAGGGGATGAGTCAAACCTACGGAGCGCAAACGCTCAATCACGTCGGGATGAGCGATTGCCGCTGCAAGACGCAGTCCGGCGGCTGACCAGGCATGGGAGAACGAACGGAGCACGACCAAATTGCGGTACTGATTGAGTAAACTCAACAAGGAGGCTCGGGGATTGAAGTCAATATACGATTCGTCGAGCACAATGAGTCCGTCAAAGAGTTGTACCAGCTCTTCGATGTCGCTCTTGCTCAAAAGATTGCCCGTGGGGCTGTTGGGTGAACAGAGTATAACCATCTCGGTGTGGTCGTCGATGGCTCCCAACAAGGCGTTGAGGTCGAGCGAGAAGTCGTCTGCACGCAAGGGTACTTCCACATAGGCGGCACGGTTGATAGCCGCACGCCTGCCATAAATGCTACGGGTAGGACTGACCGAAACCACCTTAGCTTGCGGCTTACGGAGGAAGGCTCGCATGCTCAGGTCGATGGCTTCTTCCGTTCCGTTACAGAAATAGATGCAGGGCTGGGGAATGCGCTCGTGACAACCGTACAAAGTACAGAGTTCGGTCCATTCCTCACGCGGATAACGATTGTCGGGAGCATTGAAGGGAGACTCATTGGCATCGAGCGCAATGACGGCCTGTTCCCGACGACGCGGCAGGTCTAATTTTTCTGTATGCATAAACGATGGAATTGTTAAGGGCTGGTTCGATGAATGATGAGTTGAGAAGTTGAAGGGTGAACAGTTTATGTGGAAGTCATTACCTTGATGAATAAACTTTTAAACTCTCAACTCTTAAACGATGATTGACTGACCTTCCCTGAAATGTAAAACGAAGAGGCGGCGAATGAGAGGGGAAAGGGTATGTGCGTATGGGGCAGGTTGTCCTGTCGGCTGGATAAGGGGGAAAACTTTAGACGGAGGCTCTCGCACCCGCCAGGCAGACACGCTACCTACCTCACCCAGTTGCGGTAGAAGCGAACGGCGGCTTCGTGCCACACAAAGTCTACCTCATGCTCCTTATTATAATAATGTAGGGGAGGCTGAATGGGGAGTCCCTTGGCCAGGTCGCGCCGATACTCTTTGTCGAGGGTGTAAGGCTCGTACTCCAGGTGTCCGACGATGAAGGTGCGGCTACCATCGGTGGTGGCAACGACCCCTACCCCGCTCTCGGGACTGTCGGCCACGAGTTGCAGCCCCTCGGACGCATGAGCCAGGATGTCTGCGCGGCGTACCTCGGTGTGGCGCGAGTTGGGCATGGCGAAAGCGGGCGTAAGCGATTCCATCAGGAAGGAATCGGGGCAGTGAACCGTCTGCGCAAAGATGCCGAAACACTTGGCGGGCAAGTCGTACTTGGGAATGCGGTAGTGATGGTAAAGTCCGGCCTGTGCCCCCCAACAGATGTAAAGGGTTCGCTCCACCTGGCGGTCTGCCCAGTCCATGATGTGACACAAGGCATCCCAGTAGCGCACCTCTTCGAAGGGTATCTGTTCGACGGGAGCCCCCGTGATAATGAGGCGGTCGAAGCAGAAAGCGGCGATTTCCTCAAAGTCCAGGTAAAACTGCTCCACGTAAGCCTGGGGCGTGGTCTTGTACCGCTGTCCGCGTATTTTGAGAGGAATGAGTTGCACGTTTTCCCCCGTGTCGTGAAGGGTTCGCGCGATGTCTGACTCGGTGACTTGCTTTTGGGGCATGAGGTTGAGAAAGAGTACGCGCTTCACGGAGCTGACCTGCTGCCAATCCTGGAGCGGAAAGGTCTGTGCGCCCAAGGTCGCGGCGGCGGGAAGATCTTGAGGAAGGTAGAGCATGATGATAAGGAATAGAACGAAAGAGGAAGATGGGAAAAGGACGATACGGCGAAGAAGCAGACGGATGGGATACCCGCCCGGACGGGCAGCTTATGCCAGGAGGCGAAGCCGATGCTTGCTGAAGCATCGTGCCCACTTGCCCGGCTTAGTCCATGCGGTCGCGATAGTCCTCGTAACGGTATTCACGCAAGGTCTCGATGGTGCCATCGAGTCTC
>OMBQ01002698.1_pt1 | contig 10747 bp, 9 predicted proteins | sample 1674311 | NCBI WGS metagenome assembly OMBQ01 (sample SAMEA103958160, study PRJEB25191) | human gut metagenome | biome: human-associated habitat [ENVO:00009003]; feature: intestine environment [ENVO:2100002]; material: feces | place: Germany | collected 2013/2015 | reverse complement strand
ACAACAAGCGCAATATCAAGCGGTATTAGTGAGTTTTACTACCCTATAAATTTACACTACTCTCAAACCTGTTTTTGATTGTAGGAATAAGACTGTCAGTTTTACTACCCTATAAATTTACACTACTCTCAAACATATTTTAAGGTTAGTTAAGCGTAAAGACAGTTTTACTACCCTATAAATTTACACTACTCTCAAACCCTTGATTACGATATTGAACGAAATAATTTGTTTTACTACCCTATAAATTTACACTACTCTCAAACTATGCTCTCGCCTATACAATACAAATACAGGTTTTACTACCCTATAAATTTACACTACTCTCAAACCTCAAATTTGGAAAAGCGACACTACTCGCCGTGTATCTACATGGTAGAAACTATCATTATAATATCACATTTTCTATTATGAGTCAATTATATAACGCACAAATCATCATCAATAACTACTCTTTTTTCGAATCTTGTTTTTCCCTTGTCGGACGATTCGATACACAAGAGTGGTATTCCGTGCTCAATAACAGATTCAAACAGCTTTTCTGCTTTTTGCAAAGAAAGACAGCTGCGAAGATTCACGCATATAAACACCGTTTTACCGGCATACTCGGTCATTGCAAGGAAAAACTCCAAAAGCTTTTCCTCCAAAGTATCATAGCTGTCCACAAATTTAAGTCCGAACATTTTTAACAAAGGCGTAACATCGCATATCTCATCCGTAACAAATTCACCTTCTGCATACTGTGCCAGCTCAGAAATGTACCTCTCTGTCGCAGACAGCATTTCGTTTGTTCTGATAAACATATCTTCGTTAACAGAGCATTTTTTCAAATGCGCATACAATTTGGAAATGAGCTCCTTACGGTTCATTTCAAACGGCACAAATTCCGTTATCATCGTTGCTTGCTTAGCAAATGATATTAGTTTTGCGTTGCACGATATAACAGAAAATCCTGTTTCTCCTTCTATCTGATCGTTTATATCATTCAGCACCGTGTAAAAGAAATCCGGATGTTCAATTATCAACGTCAGGACTTTATCCTCCGAGTCAACATATAATTCAATTTGCGAATAGGCAAACGTCATAAAATCACCAGCCTTTCGTCGCTGTCTATAACATCGGATACAAATTCGCCTGTAATATATTCCATATCCGCAAATTGTTTTTCCGTTATACACAGCAAAGACACAATACCCGCCGGAGGACTGTTACGTTTGATTCCGTCGGATATCAGTCTTGCCGCTGTGCGATTCAATGCCATACGGCAGTAAACCGATTCCTGAAACATCATAAAACCGCTTTTGATCAGATATTTTCTGAATTTTGTGTATTCCCGGCGTTCCTCTGTGGTCGTAACCGGCAAATCAAAAAGTACAAGTAATCTCATATATCTGTAACTCATTTTATCTCCGTTTTTAAATTCCGAACACGATAAAACCTTATCAGCGAAACATCGTTCTCCTCTATTGCGTCAAATACACTTCTGCAATAAATTTTAACGGCATTTGTAACATACTGCTCAGTATTATTGATTATTACGCTTTCATTCAATATTCCTATAATCTCACGTTTCTGCTCTGAGGTAAAAATGCGATAGTTCTTTTCTCTGACAAAACGATCTATCAGTGTTCTGAACGGCTCCATCAGATCAGAGGCAAGATTAAAATTATTGAACATATTATCGTGGAACAATCCGAGCTGTGTAATATATCCGTTAGATGTAATCTCACGATTGAATGCGGAAAGTATTATGCTGTATCCGTAGTTGAGTGCGGAATTAATTACATTATCAGCGTTTCTTGAAAACTCTTTTCCGAAAAGCGCATTGAAATATACTTTTGCGGCATGACCCTCCCTGTTGGTTTCATCGCCGAGTTCAATCTCGTCTATATATTCCTTAAGCATCCCTGCTTCTTTTTCATGACCGAATTCCTGAAGAACACGAGCCTGATTGCGTATTTTTTCGCTGACTATGCTTGTCCATATATACGCTTTGACATCTTCGTCCCACTTCACCTGTTCACGCACTCTTGCCGTACAGTTATGGCAGCCGTATAAAGGCAGCATTTCGCACGATGGATTGTGCTTCTCATCACAAAATATCAATTTCACCTTGCGATTTGCAAGCTCGTTGATAAGACTTGCGGTTATCGATACCGCACAATTCTCAATTATAAGCACCGATACTTCATCCAATAATACACGCTTGATATTTTCTTCACTTCTCACGACCATGAAGCCAAGCTTCTTATCGAGCTTGGCTCTTCCGGTCACAATTACAGTCCTCCAGCTCATAGCTCAAGTAAGTTGTCAGACTTCTTTTCATACAAGCCTGTCGGTGACTGGTCAATGATTCTGATGTCACTATATTTAGTGTTCTTTAATATAGCGGACATTCTTTCAGTATGAAAGTTGTCAACACCACCAACCGGTTTCAGATTACACTTGTCAACTCGTCCTGTTTTTAAAACATCCACAAGTAACAGCAAAGTTTTCATCTGTTCTATAATAGACAGCTCTGCAAACTTATCTCTTCCTTCTTCCATCTTTTTTCCGGCTTCCGCAAGCTTGTTTATTTTGCTGAAAGGCTCAGAAATACACTTTTTAGCTATCTCATCGTACACTTTAAGATTTGATAAAACGTCAAAAGCCTCTCCGGGCTTGAATTTATTGCCTTTATCGCTTTTATCGATATACGATGATACAGCTTTAATGTAATCAGATGTATCCTTTGAATATATTGCAGCCATTGCTGATGAAATAGTAAAATAATGATAACTATCTTTTGAACGTATATTCACACGATAACCGTCAAACTCAAACAGCGTGTTAATTTTTATTGGTCTTCTTTTCAGCGGAAACGATATATCATCGATTGATATTTTTGCAATATTTTTAGCCGGCAATGCGTTTTTAAGTACAGAATATGCGTATTCGCTTGCAAAATTATCATCAGAGAAATAACGCTTTTCACATAATAATTCTACCGGAATGATAACCGCTCCGACTCCTGTACATTTGATTAAAGAAAAGCATGAAATACTCTTGCTGTTATACCCTCCGTATTTCACAGGGTCAAGATTTTTCTTCCGGTACGCAAGATCCGGATTGCCTGCTTTTTTAGGCTGCTGATCAAATAATTCTCCCTTTCTCTTATAGCAATAACGTACATATCTCACACTGTTTTTGCTCATCATACGCTTAACCGTATCAAAATCCGTTTCAGGATTCCATGCCGTTTCACCGTTTCTTGAAACCTTATGCTTAAGCGTTTCCTTGACCTTGATCGTATAATGCTTGTCGGCATTTTTAACAAAGTTCATAGGGTTGGAAGTAAACTTGACATCATGGACATTACCGATAACAATATTCAGATAAGCGTCCTTAGCATGATGCAGGTCGTTTATCTCTCTGCATTTCAGCATATCAAAATCATGTCTGAACTCCGAAACCTGTCCTGCTTTTACATAAACAATCTTACTGTCGGGGAACATTTCTTTAAGCAGCGTTGCAACAGCCTTTGTTGACTGTCTTGTTTCAACAAGCTGACGTTCAATAAATCCTGCGAGCTCATCTTCTGTAAACGGCGTTGAACGTGTCAATCTCTCATATTTTACCTTGTCTGTCGGATTTTTAGGATCACGATAAAACAGATTTTTCCAAAGCGGATGCATTTTATTTCTTATCTCAGCTTTTATCGGATAATCGTCCGACTTCTCACCGTTAAGCTGTGATTTTACAAGCACCTTGTTATGAAGCGAATCATCATTTATTTTGCTCTGAGGAAAGATATGATCAATATCGTAGCAGTGATTATCGCCAAGACGACTGAAATCTATAGCCTCACCGGAATACATACATTTTCCGAACTGGATAAAATAAAGATAGTACTTCTCACTTCTGAGCTGTTCATCGGAAAGGCTGCCAAGTTGCGATCTCAGATGCGATATATCTTCATCACTGACAAATGCTTTTGCAGAATCATACAGCTTCTCTATCTGTTCTCTTCTTGATGAAGTACGCTTTCCTTTTTCTTCTGGCTTGCCGCCTCTTGCCATCTCTACGAAAATCTTATCCGGATCCTTCTTTGTTATCTTTCGAAGCTCCTTAACTATCTCCATTGTTCTGATAATAGCTCTGGATACCGACGGAGATACATACATTTCACGAAGAGTCTGTGCAATGCTGCCCGTAGGATTGATCATATAGTACTTTTTGTTTTCTTCTTCTATAAAGCTCTTGTAGCCGTATGAATCTGACAGAATCTGCATTAGGTTGATGTTCTCAGCCCACATAAAATCTATAATGCTTCTGTTGCCGATCTCGCCGGTATTCGTATCAAGCTCATAACAGCCTGTAAGCAGTTTAGCTGATAATCTGCCATAGTCCTTATATGAAAGACGACTTATATATCTGATATCCTCTGCGGGTAAACCGGAATACTCGGCCTTTAGCCATGAAACAAGTCTCGGCTTATCTGTAGTAACGGTAATACGCTCAATTATTCTCTCAACATCGTTTTCTGAAAGAGATCCGTTCTCGAGCAGCCTTCTGAAATCAAGATATGACTTAAGCGAAGACTTTATGTTAATATCAACTCCGCTTAACGAATCACCTTTTTCTTCGCTGAATGCACCTTTTCGCTTAAGTAATTCCGTGATTTTCTTGACCGTCACTCTTGACGTTTTCATAAACAGCTCATTGAATATATCCTGCTTCAACTCCGGTGAAATCTTTTCACCGTTGACTTTGATATTATTTATCTCATTCAAAACAGTATATTTGCTATACAGCAACGAGTATTTAGGAAGGACATCTTCACCGGCAAGATATGTGCATTTACAGGTCATTCTTCTGATAAATCCATCTTCGGATTTATCGAAATCAACCATGTTTTCAAAATTCCACGGATATATTCTTCCTTCAGCCTTGCGTACTATCCACACATTGTCGGTTTCATTTCTTTTTACCAAAGGTCCCACAAAATAAGGTATTCTGAATTTCATAAGCGTAAGAATCTTTTGCTTTACAGAAATACCATCCTCCGTCTTGTTGAGAAAATCAAGATAAGCCGATGCTTTATCAAGTATCATGCTCAGCTCATGATAATATAACTGGTACGGAATAACACGGTTTTCGTCGGTAACCTGCTTTGGACAAAGTGTTTTGCTGTTGCACTTTTCAATCAGTTCATTATATACCGCCTCGTCGTCTGATTCGGGTTTGATTTTTTCGAGCTTGCTTTTGATATATTTGCAAAATTCTTCAGAATTTTTCTTTTTAAAGTTTGACGGAAGCTGCTTTAACTTGACATCTGTTACATTATATGAGTAGCTGACATAGTTCGGCTTTTCACCGGCTGTGCGGAATATTTCATCGTACTGAGCCCTGTCGAGATATTTACGGACTATGTACTTAAGTGCCTTAAGATCCGATTTATGCTGTTCGTATTCGCACACCTTGGCATCGGAAATTGTTTTTTGACCTTTCAATACATCAATAAGCAACGACCAGTCATACATTGCTTTTACGGCAGAAAGCAGAGGAACATCGGTATCTTCCATAGAAGAAGCCAGTAAATCAATAGTGTCTGCAAAATCCGCTTTTCCGACCTCTACAGTCTGTATATCAAGTTCATCATAAGACGGATTTCTGAACAGCTTGGCGAGATTTGTTTTTCCTCCCGATATAAACTTTATAAGAACATCAATATCTATCGGATATTCTTCGTCTTTATAGCAATCAGGTGTCTTTGTAGTTCCGAACAGCAGATTCTTGATTTCCCTCTCCTTTGCCGTTATGCCTATCTTCTTGCGGAGAATAACAGAAAACTCGTTCTTTACACTTTCAGAAAAAGGATTATCCTCTATATCGTTCGATTTAAACCAATCCGTAAATTCGCAATAAGAAGAATCAAAATCAAGAACTGCCTGTACATTGTTTTCGTCAGCACCGTTAAGGAAATGTCCTCTGTGTGCCACTATAAAAGCACAGGCAAGATAAACGAGCCTTACATCATGTGGCTTATTGCTTTCCGAAAGCTCTTTTATAAGATGATGAATTGTCGGATACATTTTAAAATAGTCACTGTCTTTAAAATCCGCGTCATCAAAGTATGTATTGACATTTTTGCTTGTTCTGTCTTCCGGATAAAGAGAGCTCTCCTTTAACCTCAAAAAGAAATCCGGATCGGTTTTCAGAATCTCTTTTGCAAACAGTTCACCGAGCAGTGCCACTCTTTGCTGTCTGCGGTCATATCTTCGTCTTTGCGTTCTGTGACCCCTGCGGTCCTCTGCAAGAGAGGCGGCTTCAAACAGGCTCACTCCCCACATTAAATTGTTCTTGTATCTGAGCAGTTCATACTTTTCGTTTGTAGTCGACCAGCCTACCGAATCTGTGCCGATATCAAGGCCGTAATAAATTTTTGAATTTTCTTTAAAAGACATATTGACATTCCTCCATAAATGTGTTATTATATTGCCATAGGATTTTACTACCCTATAAATTTACACTACGAGTTCAAATAAAAATTATTTCAAATCGTACTTTTTAGTACATCACAAGTGTTGTGAATATTAACTCACCTTCGGGTGAGTTTTTTATTTACTCAAATAATCAATCAGTATGCTTATTTATATATAGTATCATATCACATCAGATGACCGATTTCAACATATTTTTAAAATAATTGCCAAATATCTTTTCTGATTACTAAAAATTTTGTCGAATTTGTTGAACACCACTTGTTATATATCAATATATCATATCACAGCGGTTGTCCCATAAACAGTACATTTCAACAACTGAATGTAACCGCTTCCGAAAAGCAGATATTCCAGTTACGGCAAACTTTCGTTTCATCAGATTTGTTCTGCTCTTTTATCCGCATTACAACGAAAACAATAGCAAAAGTGCCGTAACGAAAAGCAAAGCCCCTCTGCCATAAAGCCGCCGAGATTGGCGAACAGCTTTGACATTGATGGATTTTTTGAACTCCTTTTCGCCCTCAAGTCCTATCTTCAAATTTGAATTTTCTGACATTCTGCGTCACCTCGCTATTGCAGAGTAATAATGAGTGTGAGTTAAATAATTTATGTGTACTTCCGACATACAGACACAGAAAAATCGGTCAAGAGCTGTTATTTCATGCCTTTAATACTGCCAAAAAAACAAATTGCGTAAAAATCAACATCGGAATAGTCGAGGAAAACAAAAAATTAAAAAATTGGTATGAGCAATTCGGATTTACACATACAGGAACCAAAAAATATGATTTTTTCCCTTTTACCTGTGGGTATATGGAAAAGATTTTATAATTTTTTCATTTATAAAGCAGACTGACATAAAGGATTATGCTATAACAGTCTTGAACAAGTAGTTATTATTCCGGACAAACAGGAAATGAGAGGTTTAGAGTATGTGCTTTATATGCGACAGAATTAAAATGATCAACAATGGTACAAATCCATACTTCGTTAAAGAATTGCAAACAGGTTATGTAGTTATTGGTGATAATCAGCATTTTAAGGGCTACACATTATTTCTTTGCAAAGAACACAAAACAGAACTGTTTCAATTAAACCATTCGAAAAAGATTAAGTTTTTAGAGGAAATGTCCATAGTCGCCGAAGCAGTTTCAAACGCTTTTGGAGCAGAAAAAATGAACTATGAATTGTTAGGCAATGGCGATACACATCTGCACTGGCACCTATTCCCAAGAAAAAGCGGAGATATAGAAAACTATGGCAACAACGGAAAAGGAACTGTTTGGTGGTATCCTATGGAAAAAATGTACAATGATAATAACCGCCCTTCAAAGACAGAATTAGAAGATATGAAAGAAAAGTTACTGATAGAATTAGAAAAACTGTTATAATCCTACTTCAAGTTTTTATGGGGTTGCAAAGCCTAAGCGTGAAGCGGATATTGACGAGGTTGTGCCGATGGGAATTTGAGTGGAAAAGTGGTTGAAAAAAGTGGAAATGTGTGGTATAATAGATTTATAAAGGCAGATAATCTGCCCGATAATCGGAATATGTATATGTTGGTAGATAACTCAGTTTCATTTCGTTGAAAGGTCATGTGCTTATGTCTATAATTAATTGTGTTGGCAAAAGAATAAAACGGACAGTTGCGTTGTTGATTGCAGCGACATTACTTTGCAGTTTGACAGGCTGTGCCAAAGGACCAACAGGAAACATTAATTTAAGTTCTGACATCGATTCAAATAACGCTGATGAAACGGAATTTGATATAGAACGTGTCCGGAAAAGTTTCATTATAAAAGGGGTGCCCTTTGAATTGCCAAAGAGAATTGGCGATTTGGATGATGCGTGGACATACCAAAAGCGTGAAACGCATTATGTTGACGATACAGGATTGGCTGATTTTTATTTTAACGGAAAAGAAATGTTTGTAGCGGGAATCGGTGACTTTATAGAAGGACAGGAAGAGGATGGGTTTATTTACGATATCGCTCTTGAATCGGATGATTGCTCAATTGGGGGTATAACGCCAAATGTTTCAACAAAGGCTGATGTGCTGAAGAAATACGGAGAGCCGTCAAAAATAAATAATTTTGAGGATAGGGGCTTATATAGGTATATTTACGGCACTCAAGACAGCAATCAAAAACTATTTTTCATAGAGCATAGCCAAATGTTCACCGTGGTGTTTTATGCTGAAAATGATGTCGTACAAGGTGTAAGGGTAGTTTATAATACCTTGGACGAATAAAGGAAAATTAATTATACTGAATTGCTTATTGACAAATTCCAATTCATCGCACTTTAATACAATAAAGGAGCAACCACGCACGGTTGCCCCTTTTCCTATATCCCCCGAGCCGCAAGGCTCTTTTTTATGCGGTTTACGATGTCAGCCCAATGGCAATTTGATAGGAAAATCGGTTGCATAAAGTGGGAATGCGTAGTATAATGAGTCTGTGAGGACGGTTAATCTGCCCGATAAATCGAAATTTATCTTGCTGATTTATATATAATACTGTAGGGGACGGTTTTCTGTCAAGAGTAACATGGTTTACACTTTGTGCAAGCACATGGTTTACATGTTATCAATAACAAACGAACATAAAAAATGAACTTGAAATGAGGGCGAATTTGGCGTTTTACAAGGATATTAAGGATAAAGAGCCGATTGCTCCTATTGATGAGAAGCTGTTGGAATACTATATCAAATAATACTGAGGTAATTTCAAATGAAAATAACAAAACCCGAAATGATTATTTTTGACTATGGACATACTTTGCTTTGCGAGCCTGATTGGAATTCTGACAGAGGAAACGTCGAACTTATGAAATACATAGTGAAAAATCCAAATAATTGCACGATTGAAGACATTCAGAGTGAAGTAAATAAGATATTCGGAGAAATTGAAAGTGTAAGGAATACTCTTGGATATGACATTCCAGCAAGAGTCGGGAACCGCCTTGCATTCGAACATTTGGCCATAGAATTTTCATTGACGCCTTTGGATCACGAAATAATTTTTTGGACTGCTGCTTCACAAGGAGCAATTATGCCTTATGCAGATGAAATGATAGATTATCTTAATCAGGCAGGTATTCGTACTGCGGTAATCAGCAACAATGCGTGGTCAGGCGAAGCAATAAAGGAGCGTTTTGACAGATTACTCCCTAACAATCGGTTTGAATTTATAATATCTTCTTGTGATTATATGATACGAAAACCCGATAAGCGTCTATTTGAAATTGCATTGATGAAATCCGGATTGACATCTGACAAGGTGTGGTATTGCGGGGATAGCTACTCAAATGATGTTGTCGGTGCAAATAACGCAGGAATTTTTCCTGTTTATTATAGCGATACAAATAATAATGCCAATGCCGACTTTGAATATTTGAGCGTAAGGGATTGGCGGGAAATGATAGAAACTTTGGAGAATTTATAATGAATGTTAGAATAATAAACACGGTTTTGTGCCGGGCTGGGTGGAGATGACAGTAAAAGCTACAAACTTAGTTGAGAATATGAATAAATAACAACTTCCCGTTTATCGAGCAGTTTACCACAAAAGGAGCAACCACGCACGGTTGCCCCTTTTCCTATATTCCCCGAGCCGCAAGGCTCATTTTTTATGCCCTTTTTTCGAGGAGGTGAAACAGAATGTCCGAGAATTTCGGCTTGAAAATAGGTCTTGAGGGCAAAAAGGAGTTTAAGAAATCCCTCGCCGAAATCAATAATTCTTTCAAGGTATTAGGTTCAGAAATGAAACTTGTAGATTCCCAGTTCGACAAGAACGACAAATCCACCGAAGCCCTAACCGCCCGCAGCGAGGTTCTGAACAAGGAATCGACAGTCAGAAACAGAAAATCGAAACGCTCCGTTCTTCTCTCGCAAATGCCGCCGAGTCATTCGGTGAGAACGACCGCCGCACTCAAAGCTGGCAAATACAGCTGAACAATGCACAGGCGGCTCTCAACGGCATTGATCGTGAGCTAAGTTCCAACGAGACACCGCTCCTGAAAAAGCTGACAAGTGCCTTGACGAATCCGGAGATGAAGCCAAGGACTTCTCCAACTCCGTCAAGAAAGCCGCCGACACCGGCGAGGGCGCTTACGGAAAGCTGAGCAAACTCATAGATACCGCAAAGAAAATCGATGCGGCTCTGGTAGCCGCCGTAGCCGCAGCCGAAACAGCCTGCATTTCGGGCAACAAAAAAGCACTGCATAAGCAGTGCTTGAATGGCTCCCCCTGTTGGACTTGA
>OMBQ01002697.1_pt1 | contig 10755 bp, 9 predicted proteins | sample 1674311 | NCBI WGS metagenome assembly OMBQ01 (sample SAMEA103958160, study PRJEB25191) | human gut metagenome | biome: human-associated habitat [ENVO:00009003]; feature: intestine environment [ENVO:2100002]; material: feces | place: Germany | collected 2013/2015 | reverse complement strand
GTTTCTTTCTGTTCCGCATATTTTTCATCCTCCTTCATTACCAGATTTTGCAAGTCAAACGGATATTCGCAATCCGCATTCGGTTAAAAAATTCCCCGAAAAACAGCTTCCCTGATTTTAGATAATGATAACATGAAACATTTGTAACGTAAAGCAGGAGTTACTGCCACTTCGAGCCCGACTAAGCCAGAAATAATAACAGCAATTTTTATTTCAGACAGGAATTATTTATGCTAAAATATACCTAATTATAACAATTCCGACGTAATTTCCTAAGCATAACAAAACAGCAGCCATTGTGGTACTGTTTAGAGTATCTCACAATGGCTGCCTGTCTGATATCACAATTTCATTTGTTATTTCTTATACCAGAATTTCTTACATTTCACCAGTACCTTTCCATCCGGAGCATCTGTCATCATTCCAATTTTGAACCTGTAATTTTTTGTCTTTCCGGCCGGAATATTTACATTGTAGGTTTTGGTCGGTGTTGCAGTTTCATCCAGTGGTATCTCAAAATACATCGTTACCTTTGTAATCGTATAACTGGAAGTGTTCTGCATACGGGCAGTTATATACAGCTCTCCTGTGTTCGGATTGTACTCATATCCCTTGTAGCTGACTTTGAGCTGGTTTAGCTTAGGTGTCGCTGACTTATACCAGAACGATAAGCATTTTACCTTCGGCGCTTTATATGGCTGCTGAGTCATTTTTCCAATATAAACCGTCTTATTCACTGTCTTTCCGGGATTAATCGTTACACTGAAGGTCTGGGTTATGGTTCCATCCTCCATAATAGGTATCTCATATCCCATCTTCACTTTTGTAATCGTGTAACTCGAAGTATTTTTCAGACTCAGCTTCAGATATAACTTTGCTGTATCATTGTCATATTCGAATCCTCTGTAGGTTACTTTAAGCTGTTTGGCAGTTGGCTTGGCAGCAGCCGATGCTACCCTTGGAAAAAATAAAAGTGCTGCAACTGCCGCCAGAAGAAAAAATACCAGATAACTTCTACATTTTCCTGCAAATCGATTTTTCATACTCATAAAAATCTCCTCCTCTCTTGATGTGCCATTATAGTTTCAGGCAAATATCAGGAAATACTTTTGATACACCTGATATTTTTTTCAGATTTATTATATATTTACAATACAATATCAGGAAGAAATTTTCTATTAACTATTGGTTAGTTTTTTATAAGCGCCATTACAGTCATCTATAATTTTGATTGTAATTGACCTAAAAAGAAGCAGATCTCCGTTTCTGAACTCAGAAATGAAAATCTGCCAGCTTAACTTATGATACTAACGGCAATATATAATTCACCCAGAAGCATGACATAGGCATGATCAGCACCATCGCCGGTATCATGTCCGCAGTTGGGAAGTTCTTCAGCTTCACCATACGAAAACCGGTTGCAAGCATCAGAAACCCGCCACAGGCTTTAAAGTCATTGATCATGCCCGGTGTAGTCAGCGGGAAAATCGCCGTTGCTGCAAAGAACAGGATCAGGAAAATAATCACCTGCGGAATGGCGATCATACACACTACCATTCCCAGGCTGCAGGCAAAAATAGCTGCTGTAAATAAATCCAGAATAGATTTGGAGATCAGCACTGAATGATCCCCGCTCATTCCGGATACGATAGAGCCATAGATTCCTGTTCCGCTTGCACAGAATAATACGATGATCGTCACCAGTGTATTCATAAACTCATCCTCAGAAAGCTCTGAATTTGAATTCTTGATAAATTTGCCGATCACACGCTGCATAACACCGGCACCGGCATTGATCCTTTCTCCAAGATGAATCGCAAGTCCGATTCCCGTACCGATCACAACAGAAAAAATAACCGCCGGCATATTTTCCATCAGACCGATGGTGCTGATTCCCATTCCCATAGAGCATACCCCGAATACAAGAGTAATATCCTCTTTGAATTTTGGACTTAATTTGTGCCCCACAAAAGCACCCAGGATTCCGCCTATAACTATGGATAATGCATTGATAATTATTCCAATAGGCATAACCTTTTTCTCCCTCCTTTATCTTTTTTCTTCTTCGTAAATATTATACCCATCTCTGCCATTCTGTTTTGTCTTATATAATGCAGTATCTGCATTTTTATACAGATCAAGATATCCTGTTCCATGTTCCGGAGCAAATGCCATTCCGGCACTAATGGTAATATTCTTTCCATTCATTTCCGTAAACGATAATTCTTCAACCTTTTTTATCAGACTTTCGATTCTGGAAACAGCAACTTCTCTGCTGTCCGTTTTCCTCATATATACTACAAATTCATCACCACCAATCCTGCCGACAATGTCTCCTTCACGAAAATGCTCATGAAGCACTTCACCAAATTTGTGCAGGACTTTGTCCCCTGTAATGTGTCCATATATATCATTTACTTCCTTAAAATGATCCACATCCATGATCACAAAAGTTCCCGGTTCCTGCGGGTGTTCCTGCAGAACATTATGGATCCGTTCTTCTGTACTTCTCTTATTGTACGCGCTGGTCAGTGCATCTGTCTCGGCTGCCTGAATAAGCTGTTTATCCTTTGATCTGTTCTTAACAAATCCCCAAAGGAACAACATGCTTACCATAACACAAAACCCGATTGTAAAAATCAGTTCATATCTTCGTACAAAGTTATAAGATTTCTGCGCTTCAGAAACAGGGATAACATAACAAATCATCCAGTCATTCAATCCCATATCTGTATAGGCCAGATAACGGTCTGAATTATAATCATTTCCAATTCTTATTTTCATCAGTCCATCGGCACCCACTGTAAAATCTTTTTTCACTTCTGTCAGGGACGAATCAAAAATAAGTGTCTGATCATCATAAAATCCAAAGAAGTTATCGCCATATTCAATCTCATGATAGGCAAAATCACCATCATACGCAATAATCTCACCATCACTGGTAGTAATCAGTGTATATCCTACATCTTCAAAGAAATCGTTAAACAGCATACGGCTTAATGCAGTTACGTTATAAGAACCACCCAGAACTCCTATCACTTTTCCGTTTTTCCAGACCGGTACGCCCAGAATTACACGGGTTTCTTTATCTACGCTGCTCTCCAGTGGATCGCTTAGTGTTTCTTTTCCCTCCATTCCTTCCTTAAAATATCTCCTCAAAGATACATTCTTCTCTGCTCCGTTATCATAATGAGCCGTACCATCTGCTTCAATCAGTGCTGTACGCTCTAAAGCAGTTTCCTCTTCAAGTGATATTAACATTTCCATATTTTCATCCGACACAAGTTCTTCGGATTTTCCAATCTCTTTTGCTATACCCCTCAGATATCCATAATGAATATCCAAAATTGCTTTAATATGTTCACTCTGTCTGGAAACATTCGTCTTAATTACTTTCTGCGAGTTACGCTCAATAGAATTCTGCGTGCATACCAGAAATATGCCCAGACTTACTGCTACCGCACACACAAATATAAGAGCAGCAGCTACATACTCAGTGATTTCATTTTTCTTTCTCATAAACATCTCCTTTCACCCCACATTTTTCTGTTTGTCTTTTGTTGGGTTACATTATACACACACTTTCCCGAAACTGCGGTCAAAATACTTTCACTGTTAATCCTCTGTAACAGATTTGTGTAATACATATATCTGTCGCTTAAACCTTCAGGACAATTTTAATATATCAAATCGAACTGTGAAAATCCAGATAAATCGTCAAATTTTCGTCAAAAAAAGACAGACTCTCTATTTTCTTTCAAGATATCTGTCTTTTTAATCATATACATTACATTGGTTCTAAAGTGTGTTTAAACTTTACGCAAGATATGCGTCACATTTTATGGGAGATTTTTTCAAACCCACACTGGTATGCCAGATAATCAGATCAGCTTAACAATATCATTATACATAACAAATACCATCAGTGCCATCAACAGCATCAGCCCTGCGAAATGGATGCCGCCCTCCACCTGTCTGTTAATCGGTTTTCTGCGGATTGCCTCTATGACAAGGAATACCAGCCGTCCACCGTCCAGTGCCGGAAACGGAAGGAGGTTCATAACTCCAAGGTTTGCAGAGAGCAGAACTGCCAGATTAAGCATATTCATCCACAGGATCATGGTTCCTTCGCTTTTGCTTTCCTCATACGTAGTTCCGATTGCATCCACAATTCCGACCGGACCACTCAGATCTTTCATTCCAAGCTTTCCGCTGACCAGCTCTTTCAGGCTGAGAATCGTTGTACGTACCATATATTTTACTTCTACGGCACCATATTTGACTACATTCAGCCCTTTTGCTTTTTCAGAATACATATTGTAGGTAAATCCTGATTCTGCCGTACGGTATTCTTTTGGTGTAACCGTAATATCATATTCCTGTCCGTCCCTGGAATAGGTAATCTTTACAGACTTTTCTGTCAGCGGATTCTCCTGAATATATTTCTGGTAATCTGCTGCATTTGTAATCTTCACTCCATTAATGGATGTGATCACATCTCCCTGCTGAATCCCTGCTTCCTGCAACGGCATTCCATCCATTACAGATTCCACTGTCATGGCAGAAGTATCATCCCCGTTGAAATTGCAGCCCAGAAGGTATCTCACATTTGTATCCGACTTATAGGAAATGTCCATCTTCTTTCCATCACGCTTAACAGTCAGGTTAATGGTATCTCCCTCTTTCAGCTGGTTCAGATAGGAATATACATAGAGATCTTTTCCCAGATCAATGTGATATCCCTGATAACCGGTAATAATATCTCCCTCTTTCAGTCCTGCCGCCTCAGCCGCAGAACCTTCCTTTACGGAAAGAACTCTGGATGGTTCATATCCTACAGCACCTACAATGATCACAGACAATACAAATGCCATGATAAAGTTAAATACCGGTCCTGCGGCAACTACAGAAATCCTGCCCCACACAGACGCACTGTTAAAAGTTCCCGGTTCATTCTCTATGTCCGTATCCTCCCCCAGCATGGCACAGGAGCCACCGATAGGAAGAAGTTTCAGTGAATATCTGGTATCTCCTTTCTCAAAACTGTAAAGTCTTGGTCCCATTCCCAAAGAGAATTCTGTGACCACGATCTTATTCAGCTTTGCAAAAAGAAAATGTCCCAGCTCATGAAAGAGAATGATTGCACTGAATATGACAATTGCAATAATAATTTTCAATCTACCACCTGCTTTCAATCCAACGATAAGTTTCTTTCTCAATCTCCAGAATCTGATCCAGGTCCGGATCCTTTACTGCTGTATGTCTGCTCATAGACTGCCCGATAATCTCGTAAATATCCAGAAAGCTGATTTTTTTCTGAAGGAATTTGCGGACTGCCAGCTCATTTGCAGCATTAAAAACGGTTGGCATACTGCCGCCTGCCCTTGCCGCTTCCACCGCCATTGGAAGACCTTTAAAAGTTTTCCTGTCCGGCTCCTCAAAGGTGATCTGCTTCAACATATGAAAATCCAGTCTGTCGCCTTTTAAAAATCTTCTGTCCGGGTAGCATAATGCATACTGTATCGGAAGTCTCATATCCGGTGTTCCAAGCTGTGCCATCACTGCACCGTCCTCGAATTCCACCATAGAGTGGATAATACTCTGCGGCTGAACCACAACCTGAATATGATCCAGATCTACATCAAAAAGCCATCTGGCTTCCATAACTTCCAGACCTTTATTTACCAGAGTTGCAGAATCCACTGTAATCTTCTGTCCCATTACCCAGTTCGGATGCTTCAGCGTATCCTCCAGAGTCACCTTCTCCAGATCTGCTGTTTTCTTTCCGCGGAAAGGACCGCCGGATGCAGTGATGAGCAGTTTATGTATCTGCTCTCTTTTCTCTCCATGAAGTGCCTGGAAAATAGCACTGTGCTCGCTGTCTACAGGCAGGATCTGCACACCGAACTGCTTTGCCAACGGCATGATCAGATGTCCGGCTGTTACCAGTGTTTCCTTATTTGCCAGAGCAATATCCTTACCTGCAAGGATTGCTTCCATAGTTGGTCTGATTCCTATCATTCCTACGATAGCGGTCACCAGAATGTCTGATTCTTCCATTCTGGCAAGTTCGATAAGACCACCCATCTGGCTTACGATTTTTACATCCAGATCCTGCACACGTACTGCCAGATCTCTGGCTGCCTCTTCTTTCCAGACTGCAACAAGTCTGGGATGAAATTCACGTATCTGCTTCTCCAGCATTTCTACATTGCTGCCTGCTGCAAGACCAACTACTTCCAGGTCATCATTTGCACGTACCACATCCAGTGTCTGTGTTCCGATCGAACCTGTAGAACCTAAGACTGCTACTTTTTTCATCTTGTACCTCATTTCAATACTTATACAACAATTTTATAAAATTACTTCTGACCTGACAGTTCTCATATCAGAAAATACTGTAAACATGTATATCAGAAGAATATATGCTCCGTTAGAGCGCGTCTGAAAAAGGCTTTCTGCAAGATGTGCGTCACAATTTATGGGATATTTTGCCCGGATGAGGGCGCCGTAGCGGGCTACGGCAACTGAATTCGGGTGAAATATCCCGCAAAGTGGGGCGTGCAGATTGCGGGAATGATTTTTCAGACACGCTCTAGATCTCAATCATCACAAGAGAGAGGAAATAAATAACCGGTGCTGTGAAGATCACACTGTCAAATCTGTCAAGGATTCCTCCATGTCCCGGAATTAATTTTCCATAATCTTTAATCCCCTGATTTCTCTTGATCGCAGATGCAGCCAGATCGCCTACCATGGAAATCAGCGCTCCGATTGCACAGATCACAGCATATTCCAGCATCGGTCCCTGAGTGGCTGCTGCATAGATCACACCAAGAAGTGCAGCTCCTGCCACACCACCCACAGCTCCCTCCACAGATTTCTTAGGGCTGAGGACAGGTGCCATTTTATGTTTACCGATCAGCATTCCCACACAATATGCGCAGGTATCACATCCCCATGAGCACAGAAAGATCAGCCATACGTGGAACTTTCCACCGGGAAGCTCTCTGGTAAGATAAATAAACGACAACATAACTGCCACATACACAATACCAAACAGTGCAGGCATTACCTGCCCTGCCTCATAGGTTGGATAAGTGAACACGTATACAAACATGAGCAGCACAAGTCCGAAAATGATTGCCAGCACTCCATACCTCTCAAAATCAAGCAGTACTGCCAGATAATATAATACTGCGCCTAAATAGCCTGCTGCTGCCAGCAGATTTATCTTCTCATCCTGCACCTTCATTGCTCTGTACAATTCTCTCATTCCAATGAGAGAAACCGCAAGAAGTGTGAAAAACAGCACATAATCACCGCTGATAATAGTGGCAAGCGCAATAATCACAAGCAGGATTCCGCTTAAGAGTCTTGTCTTAAACATTCTTTACTCCTCCTTAACTCCGCCGTATCTTCTGTCTCTCTGATTATATTTCTCAATAGCCTTAATCAGCTCTGCTTTATTAAAATCCGGCCATGCCACATCTGTGAAATAAAATTCTGTATAAGCCATCTGCCATAACAGAAAATTGGAAAGTCTCAATTCACCGCTTGTGCGGATCATCAGATCCGGATCAGGGATTCCTGCCGTATCCAGGTAATTGTCAAAAACATGCTCATCAATTTCTTCCGGCTTTACTTTTCCATCTGCAGCATCCTGAGCAAGTTTGCGGATACCTCTTATGATCTCATCTCTGCTGCCGTAGTTCAATGCGATTTGGAAATAGATTTCATCATATTTCTGAGAATATTGTTCCAGACGTGCAATACTTTCCTGAATATCCTGATCAAATGCCGAAACCTCTCCGATCACCCGGACACGCATTTTGTTCTTATCTGCCAGTTTAATACATTTTTTCAGATAACTTCGGAACAGTTTCATCAGACCGTCCACCTCATCTTTAGAACGTTTCCAGTTCTCTGTGGAAAAAGCATATACAGTCACATATTTAACTCCCAGCTCCTTCATATAGTCACAGACTGTTTCCAGATTTGCACAGCCCTTCACATGTCCGTAGCTTCTGGGCATTCCCTTTGCCTTCGCCCAGCGTCCATTACCATCCAGAATAATGGCAATATGATTTGGTACATTCATACTCTTGTTTCCTTTTCTTATCCTGTTATTCCTTTAACCTTACTGTCTCATCATAATGAACCACAGTTTCCGGTCCATTATCTCATTCAGATAAAAAGAGAGCCCGCATTCATGGAGCTCTCCTTTTCGTTTCCCTTATACGGTCATGATTTCTTTGCTCTTTGCATCCACTGCCGCATCAACTTCTTTGATATATTTATCTGTGCTCTTCTGGATTTTCTCCTCAAGTTCTTTGATCTCATCCTCAGATACATCCTGTTTTGCAAGTTTCTTAAATGCATCATTTGCATCACGACGAATGTTGCGGACTGCTACTTTGGCTGCTTCGCCTTTTTTCTTGACATCTTTAACCAGTTCCTTACGGCGTTCCTCTGTAAGTTCCGGGAATACAAGGCGGATTACTTTACCATCGTTGCTTGGATTTAATCCAAGGTCAGAGGTAAGGATTGCTTTCTCAATTCCTTTGATCAGGCTGCTTTCCCATGGCTGGATCTGGATCATACGAGCTTCCGGGACAGTGATATTTGCCACCTGCTGAAGAGGTGTCGGAGCTCCGTAATAATCTACGGCGAGTTTGTCAAGGATATGCGGGTTCGCACGTCCTGCACGAATTGTAACCAGTTCGCTCTCAAGGCTTGCCAGTGTCTTTTTCATCTTCTCTTCATATTTCTGAATTCTCTCATCCATTAGGTTCGTCTCCCTCTTTTTATAGTTTTTATATTACACTTTCTCTGTAAACTGACTTATAAGCCTTACTTATACAGTAACCTTAGTTCCGACAAATTTGCCATGTACTGCATTGATGATGCTGTCTTTTTCATCCAGTGCAAATACCAGCATCGGCATCTTCTGTTCCATACACATGATCGATGCTGTCAGATCCATAGCTGCCAGTTTCTTTGCAACTACTTCTTCAATGGAAATTTCATCATATTTTACTGCATTCGGGTTTGTCTTCGGATCACTGTCATAAATTCCGTCAACAGCTTTTGCAAGAAGGATTGCTTCTGCTTCGATCTCTACTGCGCGAAGTACAGTGGCTGTATCTGTGGAGAAGTAAGGATGTCCTGTACCGCCTGCAAAGAATACGATCTTGCCCTGTGCAAAGCTTGCTTCCACTGCATCCTTAGAGTAAAGGCTTGTAAATGCACCGCATACAAATGGTGTAAAGATTTCTGTCTTTAATCCAAGGTATCTGCAGATATCAGATACATAAATACAGTTCATAACTGTTGCAAGCATACCAATCTGATCAGCCTTATTCCTGTCGATAGTCTCACTGGTGCGTCCTCTCCAGAAATTACCTCCGCCGATCACGATGCCGATTTCCAGTCCTTCCTCAGCAATTGTCCTGATCTGCTTTGCAACTTCAATAACAGTCGCCTCGTCAAATCCGGTCTTCTTCTCACCGGCAAGGGCTTCACCGCTTAATTTTAATAATACACGTTTCATAGTAACTGTCTCCTGAAATTAATTTTATCGCAGGTAACAGAGGATCGGAATACCTCCTCTGTTACATTCGTAGTTCTATTCTACCATATTCCGGCAACAATTTCATTACCATTTTCATCAACTGTTGTAGAAACTGTGAAATTGCTGTAATAATGGAATCCTGTTTTACCTGTCTCAGGATCATCCTCATAGCTGCTGCCCTGTGGAGAACCGCATGCGCCTTCCAGTGCATCCAGAGACTGACCGATATACTGTTCTGCTGTGGAAATCATATCGCCGCCATTTCCCGGATCATCGTTACTGCCCGGATCATCATTAGTACCCGGATTGTCTGAGTTTCCCCCATTGCCCGGATCATCTGAACTATCCCCGGTTCCATTGCCACTGTTATTATTCTGATCAGAACTGTTGTTACTATCTGTGGAATCAGAATTATCTGCAGACTTCTTATCACTGTCGTCTGTGGAATCTGATTCTGACTCACTGTCATCTGTAATGCCAAGACGTTCCTTTACCGCATCAAGCGTGGATACTTCTTTTGTTGATGTACCTGTCAGATATTTTGCATATGGGATCGCATCATCATCTGTGCCATCCATACATAACGTAATCTGCGAAATTGTTCCAAGCGGAATATCGCGGAAAAAGCATTCATTCTTGTCCTCATCAGCATATGCAATACGGATATCATAGGAAGCTGTACTCTTGTTGGATGTTGTCTGTGTATCTGATGTCTGTGTACCTGATGTCTGTGTATTTGCAGTCTGCATATAATACAGTGCCTTGTCCTTATCTGTCAGGGTAAACATTCCATTGATGAGATCATCTCCCCATCCTCCATCCTCGTCTGCATCATAATCCTCACTGTCTTCATCCACATGAGTCCGGATATAGAGTGACTGGATGTCATCCCCTGTATTATTTACAAACACAATCTTAGATGCTGTGGAAGTTTTCTCCCCCATTACATTCTTTATGTCTTCATCTGCTGTCTGCTGCATATCCACCATATCGACTGCCTTGGTTACTTCAGGAGTCGGGGTAGCTGTTACCTCTACAGGTGCTGTCTCTGTTGTCTTTTTCTTACCACATCCGGCAGCTGCCACTGTCATTACTAACAGACCTGCCAGTATTAAATAACGTTTCTTCATAATATATTCCCTCCTGCTATATGGAATATCTTTTTTCTTTTTAACAATGTC
>OMBQ01002694.1_pt1 | contig 10767 bp, 7 predicted proteins | sample 1674311 | NCBI WGS metagenome assembly OMBQ01 (sample SAMEA103958160, study PRJEB25191) | human gut metagenome | biome: human-associated habitat [ENVO:00009003]; feature: intestine environment [ENVO:2100002]; material: feces | place: Germany | collected 2013/2015 | reverse complement strand
TTCCGTAAAAGAACAGGTCCCTGTAAACGAAGGAGTTAACTTTGAAAAATATTTATATCTCTTACATTAAGAAAAATCACCATATATCCCGATAAAATTTCTCTACTGAAATTTTTCCTTTTGATATATGGTGATTTTCTTTCTATAATGATTCGTATCTTAAATTCATATTTCGTTACATAATTTCTGACAATCTAATCTGTGCTTCCACAGCTTCTGCCAGTAATTTATGATTTTCCGGATAATATCTTGTCGAAAATACATACTCTCCATCATTCACAAATACTTCTACCGATGATCTATCAGCCAGAATCTTCAGATCCTTCACTTCATCCACTTCCACATAACGCATGCTTCGTCCTGCAGATACAGAAGTCTTGTCCTGACTTATAAAATGCATCCGGAATCTTCCGTCTTCATAATCCAGGATCAGTTCATTCGACAGGATGACTTTAAAATGGTTTTCTGCAATATTCAAAATCTCCAGTTCATACACCGAATAACCGTCACTGGACAGCATACCTTTTACATCACTTACCAAATGTTTCTTCTCATCCAGTTCGCGAATCGGGCGCTGACAGATCTTTCCATCTTTCTCGAAGATTTCTCTCGGAAATGTAAAGCAGTGCTGCCATCCCGTCTGAATCGTCGGATTTGTATACTCTTCACAGTCCGGCATTCCCATCCAGCTGATGTGAATTCTTCGTCCGTCTTCTGTCTCAAAGCTCTGCGGTGCATAATAATCAAATCCATAATCCCATAAGTGATATTCTGACAGCTTATATTCTCCAAGAATATCTCCTTCTATCTCAAAATATCCGGACTGATATACATTGCAGTCATCCCAGATACCGCCTTCCAGCCCCTGGACCGATGTAGAAAGAAGCTTCTTCGTACCAATCTCAAAGTAATCCGGACACTCCCACATATAACCGAATGGATTTTCCGATTCTATCCGGTTTCTGAATTTCCAGTTTATCTTGTCTTCTGATTCGAATACCAGCACCTGTCCAACGTCTTCATTGGTTCTTGCTCCCTGTACCATATAATAGATATCATTTTCTTTCCATACCTTGGGGTCTCTCACATGACAGGTCAGATCGTCCGGATAATCGGAATTGCGCATCAGTTCTTTTTTCTTTCCAAATGTCTTTCCATCTTCTGTCATAACCAGAATCGTATTGCCCTCACGTCCGGTTCGGATGTAATCATATTCCCCGTCTTCTAATTTGACATTTCCTGTATAGTACAGATACATTTTCCCATCTTCGATAAATGCGGATCCGGAATATACCCCGTGACAGTCAAACGGCTGATCCGGATAAAGTGCGGTACCCTGATATTCCCAGTCAATCAGGTTCGTGCTGGTGTAATGTCCCCACATCTTCACGCCGCCTTCCGCATCAAATGGCGAATACTGAAAAAATGCGTGATAGATCCCCTGGAACTGGCAGAGTCCATTTGGATCATTCAGCCAGCCGACCGGCGGCATCAAGTGTAGTTTTTCACGAAATTTTCTATCTGATACGGATAACTCTTCTCTGGTTTTCTGGCTTTGTTCTGCTGTCTCTACTAATTTCGCAAGATCTCTTGTTAATGCGTTCATAAATCAATCTTCTCCATCTATAAGCATTATTTTGTAAGTGTCATAACTTTACTTGTTGTTTTAACTTCAGCAGGTTCTGCCTTTGTTACATTTCCAAATTCATCTGTATTTGTCAGAATCATCATGGTTGTCGTCTGATATCCTGCATTCTTGATTTCCTCAAGATTTGCTTCTACCAGAATATCCCCTGCATGTACTTTGTCGCCATCAGAAACTTTCTTCGTAAATCCTTTTCCATCCATCTTCACGGTATCGATACCGATATGGATCAGGAGCTCACCTCCGGACTCTGTTGTGATACATACAGCATGACCTGTTTCGAAAATATTGGAAACTTCTCCGTCACATGGAGCTACAATCTTGCCATCTGCAGGCTCTACCACAACGGTTGTTCCCAGCATTTCGGATGCAAATGTCTCATCCACAACCTCAGATAATGAAATCTGTGTTCCATTTACCAGACTTGTCAATGTCTCTTCTGCTTTATTGTTGTCTGCTATTTCGATATTTTCTACTGTCTCTGTTGTTCCAGTTGTCTCTGTCACATCTGCCGTTACTGCCTTTGGTTCTGCATCCTTATAGATTACGAATGAGATTGCGAATGCAACACCAACTGCGATCACCATCTCGATCAGATACTGAAGCGGCTGATTCAGGCAGAGCAGGATACCGAAGATACCTGTCACACCGGTTCCCTTAGCTCCGAGATGTACCAGGGATGCATACAAAGCTCCACATCCTCCACCGATACATCCGGCGATGAACAGCTTGAAGAATCTTAAGTTTACACCGAAGATCGCCGGCTCTGTAATTCCCATAAATGCACTGAGTGATGACGGAAGTGCCAGAGATTTGATCTTCTTATCTTTAGATTTGATACCTACTGCTAATGCTGCTGCTCCCTGTGCTACGTTTGCTGCACTTGCAAGCGGAAGCCAGTATGTAACACCGTATTTTGCAATCTGTCCGATATCAATTGCTGTATACATCTGGTGGATACCGGTTACTACGGTTGGTGCGTACAGACTTCCCATGATCAGACTTCCGATTCCAAGAGGAAGTGTTAACATCCACTGGATTGCTCCGAGGATTGCATTTTCAGCCCATACAAAGATTGGCCCTACGATTGATAATGTAAGGTAACCTGTTACGAAGACGCTGACCAGAGGAGTCACGAATAAGTCGAGCACTTCCGGAACAATCTTATGTAACTTCTTCTCGATCACTGCCAGGATCCATACGGCGATGATAACCGGAATGACATGTCCCTGATATCCGACCATGTCAATCTTGAACAGTCCGAAGAATACGCTCTGTGTCTGCTGTACACCTTCGGTTGCTACCGTATAAGCGTTCTGCAGTGACGGATGGATCATGATCATACCGATAACTGCGCCAAGATACTGGTTAGCACCAAACGCTTTCGCTGCTGAGAATGCAATCAGGATCTGCAGAAATGTATATGCAATGTTTCTTATTGTCTGCAATGACAAGACGCAGTCTCGTTGCACAATGTGCTGCAGATGCAATGTTCTTACTTCCACCGACATGATCCAGGATATCCTGTGCGGTCTTTCTGTAATCCATAATAACTCTCCTTCCTCATTTGATGTGTAATCGTTTTCACATCGTATGATTTTATAATAAGAAAAAAAATGCCATTTGTAAAGATGGCATTTTTACTGATATTTCATATTCATTTTTGTGCGTATTGCACGAATTTAGTTGTTTTTGACCGATTTCGAATTTATTTACACGTATTATACACTGATTTTCTACTCCGGCAGCTCTTATTCTTCTATATTTTCTTCCGGATCATCAATTTCAGCAAGCCGAAATCCAAGTTTGATCTCCATCGGAATATTTTCGCCCCGTTCTATCACATCCAGCAAGAGTTCTGCCCCCCTGATACCACTGGTTTTAAAACCGAAATGTACAGTTGGAATTCCACCGGTTACTGCCTTTAAAAGCTGATTATCACCAAATCCCGTAACCTGGATTGCTGTATTTTCCAATATATAACGGAATCTGGAACCTGTATCTTCTACATTCTTCGGAATCCGGCTTCCTATATAAGTATGAATCGCTTCAATTGCTCCGGCCGCAATCGTATCTGTGGCGCACGATATGATATCGATATCATTCTTTTCATTCAACAATTCCAGAACTTTCTCGTATCCGGACTCTGTAGTGAACTCCGCCACCTTATAATATCCGTCTTTTAATTCCCGTCCCGACATTTTCAGACCTTCCCGGAATCCATCTTCTCTGGCTGCTCCGGCTGCCTTGTCTTCTCTTGAAACTCCGATATACGCGATCTCTTTTCTGCTCTTCGCCGCAACCGCACGTCCCATGGCCTCTCCTGCACCGTAATCATCATGATAAATGCAATTTGCAAACTTTGTATGTTGTCCGATCACGACGATAGGAACCTTGGATTCTTTCAGAAATCTTCTGTGCTCTGCTGTGATCATCGTACCCACAAGAATAATCCCGTCTACCGGATAATTCTCAAACAGACGCATATATTCTATTTCCTTCACCGGTGTATTATCCGTTCCTGCAAGCAGCATCTGGTAATTACGCTCTGAAAGAACTTTTTCAATTCCAGCTGTGATCCGGCTGATTGATTCAGAGTTAATCTTCGGCACAACCACACCGATCAGACACGCTTTCTTTGTCCTGAGCATACGCGCCTGCGCCGACGGCTGATATCCCGTCTCTTCGATCACTTTTTTAATCTGTTCTTTCTTCTCGTCACTTACATATCCACCATTCAGATATCTTGATACTGCTGCGCTGGATACCCCTGCCAGTTTGGCAATTTCTTTGATCGTCATCTGACATTTACTCCCCCTGTTATAATGTACTTCCATTCTCTTTAATTATTTTCTGATACCAGTAAGCGGAATCTTTCAAGATCCTCTTCTGTGTCGGATAGTCTACATATACCAGTCCGAATCTCTCAGAATAACCTTTTGCCCATTCAAAGTTATCCATCAGTGACCACTGGAAGTACCCTCTCAGATCAATCTCTCCTGCTGCCTTTTTTAATTCATGCAGGTATCTTGCCAGAAAATCAATTCTGTTCGGATCATGTACTTTTCCGTCCAGCGAGATCACATCGTGGCATGACAGACCATTCTCTGTAATATAGATTGGCTTCTGATAACGTTCATAAAGGAATTTCGGTCCCCAGTACAGACACTCTGGTGTTACCGGCCAGTCAATCGCTGTTTTTGGGAATCCTTCATAGCGGCTTACTGTTTCCGCCCTTCCGTCTTCTCCCATCCGCACACAATATCCATTATATATATTCTGTCCATATATATCGATCGGCTGTGAGATCAGGCGCATATCTTCTTCTGTGATCTTAGGAAGATATGGCTCATACTTTGCCAGACCTTCTTCCGGATATTTTCCAAGAAGGACCGGATCTGACCACCAGGTCACATTCCAGTGCCAGTTTGAGAACTCATCCGGCAGAGCAAAGAAACTCTTCTTTGCCGCTTCGATATCTTCTGCTTTTTCCGTTGCCGGATAGCATACAGAAGCTGTCGGTGCATATCCGATCACAAGTGGCTGCTTCCCATGTGTTCTTAACATCTGCACAGCTCTTCCATGCGCTTTCATAACGTTATGTGCCATCTCAAAAGTATCCCGGATCGGTGCTTTTATCCCCGGCGCATGTTCCCCATTTACAAAACCGAGTCCGACAAAGCACTGTGGTTCATTCAACGTAAAGAAATGTGTGACTCTGTCACTGAATCGTTCCGCCAGAAGCTTTGCATATTCTCCGAACCACTCCACGATCTTTGGATTCATCCATCCACCGCGTTTATACAATTCATATGGAAGTTCCCAGTGATACATGGTAATATATGGTTCAATATCATTTTTTAATAATTCATCGATCAGATCATTGTAGAATGCAATGCCGGCTTCGTTCACCCTGCCAGCTCCTTCCGGCATAACCCTGGACCAGTCTATCGAAAAACGATATCCTTTCAGTCCAATCTCTTTCATGATCCGAACGTCTTCTTTATATCTGTGATAATGATCACATGCTACTTCTCCCGTATGTCCTTCGAATATCTTCCCCGGTTCCTTTGTATACACATCCCATATATGCTCGCCTTTTCCGTCTTCTTTCACGGCACCTTCTATCTGATATGCACTTGTTGCTGCTCCCCATACAAAATCTTTTCTAAAATCCATGCTTATTCTCCCTGTTTTCATTATACTATAATTGTATTATACCGCAAAAATTCATACTGTGCATTATAAGTGAGGCCGGAGATTTCAAAAACCTCCGGCCTCACTTATGTTACATTGATATATTAACTTTCAAACTGGCTGTGATACAGTTTATGGTAAAATCCACCTTTTTTCAGCAGTTCTTCATGATTGCCCTGCTCGATGATCTTACCGTCTTTCATAACTAAGATTAACGAAGCATTCCGTATCGTGGAAAGTCTGTGTGCTACGATAAAGCTTGTTCTGCCCTTCATCAGTTTATCAAATGCTTCCTGTACCTGCAGTTCGGTACGGGTATCAATACTTGATGTCGCCTCGTCTAAGATCAGCATCGGCGGCAGACAGAGCATGACTCTTGTGATACACAGAAGCTGTTTCTGTCCCTGGCTGATGCTGTCTTCATGGAGCACCGTGTCCAGACCTTTCGGAAGTCTGCGAATGAATTCCCAGCTTCTTGCTTCTTTCGCCGCACAGATGATCTCTTCATCAGTTGCATCCGGCTTTCCAAAACAGATGTTGTCTCTCACGGTTCCGCTCTTGATCCAGGTATCCTGCAGTACCATGCCAAAGCTGCTTCTGAGCGCATGTCTGGATACTTCCCGGATGTCTTTTCCATCCACCAGGATCTTTCCTTCATCTACGTCATAGAAACGCATCAGCAGGTTAATAAATGTCGTCTTACCGCATCCGGTCGGACCAACGATTGCGATACACATACCTGGTTTTACATCCAGATTGAAATTCTTAATCAGTTCTTTTTCTTTATCATAACTGAATGCCACATCATCAATTGTAACATTGCCATCGACTGTAGCAAATACTCCTTCTGCATCCGGTGTCTCTTCTTTCTGCTCCAACAGGTCAAAGATACGGTCCGCACACGCCAGCGCATTCTGCATCTCTGTAATTACCGAACTGATATCATTGAACGGCTTCATATACTGGTTCGCATAGGATAACAGTACAGAAAGTCCTCCAACCGTCAGCGTTCCGCCCGGTATCAGAAAAGCTCCGAGTAGTGCTACTCCGGCGTAAATGATATTGTTGACAAATCGTGTAGATGGATTCGTTAAACTGCTGTAGAATACCGCTTTCTGACTATAATTTTGCAGTTCTTTATTGATCTCATCAAATCTTCTGGATGATTCTTTCTCGTAACCGAATGCTTTGACTACCTTCTGTCCGCCGATCATTTCTTCGATCAGTGCAGTCTGGCGTCCCCGGGTCTCGCTCTGCTTCCGGAACATCGTATAAGATCTGGAAGAAATGAATTTCGCTACTACGAAACTAAATGGTGTCAGGACGATCACTAAAAGCGTTACCCACACATTCTTGGAGAACATGAAGATCAGCGTCACAACGATCGTCACAATTCCGGAAAACAGCTGTGTAAATCCAAGCAGCAGACCATCGGATAAGATATCTGTATCTGCAATGACACGGCTTACGATATCTCCGGTACTATGCTGATCCAGATAAGATAACGGCAATACCTGGATATGCCGGATTGCCTGTGACCGGATATCCTGTACAATACGATAGGTCATACGATTATTCAAAAGATTCATGAACCAGGTAGCAAGTGCCGATATCACGATGAATACCAGAATCTGTCTTAGATAATACCACATCATATCAAAGTTCACCTGATGTGCTGCCACGACTTCATCGATCGCATCTCCGAATAAGACCGGCACATACAACTGCAATACTACAGAGATCGCAGCAAAGATGACACTGAATCCAAGGAAAATCTTATATTTCCCTATGAGCTTTAATAATTTCTTCATTACTTTGCCGCTCCTTTCTCTGTCTTCTCAGAAGTCTTCATTACAACTGGACGTTCTTCCGGGAACTGTGAATAATAGATTTCCTGATAGGTCTCACAAGTTTCCATCAGTTCTTCGTGTGTTCCCTGTCCTGCCAGTTCACCGTCGTCCATAACTAGGATCTTGTCCGCCTGCCGGATGCCGGAAATTCTCTGGGATACCAGGAATGTTGTCACATTGCCTTCCAGTTCACCGATTGCTTTACGAAGCGCTGCGTCTGTCGCAAAATCCAGTGCACTTAAACTGTCATCCAGTATCAGGATATCCGGCTTGCTGACCAGTGCACGCGCGATCGTAAGACGCTGTTTCTGTCCTCCGGACAGGTTGCGTCCGTTCTGTTCCACTTCAAAATCAAGCTTTCCAGGCTTAGCTTCTACAACATCTTTTGCCTGAGCGATTGTGATCGCTTTCCACAGATCTTCATCTGAAGCCTGATCATTGCCCCACTTTAGATTATCACGGATACTTCCTTTGAACAGGATGGAACGCTGCTGAACCACGCCTATCTCACTGCAAAGTTCTCCCTGCGGATAATCCTTTGCATTGACGCCATTTACCTTTACTATACCTTCCTGTGGATCATAGAATCTCGGAATCAGGCTGACCAGTGTACTCTTACCACTTCCGGTTCCGCCGATGATTCCAATCGTCTGTCCTTTCTTCGCCCGGAAGGTGATGTCTGATAAGCTGGATGCTCCGGCACCTTCGTATGTGAAGGTGACGTGGTTGAACTCAACTGCCATATTATCATCAACTTTATCATTTCCAGCCACTGCTTTGTATTCCATACTGGACTTCACATCCAGGATACCAGCCACACGGTCTGCACACGCCATTGATTTATTCAACGTAATGATCAGAGAGGCTAATTTGATCAGCTCTACAATGATCTGTGCCATATAGTTATACAGTGCTACCACCTGCCCCTGTTGCAGATTCCCGATATTCACCTGCACTCCGGCACGTGCGATCAGTAACACAGTTGCCACGTTAATCAGTACATACGTAAGTGGATTCAGAAGAGCGGAAATTCTTCCTACGAATTCATTCAGTCTCGTAAGCTCACGGTTTCCTTCTTCGAATTCCTCCACCGACTGTTCTTCCCTGCAGAACGCACGGATGACACGGACACCTGTCAGATTCTCTCTTGTAAGTCCTGTCACACGGTCCAGTCCTGCCTGTACTTTCTTGAACAGCGGAATACTGATCAGCATAATGGAAAATACAACTACAAACAGGATCGGCACTGTTACGACAAAGATCAGTGCACAACGCACATTGATGGTAAATGCCATCACCATCGCACCGATCACGACAAACGGGCTTCTCAGCAACAGACGCAGTCCCATATTAATTCCATTCTGCACCTGGTTCACATCGTCTGTCAGTCTTGTGATCAGCGTATCCGTTCCGAGCGTATCCAGTTCTGTAAATGACAGTCTCTGGATATGGTCGAACATTGCCTGTCTGACACTGGTCGCAAATCCGACACTTGCCTTTGCAGCAAAGAACTGTGCGGTAAAGCTGCACAACAGTCCGACTGCTGCCATGAGTAGTAATACGAAGAACATTTCCACAATATATCCACGGTCATTCTTCGCAACGCCCACATCAATGATCTGAGCTACCACAACCGGAACCATAAGATCGAATACCACTTCCAGCAATTTAAAAAGCGGTGCCAGGATACTTTCCCTGCGGTATGGTCTCAGAAATTTCTCAAGACGCTTCATTTCTTTCACTCCATTTCTTTTTCTATACGATAACTAATAAATCATCTGTTATCTACTTATCATAATGTCCCTTGACTGTTTTATTATAGTCCGTTATCATTGATATGAATAATATTGTTTTTATAGCTTTGCAATACAAAAAATATATAAGGAAGGTGATCCAACATGGAACTCAGACAGTTAGAATATTTCCGCGAGATTGCATCCACCGGCAGCATCAACGAAGCTGCAAGACACTTAAATATGTCCCAGCCGCCGCTCAGCTATCAGATCCGCCAGCTGGAAAATGAATTAAATGTAAAACTTTTCGACCGCACCAGCAAGGGTGTTACCCTGACTGAAGCCGGCAAGCTTCTCTACGACCGCTCCGGTAACCTGCTGGAATACGCCCGATCTACCGAACTGGAAGTCTCAAAAACCGGTAAAAAACGTATCTTACGTATCGGCCTGACTCCAACAACGGTAGATACCATCATGCCTTATATTTCCCAGTTTTCGAAAAAAAATCCCGACGTGAACTTTGAAGTCCACGACGGGATCACTTATTCGCTTTATCAGTATCTTCTGGACGGGATCATCGATATCTCCGTTGCCAGAACACCACTGCGTCTTGACGAGGTGTCTTATATGGAATTGTGTTCTGAGCCGATGATCGCGGTATCTGCGCCAGAAAATACTGCCCCTTCCTTAAAACTCGCTGATCTTCTACACAGACCATTAATCTTATACCGAAGATACGAAGAACTCATCATGAATACCTTTCATGCCCAGAATATGAATCCGGACATCTTCTGTGTCTGCGACGATCCGAGAGGTGCAATGCTCTGGGCAAAGGAAAATCTTGCGACTGCCATCTTTCCACAGTCCATGGCAAGCTTGTGTGATGGCCTTTGTATACAAGAATTGGATGAGCCGGATCTTGTAACTAAGATACTTCTGATCTGGGCAAAGGGTAAGAAGCCGGTGCCGCTTGTACAGGAGTTTCTGAATGTGTGTGGAGAGCGTTAACGCATTAGAGCTTACGGCTCACCCACCATATACCAATTATAAGATATACCGCCATCATTCCCAATATGGCAGATGTTGCAACCAGTTGATTCATATTTTCCAAAGCAACTACTAACAACAGAAGTACAATTTCGCCACACCAATAGGACCAGATACATTTCCTTTTTCCGTAATCAGTAATCCAAGTTTTGGAATCCACGATCCAGAGTAAATTGATGAATATTCCAAAACCAATAGATACAATTAGTGACGTAACCGCTTCTGCTGACATATTTGTCATTCCATTTTTTACAAACGCAATACATAACACCAGCAAATCATATAGTAATAGCAA
>OMBQ01002674.1_pt1 | contig 10816 bp, 8 predicted proteins | sample 1674311 | NCBI WGS metagenome assembly OMBQ01 (sample SAMEA103958160, study PRJEB25191) | human gut metagenome | biome: human-associated habitat [ENVO:00009003]; feature: intestine environment [ENVO:2100002]; material: feces | place: Germany | collected 2013/2015 | reverse complement strand
GGATGCTTTCTTAAGAGAAAGCGGGCTGAAGGAGATAAAGAAAGGATAGCTTATGACGAGTAAACAGCGCGCGTATCTGCGCAGTTTGGCCAACACCATGGAGCCGATCATCCATGTCGGCAAGGATGGCGTGAACGAAAACATGATCAAGCAGGCTTCCGACGCGCTCGAAGCGCGGGAGCTGATTAAGGGCACGGTTTTGCAGAACAGCCCGATGAGCGCCCGCGACGCGATTGCCGCCCTCTGCGAGGGCACGAACGCCGAGCCGGTGCAGTGCATCGGCAGCCGCTTCGTGATCTACCGCGCGCGGGAAAAAGACCCGAAGATCGTGCTTCCGTAAGGAAAAAAGAACCAAATCAATAAAAACGAGGGATTGCAAAAGCGGGCAATCCCTCGTTTTCATTGGCAAAGTATTATTTTGAGGCGGACTTTACCGCCGCGACAATACCTCCGCAGATCATCAGCGCGCCGAGAATAAAGCTGGGGGTGACGGTTTCATGCAGAAACAGCACGCCCAAAATCGCGGAGACGAGCGGCTGCATCGGGTAAAACATGGAGCAAAAGCTCGCGTCCATCACCCGCAGGCTGTAATTCCAGAGCGAATGGGTCACGGCGGTGCCGAAAATGCCCATATACAGCACGGCGAGGACGCTTTGCACCGAAAAGGAGCAGGCGGCGCTTTGCAGCTCGACCAAAGACCATGCGCCGGTCAGGGGCAGGGCGCAGCAAATCGCAATCAGCGCGATCTGCATCGGATCGTAGCGGCCGCTGATGCGGCGAATGATGATCGAGGCGGTGGACCAGAGGAAGACGCTGACCAGCATCATCAGCACGCCGGCGGCGTCCGCCGTGCCGCCCACGCCGACGATGACCACCACGCCGAGCATGGAGAGCGCGACGCAGGCGATTTTAGCCAGGGTGATGCGCTCGTGCAGAAAGAGCGCGGCGAGAATCGGGATGAAGATGGGGTTCATCGCGCCCAGCAGCGAGGAGAGCGAGCCGGTCAGCCGGTCAATCCCCAGCATTTGCAGGCAGAAGCTGGCGAAATACCCGGTGAAGCCGATGGCAAAGAGAATCGGCCAGTCGCGCCTGTCCACGGGCTTCAGCGCCCTGCGCAGGCGCAGGACGAGCAGGAGCGCCGGGATCGAAACCAGATAGCGCAGCGCGAGCAGCGTCACCGGGGGAATGGTGCGCAGCGCGACCTTGGAGACGACGTATTGGCTGCCCCAAAGCACGAAAGCGGTGAACAGGGGAATCAGGCGGCGCTTGTTCATATGAAAGCCTCACTTTGATAAGCGAATTCCGCCGCGCGGCGCTGAGCGCGCGCCTTTTCGGAATCCGCGTCTTTCTTCCTATTATAATTGAAGCGGGCGGCGTTGCATAGTTCAAAATGCGCGAAGGAGGATGGAAAGATCGAAATTTGCAAGCGCCATCAAAAAGAACGGTTTTTTGGTGAAATTGGGCAATGAATTGCAACTGACTGCAAAATAGAAGTCGTAAAGTGAAAAACATTCATCGTAAAAGTGAAGAAAACTGAAAGAATTCGCTTGTTTTGACGGGATGATTGCGGTATAATACCACCTATCAACGGCGGGGACAAAAAGCCCCCGGCGAATTTCATCAATCCTGTATAGGGGGAATTGACATGAAGAAGTTGCTTGCTGCGGCCGTTGTCGCCGCGATGACGATGACCGCGACCTTCGCGATGGCGGATGGCGCGATCAAGATTGGCGAAATCGGCCCGCTGACCGGCGCGGCCGCGATTTATGGCACGGCTGTTGCCAACGGCGCGCAGATCGCCATCGACGAGCTGAACGCGCTGGGCGGCCAGCAGTATGAGCTGAACGCGCAGGACGACGAGGCGGACGCGGAGAAATCCGTCAACGCCTACAACAACCTGCTCGACTGGGGCGCGCAGATGATGCTCGCGACCGTCACCACCAACCCCTGCATCGCCGTCGGCGCGCAGGCGTATGAGGATCGCGTTTTCATGCTCACGCCGTCCGCCTCTTCTTCGGACGTTACCGCCGATAAGGACAACGTGTATCAGGTCTGCTTCACCGACCCGGCGCAGGGCACCGCTTCCGCGCAGTACATCGCCGAGCACAAGCTGGCCGAGAAGGTCGCCGTGATCTACAACAACGCCGACGCATATTCCACCGGCATCTACCAGACCTTCGACGCGGAGGCCAAGAAGCTGGGTCTGGAGATTGTCGCCGTTTCCACCTTCACCGACGACACCACCGATTTCTCCGTGCAGGTGACTGCCGCGAAGGAAGCGGGCGCTGACCTCGTGTTCCTGCCGATCTATTACACCCCGGCTTCCATGATCCTCATGCAGGCCAACGCCATGGGCTACGCGCCGACCTTCTTCGGCTGCGACGGCATGGACGGCATCCTCGCCATCGAGGGCTTTGACACCAGCCTGGCCGAGGGTCTGATGATGCTGACCCCGTTCGCCGCAGACGCGAAGGACGAGAAGACGGTCTCCTTTGTCACCAAGTATCAGGAGAAGTTCGGCGGCGTGCCGAACCAGTTCGCTGCGGATGCTTATGACGGCATTTACGCGCTGGCTGCCGCCTGCGAGAAGGCGGGCGTGACCGCCGATACCTCCGTGGAGGACGCCTGCGACATGATTATCGCCGCCATGCAGGAGATTCAGGTGGAAGGTCTGACCGGCACCATGACGTGGGACGCCGCCGGCACCGTCACCAAGACCCCGACTGCCGTTGTCATCAAGGATGGCGCTTACGTCAGCGCGGAGTAAACAGCAATCTCAGCGTACATGGCTTCGGTCAGCCGGAGCCATGTACTTTTGTTGTATCTGCCGCGTTCGTCTATCCCCCCTTTTCTGACGCACTTACGCAAATGAGGTGAATGAAATGACATTGTTTCTTTCCTACCTGATTAACGGAATCAGTCTGGGAAGCGTCTACGCCATCATCGCGCTCGGCTATACGATGGTCTACGGCATTGCCAAAATGCTGAACTTCGCCCACGGCGACGTCATCATGGTCGGCGCGTATGTCTCCTTCTGCGCCATGCAGTACCTCGGTCTGCCGAAGCTGGTTTCCGTTGTGCTGGCGATGGTGGTGTGCACCGCGCTGGGCATTGTCATCGAGGGGCTGGCCTATAAGCCGCTGCGGAAAGCGCCGTCGCTCGCCGTGCTGATTACGGCCATCGGCGTGAGCTACTTCCTCCAAAACAGCGCGCTGCTGATCTGGGGCTCCGCGCCGAAGAGCTATCCCTCCGTCATTTCCCTCGGCTCGCTCACGCTGATGGACGGCCAGCTCGTCATCTCCGGCGGCACGATCGTCACGGTGCTGGCCAATATCGTCATCATGGTCGCGCTGACGGCGTTCACCGGGCGCACCAAGTTCGGCAAGGCGATGCGCGCCGTGTCCGAAGACAAGGGCGCGGCGGAGCTGATGGGCATCAACGTCAACATGACCATCTCCATGACGTTCGCCATCGGTTCCGCGCTGGCGGCGATTGCGGGCGTGCTGCTCTGCTCCGCCTACCCCACGCTCCAGCCGACCACCGGCTCCATGCCGGGCATCAAGGCGTTCACCGCCGCCGTCTTCGGCGGAATCGGCTCCATTCCGGGCGCGATGATCGGCGGCGTGCTGCTGGGCGTGATCGAGATTCTCGGCAAGGCATATGTCTCCACCGAGCTGGGCGATGCGCTGGTGTTCGCCGTGCTGATCCTCGTGCTGCTGGTCAAGCCGACCGGCCTGCTGGGCAAGCCCGTGCGCGAGAAAGTGTGAGGTGAAAACCATGAGAAGCAAAAAATTTCGCAGCACCCTGATAACCTTCGGCATTGTGATCGCGGCGTTCATCGCCTGTCAGGTGATGATCTCCACCGGCGCGATGACCCGCTCGCTCAAGGGTCAGCTCGTGCCGATCTGCGCGTATGTCGTCATGGCCGTCTCCCTCAACCTGACGGTCGGCATTTCCGGCGAGCTGAGCCTCGGCCACGCGGGCTTTATGAGCGTCGGCGCGTTTTCCGGAATTGTAATGGCCATGTGGCTGAGCAAGGGCATGGGCGTGGCGAACGAAACGCTCTGCCTGCTGCTGGCGATTCTGACCGGCGGCGCGGCGGCCGGTATCGCGGGCGTGGTCATCGGTATTCCGGTGCTGCGCCTGCGCGGCGACTATCTGGCGATCGTCACGCTGGCGTTCGGTGAAATCATCCGCAACGTCATCAACTGCCTGTATATTTCGCTGGACGGCCAGCGCCTGCATATCGCCTTCAACAACCCGAACGTGGCGGGCAAGCTGCTGGTGAACGGCCCGGCGGGCGCTACCGGCGTGAACAAGATGGCGACGTTCGGCATGGGCTTTGCGCTCACGCTCTTCACCCTGTTCGTGGTGCTCAACCTGATTGACAGCCGATCCGGCCGGGCAATCATGGCCATCCGCGATAACCGCATTGCGGCGGAGGCGATGGGGCTGAACGTGACCAAATACAAGATGATGGCGTTTGTCACCTCCGCCGTACTGGCGGGCATGGCAGGCGCGCTTTACGGCCTGAATTTCTCCACCGTCGCCGCGTCGAAGTTCAAGTTTGATACATCGATCCTCGTGCTGGTGTTTGTCGTGCTCGGCGGCATCGGCAACATCCGCGGCTCGATCATCTCCGCGACGCTGCTGACCATCCTGCCCGAGCTGCTGCGCGCGTTCGCGAATTACCGCATGCTCATCTATGCCATCGTGCTGATTCTGGTCATGCTGGCCACGAACAACCCGACGCTGCGCGGCATGGTGGAGCGGATCATCCCGCGCGGGAAAGGGCGGAAGAAGGAGGCTGACGAGGCATGACGGAAAACAAAAAGCGCGCCGCGACCCGAATGGTTCCGGCGCCGAGCCACGGCATCATCCCCGAGCGCGATTTCAACGAGCGCCCCGTGCTGGAGGCGCGGAATCTGGGAATCGACTTCGGCGGCCTGCATGCCGTCGAGGATTTTAACCTGATTATCGGCAAGACGGAAATCGCCGGTCTGATCGGCCCGAACGGCGCGGGCAAGACCACCGTGTTCAACCTGCTGACCAAGGTGTATCAGCCGACGATGGGCACGATCATGCTCAACGGCCGCGACACGGCGGGCATGAACACGGCGCAGGCCAACAAGCTGGGCATTGCCCGCACATTCCAGAACATCCGTCTGTTTGACAACATGTCCGTGGAGGACAACGTGCGCATCGGCCTGCACAATCAGGTGCGCTACGGCATGCTTTCCGGCATTTTCCGCATGCCGGGGTATTGGCGCGGCGAGCGCGAAATGCACGAGCGCGCGCTCGACCTGCTGAGCATTTTCGATATGCAGGATCTGGCCAATCATCAGGCGGGCAGCCTGCCCTACGGCGCACAGCGCCGCCTTGAAATCGTCCGCGCGCTGGCCACCAATCCGTCGCTGCTGCTGCTGGATGAACCGGCGGCGGGCATGAACCCGCACGAGACGGAGGAGCTGATGGAGAACATCACGAAGATCCGCGATCAGTTCCACATCGCCATCCTGCTCATCGAGCACGACATGAGCCTGGTCATGGGCATCTGCGAGGGCATCTGCGTGCTCAACTACGGCAAGATCATCGCGAAGGGCACGGCGGAGGAAATTCAGAATAACCCGGTGGTCATCGAAGCCTATCTGGGCAAACGGAAGGAGCAATGAGCCATGAGCATGCTGAAGGTTGAGGGGCTTAACGTCTATTACGGCAGCATTCATGCCATCAAGGGCGTCTCCTTCGAGGTGAATCAAGGCGAAATCGTGACGATGATCGGCGCGAACGGCGCGGGCAAATCCACCACGATGAACACGGTCGCGGGCTTGCTCAAGCCCAAGAGCGGCAGCATCACGTTTGAGGGGCACGACATCACGTCCACCCCGGCGAGCAAGGTCGTGTCGCTCGGGCTGGCGCTCTGCCCGGAGGGGCGGCGCGTCTTCCAGCAGATGAGCGTGCGCGAGAACCTCGAAATGGGCGGCTACACGCGCCCGGCGGGCGAGCTGGCCGCGTCGCTGGATCAGGTTTTCGAGCAGTTTCCGCGCCTGAAGGAGCGCCAGCGTCAGATCGCCGGAACGCTCTCCGGCGGCGAGCAGCAGATGCTGGCGATGGGGCGCGCGCTGATGAGCAAGCCGAAGCTGCTGATGCTCGACGAGCCCTCCATGGGCCTGGCGCCGCTGCTGGTTGAGCAGATTTTCGAGATCGTCTTGAAGCTCAATCAGGCGGGCACGACGATCCTGCTGGTCGAGCAGAACGCGCAGATGGCGCTTTCCATCGCCAACCGTGCCTATGTGCTGGAAACCGGCCATGTCGTCAAGGAAGGCAGCGCCGACGCGCTCATGCACGACGACGCGGTGCGCAAGGCGTATCTGGGATAATCGCATACACGGAGCTCCGCTCTCCGATGGGGAGGGCGGGGCTTTTGCTTTAAATCAGGAAATGAGCAGATCCGAAATTTTGCATACATTTCGGTAATGAACGCGCGGCTGACTCCTTCAGTCACGGCTGCGCCGTGCCAGACCTTCGGCGTTCCGCTTGCCTGCCTCCCGCACCGCGGGCGACAAGCTCCACGCTCTCGAAGAGGGAGCTCTTTGATCGGATTATTTCCCGCCTAAGCGATAAGCCGCGCGGTGTGCACCCACGTTTTGTGCAGAATTTGCTTTCTGCTCGATGATCGTTTAATGACAGATTTGCAAATGCTTGTTTAACGCCTTCGGCCAGCTTTGCTGACTAAGTTGGAATGATGAAGGGATAAGACCTCCCTCCTTGAGGGAGGTGGCACGACGAAGTCGTGACGGAGGGAGTAAAATCTAAAGCAGCTTTAGAAAATAATGGGTGGATTTGCTTGTAAATAAATTGACGAACTTCTCGATGCGTGATAACATAATAAGCGTGAGGAATGCCTGAAAAGCTCGTTTTGCGCGAAAAAACGGGCGGCGTATTCGGGCTTGATTGTCAATTCAAGAGGAGGTTTTGTCAAGATGAAGAAACTTGCATCTCTGGTTCTCGCGTCCGCGATGGCCGTCGTGCCGTTTGCCGCCGGTCTGGCCGCGACGTTCACGCCGGGCGAGTACGAGGCGACGGCGCAGGGCTTCGCCGGTGCGGTGACCGTGAAGGTGACCGTGGACGAAGAAAAGGTGACGGCTGTGACCGTGACCGGCGAAAACGAGACCCCGGCGCTGGGCGGCGCTGCGATCGAGGGCTATAACGCCTCTCTGATCGGCGTGGCCGACGCGGACGCCGTTGACGCGACTGCGGGCGCGACCGTGACCAGCAACGCCGTGAAGGAAGCGCTGGCCAAGGCGCTGGCCGAGGCGAAGGGCGAGGCGGTTGTAAACGACGCGGCCGTGGCCTTCACCGCCGGCACGTACACCGGCACTGCGAAGGGCTACAACGGCCCGGTCGAAGTGGCCGTGACCTTCTCCGACAGCGCCGTGACCGCCATCGAGGTCGGCGCGAACAAGGAAACCGACCATGTCGGCAACGTGGCCTTCGAGCCGGTCATCGCGGATATCCTCGCGGCGAACGGCACGGGTGTGGACGGCGTTTCCGGCGCGACCTTCTCCAGCAACGCGATCCGCAACGCGGTGAACGACGCGGCGGAGCAGGCGGGCTGCACCAACATGGACGCCTTTAAGGCGGCGGGCGCGGCGCACGAGCCGCAGGCCGCGATCAAGGAGACCTATGATGTGGTCGTCATCGGCGCGGGCGGCGCGGGCATCGCGGCGGCGGCTCAGGCCGCGCAGGACGGCAACACCGTTCTGGTGATCGAAAAGAACGCGGAAGTCGGCGGCAACACGCTGGTCTCCGGCGGTCAGTATCAGAGCGTCATGCCTTACCTCGTGTGGGACCCGGCCGATCCGGACGCGACCACCGGCGTGGGCTATGACGGCAACACCTACAACAAGGTCGTCGAGAGCGTCGCGACTCTGGACGAACTGAAGACGATCCTCGGCTGGTCCGAAGAGCCGTTTGACGAGGCCTACTACAAGGATCACGAGTTCGTGGCGGGCGACATCGCCGAGCTGTCCAAGCATGGCGTGCACGCCGAGTATCTCCAGACCCTCAAGGATCTGAAGGCGGAAATTCAGGCGTACCTCGATTGGGCGGAGCCGAAGGTTGCCGAGGGCGCGGGTCAGCTCACGCTGTTCTCCACCGTCAACCTGCACATCTTCCAGACCTATTACGGCGGCCTGCGTCCCTCCGCGGACATGACGAGCTGGATCTACGGCGATTACGACCTCGTGAAGCAGTTCATCGAGGGCGGCCAGACGCTCAAGCAGTGGCTCGAAGCGCAGGGCTCCACCTTCGTCGAGGATACCCAGCCGACGCTGATCGGCGCGCTCTGGTATCGTGAAAACGAGTTTGTCGGCGCGACCATCGACGGCGTGGATTATCCGGGCCGCTGGGGCACCTACTTCAAGGCGCCGATGAACACCGTGCTGGCGACATCCGAGACCGCCGCCTCCAACAAGATCATGCTCCGCACCACCGCGGAAGAGCTGATCGTCGAGGACGGCAAGGTGACGGGCGTTGAAGCCGTTGACGGCAACACCGGCACCAAATACACGATCCGCGCAAAGAAGACGCTGCTTACCACCGGCGGCTACGGCAACAATAAGAACCTTCTCACGGATACCTATAAAAACACGCTCTATTACGGCCCCGTCTCCTCAACGGGCGACGGTCTGCAGATGGCCCAGAAGCTTGGCGTGAAAACCCAGCTCCTCGAATACGGCAAGCGCTATCCGAACGGCATTGAAGTTGCGCCGGGCAAGGCCAAGTCCACCATCTACGCCAATGTCGGCGCGTTCGACCAGGCCGGCATCCTCGTGAGCCGCGACGGTCTGCGCTTTGTCAACGAAAAGGCGTCGAACCGTCACATTCTCGACCCGATGCTGCAGCAAAAGGGCGGCATGGCTTATGTCTTCATGGATCAAAAGTCTTGGGAAGGCTTCTATAAGCGTCTCCCGGAAACGGGTGTTTCGCACGAAGACGCTGACAAGTACCTTGCCGCCAACGGCAAGTCGGCTCCGATCTTTGTGAAGGGCGCGACGCTTGAAGAAGCGGCCAAGCTTGCCGGCATCAACGCTGAAAATCTCAAGGCAACGGTCGCCAAGTACAACAGCTTTGTGAAAGCACAAAAAGATGCTGACTTTGGCCGCCCTGTCCAGTATATGAAGGCTGAAATTGCCGCCGAAGGCCCGTACTACATCGTCGAACAGAAGCCCCGCTTCGCCACGACAATGGGCGGCGTCTGCACGGATGATCACCTCAATCTCATCCAGAACAACGGCAAAGTCATCCCCAACCTCTACGGCGCGGGTGAACTTGTGGGCGGCGTAATGGGCGACGATTCGCCTGCCGGCGCCAACGTCGGCTGGGCGCTCACTTCCGGACGCGTTGCTGCCGATGCCATCGCAGAGGCCATCAAAGCGGGCAAGTAAGCCTCTCCCCTTATTGCCGACGAGCGCAATCCCCCTAAAAACGAGTGGTTAGCGAACACTCGTCAGGGCGCTTCGCCGGCATAAGCACCTTGAGCAGCGTGACGCCGTCACGCTGCTTTTTTATCTGCATTTGCCTTTGCGGCCGTGAGAGCGATCGACAAAAGCGGTATCAGGCAGAAATCAGATGCAATTGCAAACTGTTCGAAAATATCGTTTGCGCTACGCTTCATTTCACCATGAAGCATTCCCATATCTCACACTCTCAGCCCCAAGGCGGCCTCTCTCGCCGGCGGTTCCTCTATGCCGCGGCGGCGGGCAGCGCACTTCTGAGCGCCGGCGCGCTCACGGCATGCGCCTCTAAACCGAATGTACCCGAGCCGCTCGTACAGCCGCTCGGACAAACGACTTTTGCGGCCTATGCTGCCGACACGCGCGCCTGGATCGAATCGCGCCGACGCTGGGCCACGGACGATCATGCACTTGAACTTGAAGCCAACTGCCCAGCGGAGACACGTCCGCCCTCGGGCACGCCGATTCTGGGCGGCATTCTCTGCATTCACGGGTTAGGCGATTCACCGTGGTCTTTTGTTGACCAAGCGAAGAACCTTTCGGCTGCCGGATGGCTGGTGCGCACAGTGCTCCTTCCCGGCTGCGGAACCATGCCCGAAGATATGGCAGCTCCGACGGCTGACGACTGGCGGCGCGTCGTGAATGAACAGTCTGCCGTGCTGCGGCGGGATCTCAATCAGCTGGAACCGGGCACCGACGGGAAGCCGCGTCCGATGTGGCTGGGGGGCTTCTCCACCGGCTGCAATCTGGCGCTCGAGGCCGCGCTTGCCGGCCGAGCGGATGCCGACGGGCTGCTGCTCTTTTCGCCCGCCTTTGTCGTGCGCACGCATCTCACCTTCCTCGCGCCGCTCTTAAAGCCCTTCATCACGTGGCTCAGGGAACCTCAGGAATCCCTGATGGGCGGTCAGACGGCCTTTCGCTACACGATGGTCCCGGTGCCGGGACTCGCGGCCTTCGTCGATACCATGCGCGGCGTCGATGATGCGCTCAAGGCGAAGCCCTTTGCCAAGCCTGCTGTGGTGATGCTCTCCGAGCACGACTCCATTCTCGACGCCCAATCGCTCATTGAATGGATTCCGAAGCGCTTTACCTCCGCGCAGTCCCGCTTCATCTGGTACGGCTCCCGCGAAGGTCTGGGTAAAGCCGCCAAAGATCCGCGGATTATTGTGCATCCCGATGAAATTCCGTCCGAGCGCATTTGGAGCTTCTCGCACATGGCGATGAGCTTCTCCCCCGACAATCCGGAATACGGCCGGCATGGCCGCTCGCATATCTGTACGCCCGAGGGCGAAAAGCCC
>OMBQ01002669.1_pt1 | contig 10831 bp, 8 predicted proteins | sample 1674311 | NCBI WGS metagenome assembly OMBQ01 (sample SAMEA103958160, study PRJEB25191) | human gut metagenome | biome: human-associated habitat [ENVO:00009003]; feature: intestine environment [ENVO:2100002]; material: feces | place: Germany | collected 2013/2015 | reverse complement strand
GATACCGGCATCGCCGACACGATGCTCATTCTGCCGGAGTTTGAGTTCTATCTCTTCGACGATGTAGCATGGAAGGTCGCGCCGAACGAGATCGGCATGAGCCTCGACGCCGAGCAGGCGCATTGGAACGGCGACATCAACGGACGCGGCGTCATCGTCCCGCGGCAGGGCCACTACCACATCGCCAAGCCGCTCGACCGCACCTACGAGTGCCGCAGCGAGATGTGCCTGCGCATGGAGGAGGCCACCCCGAGGTCGGCGGCGCGGGCCAGTTCGAGATCGAGCCGAAGCTCGGCGAGATGAGCAAAATGGCCGACGCGACCATGCTCATCAAGTACATCATCCACAACACCGCCCTCAAGTACGGCAAGAGCGCCACGTTCATGCCCAAGCCCGTCTACGGCGAGGCCGGCAGCGGAATGCACGTCCATATGCTGCTCTTAAAGGACGGCGAGCCGGTGTTCTCCGACGACAACGGCTACTCGCATCTCAGTCAGGAGGCCCACTGGTTCATGGGCGGTCTTCTCAAGCACATCCATTCCCTCTGCGCCATCACGAATCCCAGCACCAACTCCTTCAAGCGTCTGGTGCCGGGCTTTGAGGCGCCCGTCACCGTCGGCTATGCCACGAGCAACCGCAGCGCGGTCATCCGCATCCCCGCCTACGCCAAGACACCGAATATGCGCCGCTTTGAGCTGCGCAATCCGGACGCCACCTGCAACCCGTACTTCTGCTACGCGGCGCTGCTGATGGCCGGTCTTGACGGCATCCAGAACAAGATTCATCCGGGCGAACCCGCCGACAAGAATCTGTACGACCTGCCGCCGGAAGAAGCGAAAGAGATCCCGCAGGTTGCCGGTTCTCTGGAAGAAGCCCTGCAGGCCCTGGATGCTGACCGCGAGTTCCTGACGGCTGGCGGCGTATTCACCAATGACGCTATCGATGCTTACATCGCCCTGCGTATGGAAGAGAACGACCGCGTACGCATGACTCCGCATCCGGTTGAGTTCGAACTGTACTACAGCGTCTAATTTTGCTGTAAATCCAGGGTATGTCGTGTTGTGGCGCGGGATGCCCGGGATATTTTGTTGCCGTGGAAACTTTCAGCCCATCTCAGGATGGGCTTTTTTCTCCACCAACACGCTGATCTCGCGAGCTTTTTACCGATAAAAAGCTATACTGCACTAAATTGGTGCACTCTTTTTCAGGAGACTGTCGAATGGCAACAGGCACACTGCCCGATGCTGGGCAGATCCTCAACTCTCTTATCAACAGTATCTTACTGGTCGATGATGACCTGGCGGTGCACTTTGCCAACCCTGCGGCGCAGCAGCTGCTGGCGCAGAGTTCGCGCAAGCTGTTTGGCACCCCGTTACCTGAGCTGTTGAGCTATTTCTCATTAAATATTGGGCTGATGCAGGAGAGTCTGCAGGCGGGCCAGGGTTTTACCGATAACGAAGTGACGCTGGTTATCGATGGCCGCTCGCATATCCTGTCGCTGACCGCCCAGCGGCTGCCGGAAGGCTTTATTCTGCTGGAAATGGCGCCGATGGATAACCAGCGCCGCCTGAGCCAGGAGCAACTGCAGCACGCGCAGCAGGTCGCCGCCCGCGATCTGGTCCGCGGCCTGGCGCACGAGATAAAAAACCCGTTAGGCGGCCTGCGCGGCGCGGCACAGCTGCTCAGCAAAGCCCTGCCCGACCCGGCGCTAACGGAATATACCAAAGTGATCATCGAGCAGGCCGACCGGCTGAGAAATCTGGTCGATCGCCTGCTCGGCCCACAGCATCCGGGCATGCACGTTACCGAAAGCATCCACAAGGTCGCCGAACGGGTAGTGAAACTGGTCTCGATGGAGTTGCCGGACAACGTGAAGTTGATCCGTGATTACGACCCCAGCCTGCCGGAGCTCCCCCACGACCCGGATCAAATTGAACAGGTGTTGCTGAACATCGTCCGTAATGCGCTGCAGGCGCTGGGGCCGGAAGGGGGCGAAATTGTTCTCCGCACCCGGACCGCTTTCCAGCTGACGCTGCACGGGGTGCGTTATCGCCTCGCCGCCCGTATTGACGTCGAAGATAATGGCCCGGGTATTCCGCCCCAGCTCCAGGATACGTTGTTTTATCCGATGGTCAGCGGCCGCGAAGGCGGTACTGGCCTGGGCTTATCTATCGCCCGCAGCCTTATCGATCAGCACTCCGGCAAAATTGAATTCACCAGCTGGCCGGGTCATACCGAATTTTCGGTATACCTGCCTATTCGGAAGTAGAGGTGTTTATGCAACGAGGGATAGCCTGGATCGTTGATGACGATAGCTCCATCCGCTGGGTGCTTGAACGCGCGCTCACCGGAGCCGGCTTGAGCTGCACAACGTTCGAAAGCGGCAATGAGGTGCTAGATGCCCTCACCACCAAAACCCCGGATGTACTGCTGTCAGATATCCGTATGCCGGGAATGGATGGTCTGGCGCTGCTCAAACAGATTAAGCAGCGTCATCCGATGCTTCCGGTCATCATAATGACCGCGCATTCCGATCTGGACGCCGCGGTCAGCGCTTATCAGCAGGGCGCGTTTGATTATCTGCCCAAACCTTTTGATATCGATGAAGCTGTCGCCCTCGTCGACCGGGCGATTAGCCACTATCAGGAGCAGCAGCAGCCGCGAAATGCGCCGATAAGCAGCCCCACCGCCGATATCATTGGCGAGGCGCCGGCCATGCAGGATGTCTTTCGCATTATTGGCCGTCTGTCGCGATCATCCATCAGCGTGCTGATCAATGGCGAATCCGGTACCGGTAAAGAGCTTGTCGCTCATGCCCTGCATCGCCATAGCCCGCGCTCAAAAGCGCCGTTTATCGCGCTGAATATGGCGGCAATCCCCAAGGACCTGATTGAGTCCGAGCTGTTCGGCCATGAAAAAGGGGCCTTTACCGGCGCCAATACCGTCCGTCAGGGTCGCTTTGAACAGGCTGACGGCGGCACGCTGTTCCTGGATGAAATTGGCGATATGCCGCTGGATGTCCAGACTCGTCTGCTGCGCGTTCTGGCGGATGGCCAGTTTTATCGCGTGGGCGGCTACGCGCCGGTGAAGGTCGATGTGCGGATCATCGCCGCCACCCATCAGAATCTGGAGCAGCGGGTGCAGGAGGGGAAATTCCGTGAAGATTTATTCCACCGCCTGAACGTGATCCGGGTGCATTTGCCGCCGCTGCGCGAGCGTCGGGAAGATATTCCACGTCTGGCCCGCCATTTTCTGCAGATTGCCGCCCGCGAGCTAGGTGTTGAAGCCAAACAGCTGCATCCGGAAACGGAGACAGCGCTGACCCGCCTGGCGTGGCCGGGCAACGTTCGCCAGCTGGAAAACACCTGTCGCTGGCTCACCGTCATGGCCGCCGGCCAGGAGGTGCTGACGCAGGATCTGCCGAGCGAACTGTTTGAGACCACCATTCCTGATAGCCCGACGCAGATGCAGCCAGACAGCTGGGCGACGCTGTTGGGTCAGTGGGCCGATCGGGCGCTGCGTTCCGGTCATCAAAACTTGCTTTCAGAAGCGCAACCCGAAATGGAACGCACGCTGCTGACGACCGCCCTGCGTCATACTCAGGGACATAAACAGGAGGCTGCGCGCCTGCTGGGATGGGGTCGTAATACCCTGACGCGTAAGCTAAAAGAGTTGGGTATGGAGTAGGGTTAAACGGCGTGATGAAAAATAGCCGATCAGCGCAAAGTGCTGCTATTTTGTACTTTACTGTTCCGATGAGTTGAGTATGATCGTGCCCGGCATTAGGGGAGAGCATCATGTTTGAATCACTGGTGAGTATGATATCGAGCGGCGCCGCTGCGAGTCACACACCACAAACGGCAGTCGCTGCCGTTCTGTGCGCTGCGCTGGTCGGGCTGTTCAGCTAATTGTTCCCCCTCTCCTGCGGGAGAGGGGGAAAACATTAAATCACCCTTGAGAACTGCTGCATCCGAGCCTTTTGCCGCAGATAGGCATCAAAGCACATACAGATGTTGCGGATCAGCAGGCGGCCTTTCGCCGTTACCTGGATAGCCTTACTCTCCACCACCACCAGCCCGTCATGCGCCAGCGGCGCCAGCAGTTTCAGGTCCTCAGCAAAATAAGACTGAAAATCCACGGCCCACTGCGCTTCGACTGCATCAATATCCAGACGGAAGTTACAGATCAACGCCTTAATTACGTCGCGACGCAGACAGTCGTCCCGGGTTAACGCGATCCCGCGCCACAGGGCGTTCCCTTGCTCTGCCACCTGCTGGTAGTACTGCTTTAGCTCTTTTTGGTTCTGGGCGTAGCTGTCGCCAATCATGCTGATCGCGGACACGCCCATCCCCAGCAAATCGGTATCGCCCTGAGTGGTGTAGCCCTGGAAATTGCGATGCAGTACGCCGTGACGTTGCGCGACCGCTAATTCATCATCAGGACGCGCGAAGTGGTCCATGCCGATGAACTGATAGCCTGCCGCCGTCAGCGAGCCGATGGTCTCCTGGAGGATCTCCAGCTTCTGTTCAGCGGAGGGCAGATCGGCATCTTTAATTTTGCGCTGTGCGGCAAAGAGCGTGGGCAGATGCGCGTAGTTAAACACGCTCAGGCGGTCAGGATTGAGCTCGGCGACCTTTTGCAGGGTAAAGGCAAAGCTCTCCGGCGTTTGTTTCGGCAGGCCGTAGATGAGGTCGATATTGGTCGAGGTAAATCCAATCTCCCGCGCATGACGGAGCAAATCAAAGATGAACGCTTCGTCCTGTTCGCGGTTAACCAGACGCTGAACCTCTTTATTAAAGTCCTGCACGCCCATACTCAGGCGGTTGAATCCCTCAGCGCGTAAATGATCGAGGACATCCAGCTCGATTTCACGCGGATCGACCTCGATGGAGATCTCGGCTTCGGCGCTGAAATGAAAATGGGTACGCAACAGATCCATCAGGCGACTGATTTGCGCCTTGTTGAGATAGGTCGGCGTGCCGCCTCCCCAATGCAGTTGCTTAACCTGACGGTTGGCAAACAGCGGCGCACGGTGGATGATCTCCTGTTCAAGGAGATCGAGATACTGATCGGCCTTATGCTGCTGGCGGGTGACGATCTTATTGCAGCCGCAGAAATAACACAGCTTATGGCAAAACGGGATATGCACGTACAGCGACAGGGGACGCTGTGGGTAACGGGCCACAGCGGCATCGAATTCCGCCGCGCCGAATTGTGGTGAAAACTCCAGCGCGGTGGGATACGAGGTATAGCGCGGCCCGGAATAGTTATATTTCTGGATCAGGGCCAGATCCCAGTCGATTATCTGCTCAGACATGCTCACTCCTTCCGATGGTGCCGCCGACGGGTACGCCGTCCCGGCCCCACCGCACCGCGGGTCATGAGCCGGTTGCGCAGCCATTTCTGACGCCGCGACAACCGTCGTAGTTTAACGAATAACCACAGCAGATAACATATAACCAGAAGGGTTATAAGCAGTACCGGGAATCCGATGGGATGCAAATGTTAGTTTCCACCCTTCAGCAGACGCATCATATCTTCCTGACGCTCTTCCTCTTCTTCATCTTCGTCATCGTAAGAGAGGCCGAGCTGCTGCATCAGCTCATCAATGCGATCCAGTTTGGCATCCACCCAGCTCTGCTCTTCAGCATTCAGGGTACCGCCCTCTTCCAGACGTTCCAGCAGCGCGTCCAGGCGCTCATCATTCTCCAGCAACTCCAGCTCAGCCTGCGGTGAAAGCATAGGTTTCTCGCTCTTTGGTTTATGCTGCTTGGGAGCTGGAGCGCTGCTTTCGCTCACGCCCAGCGGGATGGGTTTTTTGCTGCCCACGCGTGGATCTTGCGCCTGGCGCTGTTTTTTACCTGCTGAAGCCGCATCGCCGCCGTTCGCGCGACTACCTGCCGCGTGGCCACGATGTTTCTTCTGCCGTTTGCGATCGCGAGCTTCCTGATTTAACTCTTCACGCGACTTGCGGCCGGATTTGCCACGGGTGGCGGATGTCGGTTTTTTCATGGTGTGTAATCTTCAGACAGTATTATTCAGTATAGAATTGAGGCGGAATCTAGCAGAAAGCAAGCAAAGAAAAAAGGCGACAGATTACTCTGTCGCCTTTTTCCTCACTGACCACCCTTAACGGGCTCTTCTTTCCCTGTTCGCTAACGACTTACCCTGTCTTTCCCTTAGCGTCCAACGGTCCCTGTCTCTTCCTTTTCCCTTTGAAACGTTTCCAAAACGCGCGTCATCCTGACAATCCTGTGGTCTTCGCCTCCTGGCGCTTCCTGACCCCTCGTCCTGAGTCCTCATCCTTTTCAGCATCCCCGCCGTTGTGTATTACTTTACCCTGTTGACAAAAATCGACAACCAGTCTGGCCGTTAAAATTCCACTTTTCAGATTTCTCTATTCTTGTAATCTATTTATTTTCAGTAGGTTATAATTTATTAGTCTTATTTTTCTCAGGCATGTCCTATACGAAGAATAGCCAATGTCTCACAAAGTGCATGGTTTTTACTTACAGAACCGGCGTGCGGTAAAAACAGCCTTTTTCTGCTGTTCAGGTATAATCCCTGCCATAGCCTGTTTTAACGGAGACGACCGTCTTGACCAACTGGAATTATCAACTGACGCACTTTGTCACTAGCGCGCCAGATATCCGCCATCTTCCTGCCGATACCGGTATTGAAGTGGCATTCGCCGGCCGCTCCAATGCGGGAAAATCCAGCGCGCTGAATACGCTGACCAACCAGAAAAGCCTGGCGCGGACCTCCAAAACTCCCGGACGTACACAGCTGATTAACCTGTTCGAAGTCGCCGAAGGCAAACGCCTGGTCGACCTTCCCGGCTACGGTTATGCGCAAGTCCCGGAAGAGATGAAGATCAAGTGGCAGCGCGCGCTGGGAGAATACCTGGAAAAACGCCTGTGCCTTAAGGGCCTGGTGGTCCTGATGGACATTCGCCACCCGCTTAAGGATCTCGATCAGCAGATGATCCAATGGGCGGTAGAAAGCGATATTCAGGTGCTGGTGCTGCTGACCAAAGCCGATAAGCTCGCCAGCGGCGCGCGTAAAGCGCAAGTGAATATGGTGCGTGAAGCAGTCCTGGCCTTCAATGGCGATGTTCAGGTTGAACCCTTCTCTTCGCTGAAAAAATCTGGCGTGGATAAGCTGCGACAGAAGCTGGATAGCTGGTTTAACGAAATCCCGCCGCAGGAAGCAGAGAGCGCCGTAGACGAGTAATCGACACCAACAGCCGGATAAGAGCGTGCCGCGCCTTGTCCGGGTTCCTCTCCAGCGTCAAGCACAAGCGCGTCCTTCTTTTTGCCACTTTTCTTTCGCGCAATAAAAAACGCCCCGGTCATAAATGACCGGGGCGGCTAAAATATTCAGCCAAATCCGATTACGTGAAGTAAAAGGTCTGAAAGATAGAACATCTTACCTCTGTACCCTACGCGAATAACTTTACTCTTCTTTCGCTCACGGATAAAGCATTTTTTGTAGTTTTTTTTCACTATTTACATAGCAAATTCAAATGATCCTCACAAAACTCTATAAGTTATGTTGCTTACTTACAGAAAATCGCGTTGTGCTTTGTATACTTAGTGCGCTTGATCCCAGTTTTCTCCGCTGCCCACTTCCACCAGCAACGGTACCGCCAGCGTAGTGCTGTTCTCCATCAGTTCGTGGATCTTTTTCGATACGGCGTCGAGCTCATCCTTATGCACTTCAAAGACCAGTTCATCGTGAACCTGCATGATCATTCGCACGCGAGGTTTCTCGCTCCGCAGCCATTCATCAACGGCAATCATCGCCCGCTTGATGATATCCGCAGCCGTCCCCTGCATCGGGGCATTAATCGCCGCACGTTCCGCACCGGCACGACGAGCGCCATTGCTGGACTTGATATCCGGCAAATAGAGTCGACGGCCATCCAGCGTTTCAACATACCCTTGCTCCTTCGCCTGTGCGCGGGTGCGCTCCATATACTCCAGGACGCCCGGATAACGCTCGAAATAAAGATCCATGTACTTCTGCGCTTCTTTACGCGGGATGTTCAGCTGGCGGGCCAGGCCAAAGGCGCTCATGCCATAGATCAGACCGAAGTTGATAGCTTTCGCACTGCGCCGCTGTTCGCTGCTGACGCTGTCCAGCGGTAAGCCAAACACTTCAGCCGCCGTCGCCCGGTGAATATCCTTCCCTTCCGCGAAGGCGGTCAGCAGTCCTTTATCCCGCGACAGGTGCGCCATAATGCGCAGCTCGATTTGCGAGTAGTCCGCCGAGACAATAACGTAATCTTCTGGCGCGATAAACGCCTGGCGAATACGGCGCCCTTCTTCGTTACGCACCGGAATGTTTTGCAGGTTTGGATCGGTAGACGACAAACGGCCGGTGGCGGTAACCGCCTGATGATAGGAGGTATGTACGCGGCCCGTTTTGGGATTAATCATCAGCGGCAGCTTATCGGTATAGGTCGACTTCAGCTTCGCCAACCCACGGTACTCCAGAATCACTTTCGGCAACGGATAATCGAGCGCCAGCTCTTCCAAAACCTCTTCAGAGGTGGACGGCGCACCGCCCGGCGTCTTCTTCAGCGGCTTGATACCCTGTTTTTCAAACAGGATCGTTTGCAGCTGTTTGGTGGAGGAGAGATTAAACGCTTCCCCGGCGATCTCATGCGCCCGCTGCTCCAGCTCAACCAGGCGCTGGGCTATTTCCTGCGAGTGCGCATGCAGCACGGCGGGGTCGATTTTAACGCCGTTGCGCTCAACGCGTGACAGCACCGGCACCAGCGGCATTTCAATGTGCTGGAAGATATTCAGCGGACCTTCATGCTGCTGCAGCTTCGGCCACATTTTCAGATGCAACTGAAGCGTGACGTCGGCGTCTTCCGCCGCGTAGCGACCCGCCTCTTCCAGCGCAATCTGGTTAAAGGTGAGCTGATTCTTACCCTTACCAGCGATCTCTTCGAAGGTAATCGTTTTATGCTTCAGCCAGCGGTCGGAAAGACTGTCCATATCATGGCGGCCCGCCACGCTGTCGAGAATGTAAGATTCCAGCATGGTATCGAACGCAATCCCGCGCAGCTCAATGTCGTAATTAGCCAAAATGCCGCGATCGTATTTGAGATTTTGCCCAACCTTGAGCAGCTTCTCATCCTCCAGCAGCGGTTTAAGCAGTGCCAGCACGCGCTCGCGCGGGATCTGATCCGGCGCATCAAGGTAATCATGCGCTACCGGGACATAGGCGGCCACGCCCGGCTCAACAGCGAATGAAAGGCCGACCATGTTGGCGGAGATGTTATCCAGGCTGTCGGTTTCCGTATCAAAGGCAAAGAGCGGCGCTTGCTTCAGCTTATCGATCCAGGTGAGCAGCGTAGCCTCATCAAGGATGGTGACATAGTGCTCTGCTGAAAGTGCAGTAGCGGCCTCAACCTCTGCTTCCGCTTCTGCCGCTGCTGCAGGCACTGCAGGTTTCGCAGCCGGTTTGCCCCCCTTCGCCTGCAGCCATTTTCCGGCTTCAACGTCGGTGGTCCAGCGCTTAAACTCATACTGTCTGAACAGCGCCAGCAGATCGTCTGCCGCCGGCGGCTGCACCTCCAGCTCTTCGCAAGTGAGCTCCAGCTCGACGTCGGTTTTGATGGTCGCCAGCTGATAAGAGAGATAAGCCACCTCCTTGTTCTGCTCCAGCTTCGCCGCCATCGTTTTCGCGCCGCGGAAGCTCAGTTCAGCGATCTTCTCCGGTTCCGCATACAGCGTATCGAGGCCGCCGAGGCCTTGCAGCAGCGCCTGGGCGGTCTTTTCGCCCACGCCCGGCACGCCAGGAATGTTATCTGAGGAGTCGCCCATCAGCGCCAGGAAATCAATAATCAGCTCTGGCGGGACGCCGTACTTGGTAACCACCTCATCCGGCCCGAGGATAGTGTTGGTCATGGTATTGATCAGGGTGATCCCCGGCGTCACCAGCTGGGCCATGTCTTTATCGCCGGTACTGATCAGCACCGGACGTCCAGCCCTTTCCGCTTCCCGCGCCAGGGTGCCAATCACATCGTCAGCTTCGACGCCCGGGACCGCCATCAGCGGCAGCCCCATCGCTTTCACCATCTTATGCAACGGCTCAATCTGCGCGCGCAGATCGTCCGGCATCGGCGGGCGGTGAGATTTGTAATGTTCGAACAATTCATCACGGAAGGTTTTCCCTTTCGCATCAAAGACCACGACGGCATGAGTCGGTTGATACTGCAGAATCAAACTGCGCAGCATATTCAGTACGCCGTACATAGCCCCGGTGGGCTCCCCTGCGCTGTTAGTCAGCGGCGGAAACGCATGATACGCCCGATAAAGATAGGAGGAGCCGTCAACGAGGATGAGAGGGTTTTCTGGGATCTGAACCATAATTTCCGTGCCTGTTTATCAGATTATGGATAAAGGATGCCACAGACGGGCATGAAATCCTGAATTTTTCCCGCATTTCGTGGAAAAGATTCAACGATCCTCGCGATCGCGTGACAACTTAGCTTGTGGATAACTTTGTGCATAGTTTTACAACGTCAGCTTATCCGCCCCTGAAAATAAATGAATAAATATAATTAATTATTATTTATCAATAACTTAAAATAATATCAACGATCCTGGCATGAATTTGATGACCTAATCTTCCATGTGGATAGAAGATCCTTGTTTTTTTCTGTTCTGGTAAGACCCGTCATTTGCCGCGTTTTCTGGTAAAATCAGCCTCTTGCGCAGCTTAAAGGCGCTCTTTGTCAGCCTAACTTTCTGAATAAACGTAAGCGTACAGCGAGGGCCGTATTGACGGGGATGTGTTATTCAGCTGGCAGTGC
>OMBQ01002658.1_pt1 | contig 10859 bp, 8 predicted proteins | sample 1674311 | NCBI WGS metagenome assembly OMBQ01 (sample SAMEA103958160, study PRJEB25191) | human gut metagenome | biome: human-associated habitat [ENVO:00009003]; feature: intestine environment [ENVO:2100002]; material: feces | place: Germany | collected 2013/2015 | reverse complement strand
AATCAATATGATTCATTAAAACAAGTTTCATTATTCGTGATAAAGAAATCATAATTTCGGTAGTAGAATCATTCATTATCTTTTTTTACAACTGCTCTTTTTTCTTCCGAACTTTGATCTAAAGTAATTTTGGAATGGATATCAAGTTCTTGAAAGACATCCATCATTTCAGTTTGATCTTTATCAAAAATCATTGAAAAAGAATTATTCTTGCTTTTGTAAAATGAAATAAATGATTTATCGTCACCTAGTTTTTCTACTTGGACTTGAGGATATCGATTAAAGTTACCGTTCAATACTCCAAATCTAACAACAGAATCTTTTGCTAGACCCTCCTTCAAAAAACCATTGATCAAAATGACAGAAGCAAAAGCAACCAGTTTAATCTGATCAGTAAGATGTTCCGGCCAGAAAATCAACAGGATGGCGACTGTCAGTAAAATACTCAAACTCTTCCTTACAGGACTACTCTGAGCAAACACGATAATTTTCTTTTGATCGATTATTTGCAAAATAATCAGCAGTCCTAAAAAAACTGTGATCATAAGTGCTTCTGCCATCTTTCATCATCCTTTATTTTCATTTATCACCACTCAGCGATCGTACCGTCATAATTTTTCCATTGCGGATTGGTCCAAATCAAACCTTCTTGTGCAATTTCTTTGATTTTGTCTTCATCCATTTCCAAGCCCAGACCTGGTTTTGAAGGTAGATCTACGTAGCCGTCTTTATATTGGAAAACTTCTTTGTTCTTCACAAAATCTAACAGATCAAAACCTTTGTTATAGTGGATCCCTAAGCTTTGTTCTTGGATAAAGACGTTTGGCGTACATGAGTCTACTTGCAGAGTTGCTGCTAGTGCAACAGGACCATATGGCGCATGAGGCGCAACAGCCATGTCGTAAGCTTCCGCCATCGCTGCGATTTTACGGGTTTCCAAGATTCCCCCACAAAGAGCCACATCTGGTTGGATAATATCAACAGTACCTTGTTTAAAGAGGTTCTTGAATTGCCAACGAGTGTACAAGCGTTCACCAGTAGCTAATGGTACAGCCACAGAATCAGCTACTTCTTTAAAGTGTTCTTCATTTTCAGGTAAAACGACTTCTTCCAAAAACATTGGATGGAATGGCTCCAAAGCTTTTGCTAGCACTTTTGCCATCGGTTTATGGACCCGTCCATGAAAATCAACACCAATATCCATTGCATCACCAAAACGTTCGCGAATAGATGCAACTCGTTCCACCACTTCATCAACTTTTTGGTAGGAATCGATATAATGCAGCTCTTCTGTCGCGTTCATCTTGACGGCCGTAAAGCCCCGGTCAAACCGATCTTGTGCTTGTTCTGCAACTTCACTTGGTCGATCTCCACCAATCCAAGAATAAACCTTGATTTTATCACGTGCTGCACCGCCCAATAATTCATAAACCGGAACATTAAACGCTTTTCCTTTGATATCCCACAGAGCCATTTCTAAACCCGAAACGATGGTTCCATTAATAGGACCGCCTCGGAAGAAAGATCGATGCATTTCTTGGAAGAGGCGCTCGATTTCAAACGGATTACGTCCAATCAGCCGGTTTCCTATCTCATAAGCTCCAGCAACAACCGTTTCTGTTTTAGTTCCTGAGATCATTTCTCCCCAGCCTTCGATTCCTTCGTCAGTCGAGATCTTAACAAAAATCCATCTTGGTTTTACTTTATACACTGTGACATCTGAAATTTTCAATTTAAACCCTCCTACTATTGTGCCTTCAATGGTTCATCCATTTCATGATTAACTTTTTTGATACCATCGAAGTAATACCATGCGCCCGCAAAGGCTAATAACAACACTGGAATACCGATGATTGGTTTGTAAGCAAATGCGATAAATACCAAATAACTTTGGATCATGGAAGTCGCAGCAAATGATGAGATTAACATTGAAGAAGTTCCTAAGTTAATACCAACCGATTTGGCAATTGCTGTCAGCATTGGCGCAGTAGCTGACCCACACCATAGCAATGAAGCTGTCACAACTAAGCCAATAATGATATTTTTTAATAAATTACCACGAGTCAAGGCAACGACCATTGCCACGCGGAAAGGAACAACCGCTAAATCTGCGAATGGTAACACACGGTTTCCTGGCAATACTAAAGCTAATGCAATCGTTAGTGGAATAATGATCAATGCTGTTGTGATAACATCTGGATTACCTACAACAACTGCAGCATCCAATCCGATAAATAAACGTGTACCTTTGAATTTTTTTTGTGACCATTTTTGTGCAGCATCTGAAATTGGCATCAATCCTTCCATAAATAATGAAGTCATCTTAGGAATCAAAACCAAAACAGCTGACATGCTGACACCTAATTGTAAAACCGCTTTGATATCATAGCCGGCTAAAACACCAATCACCATCCCGATAACTAACCCCATGATCATAGAATCACCAAAAAATCCCAAATATTTTTGTGCATCTTTGATGGTGAATTTTGATTTTCTGAATAACGGGATACGATCCAGCAGCCAATTTAACGGCCAAGCAATAACCAGTGATGAGAGCGCAGAAACAGTTGGTAAAGAAACACCAGGGATTCCGAAGAAACTTTCTACCATCGGTTGCGACCAGTCTGAAATCTTAAAAGTCGCAATTGCCATCACTACTGATGCACCTACACCTAAGAAGACATTCTTAGTCACAAAATACACCATAACACCAACGATTGCCATATGGTGATAGTTCCAGATATCAACATCCAGCGTATGTGTACGTTTCAAAATCAGCAAAACGATATTGACCAATAGAATGGCAAAAATCAAGATTGGAATGATTGGCGATGCCCAAGTAACAGCCGCAATCGAACCCCACCCAACATCCAAAGCATCTAGTTTAACACCAGTTCGATCAACCATCGCCTTGGCAGCTGGTCCAACATTGGTCGTCATAAAGTCCAATATTAACTTGATCCCGGCAAAACCGATACCTAATGTCAAACCTGATTTAAAAGCACGAGAAATCTTTAACCCAAAAATCAAACCAATAATCGTGATGATGACTGGCAACATAACTGTTGGTCCAGCGTCAATAAAGAAGTTAAAGACGTTCATAATGATTTTCATTTTTTCAGCTCCTTTGATCAGCTATTATTTCAGTAAGTTCAAAATCTCTTCCATTGTTTGATCGGCACCGATACCTGTTAAAATCGGCATCCCTTTGATTACTGGTACACCACCTGTTTGACCATCAAATTGACCAGTCGTCACCAATAGATCATAGTCTTGAACTTTTCCTGGAACTTCCATCAATTTTGTTTGAGTCGTTGAAACATCAATGCCATGTTGTTGCAAATACTCTCTAACTTTTGTTGCTACTACTGTTGAAGTGGCGATACCATTTCCGCATGCTACTAAAATTCGTTTCATTATGATTTCCTCCTTATATTAAAAAACCGCTTTCTTTAATAGTTCTAATAATTCAGTATCATTGCCTGCTCTGATCATTTCTTGCCGCAGTGGCTCATCTTGTATGATTCCAACAATTTTTTGTAACATTTCAACTTGCCCATGTGGTTCCCCAATCGCCATCATGATCACAATTTGGATTGGTAACTGCTCATTGTTATTTTCCATATTATGAAATAGGACCGGATCTTTAAGAGTCGCAATTGCTAAAGTTGTTTTATTGACCATTTCATAGTTTGCATGGGGAATTGCGATTCCTGGTGGTGTTGATGGTAATCCAGTAGGGTATTCTTTTTCCCGTTCTTGGATTGCTTGAATATATTCCTCCTTCACGTAGTTTTTTTTGTACATCTCGCTTGCCAAAAACGCTAAGACTTCACTATCTGTTTTTGCTTGAACATTTCGAAAAACGAGTTCCTCATTCAAATAAAGTTCCAAAGGCCTCACTCCTATTTAATAACCTCAATTAATTCTTTCATCGAACGTGCTAAGTTTTTAACATTTAGCTCTTCGATGTCTTGTTTGTTGAACATACCGGAACCAAGACCTAAATAGCTAGCACCTTGTTCAAAAAACTCTTTCGCATTCTCCTTACTGATTCCACCAACCCCCATTAGTGGTAACTTACCTAAAGGTGCTTGAATATCCTTGAAAAAACGCGGAGTAACAACCGCTGCAGGAAATACTTTTACAATATCAGCTCCTTCTTTAAACATACGGTCGACTTCTGAAGGAGTCATTGCGGCAGGTACCGCCAATAATCCTTTCTTATTGGCGTAAGACAACATTTCTTTTGTGAACATATGTGGTCCTAATAAAAATTTTGCACCAGCCTCATAGCAGGCTTGGGCTTGTTCTAATGTCCTTACCGTCCCAGCGCCGATATAAGTCGTGTCACCATAACGTTGATTTAGTTCATGTATATTTTCAAGAGCTCCTTTTGTGTTCATTGTCATCTCTACGGCAAATTGATGGTCAAATTCCTGCATTGCTTGTAAAATAGCATCTGCCTGATCAAAAGTATAACCACGCATGATCACTGTCAATTTAGGATAATCTGCTAGTCTCATGTTTTCCTCCTTAAGATCTTTGTCTTAATAGTTGATAAACTGTCTTTTCGTCATCAGCAATCAATAACTGCTCAATCAATGAATCATCTTTGGCGATATCAGCGATTTGATTGATGGCTCGCAGATGCTTCGTTAAATCAAAAAATGAAAGCGGCAAAATCAAGCTGACATCTTCACCATTAGGAAATCGTATCGGCTTTTTACAAACTAAAATGCTGACACCGTCACTGATTACACCTTTATCGACCGTTGTATGGGGAATGCAAGTCTTCATTCCCAAGTAACCTGCATATCCCGGTTGTCTGATTTGATCCAAGCAATCAGCGATAAAACGCGAGTCAATGATTTGATGTTCCAATAACGGTCGGCAAGCCACCTCCACTGCTCGTTCCCAAGACATCTCTTCTTCAACGATTTGTACATAACTCGGCCGCAAGTAATAAGTCAATGAAGGCAATACCTTGAAGTTGTCCAGCGGCGTGCTTCCATCTTCCTTGATCAAAAAGTACTGCAGTTCTTCTCGCAACGAAACTGGATTGGTGATATTTGCATATTTCCTAATGATTGTTAACAATTCATCCATTGCTCGATCAACCTTAGTAATTCCTAAATCACTCAAAACTCGATATCGTAAACTGATTTGTTGCTGATATGTCATGATTGGCTCGATCATAAACTGCAGCATAGAACTTTTTAGTGGCGTCGTAGTAAAGACCAGATCATAATCAGCTTCAAATTTGTAGAAATCACGCACAGATAGGGAAGCTAAAAAATGGATCTCTGGAAAAAGTTTTTCCATATTGGCTCGTACTAACTTTGAGACCATGACACCATTAGTACAAACAACTACAGCCCTTTGTCGTTGCTTATTCAATTTATTATGATTACTTAATTGATAGCCAAAGTAATAGGATAAAAGATCTAATTCATCATTTGGAAAGGCCTTATTTAGCCAATTCTCAATAGGAATAATCAATTCTTTCATCAAATCAATCAAAATCGCATGATTACTATCCTTGATCAGACTATCTATTGAATAAACTCCTAAACTCAAGTTATAGCGTATTCGAAAACAGGCTGGACGCAGATGACTCAGTATCCTACGTTCAAAGTCTTCTCGGTCATCGATCAAAATCAACGTTTGATTTTGGAAATTTTCAACCATTTGGCTGATCAATTTTCGCAATTCTTGATCCGAATCATAATTTTGAGTAGTTTTGCTCTCAAAAATATTGGAAGTTAAAAATAATAACGTGAACCACTCCATATAACTTTTGGATAGACTCCAACCTGTTTCATGTACCAAGATCATCAGCATTCGGAATTCAGGAGTATCCGTCACATCATCGGGAAAAAACGCGTGCTTATCTGACATCTTGATCCCACGGCTTACTAAAAATCTCGCTGATGTCTGCAAATAGTCTACCGACTCATCAGAATAACTAAGATGCAACATTTGTTCCATGTTATGGATCAAATGGACGATTTCTTCTTCAGAAACATCTTGTGCCAATTTTCTGCGAATCATTTCTCGGCGAAAAATCGGATACCGTTTTACTAGATCCGATAACAGCTGTAAGATACGGTGTTCCGAACCAACCAATTGGTAACCATTCATCCGATTATATCGAATTGTCAGACTATAATTTCTGATGAACGGTTCCGTTCGTTTGATATCTTCCATAACAGTCGTCTTACTAACATCAACCGCATCTACCAAATGATCCAGACTGATGTAATCGATATTAGCGATCAGAGTCATCACTATCAATGCTTGTCTTTCACTATCAGTGAGAACGACAAGTTCCTGATCATCACCTATGTCGTAATCAGGCTGTGATATCATTTGGATAACCTCGATTGGTACCGTAATATTTCCAGAATGACTTCTCTGAATTAACGGAATGTTCTTTGTTTTCAATTCTTCATTAAATTGATTGATCGCGTAATTGATTTGACGACGTGTCAAATCAAGTTCACTTGTTAAAGTGGAAAGTTTCATTTCAGGGTTTTTAATAATCAGTTTGAGTATTTCACGAATTCGTTTATTCATTTTGACTATCCTCCTGACAAAATCATTATATACTTGTTCACATACGTTTCCGGAAAGCTTTCATCACGTTTTTTGTCACACTTGGTTTAATGTTTTGTCACACTAACAGCTATTTTTAAAATGAACGCTGTTATATCAAATGTAACATGGTATGACAATTATTTTAGGGCTAATGTGAATATTAAATATTCGGTAGAATATTGGATGCTTTAGTAAATAAACACGGGACGTTGCTTCTTCAACACATTAAAGTATCTATTCCGTAACTAAATCAAGTCAGTCTAATTGAAAAAGAATAATATTAAACTGCTAAAAACAATGCTTTTGGGAGCGTCAATAATTTTGTGTAAATGGTTCTTCCCTACTGTAGATTGTTTCCAATTCTCCATCGGTTGACTCAGCATTTGTTCGAGCTCGCCTTCGGCCTGTTGGAAACCTTTATGACTGCGACCTAGGAATTTTTGGTTGTAAGTATCAAAAGACGAGACTAAGAAACGTTCCATCGACTCTTCATTTTGGAACTGTTCCTTGCGGTGGCTGTATTTCTTGATTTGCTTATTAAAGGATTCAATCAAGTTCGTAGAGTAAATAGTCTTGCGTATGGCTAATGGGAAATCATAGAAAGTGAGCAGGTAATCGTTCGAAAGGATCGATTCCACCATTTTTGGATAACTGGTTTTCCATTTTTCCGCAAAAGCACCACGTGCTTCCAATGCCGCCTTTTTAGATGACGCTTGATACACCATTTTAAAATCATCACAGACTTCCTTACAATCATCGACACGCACTTTGTGACTGATATTACGGGAAACGTGTACACAACAATGTTGAAAACGAGCTTTGGGATAGAACCGACTAATCGCTCCTACCATCCCCTTTAAGCCATCCGTGATGAACAGGAGGACATTTTTCAAACCGCGCTCTTGAAGGTCCAATAAAATTTCCTCCCAAATCGTGATGGATTCAGTCGGTGCAATCGCATAGCTCAATACTTCCTTTGATCCGTCCGGGCGAATGCCAACTGCGATATGAATCGCTTCCTTGGCGACGGTTTTCCGCTTTAACGGAATATACGTTGCGTCCATATAAATAGCAGCATAACGGTCATGAAGCTCCCACCCTTTAAACGCCGTTACCTCTTCTGTAAATGATTTTGTTATATTGGACATGGTTTGGGGCGTGTAGTGATGCCCATACATTTTCTCAATCAAGTCTGCGATTTCCGACATGGTAATACCTTTTCGGAAGAGGTGAATGACGGTCTCCTCTAAGGTATCATTCGTCCGTCTATAAGCAGGAACAGTCTGTTGCTTGAACTCGCCGTTGCGGTCGCGCGGAATCTGGAGATGAAGTTCCCCGTACTCGGTCTTGACCGTACGGTCATAGGAGCCGTTACGAGAATTACCCGTGTTAAAACCAATGCGATCGTACTTTTCGTAATCGAGGAAAGCCGTTAACTCCGTTTTGAGAAGCGTATTGACAGCTTTTTCCAAATGGACACGGAATAATTCATTCAAATCGCCTTTTTACTGATAAAACGATAAAATGATAGTGGTTCGTTTGTTGCATACTCATTTAATAGATGTTGAATTAAAATATAGTTCTTCGAATAATTACTTTTTGATTTAACATCTGCTTCACCACTTACTAGAATACTAGCAAATTCTTCATTCCCCTCGTCCCACATTACTCGAGACATAATCAGAATTTTATCTGGTTTAACCTCACCTGTTAAGTCATCTTGTTCCCATAACGCAGGTTCAATTTGGCTTTTCAAGAATAAAGCTTCCTTTTCACAACTATTTTCTAATTTAGCATAGATAGCTCTCAAAAATAAAAATAGCGTAGTTATCCTTTGCTGTCCATCAATGATTTCTTGCTCGTTATGATCATTTTCATAAGCCACAATGCTTCCCAAAAAGTAAGTACTCTCGTTATTGTTTGCTGTGTACTCCGCTAAATCATCAAACAGTACTTGGATTTGCTCGTCAGTCCAAGCATAGGGACGTTGATATTCTGGAATAACAAATTTTTTGATCTTCCCAGTTTCAAGAAACTGCTTCACGCTTTGTTTGTTCACTTCAATTGTGGTTGACATATTTTAAACTTCCGAGACAACACTGTTTATAAAAATAAATCTATTTCCTTTATTCTAACATAGCTGATATGACAGAGTTCAGACAATTTAGTATGTAACAAATTTTTCAGCGCTTTCTTAAAAGCAAACAATACAACTTCTCCTTTATTTTTGAGAGAAATTGTATTGCTTAATCCTTATTTATACAAGTTATTTCGTCCGTAATAACTTGTATAAATCTCTAGCAACTAATGTATATACTAGATCAAAGTACCTATCATCATGCCCAAACATTTTCTCAAAAGCTGCATTGTTTTTCTCATACTGCTCCATCACCTTATCTTTAAATACATCAGGGAACAGCGATTTTTCAAACATCTGAGCATCGTTATTCTTAGCCATGCTGACAACCTTCAAATCTGGGTTATCTGCAAATGACCGATACAAAATCTCTACTAATACTCGATCTCCTTCATCAAAATCATTAGGAAATCGTTCATTGATTTTATGAATGATTTCTTCTAGTGAGTCTCGTTCATCCGGCGGTTTGATTCCTGCATCAATTGTCTTTGGATTTACTAGCTCGCCTTCTTTATTCACTAGATGAATTTCACCGGAAAAATCCTGACGTAACTTATAATATTCCAACTTTACTTTATCAGAAATATCAATATTCTCTCGTGTTTCTTTAGGTAGAAACTTCAGCAAGTATCCAGTAAAAATCCGCTCCTCCAATAATTCCATATCGAATAACCGATCAAGTTGTGAAATATAATCATACCACTTGCTAAAGTTACGTAGAGTCACCCGAAACTGGTACTGATTATCCTTATTCATTTCCTCATAGCGATCCATAATCGGCTTAAACATGCTAGAAATTCGTCCAAGCAAGCGCTCATTCTGTTGCTTTTGGGCTTGTTTCACCAATTTCATGACACGTTCAATATCACCTTGATTGTAAACATTAAATTTTCGTAGCTTGCTTTGAGTATCATAAATCAAGTTAACATTGATTTCTTCTCTCAAATTTGTTTGTTCATAAAAGGGTTGGAAAGCAGCTTCAATATCTTCAACATCATTTACAAAATCAAGAATAAAGGTATCCTTCTTCCCAGGCATTGTTCGATTGAGTCGTGATAAAGTCTGAACAGCTTTAACACCCTTTAACTTCTTATCGACAAACATGGTATGCAGCAACGGTTCATCAAAACCCGTTTGATATTTTTCAGCAACAATCAAGATATTAAAATTATCTGTATGGAAAGCTTCCTTTAATTGATTCTCCCGAACATTCTCACCAGATTTTGTGACATTCATCTTCGTTTCTGTATATTCAGTCTCTCCATCTACTACCAAACCAGAAAAAGCAACCAACACATTCAAATCATTATAACCTTTGTTCGCTATATATTTTTTAAATTCTTTCATATAGCGAACAGCGTGTAAGCGTGATGCGGTAACGACCATTGCTTTTGCCTGCCCACCAATAGCTGTACGAGTAACCGCTCGGAATTGCTCAACCATCACAGCCGTCTTTTGAGCAACTGCCCAAGGATGCAATGATTGGAAACGAACAATCGCTCGGGTTGCTTCACTCTTTGGTAATTCTGGGTTATCTTCAATTTCACGGGCAATTTTGTAGGAAGTACTATAGGTCATATAGTTCTTCAGCACATCTAAGATAAAGCCTTCCTCAATCGCCTGGCGCATCGAGTAAACATGAAAGGGTTCGAAATGCCCATCTGGTTGTTTCGTACCAAACATTTCCAATGTCTTTTCTTTCGGTGTAGCGGTAAAAGCAAAGAAACTTAAATTTTGATGTTTACCTTGTGCTGCCAATTGTTGAACTAGTTCATCTTCAGCATCTGGTAATACATCGTCAACTTCGCCTTCCAGTTCATAATACTCTTCCAAGGATTTAGATTTGTCCGAAAGAGCGGCTTTTAGCTTCTGGGCACTGTTCCCAGTTTGTGAAGAATGTGCCTCATCCACAATCACAGCAAAATTACGACCTTCCACTTGATCTACTTCCTGATAGATCACTGGGAACTTTTGCAAAGTGGTAATAATGATCTTACGCCCATCATTAATGGCTTCTTTTAAATCTTGAGAGGATTTGCGATCGTCAATCGTTTCTACCAAACCTGTCTGATGATCAAAGTTCATGATAGTATTTTGCAACTGGCGATCCAATACTGTTCGA
>OMBQ01002656.1_pt1 | contig 10868 bp, 9 predicted proteins | sample 1674311 | NCBI WGS metagenome assembly OMBQ01 (sample SAMEA103958160, study PRJEB25191) | human gut metagenome | biome: human-associated habitat [ENVO:00009003]; feature: intestine environment [ENVO:2100002]; material: feces | place: Germany | collected 2013/2015 | reverse complement strand
ATGTTCTGATTCGACTGCAAAGATACAAATATCAATTAACATAAATGCAATAAAAAACCATAAATAATTGACGAAAGCGATAAAAAAGTAAGAATGAAAATCGAAAAGAAATATTTTATTCGTTTTTTTAATAAATATGAAAACTTACAGTATGATATTGTCTGTTGTGGTTTTAGTTACGATTTGAAAGACAGTAAGCAAGCAAGAAGAGTAATGTGTAAAGAGGACCGTCATCCCGACGCCCCTCTCCGCAAACTTAAAACAACCAACAAAAGAAATAGATAACCTTTATGCAGTGATTATCTAATAAAAAGCAATTCACGATATTTAGGTAATGTCCACATCTGGTTGTCTACGATCAGCTCCAGCTTGTCAATATGATAACGTATCTCTTCCAGCATCGGGGCGATGGTATCGTGATAGGCAATGGCCTTTTCGCGCTCGCTCTCTATTTTGTTCGCCACTTTTCGCGCCTCCACCATGGCATTTACATGCTCGGTGATGAAAATGGTTCGCCGGGCAATCTCTTCGATGAGTTTCATGTTCTCGGCCGACAGTTGGGATGCTTTTTCCGCCGGGAAGAGCTCTTTCATTTTATACACATTGTCTATCAGCTTGCTTTGGTATTCGGTGGCTACGGGGATGATGTGGTTCATCGCCAGGTCGCCCAGCACGCGCGCCTCGATCTGGATTTTCTTTGTGTAAGTTTCCCATTTCACTTCATTGCGCGCCTCCAGCTCCTTGCGGGTCATCACGCCAGTGGATTCGAACATGGCGATGCTCGCGGGCTTCAAGTAGTTGTCGAAAATGAGCGGGCAGCTCGTTTCGCAGTCCAGACCCCGGTGGGCGGCCTCCGCCTTCCATTCGTCCGAGTAGCCGTTGCCGTCAAAACGGACAGGCTTGCACTCCTTGATGTAGCGGCGGATAATTTCGATGATGGCGGAGATTTTCGGTTCACCCTTTTCGATGAGCGCGTCCACGTCCTGCTTGAACCGGGCAAGCTGTTCGGCAACGGCCGCGTTGAGCGCAATCATGGCGCTGGCGCAGTTTGCCTCCGAGCCTACGGCGCGGAACTCGAAGCGGTTGCCGGTGAAGGCGAACGGCGAAGTGCGGTTGCGGTCGGTATTGTCAATCAGCAGTTCGGGAATTTGCGGGATGTCCAGCTTCATTCCCTGTTTGCCTGCCAGTGAGACAAGGTCGTCGTTGCCGCTTTCTTCTATATGGTCCAGCACTTGCGTGAGCTGTTTGCCCAGGAAAGAAGAAATGATGGCGGGCGGCGCTTCGTTGGCTCCCAGGCGATGGGCGTTGGTGGCACTCATGATAGAGGCTTTCAGCAAACCGTTGTGGTGGTATACCGCCATCAGGGTGTTGACTATGAAGGTAATAAAGCGCAGATTGTCTTCGGCGGTCTTGCCCGGAGCCATCAGCAGGACGCCGGTGTCTGTACCCAGTGACCAGTTGTTATGCTTCCCCGAGCCGTTGACGCCTTTGAAGGGCTTTTCGTGCAGTAACAGGCGGAAGCCGTGGCTCCGCGCCACTTTGCGCATGAGCGACATGATGAGCATGTTATGGTCTACCGCCAGGTTGCATTCTTCGAAAATGGGAGCCAGCTCAAATTGGTTGGGAGCCACTTCGTTATGGCGGGTCTTGACGGGTATGCCCAGTTCCAGCGCCTGTATTTCAAGGTCTTTCATAAAGGCAGCCACACGGGTGGGGATGGCTCCGAAGTAATGGTCCTCCAATTGCTGGTTCTTGCTGGCTTCGTGTCCCATCAGGGTGCGCCCGGTCAGCAGCAGGTCGGGACGGGCGGCGTAGAGGCCTTCATCTACCAGGAAGTATTCCTGTTCCCAGCCCAGGTAGGCTACTACTTTCTTCACTTCGGGGTTGAAGTAGTGGCACACGTCCACGGCGGCTTTGCCCACAGCACTCAAGGCTTTCAGCAGTGGCGTTTTGTAGTCCAATGACTCGCCGGTGTAAGCAATGAAGACGGTAGGGATGCACAGGGTGTCGTCCACCACGAAGACAGGCGATGAGGGGTCCCATGCGCTGTAGCCGCGTGCCTCGAAGGTGTTTCGGATGCCGCCGTTGGGGAAGCTGGAAGCATCGGGCTCCTGCTGTACGAGGAGCTTGCCGGAGAATTCTTCCATCATTCCACCCTTGCCGTTATGTTCCACAAAGGCGTCATGCTTTTCGGCTGTGCCTTCCGTCAGGGGTTGGAACCAGTGGGTGTAGTGGGTTACACCTAGCTCGGTTGCCCAGCGTTTCATGCCTGCCGCCACTTCGTCGGCTATGGCACGCTCCAGGGGGGCGCCGTTGTCCATGACGTCCGTCAGTTTGGCATAGACGGCGCCGGGCAGATACTTGAACATTTTCTCGCGGTTGAAAACGTATTTGGCGAAATATTCACTGGGCCTTTCGGCTGGTGTCTCCACCGTTGCTGCTTTCTTCTTGAAAGCCGTTTCGACTACTCTGAATCTTAATTTTGACATAATACCTAAATTTGTTTAGTTGTTGATTAGTAGAGTGAATGAAAAAAACTTTTGTGATTAATTGTATGCCGACTCTCCATGCTCGTAGATATCGAGTCCTTCCTCTTCAATGCGTTTCGGAACACGCAAGCCATGTATCTTGTCCAGCACTTTAAAGACAATGAAGCCCATGCCTGCCGCCCACGCTCCTACCACGGCCGCGCCGAAGAGCTGTGCCAGCAGGAAGCTGCTGCCGCCGCCATAGAACAGCCCCTCTTCTGTAGCGAAGAGTCCTGTAAGGATCGTTCCCAGGCAACCGCAAACACCGTGTACGGACGATGCGCCTACGGGGTCGTCAATTTTCAGCACATGGTCGATAAAGTCGACTGCAAATATCATTACCACGCCGCAAATGGCACCGATAAGTACAGACCCGAAAGGCGATACCAGGTCACATCCCGCCGTGATGCCCACCAGTCCTGCCAGCACACCGTTCAGTGTGAGGGACAAGGAAGGTTTGCCATACTTCATCCAACTCGCCACCAGTGCGAAGAAACCTCCTGCACAAGCTGCCAGGTTGGTGGTGAGGAACACATGCGAAATGGCTGTCTGGTCTCCACTTGTTGCCGCTGCCAACTGCGAACCGGGGTTGAACCCGAACCAGCCGAACCAAAGGATAAACACGCCCAGGCAGGCAAGCGTCAAACTATGACCGGGGATGGCCCTTGATTTGCCGTCTTTCCCGTATTTGCCAATACGCGGTCCCAGAATGGCGGCGCCCACCAGGGCAATCCATCCGCCTACGGAGTGAACCACCGTAGAGCCGGCAAAGTCATGGAAAGTAGTGCCGAACGTCCTCATCATAAAGGAGCCTTCGTCTCCGTTCATCAGCCATCCGCCGCCCCAGGTCCAGTGGCCGGAAACCGGATAAATGAGTACGCTGATAAAGACAGTATAGACCAGATACATGGAGAACTTGGTACGTTCCGCCATGGCTCCGGACACGATGGTGGCCGCCGTGGCGCAGAATACAGTCTGGAAAATCAGGAAGCCTTCGATGGGCAATCCGTTGTCGATGATTTTGTCCATCGCCTCCAAGTTAAAAAAATGGGGGGCGCCCACAAAACCGCCTATGCCGAACATCAGCCCGAAGCCGATGAACCAGAACAGGACGGAGCCGAACATGAAGTCTACCAGATTTTTCATCAGCACGTTGGCCGTGTTCTTGGTACGGATGAATCCGGCTTCTACCAAGGCGAATCCCGGTTGCATAAAGAATACCAGCATGGCGGCAAGTAGCATCCATACGGTGTTGAGTCCGGTAGCAAGTTCGCCCAGAGCCCCGGCGGTTGCATCGGGCGCCGCGGTGGTGGCTGCCACGCCTGCATCTTGCGCCCAAAGGCCGGCGGGGAGCATAAGTAAGAGTATAGTATCCATAATTTTTCTCGTTTACGTTGTAGTATTGTTTTATTCCCGACTTTACTTTTGCCGGTAAAGGGAAGTAGCTTGCGCTTATTTTTCCTGTTCTGCATTATACAGGGCTATGTCGCCCCGCTCGCCCGTGCGTATGCGGACGGCGTCTTCAATGGGGATGACGAAAATACGTCCGTCGCCTATCTCGCCGGTGTACGCCGCCTTGATGATGGCTTGCACTGTTTTCTCCACATTCTTTTCGCGCACCACGATGGAAACCAGGATTCTTTCAATCGAACTGGTATCATACACCACGCCACGGTAGATACGTCCCTGGCGTGCTTTGCCAATGCCTCTTACATCGTAGTAGGAAAACCATTCGATGTCGGCTTCGAGCAACGCGTCCTTTACGTCCTCGAACTTGGTCTTACGGATAATAGCCTCAATTTTCTTCATTGTTGTACTTGTAATTTATATGTTCCAATCTTTTTACCTTTTTAAAAACTGATACCTCTCTCTATTGTGTCGTTATGTCTGAATTTGTTATTGTATCTGCATTTTCTGCACTTCCTGTCAGAAACTCAGTCCGAATACGAAATAGGCCCCTTCGGTGCGCGGATTCACCGTCACCTTGGCGAAGGCGGGGACTGAGAATGAGTCTGTAATCTTGATTTCCTTGGATGCCCCAAGGCTGATGTCGCATACGGCGAATCCGTCCGAACCGCTGCATTCCGGATCTGCGGACACGTTATAGAAGTCATTGGCCCATGGCGTGGCTCCTATTTCTGCCGTCCAGTCCAAGCCTGCCAGTTTGAAGGGGGCGGCGAGTGATATGTAAGAGGAGTAAGCCCGGTCGCCGTCCTTGTTCACCCCGTCGGCACCTGCAAAGTTGGTGTACCAGTTCACTGCCAGCGGACCGAAATCGTAGCCTATCTGCGCTTCGAATACATGGCTGGTATGGTGCGTGCCATAGTGGAAATAGCCGGGACCGCCATTGAACCAGTAGTCTGTCACCGAAATGCTGAAACCGCCGGTGCAGTAGCCCAGCGTCAGGTCCAGTTCTTTCGTATCAGCGAACTCAATGCCTGCGGATCCCCATGCACCGAGCGAAAACCCTTTGTAGGCTACGGACAATGACGGCTGTATGCTTACGCCTCCCAAATCCTGTCCGCGCCAAATATAGCCGCTTACCAAGTCAGCTCCTACGCTGGCTTCCACCTTGTCTTGAGCGATGCTCGTTGCCGGCACTGTCATGGACATGCCTAATAGCAATACCGTTTCCTCAAAATTCATCTTCATAGCTTTTTACCTTTTAATTAATAATAGTGAGTATGTCATATTTTATATAACTATTGGCTTGATTGATGTAAGTCCGATGCAAGCACAAAGTGCTTCAAGGTGTTGTCATGTACTGTGCTCAGAGCAACCATTTTCTGATCCTTTTCATGGCTTCTTCGCAATCCGCCCGCTCTCCGAAAGCGGTCAAGCGGATATACCCTTCACCACTGGGGCCGAAGCCTACTCCCGGGGTGCCCACTACATTGGCTTCATACAGCATCTGTTCAAAGAATTTCCACGAGCTTACCTCTCCCGGCGCCTTCACCCACAGGTAGGGGGCGTTCTCTCCGCCGAAAACTTTGAGTCCTGTACTTTCCAAAGCTTCTTTCATTATGCGGGCGTTAGCCATATAATACTGTATGATGGCTTTCACTTGCTTTTTGCCCTCGGGGGTATAGATCGCTTCGGCACCACGCTGGGTGATATAGGATGTCCCGTTGAACTTGGTGCACTGGCGGCGGTTCCACATCCGGTTCAGCGGAATGCGCTCTCCTTCCAGCGTGGCGGCTGTGAGTTCTTTCGGTACGACGGTGTATCCGCAACGCACCCCGGTGAATCCGGCCGTCTTCGAGAAACTGCGAAATTCTATCGCTACTTTCTTCGCTCCTTTTATCTCATAAATGGAGTGAGGAATGTCCGGGTCTTGTATGTAGGCCTCGTAGGCAGCATCGTAAAGGATGAGGGTATCATTTTCCAATGCATAGTTCACCCATTTTTTCAGTTCGGCCTTGCTAATGACCGTCCCCGTAGGGTTATTGGGATAGCAGAGGTATAGGATATCTATCCTGCGGTCAGGGATTTCGGGCACGAAATTATTCTCGCTCAGGCAAGGCAAGTATACCACGTTGCTCCATCGCCCGTCTTCCAGTATCCCGGCACGGCCGCACATTACGTTCGAGTCGATGTATACGGGGTAGATGGGGTCTGTCACGCCGATGCTGTTGTCGTGGCGAAGGATGTCTCCGATATTTCCCGTATCGCTCTTGGCGCCGTCACTGATAAAGACTTCGCCGGGTTCCAGATAGACGCCGCGCGGAGCGTAATCGTTCCTGATGACGGCATCTATCAGGAAATCATAGCCTTGTTCGGGACCGTAACCGTGGAATGTCTCTTTGTTTGCCAGCTCGTCTACTGCCTTATGCATGGCTTCGATGGAAGCTTGAGGCAGCGGGCGGGTTACATCTCCGATACCCAGACGGATAAGGTCCGTTTTGGGATGAGAGACTTTGAATGCATTTACCTTTTTGGCAATGTCCGAAAACAAGTAATTGTTTGGTAGTTTTAAAAAATGTTCGTTTACTAGTGCCATCGTTGTTATTGTTTTTATCGTTGTTTTAAGTTTTTCAAAATCAGTATCACATCTCTATTTCGCCTTCGAAAACCTTTCCGGCCGGACCGGTCATGTATACATGTCCGTCTTTCTCGTTCCAATGGATGTGGAGATCGCCTCCGTCCATCCTTACCCACGATTTTCGTCCGGCTTTATGGTTCAGTACGGCTGCCACGGCGGTGGCGCAGGCTCCTGTTCCGCAAGCCATTGTGATGCCCGAACCTCTTTCCCACACTCTCATCCGTAGGGATTGGTCCGGCAATATTTCTACAAATTCCACATTGGTCCGCTCAGGAAAAAGCGGATGATTTTCCAGTTTCGGGCCAACCGCGGGCAAATCCACCTCTTTTATATCATCTACGAAAATGACAACATGCGGATTTCCCATGCAGACGAATGTTCCTTTGTATTCTTTTCCATCGGCCAGGATAGTTTCTGCCAGCATTCCACCGGTTTTCATAGCTATCTGTCCGGGGTTTGATAGCAGGGGCGTACCCATATCTACGGTTACATCCTTCACCACCCCGTTGCCTGTATGAAGTTTCAGGATTTTGATTCCCGAAAGGGTTTCCAGTGTGATCACCTCCTTATCCGTCAATCCTTTCTCGTATACATATTTGCCTATGCAGCGCGAGGCGTTTCCACACATCATGGCTTCGGAACCGTCTGCATTGAATATACGCATACTGAAATCCGCTTTCTCGGATGCTCCAATCAGTACCAGACCGTCTGCACCGATACCGGTATGATAAGCGCTCCATTTTCTGGCGGCTTTTATCGGATCTTGCAGCGGAGAAGACAAGGTATTTACATAGATATAATCATTGCCGGTTCCTTGCATCTTGGTGAACTTGATAGTTGTTGCCATTTTGATTAATACTTATTTATTGTGGTTTCCTTTTGCTTTTAATTCTGCGCAAATATATATCTTTTTGATATTTTATAAGATATAATTGTTTCTATTTTCTTATTTATTTTCATTCTAATAACAAATAGAAACAGAAGCATTTATTTTTTCTTTCAAATTGTATCAAAACAAGGGTAGATAGTTTTGAATTGTAAGTCAATAGGTCGTTATATGATTGGGGAATGTAATATTCCCATTATTATATCCGGTCGGCGGACAAACACGGACTTAAAATTTAAATTTGTACTTGCAAACCCAATGACAGGTAAAGTAAAAAAATCCGTGTTCCATCCGTCATCCCATTCTATAAACAAATATTTTGTGGTATGATTGAGGATTATCATTTCATATATTCCCAATGGAATGGACTTTTACATATTTGTCTGCCCGAACCACCGTCCACGCCCCCGGAAGTAATGCACCGTAAGTTCGGGCTGAAAAATCCCAAGGAGGATATAGCGGATAGTTTAGTTTTGACACACCTCGGTTTTAACAGGTCTGTTTATAAAAGATATATAAGGTGCGGCGACACATTATATACTAAAGTTTCCCACATTATTTAATATGATTATCCCCATACCACCAAATACTAATTTATCGGTTAAACCGGAACGCAAATGACACAAATCTAACCTCTGGCAGGTTTGTATCCATGCTGTGCAGTTATTAATTTGTGTCATTTGCGTTCCAATTTTAATTTGTAGAACGAAATAAATCCGCGTTCTATCCATAAATTTCCATTTATCATCTAGTGGTATATAGGCGGATAATCATGAAAAAAACATTTAAACTTACAATTTAAAAGTATTTTTCACAATCTAGCTTTCAAATATTAAATAGATACGTCATATATACAACAAACTGTAACACAGAGACGCAAGACTGCATCTTTTTATCAAAAGAAAGCATCAACTCTTCATCAAAAAGAAATAAATTACCTACTTTTGCAGAACAATATGAAATACAAACCAGCATTATTATAAACTAAAGATAGCAATAATGGTAAAAACAGAGCAAACAGGTCTTTATGACGCAACCAACGAACATGACGCTTGCGGCGTAGGCATGGTAGTCAACATTCATGGCAACAAGTCGCATGAACTGGTAGACTCCGCATTAAAGGTATTGGAAAACATGCGCCACCGAGGCGCAGAAGGAGCCGATAACAAAACCGGCGACGGAGCCGGAATCATGCTACAGATTCCCCACGAATTCATCCTCCTGCAAGGCATCCCCGTACCCGAAAAAGGAAAATACGGAACCGGACTCGTATTTCTGCCCAAAGACGAAAAAGAGCAGGCCGGCATCCTAAGCATTATGATTGAAGAAATAGAACGCGAAGGACTTACCTTGATGCACCTGCGCAATGTGCCCACCAACCCCGCCTGCCTGGGAAAGGACGCACGGGCCACCGAACCGGACATCAAACAGGTATTCATCACCGGAGTGACAGATGCGGACAGCCTGGAACGCACCCTCTACATCATCCGCAAGAAGATAGAAAAGCGCGTGCGGCACACGGACTTCTACATCGTTTCGCTATCGGCAAAAAACATTATATATAAAGGTATGCTCTCGTCCATGCAAGTGCGCGAGTACTTCCCGGACCTGACGCAACCCTATTTTACCAGTGGATTGGCATTGGTACACTCCCGTTTCAGCACCAACACATTTCCTACATGGAGCCTCGCCCAACCGTTCCGTTTGTTAGCGCACAACGGCGAAATCAATACCATCCGCGGTAACCGGGGTTGGATGGAGGCGCGCGAAAGTGTCCTTTCCTCTCCGGCATTGGGGGATGTCAAAGACATCCGTCCCATTATCCAGCCGGGCATGAGCGACAGTGCCTCACTGGACAATGTGCTGGAATTTTTTGTGATGTCGGGACTGAGCCTGCCCCATGCCATGGCGATGCTGGTACCCGAATCGTTCAACGACAAAAACCCCATCAGTGAAGATTTGAAAGCGTTTTACGAATATCACTCCATCCTGATGGAACCTTGGGACGGGCCTGCCGCACTGCTGTTCAGTGACGGACGGTTTGCCGGAGGAATGTTGGACCGCAACGGTCTGCGCCCTGCCCGTTACCTCATTACCAATAATGACATGATGGTAGTGGCCAGTGAAGTAGGCGTGATGGATTTCGAACCGGGAGAGATTAAAGAGAAAGGGCGTCTGCAACCGGGAAAAATACTGATGATTGATACCGAACAGGGTAAAATATATTATGACGGTGAACTAAAAGAACAACTGGCATCGGCACGCCCCTATCGCGCCTGGCTGTCTGCCAACCGCATCGAGCTCGATACCTTGAAAAGCGGACGCAAGATAGACAACCGGATAGACGGCTATGACCGTATGCTGCGTACCTTCGGATTCTCGCGCGAGGATATAGAACGCACCCTCATGCCGATGTGCAACACAGGGGCCGAACCCATCGCCTCTATGGGGAATGACACGCCGCTGGCCGTCCTTTCGGACAGGCCGCAGTTACTGTTCAACTATTTCCGCCAACAGTTTGCCCAAGTGACCAATCCCGCCATCGACCCTATCCGTGAAGAGTTAGTCATGTCGCTCACCGAGTACATCGGCGCCGTGGGAATGAATATCCTGGTGCCCAGCGAAAGCCATTGCAAAATGGTACGCCTGCCTCATCCCGTGCTGAACAACACCCAACTGGACATCCTCTGCAACATCCGGTATAAAGGATTCAATACCGTGAAACTCCCTATCGTATTCGAGGTGAGCAAGGGAAAAACCGGATTGCAAGAGGCCCTGAACGACCTGTGCAAACAAGCCGAGCAATCCGTTACCGACGGAGTGAACTATATCATTCTGAGCGACCGTTTTGTGGACGACACCCATGCCGCCATCCCGTCGCTGCTGGCGGTTAGCGCTGTCCATCATCACCTCATCTCCGTTCAGAAACGCGTGCAAACCGCATTGATTGTAGAAAGCGGCGAGATTCGCGAGGTGATGCACGCCGCCCTGTTGCTGGGATATGGCGCCAGTGCCATCAATCCCTACATGGCCTTCGCCGTACTGGATGAACTGGTGAGGAAAGGCGATGTGCAGATGAATTACGAAACGGCCGAAAAGAACTATATCAAGGCCATCCGCAAGGGCTTGTTCAAGATCATGAGCAAGATGGGCATTTCTACCATCCGTTCCTATCGGGGCGCAAAGATTTTTGAAGCCGTAGGGGTCAGCGAGGAATTGCTGAGAAGCTATTTCGGCACACAGACATCCAGCATCGGAGGCATCCGTCTGGAAGAAGTCGCCAAAGACGCCATCGCCCTGCACGATGCCGGATTCGCTGCAAAAGAAGTGAGCGACATTTTACCGCACAACGGACTTTTCTCTTTCCGCAAAGACGGAGAACGGCACGCCTGGAATCCGGAAACCATCTCCA
>OMBQ01002651.1_pt1 | contig 10880 bp, 8 predicted proteins | sample 1674311 | NCBI WGS metagenome assembly OMBQ01 (sample SAMEA103958160, study PRJEB25191) | human gut metagenome | biome: human-associated habitat [ENVO:00009003]; feature: intestine environment [ENVO:2100002]; material: feces | place: Germany | collected 2013/2015 | reverse complement strand
CGTCGTGCTTCTCGCGCACGAGCATCGCCAGCGAATTGAGCGAATTGAAGAAGAAATGGGGGTTGATCTGCCCGACGAGCATGTTGTAGCGGGTCGTGAGGTTCTCGTTCTTGAGCCGTTCGTTCTCCATGACGACCGCCTGCTGCTTCGAGTTGAGCACGTAGACCCAGCCGTAGAGCATCGACACGGCCACGGCGAACGAACACTTGAGCAGCAGCATGTAGTCGAAGATATGCCCGCTCATGAAATTCAGGACGATCTGCCCCGAATGCCATTCGCGGACAGGGGCGAAGATATAAAGCGCCGCGGCCGCCACGAGGCACCCCATGCAGTGGAGGGCAAAACGCCCCGCCTTGTAATTGCGGCGTGCGGAGGTCAGGATCGAGAGCATGATGAACGATACGACCAGGTAGTAGATCAACTGCAACGTCAGCTCCGAAGTCCTCGACGGCCGGTTGTAGAGCGTGCTGTAATCGAACTCCTCGCCGTTGCGCATACGCAGTTCGTTCATCACCGGATGGGCGCCGTAACGGCGCGGGGCGACCACGTCGACCACCAGCCGGTCGCCGTCCGAAAGATCCATCCGGCGGATGCGCTGCATCGGCACGTAGACGCTGTCGCGGTTCCCGTAGACGATGTACCCGTGGCCGTCGGGGCTGACGTGCAGCACCCCTTCCTCGCTGCGTGTGACGACGCTCGCCCGCGCCGGCCGCGGCTGTCCTTCGCCCTTTTGCTCGACGATCAGCAACAGCACATAGGAAAAGTTGACCACCAGGCTGATGGCCAGCGCAACCAGCAGGTTGAGCATCAGGTCGGAATATTTCGATTGCAGGTTCATCGCATCTCCTTACGCCCCGGCAGGGTCATTCATCCTCCTTGAACCACGAGGCATAGAGCATGTAATCGTGCGCCGTGCGGCGGATGATCTCCTCGCGCTGCTCGGGCGTCACCTCCTTGACCTTCTTGGCCGGGACGCCCGCATAGACCGAATTGGGCTCCAGCTTGGCGTTCGACAGCACCAGCGCATTGGCCGCGATGATGCAGCCCGAGGGGACGACGGCATTGTCCAGCAGGGTAGCGCCCATACCGATCAGGCAGTTGTCGCCGATGACGGCGCCGTGGACGATGGCGTTGTGGCCCACCGACACGTCGTTGCCGATGATGGTCTGCGACGGGTGTTTGGCCTTGTCGTAAATCGTATGCAGCACGACGCCGTCCTGGATGTTCGTACGGTCGCCGATGACGATTTTGTTCACGTCGCCGCGCAGCACGGCATTGTACCAGATGGAGCAGTCGCGGCCAATGGTCACGTCGCCCAGGATGACGGCCGTCTCGGCCAGGAACGTATTTTCTCCGATCACGGGGGTGTGCCCCCGCACTTCTTTAATCAATGCCATAATTCCGTAATAAAATTTCTTTGTTTCACATGTATATTTCCCTGCATGCCCCGCCACCGTACGGTGGTGCCCCGGACATGGACAGCGCTGCCGGAAGGCAATCTTTTATTCGCCTTTTTTGGCTTCCTGCCACAGGGCCTCCATCTCGCCGAGCGAAAGGTCGTGCAGCGAATTCCCCTGTGCAGCAGCCTGTTCCTCCATGTAATTGAAGCGGCGGATGAACTTCTTGTTCGTACGCTCCAACGCAGATTCGGGATCGACGCCGTAGAGCCGCGCAGCGTTGACCAGCGCAAAGAACAAGTCGCCGAACTCGGCTTCGAGGTTCGCCTTGTCGCCCGAGCGCATCTCGGCCTCGACTTCGGCGGTCTCCTCCTTCACCTTGTCCCACACATCCTCGCGCTTCTGCCAGTCGAAGCCCGTCGCCGCGGCCTTCTCGCCTACGCGGAATGCCTTGACCAGCGCCGGCAGCGAGCGGGGAACGCCGCCCAGCGTACCGCTCTTGCGGTTCTTTTTGCGGAGCTTGAGCGCCTCCCAATTCTCCTTCACCTGGTCGGGCGTATTGGCATGGATGTCGCCGTAAACGTGCGGATGGCGGTATACCAATTTGTCGCACAAGGCGTTGGCCACATCCGCATAGTCGAACGCCCCGGCTTCCTCACCCAGCTTGGAGTAGAACACCACATGCAGCAGCAGGTCGCCCAGCTCCTCCTTGATCCCCTCCATATTGTGGTCGGTGATGGCATCGGCCAGTTCATACGTCTCCTCGATCGTATTGCTCCGCAACGAGTCGAACGTCTGCTCGCGATCCCACGGGCACTCGCGGCGCAGCGTGGTCATCACGTCGAGCAGGCGGGCCGTAGCCTCCAATCGTTTATCTTCCATTATCCGGTTTGTTTTTTCCGCCGTCATGCAGGGCGCAAACTGCCCGAGGCGCCGGGTCGCCCGGCCGCAGCAGCATGCAGCCTGCACGGCCGCAATTTATCCCCTGCAAAGTTAGCACATTCGGCGGAAAATAGTAACTTTGCATCGAACAAAATTCCGCAACCTCATGAAACTACGCTACCTCGCGTCCATCCTGGGCGCCCTTTGTAGCCTCCTCCACGCCCATGCGCAGCCGCTTCCGGCGCGCCAGACGACCCTTCCCGGCACATACCGCATATCGGCCGGCACACAGCTCAGCTACGAGACGCCGCTCGCGCCGCTGGCCGGCTACCTGCGCGAATATATCAACGTCGGAAAGGCCAGCGACAGTATGTCGGCCGACGACGCGATCGTGCTCACGACAGACCCGACGCTCGGCCGCGAGGCCTACACGCTGGCCGTGAAGCCGCAGCGGATCGAGATCACGGGAGGCGACTACGGCGGCGTCTTCAACGGCATCCAGGCGCTGCTGCGGCTGTTGCCGCCCGAGGTCTACGCCAAGGCGTGCCCGCTGCCCGTCGAAGTCGCCTGCACGCGGATCGACGACGCCCCGCGCTTCGCGTACCGGGGCATGATGCTGGACGTGGCCCGCACATGGATCGGAGTGGATGGAGTAAAGCGTTACATAGACCTGCTTTCCTACCACGGGATCAATAAATTACACCTCCACCTGTCGGACGACGAAGGGTGGCGGATCGAGATCAGGTCGCACCCCGAGCTGACCGAAATCGGCGGCTTCCGCGGCGGCGACTCGCCCGTACGCCCCGTCTACGGGAAATGGGACGAGAAATACGGCGGCTTCTACACACAGGACGAAATGCGCGGGCTGATCCGCTATGCCGCCGTGCGCAACATCGAGATTATCCCCGAGATCGACCTGCCCGGGCACAGCCGCAACATCGCCTCGGTACACCCCGAAATCCGCTGCAATTACCCGCCCGACACGCTGTCGACCAACGGCTACGACTACCGTTCGGCATGGTGCGTGGCACGCGAGGAGAACTACGCGCTGCTCGCGGACATCCTGGGCGAACTCTGCACGCTGTTCCCCTCGGAATACATCCACGTGGGCGGCGACGAGGTCGACATGACCCAATGGAAGCGCTGCCCCGACTGCCAGGCGCTGATGCGGCAGCGGGGCATGGCAGACCCGCACCAACTGGAAGACCTCTTCATGCAACGCATGGCGGCGATCCTTGGCGCCAACGGCAAACGCCCCGCCGTGTGGAACGAAGCGGTGGCGACGGGCGACCTGGCGCACGACAGCCGCGTCTACGGCTGGCAGAGCGTCAAGGCATGCCTCGACGCCACGGCCAAGGGATACGAGACCGTAGTGATGCCGGGCGAATATTTCTATTTCGACATGCGCCAGACCCCGCACGAGGACGGGCACGACTGGGCGGCGATCTTCGACGCGAAAAAGGTCTTCGGGTTCGACTTCACGGACAAGGGGTTCGGCCCGGAGCAGATGCGCAACGTCGTCGGGTTGCAGGCGGCGTTCTTCAGCGAAGCCTACGTCTCGCACGAGCCCGAGAAGCCCGACTACCTCGACTACATGTGTTTCCCGCGTATCTGCGCACTCGCCCGCATCGCGTGGCGCGGCAACGGCGAAGGCTGGGACGCCTATTACAAAGGGCTCGTGGAGAAGCATTACGACCGCATGGCAGCCATGGGCATCCGTTTCCGGCTCTTCCCGCCGAAAGTGAGCTATAAGGATGGCGCATTCACCGTGACGGCCGACGACGGGTCGGAGATATACTACACGGAAGGCGACGCGCCCGAAGAACACCGTTATACCCGTCCCGTCAAGACCGGCAAACCGCACCTGTACCGCTTCTTCACCCGCTACAAAACGGGGCGCAGCCCCTATGTCGCCGACAAATCCTACTACCGCACGTTCGCACCCGCCGTGGCCATCACCACCTCGATGGGCGAGAGCAGGCAGTTCCCCCTTGCCAATGCCGCGGGTTACAAGGGGCTTTCGCGGACAGCGCGCGCCTGCCGGCAGCAGGACTGGGTGCTCTACACCTTCGAGCAGCCGGTGAAATGCCGCGAAATGTACCTCCAGACCGGAAACCGCCAGCTGCCGAAGACCATCATAACCACAGGTTATGCCGAGGTGTCGTACGACGGTGCGACGTATGAGCGGGCGGGCGACCTCGAAAAGGGAAGCATCACCCTGAAGCCGGGGCGCGCGGTGAAAGCCGTGCGGATCGTCTCGACCTGCGACGACAACGGCACGCCCTATGTGACGATCCAGCCGCCGCAGATCAAGCCGGTGCTGTAACGGCGGCCTGCTCCGGCCAGCAACGGCGCATCGGCGCGGCAGGACTGCGGCACATGGATGAAAAGGTTGCGAGCAGGATGCCTTCGGGCCATCGGCGGACGGACGGCACGGGCGGAAGCAATCTTCACACGGATCGGCCCTCAGACGGGAGGGCGGGAAGCGATTTTACGGCAAAGCAGAAGAACAGGCACTGCGCCAGGTAGTAGGGAACCATCACGACGTAGGTGCGCCCGGGAACGGCCCCGATGAAACGGCTCCAGGCTATCACGCCGTCGGAAAAAACGAACAGCAGGGCCGCGAAGCGGAACCATGCGGCATACGCCCCGCGATACCGGAGCACGCTGTAAAGCATCCCGGCGATGACCGCACCGTAAACGGCGACGCCGATCCGTTCGGCCGGATCCAAGACCCGGGGCACGACCCCGGCGAAGAGCAACGCGAGCAACGCCGCGGGAAGCAGCCATGCGGCAGGACGGGCAGGAAGTCCCCCGGCGCAGAGGAAATAGCGGATATAGGCACCGTGGGCCAGCGCGAAAAACAGCATCTGCGGAATGAACAGACCCTTCGCACCCGCCGCATCGCCCAGGGCAGACAAGAGGAGTGCAGCCCCGACCGGAAGCAACGTTTTCCGCCGGAGGCAGAAAACCGCCACAGCCAGCAAAAGCACCGGATAGGCCACCTTGTACGGAAGAGCCGCCGCCTTGGTGAAGAACAGGGCGGCGCCTGCGGCAAAAAGCAGGGTAGTCAGGGCCAATATGCGGGAAGTCCGATGCATCGTTTCAGGAAAAATCATTTCAGGAAAAAAGCCGCCCGTCAGAAAACTGGCAGGCGGCTTCGGTTCTTATCCGTCACGACGGGTCATGCACGGACATGGGCGCCGCACTGGCGCTCGAACTGCGCCGTGAGGTTCTGCATGGCCCGTTCGATGGCCTTTTCGTCCAACGTGCGGGTCTTGTCCTCGAGGATAAAGCTCAGGGCATAGGATTTCTTGCCTTCGGGCAGCTTGTCGCCCTCGTAGACGTCGAACAGCGAAACGCTCTTGAGTAACTTGCGCTCCGTAGCGAACGCCACGTCGCGCAGCGCCGAGAAGGTCACCTGCTTGTCCACGAGCAGCGCCAGGTCGCGCTTCACCTCGGGGAACTTCGACAGCTCCTCGGCCACGATCCGGTGCTTTTTGGTCGATTTGACAAGCGCCTCGAAGTTCATCTCCAGATAGAAGACATCCTGTTTGACGTCGAGTTTGCGGCGGATATTCCGGCTGACCGTACCGATCTGCAACAGCTCCCTGCCGTTGAGCGCCATCGTGAGCGCCTCGCCGAAGAGGTCGCTTTGCAGCGTTTCGGTCTTGAGCGCATAGATGTCGATGCCGAAGCGGCGCAGCAGTTTTTCGGCCACGGCGCGCAGCGTGAAGAACGATGCGGCCTGCGGCTGCACGTTCCACGAAGCGGGCACGGCGATGCCCGTCACGGCGATGGCCAGGCGGTACTCTTCGGAATAGGCTGCCAGGGGGTTTTCGTCCGCACGTTTGGCCTCGTCGTAGAAATAGCAGTTGCCGAACTCGTAGAGTTTCAGGTCGCCGTTGCGGCGGTTGGCGTTGAGCTGCACGGCTTCCAGCATGTTGAACAGCAGCGTCTGGCGCATGACGCTGAGGTCGGCGCTCAGCGGGTTGAGGATACGCACGCAGTTTTCCGCCCGGTAGCTCTCCAACCCTTCGTAATAGGCCGCCCTGGTCAGCGAGTTGGACATGATCTCCGTAAAGCCGTTGGCCGATAGGTAGTCGGCGGCGAGGTTCATCAGGCGGTTGCGGTCGGGTTTGGGCGCATAGGAAAGCGTCGAACGGACGCGCGAGGGTATTTCGACGTTGTTGTAGCCGTAAATGCGCAGGATGTCCTCGATGAGGTCGGCCTCGCGCTGCACGTCGACCCGGTAGGGCGGCACGGCCACGCTCAGCACGCCGTCCTTCTCGTCCAGCACCTTCACTTCGAGCGCCGCCAGGATCGCACGGACGGTCTCTTCGGGGATATGCTTGCCGATCAGCGCGTCGATGCGGGCGAACGAGACGTCGAAGCGGAAATCTTCGATCGGCGCGGGGTAGATGTCGGTGATGTCGCTCGAAATCTCGCCCCCGGCCAGCTCCTTCATCAGCAGGGCGGCACGCTTGGCGGCATAGACCTGCATATTGGGATCGACACCGCGCTCGAAACGGAACGACGAATCGGTGTTCAGGCCGAAGCGCTTGGCGGTTTTGCGCACCCATACGGGGTTGAAATAGGCGCTCTCGATGAACACGTCGGTCGTGGTGTCGCTGATGCCCGAATCCAGGCCGCCGAAGACGCCGGCGATGCACATCGGACGCTCGGCCGAGCAGATCATCAGGTCGTCCGCCGTGAGCTTGCGCTCCACGCCGTCCAAAGTCACGAAGGGCGTACCTTCGGCGCAGGTGCGCACGACGACCTCGCGGCCCTCGATCTTCGCCGCGTCGAACGCGTGCAGAGGTTGTCCCAGTTCGAAAAGCACGAAATTGGTGATGTCCACCAGGTTGTTCTTGGGGTTGATGCCCGCGGCACGCAGGCAGTTCTGCATCCACTCGGGCGAGGGGGCTATCTTGCAGTTTTTCACGGTCACGCCCGCATAGCGGGGCGCCGCCTCGTGGTTCTCGACGCGGATTTTCACGCCGAGGTCGTGGTTGTCCGGGGCGAAAGCCGACACGTCGGGCATCTTCACCGAAACATCTTCCCCCCGGCTGCGCAGATAGGCCGCCAGGTCGCGCGCCACGCCGATGTGCGACGCGGCATCCACACGGTTGGGCGTGAGCCCCACCTCGATCAGGTAGTCGTCCTCGATGCGGAGGTAGTCCCTGGCCGTCGTACCCGCCACGGCATCGGCGGGAAGCTCCATGATCCCGTCGTGCGAGGCTCCGATGCCCAGTTCGTCCTCGGCACAAAGCATGCCGAGCGATTCCACGCCGCGGATCTTGCTGCGCTTGATCTTGAATTCCTCGTCGCCGCCGCCAGGGTAGAGCACCGTGCCCACCGTCGCGCAAAGCACTTTCAGCCCCGCGCGGCAGTTGGGGGCGCCGCAGACGATCTGCAGCGGTTCGCCCGTGCCGACGTCGACCGTGGTGACATGCAGGTGGTCGGAATCGGGATGCTCCTCGCAGGTGAGCACCTCGCCCACCACCACGCCCGCAAGGCCGCCCTTGATGGTCTCGATCTTCTCGAAGCCCTCGACCTCGAGTCCGATGTCGGTCAGTATCCGGGCGACCTCTTCGGCCCCGAGATCGGTGTCGATGTAGCGTTTGAGCCAGTTATACGAAATATTCATATCGTTGAATTTGAGAATTAGCTAAAATCGAACAAAGATAGTGAAAAATTGTTAATTCCGACCGGATAAACGCATGAAACCCACAGCCGGTAAAAAATTATCCGCCGCCGAGGCCGGCACCATGCACTTCGCGGCATACGGCCCGGAGGACTGCATCCGGCGCTCGGCCGCGGGGCTTCCCTGAGCGTCGCCGGGCAAGGGCACGGGAGCCGCAGCGGCGGGGCAGGGCAGGGGACTGCAGGGAGGACTGCCCCGCCCCGGTTTCCCGCAGGACACGCCCGAATGCGGAATAACTCATATATTTAGGTGTCGAAAATTTATGGCGAAAAATTTGGTTTTACGGTTGCGACCCGTTATATTTGCCAAAACGAAACAGGAATTTATGATCCGGAACTTTAACATACAGGCATGGTGGTGGCGCTCGTTGACTCTCGTGGACAATGAGTGCGGCTCAGTGCGTGTATAGTTGAAAGCATAACGAACACACAAGCCCGTTGTTTACGAGAGAGTAAACAACGGGCTTTTTCTTTTGCATCACATTTTACCGAACACAGAAATAGACAAAAAAAACATGGAAACAAAGAAATTCTGCCTGACCGAGCGTCAGATGCCCACACAATGGTACAACATCGTGGCCGACATGCCCAACAAACCGCTGCCGCCGCTGCATCCCGCGACCAAGCAGCCCGTGACGAAGGAGCAGATGAGCGCCATCTTCGCCGAAGAACTGATCGACCAGGAGATGTCGACGGAGCGTTTCATCGACATCCCCGAAGAGGTGCAGGAGATCTACAAGATATGGCGGCCTTCGCCGCTGGTGCGCGCCACGGGACTGGAAAAAGCCCTCGGCACCCCGGCAAAGATCTATTTCAAGAACGAAAGCGTATCGCCCGCCGGATCGCACAAGCCCAACACCGCCGTGCCGCAGGCCTACTACAACTACAAGCAGGGCATACGCCACCTGACGACCGAAACGGGCGCCGGGCAGTGGGGCGCGGCCATCGCCTTCGCAGCCAAGCATTTCGGGCTCGACGTGCAGGTTTTCATGGTGAAGGTCAGCTACGAGCAGAAGCCTTTCCGGCGGGAGGTCATGCGGACCTACGGCGCCGCCGTCACCCCCTCCCCCTCCGATACCACCAGCGTAGGCCGGGCCATTTTGAAGGAGCACCCGGGTACCACCGGCTCCCTGGGCTGTGCCATTTCCGAGGCAGTGGAAGCCGCCGCCAGCCAGCCCGGCTACCGCTATGTGCTGGGCAGCGTCCTTAACCAGGTGCTGCTGCACCAGTCCATCATCGGTCTGGAGGCCAAGGCGGCTCTAGACAAGTACAACATCGTGCCCGATATCATCATCGGCTGCGCCGGCGGCGGCAGCAACCTGGGCGGTCTGATCTCCCCCTTCATGGGTGAAAAGCTGCGGGGCGAGCGGGATTACCAGTTCATCGCCGTGGAGCCCGCCTCCTGCCCCAGCTTCACCCGCGGCAAATTCGCATACGACTTCTGTGACACCGGCAAGGTCTGCCCCCTGGCCAAAATGTACACTCTGGGCAGCAACTTCATTCCCTCCGCCAACCACGCCGGAGGTCTGCGGTACCACGGCATGAGCCCCGTGCTCTCCGAGCTGTACCATGAGGGGCTGATGGAGGCCCGTGCGGTAGAGCAGACAAAGGTCTTTGAGGCGGCGGAGCAGTTCGCCCGGGTGGAGGGCATCCTTCCGGCGCCGGAGTCCAGTCACGCCATCCGGGTAGCCATCGACGAGGCTATGAAGTGCAAGGAGACCGGCGAAGAGAAGACCATTGTCTTTGGCCTCACCGGCACCGGCTACTTCGATATGGTGGCCTATGAGAAGTTCCACAACGGCCAGATGACCGACTATATCCCCACTGACGCAGAACTGGAGGCCAGCTTCGCCCAGCTGCCCAAGGTGCCGGGACAAGATTGACCCTAGTCACGAAGACAGCGGAGGACATGTTGTCCTCCGCTATTTTCTCTGTTCCGGTGGTTTTTCTGCATAAATGTCGCCGGTCTGCGCAAACTGGATCCGAATCCATTTGCCCAGACTGGAGGAATGTCTTGTGTCCAATCCCAACCGCCGCGGCGCCATGGCGCTGGTGTCCGCCTCCCTGTGCCTGACGCTCGCCGCGCTGTTTTATTTCACTGCCCCGGCACCGGCCCTCACCGCCTCCGCCCCCATCGCGGTCCCTGCGGCTGCGGACTGGGGGCTATCCTTCCCCACAGAGGGGGAATCCCCAGTGGGCAATGCCTCTGCGGAGGACCTGGCCCAATACGGCGCCTACTACCTGGGGGATACCAGCCAAAAGGTCCTCTACCTCACCTTTGACTGCGGATATGAGAACGGCTGCACAGAGGCCATACTGGACGCCCTGAAAAAGCACAATGCCCCCGCCGCCTTCTTTGTGGTGGGGCATATGATCGAATCTGCTCCCGACATCGTCCGCCGCATGGCGGCAGAGGGGCACATCGTAGGCAACCACACCTACCACCACCCGGATATGTCCGCCATTTCCGACAAGGCCAGCTTCCAAAAGGAGCTGGATTCTCTGGCGGCGCTGTATCAGGAGATCACCGGGCAGGAATTGTCCCACTTCTACCGGCCCCCGCAGGGGAAATACAGTGAGCAAAACCTGAAACTGGCTCAGGAACTGGGCTACCAGACAGTGTTCTGGAGCCTTGCCTACGTGGATTGGTATGCCGACAACCAGCCCACAGCGGAGCAGGCCTACGCCAAGCTGCTGCCCCGCATCCACAACGGTGCCATCGTGCTGCTGCACTCTACCTCCTCCACCAACGCCGCCATTCTGGACGATCTGCTGACGAAATGGGAGGACATGGGCTACCGCTTCGCCCCCCTGACGGAGCTTTCCGTCCCGGCCAAGTCCTGACCACCCGCCCCGCCGTTTCCAAAAAATTTCACTGCCCAAAATAGCGCTGGA
>OMBQ01002648.1_pt1 | contig 10901 bp, 8 predicted proteins | sample 1674311 | NCBI WGS metagenome assembly OMBQ01 (sample SAMEA103958160, study PRJEB25191) | human gut metagenome | biome: human-associated habitat [ENVO:00009003]; feature: intestine environment [ENVO:2100002]; material: feces | place: Germany | collected 2013/2015 | reverse complement strand
TTCACCCGACCCGCGCACCTCCAAATTTTGGGCTTTTTCAATGAAACTCAAAATTTTGGAGGTTATTATGTCTCGATATAAAGATTCAAATAAGTACAAAATCTACGGTGAGGACGCCATTCTGGCGGCAAGGTTCGATAAATATCTGGATGCGACATTACATAATTGCCGCGCAGATTACTTGAAAGCCTTGAGCAAAAGGAAACAGCGGGAAATTCCTTACGAGGACTTGCCGGATGCCGAAAAGGAAACTGTGCAAGAGAGCAGTGCGGCAGACGATGAAATTGAATCCCTACTGTTTTGGGAGGCACTGAAAACACATCTGCATCTTCTTACTCCGAAAGAGTGCGAGGCTATGATTTGTCTGTACGTCAAGCACCTTTCCGTCAAGGAGACTGCTGTGCAGATGGATGTTAAACCCGCTACTGTTTCTTACTATAAGAGCCGCGCGATTGATAAAATCCGTGATGAAATCAAGGAGGACTACTAATGGGAACGTACCGTGATTTGCTGATTGCAGCTAAACATAATAATTCTGATGCTGTTACCGAATTATACAAGCGATGCCAACCGGCCATCAAAAAGTACAGCTACGTCAACGGAAAACTTGATGAGGACTTGTACCAGAACCTTGTGATTGCGTTTCTTGGTGTAATTGCAAAATTCAACTAATGGAAAGCGGGGCTTCGGTCCCGCTTTTCCTCTTGTTCGTAGTAAATCTCGATGGTATTTAGTGGAGCGATGTCGTTGTGACCAGCCCCTACTAGCTTTCACGTTGTTCTTTCTGATAGGTGGTTGGCGATACACCATAGTATTTTTTGAAAACGGAAATAAAATGTTTTGTGGATACAAATCCTAGTTTTTCGCCGATTTCGTATATTTTGGTTTCGGGTGAATCCTTCAGGTAAGCGGCTGCACGTTCCATGCGGATCTGCATAAGGTATTTGCTATACGAGATTCCTAGCTGCTTATGGAAAAGATTACTTAAATAGCTGCTGTTTACGTTGCAGTAATCAGCCACTTCGGACAAGGAGATACTTTCACAGAAGTGCTGGTTAATATACTCTTTTGCCATTTTTATGACGGGCATCGTATCCTGCGTAATTGTCTGCTCTTTTCCCAAAAGGCAAAAAACAGACTGATATACAGCGTGAGAGAAGTTGGCATCAGAAACGCCACCAGCACAAGAAGTACAAAAATCCGTCAGTTCTTTCCAAGCGGATGTCAAAAGTGTATCCTCAATAAGAAAACAGTCAGTAATGCTCTGAATCATATAACAGCCCATTTCCCAAAGTGCTGCGGAATTCTTGTGCGGAACCAGACTGCACAACTGGTCAATATCTGTACGCAAAGTTGTTTCTTGGGAAGCAGCAAAATCAGAAAGCACCTTTTTATTTGCCTTTTCAAATTCGATGATCTGCTGCTGATATTCGCTTAGTAGGGCGTAAGAATGTAGCTCGTTCGATGTGAACAGCGGCAACGAGCGCAAACCGGCAATACTTGCAAGGGAATACGATAAATCCATACTGTCATCCACTATGCGTCCGGCAAATAAATTTGCATCCTGCGCAAAGCGGAACGATGCCGAAAAGTCACTCTGAAATTCATGGAGATTTGCAATAAGAGCTGCTTTGGTCTCGCCTTCTGCCACAATATAAGTGTCACCATTATTCCCGAAGAAAGGTGTCCAGTTGTATTTTTTACACAAAGAAACAGCCGCGAGGTTCTGACGATAATTGCGAGAGTGTGCCTCTGTAGGAAGAACGGCATTGTCGCGGGCAATAGGCAGCAATGCCGCTTGTATGACACAAGCATACGGAAGCATAGGATCGGTGTCCGTGCTGGAAAAGACTTTATAACCCTGATAGATTCCGTCGCTGTCATCCTCCAGTATGGCACGGAACAGCATTGCGCGAGGGTTGGCGCGTTCTTCCTCGGTGGGATTGGCGAGCAGTGTGGGCGTATGTTTTTGCAGGCGCTTGCTGATGTCGTTCAGCAGTTTGATGAGATCATCATCAACCAATGGCTTCAAAAGATAATCCTTTACGCCATACTGGATAGCTTTTCTGGCATAAGCAAAATCGTTGAAACCAGAAATGATGATGACAACGGTGTCAGGATAATTTTCTTGGATGAACTTCGCAAGGTTTAACCCGTCCATGCCGGGCATCTTAATGTCTGTGATAACAACATCGTAAGCAGCCTGTTTCAAATATTCGATTGCTTCAATTCCATCCTGCGCTGTGTTAGGAACGTCAAAGCACGTTGAATGTTTGGGGATACTTTTTGAAAGCCACGTTCGCATGAGTGGCTCGTCATCAACAACAAGGATATGGTTCATTGAGTTACCTCATTCTTTGTAAAGGGAAGGCTGATAGAGACAGTCGTACCACTGTCAGAGGAAAGAATGTCCAGCGAGGCAGAGTTTCCATATTTTAACCGCAGCCGTTTGGCAATATTGACTAAGCCGATGTTGCCTACATGAGCCGGTTCAGTTCCATCGTGGCAGTGGGTACTGATACGTTGCTGCAAAGACTCCAGCGTCTCCGGCTTAATGCCAGGACCGTTATCAGATACTTGGATAGAGTAACGGTCCTGACTTACACAGGAAACGATGTGAATTACAGTTTGCCCGCGATTTTGTTCGCAGGCGTATTTGATTGCGTTTTCAATCAAGGGCTGTATGGTAAGTGATGGGATTTGTTCGCTATATAGTTCGGCAGAAACAGAAATGTCATATTGCAATCGATCCTGATAGCGTAGTTGTACGAGTTTTAAGTACGCTTGGCAAATGTCAAGCTCCTTTTGCAACGAAATGTCCTTGGAAACATTCATAACGCCGCCTAAAAATGCAGAAAAGGACTCGATGGCTCTAATTGCAGTATCATATTCTTCACATTTGATGAGGAGGCTGATTGTGTTCAGGGTGTTATACAAGAAATGCGGACGAATTTGGCTGCACAAAGAATTGTACTGCGCTTCTTTTGCTAGATATTGCGCCTGATAGATTTCTTTTGCCAATTGTGCATTTCGATCAATGACATTTTGCAATGCCTCTGTCATTTGGTTGAAGGATTCAGCCAAGTAGCCGATTTCGTCGTTTGTTGTGACGTGAGCTTTTACGGTTAAATCGCCGTCCTCAACATGGTGCATGAGGGCAACGATCTCAAACAGCTGCTGTGTGAATTTCTGAATGATGATGTAGAAGCCAATATCAGCAAGCATGATGCAGAATATCGCCAGTGCAATGCTCTTCATAAGATTGGAGCGCAGCGGAGCCATCAATGTGCGGTAAGAGTGCAACGCCACAATGTTAATGCTGTAATTGGAGAGCGACAGCACATTTACCAGATATTTTTGGCCATTCAGTGTAATGGTTCCAGATTGCCCGATTTTATTTCCATCGGCCATTGCGTCTTCCAAACCGCTGGGAATAGGCGCAGAGCGATACAACACCTGATTCTGCGAGTTTACAATTAAAAGCAGACCTCCTGCATTTAGATTGATTTTATTGCAAATTTTACTGATACCGGAATAATCCGCATCGACTTTTACAACGCCGATGGTTTTGCTGTTATCGTTTTTGCTTCTGAGCTGGCGAACGACCGAAAATACGGTGGTTGGCTTTTCACCGTACACTCTTTCCATGTGCGGCTCAATAAACAAAGGTTTGGTGGTTTTTTTTGCTTCGTTATACCAAGAGCTTTCAGCATAAGTGGCAAGGTCTGGCATGTCGTTCGGGGTGCGCGTATAGCTGTAAAGCGAATCATCGTTTGCTATGTATACACGAAGAATTTCACTTCGCGGAAGAGTCATAACCGAGGAAAGAAATCCTTCTACGATGCGCTTGGAATTTAGTTTGTCGCGGGAATTCGTTGGTGAATACTCTAGTTGAGAAAGAACTTCATCATTATAATAAGGGGTGAGCGTAAGGCGATACAACTCGTCCATATAAGTACTGACGTTGGTTCCGGCCTGCTCTATTGTTTGTTGGGTTTGGGCAATCGTCTGTTCTTGTAATTGTTGTGCATTCCAACGGTAGGTAAGGTAAGTAATCGTCAAAATGACGGCGAGGTTTACAATACTGATGGCAATGACCAACCGGGTCTTAAAAGATTTTTTCGATTTGTAAGGGGTCAATTTCGGCACCCTCCTTCCATAATAATTATAAACTCATGAGGACATAATGTGCAATGGGAAAAGCCAAATTCCCAAAAAAGAGAAACCTTTATCTAAAATTTTGGGTATTTATTACAATTACGACTGTGGTACAATAGAGACATAAGGAAGGCGCGCTTCCAAATGATTTTCCGAATTTCAAACCGATCAATTTGAAATTCAAATCACATAAGGAAGGAAGAATACTATGAAACTTCGTAAGTTCGCTGCAATGACGATGGCAGTGGCAATGCTCGGCGGCACGTTGGCCGGTTGCGGCGGCGCAGCCAGCAGCACGGCATCCAGCAGTGCAGATTCTACCCCAGCTGAAAGCACCTCTACGGCAGAAAGCACCGAAACCTCCGGTGAAAAAGTAAATATCAAGCTCTTTACCGGCAAAATCGAAACTATCGATGTGATGAACGAAATCATCGATGAGTTCAACGCTTCTCAGGATCATATCGTTGTTGAGCAAGAATATCAGAAAGATGCCAGCAACGTCATCAAGATCAAATTCGCCTCCAACGAAGTACCTGACATCATGACCACCTACGAACAGGGCTTTGTCGATGAAGGCAAGTACATGGACATCTCGGACTTGAACGAGTTCTGGGATCGTATGTCCCCGGATATGAAGGCCGCTTGCACGGATGTAAGCTCTGGCAATGTCTATCGTATCTGCACGAACATGACGATGGCCGGTTTCTTCTACAACAAGGATATTTTGAGCGAAGCTGGTTATACCGAGTTCCCGACCGAATGGGCAGACTTTGAAACCATGCTGGAGACCATCAAGGAGAAAGAACCTGATGTTACTCCGTGGTTCATCTTCGGTAGTGAGGCTTGGCACCTTGGCCACCTGATTGAGTTCCTGCCTCATGGTTACATCAAGTCCACGCTGGGCGCTGTTGACGCTAAGAAGGCTTTCTTGGCCAACGATCAGGACAAGCTCCAGTTTGCAGCAGCAGATGGTCCGATGGCTGTTTTTGGTGAGGATCTGGTCGATCTCCAGAATAAGGGCCTCATCAACGCTGACGTGCTGACTGCCACGAACGACAACTGCGTACAGGACTTCGCAAACGGCAAGGTCGCCATGTTCAGCAATGGTATGTGGGCGCTGTCCAGCGTTCTTGAAGCCAACCCCGATATGGCAGATAAAATCGGTTTTGCACCGTATCCCGCTTATATGCCCAACTCCAAGCCTGTTGTCCTGAGCGCCGAAGATTCCGGCTACTGCATTTCTGCAACGACCGAGCACAAAGAAGAGTGCATCGAGTTCCTGAACTTCCTGTTTAGCCCTGAAAATCAGAAGAAGTACAGCGAAGTTGCCAAGGCTCCCAGCGCATTTACCGATGTTGATGCTGAGTGGGCACCGGAAAACATCGTGAAGGAAGTTAATGCTGCCCTGAAGAGTGCTGCTAATATTGGCTTCACCAATGAGAAGCCTGCCGGTTTCTCTGGCGACGATGCAGGCCGTATGGTGCAGGAACTGCTGGCTGGCCAGTATACTCCTGCCGAGTTTGCCGAGGCTTATGAAAAAGCCTGGACGGATGGTATGGCATCTTAAAACGACTCTTTTCTCCTTCTAAGTCGTGCGTATCAAATCTCAATAGGTGACATACAAGCAGAGGCGCACCGCATAATCCACGGTGCGCCTCTTACTTGTAAATGCAGGTGTATTACATGAAAAATAGAAAAATCGGTCTACATACATTTATGGCTGTGCCCGCTTTTGCTTTGTATTGCCTTTTCTTTATTTATCCGTTGACAAAAGGCATTGGCATGAGCCTGACAAACTGGAATGGCTACGGGCAAGCTGAATTTATAGGTCTGAAAAACTTTGTTGACTTTTTCAAGGACAGCCGTGCTATTTCGGATATAAAGACGACCGTTCTGTTCGCGTTAGGCAGTGCGCCGCTACTTAACATTGTCGGCTTGCTGTATGCTCTTCTGATGAACAGTAAGTTCAAAGGAAAATCTGTTGCAAGAGCCTGCATCTATATGCCCGCTATCATCAGCCCCCTGATTATGGGTTATATCTGGTATCTGCTTCTCCAGCCGGGGCGCGGCGTTATTTTCAATTTGCTGAATCAGATGGGGCATCCCGAATGGTTCCCCAACTGGATGAGCAGCTATACTTCAGAAATCGTTGTGCTTGTTCTCGTGAATGTTTGGCAGTATGCTGGCATGACGATGATTATCTATTTGGCAGGCTTGCAGAACATCTCGCAGGATTTGTACGATGCAGCAATGATTGATGGTGCTACTGGCTGGCAGAGCTTCCGTTTTATTACGTTGCCGCTGCTGGTTCCTTCCATTCGTATCAATGTGGTTACCAACATCATCGGTTCGCTCTCCGTGTTCGACATTGTAATGTCGCTGACGAGTGGCGGTCCCGGTTATCAGACGGAAACATTAAGTATTTACATTATGCGTATGTGCTACGGCAGCAAAACAGGCTATTCTACGGCAGTTGCTATGATTATGTTCTTGATCGTTCTGATTCCTGTTTTGATTTCGTTGCGCCTGACACGCACGAAAGATTGATAACTGGTGGTGGCTAAAATGAAATCGAAAGCAACTTTCCCGCGCTATTTGGCGATTATTCTGATTTGTCTGCTCTGCCTTTGCCCATTCGTAGTGCTGCTGATTTTGTCTCTGAACGAACCCGGCAGCAACATGTACGATGGCAATGTTCTGATCCCGGATTTCTATTTCGGAAACTATGCAGAGGGGTGGGCTAAATCCAATATTGGTCGAGCTATGATCAACTCTGGTATCATTACCTTGACCGCATTGCTGCTGATTGTTTTCCTTGGAGCGATGGCAGGTTACGCTGTTGCCAGATACTCGAACATGTTCAACCGCATGGTGTTCAACATTATGCTTTGCTGCATGATGATTCCCGGCATTATCAATACGGTGCCGCTTTATACTTTGATGATCAAAATCAAAGCGGTAAATACCTTGTGGGGTATGGCTTGCGTTTGTGCGACACTTGCGTTGCCACAGGCGGTCTTTGTATTCTCCGGCTTTATCCGTGCTCTGCCAAGAGAGCTTGAAGAAGCAGCCGTTATTGATGGCTGTACGCCTTTTATGGCATTTTGGCGTATTGTTTTTCCGCTGCTGATGCCCTCTATTTCTGCGGTTGTTATCTTGAATGGCTTTGGCATCTGGAATAACTACTCGCAGGCGGTCTTTTTCCTGCAAAGCAGTGCAAAGCATAATGTGCCGCAGGCACTGTCCGTCTATTTCCAGCAGTTCGCAGGAGCCAAATGGAATCTGATGGCAGCTACGGCGGTCATTGCCATTGTGCCGGTCGTTGTGATTTTCCTTATTTTCCAGAAGAGCCTAATGAAGGGTCTTACGGAAGGTGCGATCAAGGGGTAAGGAGTTATAGAATGGACATTTATCCGTCAAAAGCACAGTTTAGTACAAATGAAACCGTAACCCTTTGCCTTATCTGTGATGATGTACTGCCCATCTCTGTCCATATCCGGGTACTGCTCATCTCCAAAACGGTATGGGAGCAAAACATTGTATTGACCGAGAACAAAACAACGGTATCCATAGGCGCTTTCTCTGCTACTTTTGCAGGATATGGCGTAAATGTTTATCAGCAGAATGATTTGGAAAAACCAATTTTGCAGACCGCCTTTGATGTTGCAGAATCTCCTAGAAAACTTTTACGGTATGGATTCTTAAGCGACTTCACAGAAAAAGACCGAGACAATGGTGCATTGGAATGGCTGTTAAAATGCCACATCAATCTCATACAGTTCTATGACTGGTCTTACCGCCACGATTCTCTTGTGGCTCCGCAAGAAGATTACCATGATATGATGGGCAAGGAAATCTCCGGCAGTACAGTTAAAGCAAAAATCGCAAAGGCAAAAGCGCTGGGGATGCACCCAACCGCATACGGTGCTGTGTACGCCGCCAGCAAACCATTTTTTGAAAAGCATCCGACATGGGCGTTTTACAATTCCTGTCAGGAACCGTTTGTATTTATTGATGTGTTCTATATCATGAATATTGCGGAGGGCTCGCCTTGGAGGAAACATCTTTTTGAAGAATACCAAAGTGCAATTAGCATGATGGGATTTTCCGGCATCCACATGGACACCTATGGATTTCCCAAAACAGCATATTCTCATTTGGATGCAATCCCGAAGAAAATCAAATTGGAAAACGAACTTCCCACTCTCATTGATGAAACGCGCGAAAATGTACATGGTGAGGAAGAACCTTATTTGATTTTTAACAATGTCGGAGCATGGCCTGTCCAGAGAACCGCAGATAGAAAGCAAGATGCTGTCTATATTGAGGTGTGGCCTCCTTACGACCGGTATGCAAGCATCGCGCAGCTTATCCGGGATGCAAGAACTTATGCCAAAGATGATAAGAGCACTATTTTGGCAGCCTATCTGAAACCATTCCGGGAAGGCAAACGTGAAAAAGCCCTCCCAGCAGCCAAGTTGCTGATGGGAAGCATTGTCTCAAATGGTGCCACACATCTTTTGACCGGCGAAAACCAAACGGCTCTGACACAGGGGTATTACAGCGATTATACAAAGTTAAGCGATTCCGAAGCCGAAGCCATCAGACGATACTACGACTATATGATTTGGTATGAAAATTTGTTCTTTGATCCTGAATTGCAGGACGTGACGATGACCCATACCGGGTGGGATAACTATGAGTATCAATGCACCAGCCATAAGGTGAGTTCCTACGGTGAAGCAGGGAAAATCTGGATGATTCTCCGTGAAAAAGATTATCGCAAGTGCATCTATTTACTCAACCTGTGCGGCCAAAGCGAGGATTACTGGAACGAGGGTAAAGAAGAACCAAACATCCAAAAGAATATAAAGTTTACCGTGCAGGTTGATACCCCGGTTGAAAAGATTTGCTTCAGCACTCCCGACGGGGAAAACATGGACGCAATAGAGCTTTCGTTTACAGAAAGAGCAACAAAAACCGGAAAATTTATTGACTTTACCGTACCAAGCCTGAACTATTGGACAACCATTTGGATCGACACAAGAAAGGAAACAATATGAAAAAGCATCATTTTATAAAGATGTGTTCAATTGCACTTTCCTGCGGCAATGCAGATGACGGATACATCAATTTTGACTGCGTTCATATTTCCAAATCCGCTTAAAGGAGTGTGAGCAACTATGGCAACCGCAAAAAGTCCGTGGTGGAAAAGTGCGGTAATCTATCAAATCTATCCACGCAGTTTCCAAGACAGCAACGGCGATGGAATCGGCGATTTGCAGGGCATTACCAGTCGCTTAGACTATTTAGCCGATTTGGGAATCGACGCCATTTGGCTCAGCCCGGTCTACCGTTCACCGCAAGATGATAATGGCTATGATATTTCAGATTACTGTGATATTGACCCTATGTTCGGAACTCTGGCTGATATGAATACTCTGATTGGTGAAGCCAAAAAGAGAAATATCCGCATCATTATGGATTTGGTATTAAACCATTCCTCGGATGAGCACCCTTGGTTTCTGGAAGCAAAGAAAAGCAGGGATAATTCTTTTCATGATTACTATGTCTGGCGGGATGGGAACGAAGAAGTACCGCCAAACGACATGAAAGCCTGCTTCGGCGGTTCTGCATGGACTTGGGTGCCGGATGTGCAGCAATACTATTTTCACCAGTTTTCCGTAAAGCAGCCTGATTTGAATTGGGATAACCCGAAAGTTCGAGAAGAAATCTATAAAATTATCAATTTCTGGATTGAACGTGGTGTTGGTGGCTTCCGTTTGGATGTGATTGATCAGATTGCCAAAGAACCTGATTTGAAGATCACGAATAACGGGCCTATGCTACACTCTTATATCCGGGAGATGAACCGCCATACTTTCGGGGGAACCGATCTTGTGACGGTGGGCGAAGCGTGGGGAGCCAATGTAGATAACGCGAAAATCTACAGCGACCCCAGCGGCCGGGAATTTTCTATGGTTTTCCAATTTGAGCACATTGGTTTGGATCAGATCCCCGGAAAAGAAAAATGGGATTTGAAACCGCTTGACTGGATGGAGCTAAAGAAGGTCCTTAGTAAATGGCAAACTGGGCTGCATGGTTGCGGCTGGAACAGCCTGTTTTGGAACAACCACGACCTTCCGCGAATCGTATCCCGCTGGGGTGACGATGGAAAATACCGCGTAGAATCTGCAAAGATGTTCGCTACCTTGCTGCACGGTATGCAGGGAACGCCCTACATCTATCAGGGCGAAGAACTTGGCATGACCAATGCGCTGTATGATATATCGGATTATCGTGATATTGAAACGCTGCACATTTACCGTGATAGACTGGCGGAAGGCTATGCCGAGAAAGATGTCATGCGTTCTATTCACGCCAAGGGCCGTGACAATGCCCGAACTCCCATGCAGTGGGATAGCAGCAAAAATGCTGGCTTCACTGTAGGCGAGCCGTGGCTAAAAGTAAATCCGAACTATCTACAAATCAATGCCGCAGAAGAGTGCAATACCGCAGATTCCGTATTTGCCTATTACAAAGCCCTCATTGATCTTCGTAAAAAGTATCCCACTTTTGCCGAGGGTGATTATCAACTTCTTATGGGGGATGATCCGGATGTATTTGCCTATAAGAGAACATGGAAAGAGCAGGTACTTTGTGTTATCTGCAATTTCCATGCAAAGGAATTGAACAAGGTGATTCCTGAAGAATATAGAAAAGGAACATTGCTGATCAGCAAT
>OMBQ01002635.1_pt1 | contig 10939 bp, 6 predicted proteins | sample 1674311 | NCBI WGS metagenome assembly OMBQ01 (sample SAMEA103958160, study PRJEB25191) | human gut metagenome | biome: human-associated habitat [ENVO:00009003]; feature: intestine environment [ENVO:2100002]; material: feces | place: Germany | collected 2013/2015 | reverse complement strand
TCTCATATTCACATTCACTCTTCACTCTTCCATTTTCATACTCAAAGCATCTTCCATGCCTTCTCCATTCAACATCAAATCCACTTATACTCAACAGTTCTCCATCACTGCGTATCTCTTCAAACATTCCATCCAGATCTCTACTCGCTATAACTGTCGAATAACGCTTTCCGCTTCGATAAAATCCTCTCCATTTCTCTTTTCCAAAGTCATATTCAGTCCACATTCCAACTTCTCTTCCTCCCTCCAATCTTCCTCTCAACACAATGCTTCCGTATCTGTCTGTTTTTATCACTTCTCCTTCACATTCATCATTCACAAACATTACTTGCATATACGGGGTTCCATCTTCCCTTTTAATTGAACCAACTCCTTCTTTCTTTCCATCCTTCCAATTCACAGTCATTTCATATCCGCAGTACTTTCCCGAAAACTGAATTCTCGCTTTGCTAGTTCTCGAGTCATCAATACCATCAACAGTAATTTTCTCAAAAATGAAATCAGATAGGAAAGAAGAAGGAGGAAATCCCAGAATCGGTTCAATATTCGAGCTCATTCTACCAGTTCATACTAAACGGAGTTCAGCATGGATTACTTGCGGGGATGTATCGATTATCATTTCTCTATACCCATTTTTGTTTTATCGCTCATTTTCTTGTTGCTGTTTGGATTCTTTGTGAATAAATATAATCCACGTGTCTCTATTGAGTTTACATTGTCAAACACTGAAATCTAAGATAATAGGATTCCCGCGATTATGATTTGGTGTTGCCAAATTGCTATTCTGGGAGTTTTGTTCATCGTCTTGCGTCATGTTTGCTTTTCTTTACCTTTTTATTTGAACATGGTACCAAAACATAAACGCATTATTCATATATGCATATAAAGAATTAGGAGAAGATTCTACAGAATGAAATAGGCAATTCATGAAAAGATCGATAATAATAACACATATGTTATAGAAACAAACAACCCGAATACCTCAACAAAAGAGATGATTAAGAATATGGATTTGATAAACCTTCTATGTATCATCAGATTGATGAACAATGCACATCAATCACTATCCTCACTATCTGCGCGAAAAAACCAATATTCTTATTCACTACGATCGTTTTAAGTAGTTTATCTCCTGGTTCTATCTAGAGACGACATCTGGAAGAATCACGACTATATCAAAGTAACTTGAATATTGGATGTATATAGGGTCACTATATGTTTTGAATTATGCAATACATAAAAATGGTTACTATACTTCATAGCACTTCGTGGAAATGAAACCTACCAAGAAATTTCCGGAAAACTTCTTGAAAAAGTTGGAGTATTACTATTCTTCGTTCAGATTATTTTAGAATGTCGAATCAGGAAATTCAACTAACTGAAACAAGAAAACTGGATAAGAATACTCCAGAGATTGTTGTTGAGACAAATCCACAGGAAGTGCGGCCAGCATCGATATCTACTCTATTTCTACGGTATTCAACGAAGAAGGAACGAGCAATACTGTTCTTTGGATTTGCATGTACATGATTATCTTCTTTGTTCATTTCTAGTTGCCATTATTTCAGGTATTCTGGGTCCGTTTTCATATACTTACTATGGAGATTTGTTGAATGCATTGATTCAAACACCACTGAATGCTTCTACAGTGGCTTTTGTTCTCAGTATGTTTTCATTATTTATGGGTCTATCTGCCATTTTTGCATTCTGTGAACGGTTCTGCTTGTCATTCTTTGCAGGTGGGTTTAGGAGTTGTCAATGATGTATAGAACATGTAACAATCCGATTCCGTCAGGAGTATACGAAATCGGTGATGAAACACGATGTTGAATACATTGAGAGTATCAGTCCTGGTCGTCTGGGCCAGCGTTTCTCGGAGGAATCTTCACGGATTGTACTTGGATTAGGTCCAGAACTGGGCGTGATGGTTCGAGCTTTTGCATCAATGGTCACTGGATGTGTCCTTGGGTTCTACTATGTAGGAGGTGAGAGGAATTGTGTGATTGTAGAATTGGATGCTGACACTTCTTGTGTTTATCGCATTTCCATTTGTCTTTTATTGTGGGAAGGCCTTTCAGAACAGTTTCGCTGATTATACAGATGTGATGATGCAAGAGCATCAAGAAGCCGATACGATGAGTGAAGAGGCTTTCCGTAACATCAAAACAGTAGCTGCGTTGGGAGCTGAGAAGAAGATGTATGGACGATATGATAGGATTGTAAGAATGATGTGAGAGTGTGAGAAGTAGATGGAACGATGCCGTCAACGCATGACAAAACTGATTGTCAAATCTGGTTTTCAATATGGAGGTATGCTAGGAAGCAACTATTTGGCTTTATCATTCGTGTTTATTGCTGCTGTATTGATCATGTATAATCAGCGTATTCACTATCCTCAACTCCTCTTTGATAAGGGTTGTACAGAGGAGTTATCGACTTCTGTGGATGTCTGTTTCAATACATTGATTTCTCTGAATGAGACATGTCAAACTCTCTGTAATGAGATTGAACAATGCTGGTATCATGATGGTAATAAGTGTTTGGTGGGAGGAGAAGTACTCACTATCATGTTGGTTGTTCTCTCATCATTCATGAACTTTGGTTCGTCTATCACTTGTCTAGTGTCTCTAGCAAAGTCACGTTTGGCTGCTGGACTCTTCTTGGATGTGATTGATCATAAGGATGAAGTGAATACTGAGAATCAATCAGGGATTCGTCCTGAATCGAGTAAGGGAGATATTGTGTTTAAGGACATTGATTTCAAGTATGCTTCTCGAGACAGCCAAGTACTCAATCATCTCAATATGACGATTCATGAGGATGAAATGTTAGGAATTGTTGGAGAGAGTGGTTCAGGGAAGTCTACGATTCTCAAGCTTCTTATGCAACTGTATGCACCTTCTGGTGGTAGTATCACATGGAATGGAATGGATACAAAGACTTTGGATGTTCATTGGTTACGTGAGAATATCAGTTATGTTGCTCAGGAGCCAGTTCTGTTCTCAGGCACAATCCGAGAGAATCTGATGTATGGTCGTGTTGGATGTACGAAGGAAGAGATGGTGGAAGCAGCCAAGCTTGTGGATGCTGATGGATTCATTCGATCCTTCCCTAATGGATATGATACTCATGTTGGTGAACTGGGTACTTCGCTGTCAGGAGGTCAGAAACAACGAATTGCGATTGCTCGAGCATTGTTGAGAAGACCTCGGATTCTGGTGTTGGATGAAGCAACAAGTGCTTTGGATACACAAACAGAAGCTATTGTGCAGCATGCAGTGGATACAATTCGTGAACAGAACAGAAAGAATGGAGGAAGTCTGAGTATCGTTGTCGTTGCTCATCGATTGAGTACCATTCGTTCGTGTGATCGAATTGTGGTTGTGGATGAAGGACATGTGGTTGAGGAAGGAACTCATGAGGAGTTATTGAATAAGAAGGGCATTTACTCTGCTCTGTATGAGAGTCAAGCCACAACAGGTTCTGTTACTCCTGTTTCTCCACTCTCTGAAGTTGATAAGAAGGAAGACAAACAAGAACTGATTCGTGTTCAATCGGTGGATTCTACTGTGATATCTGAGGAAAAGAAGAAAGAAGAAGACATTCCTGATGAAGAAGCTGTCAAGACAATGCATCGTGTGTCTCTTCTCTCTCTTCTTAGCTATATCCCCAAATATCAATGGATGTTCTGGTTATCTTTCTTAGGAAATGTCTTTCGATCTTTCTTCGCTCCTATGTATTCGTATGGTGCGGCGCGTGCACAGGAATTGTTCTATGAATTCGATATTCAGTACTTCTGGGATAGTAGCTGGTTCTGTATTTGGTTGATCATCATTGCTACGATTCTCACTTACATTGGATCTGTTCTTCAGTGGAATCTCTCTGCTATTGTAGGTGAACGTCTCATCAAGCAACTACGACTTGATACATTTTCCAAGTATCTCTCGATGCAGATATCCTTCTTTGATGAACCCAATCATCTCCCTTCGATTCTGACATCCAGATTGAGTATTGATGGTCGTCGATTGCGTGATCTGGTGGATCAGAGTGGTAAACTTGTGGAGAATACTCTGATTGTGATTGCTTGTATTGTGATGTGTTTCTCTCCATTGGGTGAGTGGAGATTGGGTCTGCTTGCATTCATTATCTCTCCACTGGTACTGTCAGCTGAGTATCTGCAGTTCATGGTTGTGAGTAACATGACAGAGAGAATTGATAACACATTGACAAAAGAGTCTGGAACGATTACGGACTATTTGTTGAATATCCACACAGTTCATGCTTATGGTTTGGAAGAGACATTACTCACTTCTATTGATAAGGATATGGCTGATGCTGATAAGTTGACAAAGACACGTACATTGCGAGGAGCAGTTGGTCAGTGTTTATCTCAGTTTGTTCCTATGATATTTATGATTGTGATCATGGGTGTTGGAGCTGTGATGATGAATTACAACATGATTACTTATCTCCAACTCTTCATTGTATACATGGCCGTTTACAATTCAGCCAATCTCATCGGTATTAATTTAGCGTACACTCCGTCTCTTCGTCTGGCTCAGCGTTCTGCAAAGAACATTCTGGCTACTCTTCATATGACAAGTGAAGATGATGCAGTTCGCGAGATCCAGACAGAAGGTCAGAACGGTGATATCACCTTCAAGGACGTTTCATTCACCTATCCAACACGTCCTGAAGCTCCGATTCTCAAATCGGTGTCATTTACAATTCCCCAAGGCAAATCTGTTGCTTTTGTGGGTCCTAGTGGTTGTGGAAAGAGTACCATGATTTCACTGATTCAGCGTCTTTACAAGCCTTTGAATGGAACGATTGAACTGGCTGGAGTGAATGTGGAGACTCTGAATCTGGATCGGTATCGTGCTCTGCTGGGTGCTGTGAATCAGGAACCTTGTATGCTGTCTGGTACGATTCGAGAGAATCTCCAATTGGGTGTGAATCATGAACTGAGTGAGGAGGAGTTGGAGGAAGCTTGCAAACAAGCATTGTGTCTGGACTTCATCAATGAGATGCCTGATCGATTTGAAACAGATCTGGGTGCTGTTGGAAAGGCTGTTTCAGGAGGTCAGAAACAGCGACTGGCTTTGGCTCGTGCAATTCTCCGTAAGCCTTCGATTCTACTGTTGGATGAGGCTACAAGTGCTCTCGATAGTGAGAACCAAGAGAAGTTCTTGACTGCTTTGAATACATGGAGAAAGACACATCCTTGTACTGTTATCACAGTGGCTCATCGTTTGAGTACGATTGTTGATAGTGATATCATCTTCGTTGTTCATGAAGGAGGAATTGTTGCTAGTGGTACTCATGAAGAGTTATTGAAGTCTTGTGATTTCTATTCTAATCTTGTTCATGGACAAATGGAATCAAGTCCTTTGGCTTAAGGAAAGTGTGTTTGTTCTTATGAAATAAGTCATATCCTGTGTTATTCTACAATCCTTGAATCACCACCATGTTTTCTTCTCCTTGAGCTTCTTAGAATAGACTTCATGAAGGTTCTTCTTCTGTTGAACTAATTCATTTGACCACTGTTCACACTCTCTTGCTAATTCTAGTTTCTCTATTCCTCATTCTCCAATCTCATCTCAACCTTGCTGATCTGTTGTTTCCCTTACCAACATCTGAGAATGCAGAAGAAATAATGAACTCAAATTCTCCAATTCAATTAAACCCTGAAGCCATTCCTCTACAGAGAATGAATCAACAAAACAATGATGGTATTCTGAGAGCAACTGGATCAGGATCTGATATTCTGACTTCAACTGATTCAAGTAATATGAATGAAGGAAGGATTGTCGTGGCATCATGAGAATCGATTGTTGTGTAGTGAGAAGAGGATTCACATCTTCAGAAAGCGATGAAAAGGCTTGTAAGGCAATAGGAGAAGGAGAGAGATAGAGAGAAGGAAGTATTTCAGACCATCCATTTGAAGAGAATTGTGGAGATAACGTATACAAATGTACCAATCCACTCTGAATGAGATGATGAATCATGAATGTCGAATTGGATGATTTCACCATATTGTATGTTTGAGCATATGAAACCAATGCATTGATTGAAGTATCATTCATTTGTATATCGGCAACTGACTCATCATTCACTACTGTCCAATGAACACTCTCCAGAAGAATAGAACGAACAGAAGGAGAATGAAGAAGGAATTGGAGAATATGACTTCGTCCTTCATCAATCGTTTCTTTGACAGAAATAGCTCCCATTGTTGTATTGGAAAAAAGAGGAGGAAGAAAGAAACGAGTTTGAAGACGTTTCAGAATAATCTCCAAGTAATCACCTACAGGAGTTTCATTCATATGATTCAACAGTGCTGAAGGTCCAATCATCAATTCTTCTTTATCATGACCTGAGAGTAAAGAGAGAAAGAGATACACATCCATTGTAGGTGAGTCAGTGAAGTGAGCAATGAAGGATTCAAGAGTTGAAACCATCTCATCCTTCTGTATCTTCACTTCATTCAAACATTGATCTATGGAAGGATTCGATGAAACACTATGATGAAATGATCACTAATAGACGACTTTAACACAACCATTGCATCATCCCAGAATCCTTTCATTGTTTCCAATATCACTTCTTCCACACTCCCTTCTTCTTTCCTCTCTTCTGCATTCAATGGTGATAAACTCAGTGTAGGGAGAGACTACAAGTGAATAACAAAACCCATTAGCACAAAGAGTGATTGTGTGTACTGTGGAATCTCTTCATAAGTTGACAGAGGTCCATCAAAACATGTTAAGAAGAAAAAGACAGATGGAAATGACTCATGAAGGTGAGTTAGAAGAGACATATCCTGTTCAGTAATCCTTGATAACGATGAACAACGAAGAATGACTGAACATGAATGTGAATCCTCTGTAGAAGGACAATTGGAAAGAAGAGAACGAAACAGATCCACAAGTCTTTCTTCTGATAAAGAGTGTACATACTCTGTCACCATAGAATCCTTTTTCAACAGTTTTCGATTCCAATCCGCTACTTGAACCCAAAATGACTTGGAAAGACCAAGCGAAGTCAAGGTTGTGGCAACAGAGTGAATAAGAGATTCCTTTCGAGTATCCAGGGTAATACATGGAATATTCTCATCGAAAGACACTTCCTGAATGCAATCCACAGCACCACATCCAGAATCACCAATTACTACTGCCATATTATCAGAACAGACTTTAAATAACTCAGAAACATATTTAGACTGCGGATGATGTAAAGGATCTTAAGATCATATCAAGTATCAAAGAAAACTCTTCCGTTTGATAGAAATTGGATTAAATGCTGATTCTCTCTTTGATTCCAACTGTTTTCGAGCAATTGAGGGAGAAACAGCTAATTGTTATTCTTATTACGATTTCGTACCAAATCCAATTCCAGCACTCACAGATGCTATCAGCAAACCTGATTTGATTGCTCGATTCATTCTGAGTGTAGCGACACCGAATTGGGATGCCGCATTCTATGGACAGAAAGACAGCAGAATATGGGACTCAGAATTCCCATGATTGAAACCAGTTAATGGTTTTGTTGGTTTATTCTATCTTGTAGATGGAAATAGAGGTTTCTGAATGCATTCTTTGGAGAATAACATACTATTCACATTATTCAGAGAACAACTCATTCTTTCTGTATTCTTCATCAATACTATGATGATTTAGTATTAGAACTCACAACTAGTCTATTGATCTAATGCTTTCATACTTATTCAGTGTTTATCTTAGGATCAGAATCACATCATGGAGACGGTATCTCGCAGGATTCACTAAAGTAATATGGACATTCCAAACAACCAATATCTTCAAAGAATCATGAAAAGGACTAATACTACTGAACTTCTCTTTGATTCCAGTACTTTGATAAGTATGCTACATTTATTTTGAAATCGTATTAAGTTCAATGGGCAACACAAGTGGCAAAACTGCAGCTAGAAGAGGATATGGATCTCCAGGAATCGTTCGTAACAGTAGAGCAGCTCATGATATGAGTAAAGCGATGTCAAGTGGACGTGGTATGAGTACTGTGTCATATAATCAGAGTGAAGGAGCTAAATATGCAAATTCCATAGCAAATAGTGGATAATCTGTTTGTTGAAGAGAAGTAGAAAGTGTTACTATCATTGATCTGATCAACTCTTTCCTTTCGTTGAGTATCGAATGTATACTACTGAAACAATATAATAAATACCAATTCAATACCAAATCCAGAATATCTGGATTCCACGGGAGTTAGATTGTTTGATCATTTGAACTTCTGGATTTGGGATGATTGCTGAACTCTTTAAAGTGTGGTGCTAAAGAATGCACAAGCTCAGTCTAGTTCTATTGAATTGTAATCATCTGTCCATCCTCTCACCAGTAGTATTGGTTATTGTCCATTCGTTATCATGTTCTTCTGATCAATTGTACTTGAAGGTTGTTAAGCAAAGCAGAGCAAAAGCATCTGAAGAATCCTTTTCCATTCGATCAGACTCCACGCTGTATTTCACTTCTCCTACATATTTCAACAACGAACTTGCTACTCATGAATTGTGTGTTCCTCAGAATGTCAATAATCTGTATTTGATCATGCATGACAGTAATGGTGATTCTTGGTCCTCTGGTTCTTGGATAGAAGTCCGAAAAGGGAATAACGAATTCATTCTCAATACAGTAATGACAGAAATGTATGATGAACGAGTGATCATCATTTCTACTGAAACAGCAGCTCCAACTATTCAATGCCAAGAGAATCAGGAGTACATGAAGATTGTATTTAGTAAGAATGATTATGGAGATAGCAACTCATACCAGATCACTGATGGTTCTACTGTACTGTATTCTTCTGGATATATGTATTATCCTAATACCTATACTATTGATATTTGTGTAACCATCACACCAAACTATCAATACACACTGGTTATGAGAAACTCTTATGGTAATGGTTGGGGGAATGATTGGATTGAAATCTACAATAAGATGAATGAACGTGTTGTTTATGCAACGATGGAACAATCGGCTGTACAACAACAGGTTAACTTTGTTCTCTTGACTTCATTACCTGTTCAGACTATCTGTTCAGATGGGAAAATCTATCTGAAGATCACAAAGAAGACAGATTCAAGTGGTATTGATGAATCCTTCCAGATTCAATCTGATAATGATGTGTTGTATTCATCTACCATAGCTGAGGTTGGAACAACTAGAAACTACTTTGTCTGTTTGCCTCCTTCAACAGATCTTCAATACTCATTAACCATGCTTGATACAGATGGTACATGGTCAGGTGGATCATGGATTGAACTCCGAAGTGTCAACAACAATCTAGTACTGAAATCCTTCATGACAACTCAAAGTGAACAAACTGTTCCTTTCTCCTTATCCACTCCTATTCCCAAAGGAGCAAAATGGTATTTCCGTAGCATATATCAACAGGATTGGTACAGATCTAGTTTTGAAAGCAATGTATGGACAATGACCACATTTGCTTCAACCACAACCACATCTGGCACAGTTTATTACTACAAACCATTTCATGGAGTTGAGAATATGAGTGCTGTAGAAACAGTATTCCGATATCGTTATGGTATTATTGCCTATCTGAATGGTTTTGAAATCTATCGAGATAAGATGCCTCTGGGTGAAGTGAATCGAATGACTCTGTCAACAGATTCTTATTCATCCTATGATTATCGAGGAGTGATTCGACCTGCATTATTCATTCATAATGATAATAAGAATCATCTGGCTGTTGAACTTCATTATCCTAATTCTGATCTTCGTTCCTCTATTGACTTTGATGCTTATCTTGCTCTTCTTCCTGGTGCTACTGGACAGAATTGTTATGTGTATCCCTATGACATTAGTATTCAATCCTCATCCTCCTACATGTATTCTAGCAGCTATGCAGTTGATTGGTCTGGAGCTACTTATGCCTATTCATCATCCTGGAATTCAATCTCCATCACATTTGCATTCTCCACAATTCTGCCCACAATCTCTCAGATGCGAATGTGGTATGGAGCCGATACAAATGGATTCCCTTCCTTTAGTATGCGCTTCTCTAATACAAATCTAGGTAACACATCAGCTATATGGCAAGATGTCCTTTCTGTATCCAATACAATCTACAGTGCAAACTCATGGTCCATGTTTAACAACAACGACTCTTTGATGAGTACTTCACTTGTTGAATTCAATGCTGGATACAATAGTTATTCGTTTTCCATCTATGAACTCCAATTCCTAATCTGTAATACTCCTGAGACTCTGACTTATTCATCCTTTTCATTCATCTTCTATCTGAATCAACCTGTTCAGAATGTTGGAGTGACACAGAATAGTACAGATTGTCGAATCTCTCCTTCACTTCCTTCAGGTCTCACAATCAGTGATGCTTGTGTGATCTCAGGTACTCCTTCCTCTGTCTCCAATACAACTGTCTATTCTGTTATGGCTCGAGTGAATAACACTATTGCTATTGGAACTGTAATGATTTCTGTTCGAACATGTGAGAATCTGGTGACTATTCGAGTTCGAGGAGATGCCTATCCTACACAGAATGCTTGGAGTTTATTCTCTGGTCGATATCTTAATGGAACTCTCATTCAATCTGTTGACTCGTTGTATGTATCGAATGCATATTACAACTATGATTTCTGTTTGGATCCAGGTATCTACACATTCCTAGCTCTGAGTTTGGATGGAGATGGATGGGAAGCTAAAGCTGGATATACTCTGACTGTAGATGGAGGTGAAATGGATGTGGATATCATGGAGGTGAGTTCTCCTTCTGTTACCTCTGTTTTCTCAACATATTTCCCTTTCCAGATTGAATACACAGATTGGAAGGTGATACAGAGTGATGTGTCAAGTGATTGGAATACTGTCAGTTTCGATGATTCCACTTGGAACACATACAAGGCTGTTGATATTCCTTC
>OMBQ01002633.1_pt1 | contig 10943 bp, 8 predicted proteins | sample 1674311 | NCBI WGS metagenome assembly OMBQ01 (sample SAMEA103958160, study PRJEB25191) | human gut metagenome | biome: human-associated habitat [ENVO:00009003]; feature: intestine environment [ENVO:2100002]; material: feces | place: Germany | collected 2013/2015 | reverse complement strand
TCCCTGGCCATGTTCAATATGGGCAGCGCCGGCGCCTTTTCCGGCTGCCGCACCGGCTGCGCCGGTGCGGACGCAGGCTCCGCCTCCGCGCTTCCGGGCGTCTCCGGCAGCACCGCACGGATGGGGCGCAGCTTCTGGGGGAAGCGCTGCTGGTACGTGCCCAGCACGTCCCACGCCTCCATGACCAGCCCCGCGCCGTCGCGGATCAGCTGGTTGCAGCCGCGGCTGGAGGCGGCATTGATGGGGCCCGGGACGGCAAACACGTCCCTGCCCTGCTCCAGCGCGGTATTGGCGGTGATAAGCGCGCCGCTTTTCTCCGGCGCTTCCACCACGACCACCGCCAGACTCAGGCCGCTGAGGATGCGGTTGCGGACAGGGAAGTGGCTGCCCATAGGCTCCGTTCCCGGCGGGTACTCGCTCAGCAGCACGCCGGTGGCGGCGATGTCCTCGTAGAGCCGCCGGTTCTCCGCCGGATAGACCACGTCCACGCCGCCGCCCAGAACGGCCGCCGTAAAGCCGCCGGCCCGCAGAGCGCCCCGGTGGGAGGCTCCGTCGATGCCCCTGGCAAGGCCCGACACCACCACGGCACCCTCCTTCGCCAGCTGGTAGCCCAGCTCCTCGGCGGCGGAGATGCCATAGGGGGTACACGTCCGGGTACCCACCACGGAGACGGCGGCCTCCTCGTCGAACAGGGGCATCCGACCCCGTCCGTACAGCAGCACCGGCGGGTCATAGATGTTCCGCAGCCGGTCCGGGTAGAGGGCGTCCTGCATGGTCAGCAGGAAGATATCCCCCTTGGCGCAGCGGGCCAGCACGTCCTCGGCCCGGTCTGTGGACTTGTCCGACAGCAGCGCCGCCTGAGAGGAGGACAGCCCCTCCACCGGAGGGAGATCCTCCGGCTGGGCGTAGTATATGTCCTCCGGCGAGGGGAAATGCTCCAGAAGCAGAAGCTTGCTGCGGTTGGTCAGTCCCGGCAGGGTGGTGAGCCATACCCAGTATTTCAGAGCAGCCATGTGAGATCCCTCCTTATCGCCAGCTTTCCCACAGCAGCACCGCTGCGGCAATGGCTGCATTCAGAGATTCACAGCGGTCCGACATGGGGATGCGGATGGTTTGGCCGCATAGGTCCAGTACCTCCCGGCTCAGGCCACGGCCCTCGCTGCCGATGGCCAGCGTGCAGCGGGTGTAGTCCGCCTGCCGGGCGTCCACGGTGTCCTCCCGCAGGGCGGCCCCGTACAGGGGCAGGCCGCTGCGGTGCAGCAGGGCCGCCAGTTCCTCCGGTGTGCCGGAATAGATGGGGCGGCGGAACACGGCCCCCATGGACGAGCGCACCGCCTTCCAGCCGTAGGGGTCGGCGCAGCCGCCGGTGAGCAGCAGGCCGTCGGCGTCGAAGGCGTCCAGCGTCCGCAGGATGGTGCCTACGTTGCCGGGGTCCTGCACCCCGTCCAGCAGCACATACCGCCGGCCGGTGAGGGACCGGGGCAGGGGAGCCTGAGGCAGGCGGCAGGTGAAAAGCACCCCCTGAGGGGTCTTTACCGGGGAGATGGAGGCCATGACGTCCTCCGGCACCTGCACCTGCCGGATGTGCTCCGGAAGCTGGGGCAGGGGGGAGATGGTCACCACGGCGGTGATCTCCGCCTGCCACAGCAGGGCCTCCTGCAGCAGCTTGGGACTGTCGCAGAGAAATTCCCCCGTCTCCCACCGGTAGGCGGCGGAGCCGGCCAACCTGCGGATATGGCCCATGAGGGGGTTGTGACGGCTGGTGATGTGCTCCATGGAGGTTCCTTTCCCGGCGTTTTCATGCACCGAAGGGATGATTTGACACCTTATTCTAAAGGATTCCTCCGGTAATTTCAAGCCCTTTCTGCCGGGAAGGGCAAAAAAGAGGGGATTTTCCACGGAATATTCCCAAAAACTTCTTGACTTTTGGCGGATATCCGGTATAATAATTAGGCCTGCGTATGCGGGCAAATCCTTGCTCTCACCGGAGCGTGAGGGCCATAAGTCCAAAAGGAGGTGCAAAAAGTATGGCTAAGATTTCCGCCAACTATGAGGTCGTTTACATTCTCGACCCGGCACAGGGTGAGGAGGCTATTGCCGCCAATGTGGCAAAGTTCCAGGCTCTGGCTGAGCAGCACGGCTGCTCCGACGTGGTCGTGGATGAGTGGGGCAAGCGTCGTCTTGCTTACGCTATCGATTACAAGACCGAAGGCTACTATGTGCTGATGAGCTTCACCAGCGCACCGGAATTTCCCAAGGAACTGGATCGTATCCTGGGTATTACCGAGGGCGTGATGCGTTCCATGATCGTCTGCAAGGACGAGTAAGGGGGAAGCACAATGCTGAACAAGATTTTCATCATGGGTCGCCTGACCAGGGACCCGGAGCTGCGGCGTACCCAGAGCGGTACGGCAGTCACCAGCTTCTCTTTGGCCGTAGACCGGGACTATAAGTCCCAGAGCGGCGAAAAGGAGACCGATTTCATCGATGTGGTGGCTTGGCGCAGCACGGCGGAGTTCGTCTCCAAGTATTTCACCAAGGGCCGCATGGCCGTGGTGGAGGGGCGGCTCCAGATCCGTGACTGGAAAGACAAGGAGGGCAACAACCGCAGAAGTGCGGAGGTGGTTGCCGACAATGTCTATTTCGGTGATAGCAGACCCGGCGGTGCCGGTGGGAATAACGGCGCTTATTCTCAGGCTCCCGCCTACGGTGCTCCCGCCGGAGGGTATTCCGCCCCGGTGGGCGGCCCGTCCGATTTTGCCGAGATCGACGAGGAGGACGGCGACCTGCCGTTCTGATGTGCCAAGGCACATGAAATCTTTATAAGGAGGAATTTTCCATGGCTATGGAACGTGAAAATAGAGCGCCCCGTGGCAACGGCCGTAAGCGCCGTAAGGTTTGCCAGTTCTGCGTGGATAAGTGCGAGCATATCGATTATAAGGATGCCGCCAAGCTGCGCCGCTTCATCAGCGAGCGCTCCAAGATCCTGCCCCGCCGTACCACCGGTACCTGTGCTATGCATCAGCGCCAGCTGACCGAGGCCATCAAGCGTGCCCGTCAGATCGCTCTGCTGCCCTTCGTTACCGAGTAAGTTGGTCATCAAAAAGAGCCTGCCAGCCGGCAGGCTCTTTTTTGTTCCAAAGCCGAAGGCTTTGGAACAAAGGGGGTGATTTGGCCCGATGGGAGATCAGGACAGCAGTACCTGAATTTCGGGGAGATTTTGGGCGAAGTGGATGCCCCGCTGGCGCTCCGGGGAGGAGAGACCGGAGGCGATCATATGGTCCAGAAGGGCCTTCAGGTGGCAGTAGTAGCCGTCCAGATCGTAGAGGATGCAGGGGGCGGACAGTTGGCCCAGCGATACCTGCGACATGACCTCCGTGATCTCCTCCAGTGTGCCGGTGCCGCCGGGGAAGGCGATGAAGGCGTCCCCCAGATGGATCATTTTGGCCTTGCGCTCCGCCATGCTTCGGGTGACGATGAGCTGGGTCAGGCCGTCGTACTGCAGGTCCTGTGCCATGAAGCACTCCGGCTCCACGCCGATGACGCTGCCGCCCTGCTCCAGTGCGCTCTGGGCCAGCAGTCCCATGAGGCCGGTTTTGGAGCCGCCGTAGACCAGCGTGTGGCCTGCGGCACCGATCCATGCTCCCAGTTCCCGGACGGCCTGCGCCAGATGGGGGTCGGTGCCGCAGCTGGCACCCAGATATACGGTGATGTGCATAGGCGATACCTCCGTGGGTGATTTGTGTCAGTATAGCACGATATGGAGAGAAAAACAAGGACAGGCGGGAGCCTGTCCTTGTGTGAAGTGCGGGGATATCAGCCCCAGAGGGCGGTGAGCATGGGGATGATCTGCTTTTTCCGGCTCATGACCTTGGGCAGGAACAGGCTGTTGTCCTTGGGCTCGGCGGAGAAGGCGTTGCGGATGACGTCATCGCTGCCCACATACAGCAGCTGCGTACCCTCCATCAGCACGTCCGTCAGCATCAGGATCACCATGTCGTAGTGGTGCTCCTCCTGATCGTGGCGCATGGCCTCCAGAAACTCCTCCCGGCGCTGGAGCATATCCTCGGAATCCAGACAGGTGATCTGCCCCACACCCAGATTCTGCTCAGCAATGTGGAACTCCTTGAAGTCGCTGTGCAGCAGATCTTCGGCGGATTTGCCGTCGAAGCTGCTGTCGAAGAGGAGCTTCCCCAGTTCGTTGAGGGAGACGTTGGCGATGCGGGCCATGCGCTCGGCCATGGCTACATCCCGCTTGGTGCAGGTGGGGGACTTGAACATGACGGTATCGGACAGAATGGCCGCCGCCATCAGGCCCGCCATGGCCGGGGAGGGCATGACGCCGTGTTCCTGATACATTTCGGTGATGATGGTATTGGTGCTGCCCACCGGCTCGTTGCGGACCCGGATGGGCTGAGTGGTCTGGATATCCGCCAGACGGTGGTGGTCGATGATCTCCAGAATCTCCGCCTGATCCAGACCCTGCACGGCCTGCGCCCGCTCATTGTGGTCCACCAGCACCACACGCTTGCGCCGGGGGCGCAGCAGGTGATACCGGGACAGGGTGCCAACGACCTTTTCGTTCTGGTCCAGCACCGGGTAGCAGCGATAGCGGCTCTTCAGCACCACCTCCCGCACGTCGTCAATATAGTCCGACAGATGGAAGCAGACGATGTCGTCAGTGTGGCAAGGGCGGGAGATGGGGATGGCCTGATAGATGAGACGGGCCACCCGGCTGGCATCGTAGGGACTGGAGATGATGCAGGTGTTCCTGGCGTCGGCCAGCAGCTCCTGATCCACCTCCGTCTGGCAGAGGATCAGGCAGCACACGTTGGTTTCCAGCGCACGGCGGATCATATCCGGCTGGTCGCCGCACAGGACGATGTGGTCCTTGCCGTTCCACAGCAGATTCTCGCAGCTTTGAGGCAGGGCGATGACCACATCACCGGTGACGGAATCCACCAGATCACCGGTGTCGTTGAGGACACGGCCCTCGATGACGCTCAGGAGGTTGAACAGAGGCAGGGCCTCCACACGGGGCTCACTGATGGTGTTCATGCTGTAGGTGGCGATGTCGCCGGCGGAGAGAGTCCCATACAGAGTGCCATCCTCGTTGACCACGGGGATGGCGGAGATGCGCTGCTCCCGCATGATGTGCCAGGCCCGGTCCATGGTGACGGTGGCGTTCAGGGCGGGAGGTGTGTCGTAATCCAGATCTGACACCTGCGTGCGGACGTTCTGGATCAGCTGAGGGGGCTGGAAACCGAAGCGGTTCAGCAGGCGCTGGGTCTCATCGCTGACGTGGCCCAGATAGGCCGCTACGTAGTCCCGGTCGCCCAGAGCGTTCCGCAGGGCGGCATAGGACATGGCAGCCACGATGGAATCCGTGTCGGGGTTCCGATGCCCGACCACATAGATCTCGTTCATACAATAGCTCCTTTTTTGTTCCGTGGGAGTGATTCATGTACTGATTATAATTATTATACGGCGTAAGGGAAATTTGTCAATGCGGGGATATGCCGGAAAAGAGGAGAAAAAAGGCTTCCAAATCCGGCAAAGCGGCGAAAACTGAGAAAAAGCGGCACTGTGCGTCGGTTGTATACAATGTGCGGGGATGTGTCGCTGTCTCTTGACCTTTTGAAAAAGCGGCGGTATAATAAACAGACTATAAAGAAATTTTATCCAAAGGAGAGGGGTCCTGAATTGAAGAGCAGAAACCAGAGCATGGACATGACGCAGGGCGTCATTTGGAAGCAACTGGCGTATTTCGCCCTGCCGCTGTTTTTAGGCAATCTCTGTCAGCAGCTGTATAACACGGCGGACAGCGTCATCGTGGGAAAATTTGTGGGCAAGGACGCTCTGGCGGCGGTGTCCAGCAGCGGGAACCTCATCTTTATGATGACGGGCTTTTTTATGGGCCTGTTTGTGGGGGCCGGCGTCATCATCAGCCGCTATTTCGGCGCCAAGTGCTATGATCGGCTGGAGGCGGCGGTGCATACCGATCTGGCCTTCGCCATGGTCTGCGGCGTTTTGCTGACGCTGGTGGGCATCTTCCTGACCCCCCAGATCCTGGTGTGGATGAGGACGCCGGAGGACGTGCTGCCCCAGTCCATCCAATATTTCCGATTGTACTTCATGGGCAGCCTCTTTATGATCGTCTACAACGCCTGTATGGGCATTTTGCAGGCGGTGGGCGACAGCCGCAGTCCCCTGCGCTACCTCATCATCTCCTCCATCACCAATGTGACGTTGGATCTGATCTTCGTGGGAGCGCTGAAATGGGGTGTCAACGGCGCCGCCATCGCCACGGTGGTGAGCCAGATGGTCAGCGCCGTGCTGTGCTTCCGGAAGCTGATGCAGGCGGACGGCCCCTATCGGCTGGTTCCCAAGCGCATCCGCTTCGAGCTGCCGATGCTCAAGCAGATCATGGCGCAGGGCATCCCCTCCGGTGTGCAGAACTCCATCATCGCCATCGCCAACGTGGTGGTGCAGTCCAACATCAATACCTTCGGCTCCGATGCCATGGCGGGCTGCGGCTCCTACGCCAAGGTGGAGGGCTTCGTGTTCCTGCCCATCACCTCCTTTGCCATGGCACTGACCACCTTTACGGGGCAGAATCTGGGCGCAGGGCAGTATGAACGGGCCAAGAGGGGGGCACGGGTGGGCTTCACCTGCTCCACGCTGCTGGCGGAGCTTATCGGACTGACACTACTGCTGGTGGCCCCCTATGCCATCGCCCTGTTCAACGATGACCCGGCGGTCATTGCCATCGGCGTACGGCAGACCCGGACGGAGGCGCTGTTCTACTTTGCACTGGCCTTCGCCCACAGCATCTCCGCCGTGATGCGGGGAGCGGGCCGGGCCAAGATGCCCATGTACACCATGCTGGTGTGCTGGTGCGTCATCCGTGTGACGTATATCACGCTGGCGCTGAAGGTGTGGCCGGATATTACCACCATCTTCTGGGCATACCCCATTACGTGGTGTCTCAGCTGCGTGGTGTTTCTGCTGTATTATCTGAAGGCCGACTGGGTCCATTCGTTCCAGAAGATGCACTGAAGGGGCTCCGGCGGGTACGATATTTTGCCCCCGGCGGGTAACTTTCGTTCAATAGCGGCAGAGAGAATGCCTGCACACAAGGACCCATAAAAAGAGGACGTCTGTGGGACGTCCTCTTTTTATATGCAGTTTACAGGTTATCTACCCGCAGGGCACGGATGGCATTCAGCACGGCGATGACCATGACACCCACGTCGGCAAAGATGGCTGCCCACATATTGGCGATGCCCATGGCACCCAGCACCAGACACAGGCCCTTGATGCCCAGCGCAAACACGATGTTCTCGTACACGATCCGCAGGCACTTGCGGGAGATGCGGATGGCCTTGGAGATCTTCAGGGGGTCGTCATCCATCAGCACCACGTCCGCCGCCTCAATGGCGGCATCGGAGCCCATGGCACCCATGGCGATGCCGATATCGGCACGGGACAGCACCGGGGCATCGTTGATGCCGTCGCCCACGAAGGCCAGCTTGCCATCGGCGTTGCTCAGCAGGCGCTCTACCTGCGCCACCTTATCCGCAGGCAGCAGCTCACTGTGTACCTCGTCCACGCACAGTTCTCCGGCCACGTGGTCGGCCACCCGCCGGATATCGCCGGTGAGCATGACGGTCTTTTCCACGCCTGCCTGCTTCAGGGCGGCAATGGCCTCCTTGGCGTGAGGCTTCACCACGTCGGAAATGACGATGTGGCCAGCGTACTGACCGTCGATGGCCAGATGGATGATGGTGCCGACGCTATGGCAGTCGTGCCACGCAATGCCCAGCCGATCCATGAGCTTGCTGTTGCCCACGGCTACGTCGGTGCCGTCCACCTTGGCGGTGATGCCATTGCCGCTGATCTCCTGCACGTCCGTGACACGGTGGCGGTCGATCTCGCCGCCGTAGGCACGCTGGAGGCTCTTGCTGATGGGATGGGAGGAGGCGCACTCCGCCAGCGCCGCGTATTCCAGCAGCTTCTGCTCGTCCATGTCGCTGTGGTGTACCGCCGTCACCTCGAACACACCCTTGGTCAGCGTGCCGGTCTTGTCGAACACCACCGTCTTTACCTGGGACAGCGTCTCCAGATAGTTGGAGCCCTTGATCAGGATGCCCTCATGGCTGGCGCCGCCGATACCGGCGAAGAAGCTCAGGGGAATGCTGACCACCAGCGCGCACGGGCAGCTGGTCACCAGGAACGTCAGCGCACGGTATACCCACTGCTCCCACTGGCCGTCCATGCCGCCCACCAGCCGGATCACCGGCGGGATAATAGCCAGCGCCAGCGCGCTGTAGCATACCACCGGCGTGTAAATGCGGGCGAACTTGGCGATAAAGTCCTCACTGCGGGACTTGCGGGAGCTGGAGTTCTCCACCAGTTCCAGGATCTTGGACACCGTGGACTCGCCAAAGGCCTTGGTGGTCCTGATCTTCAGCACGCCGGTCATGTTGATGCAGCCGCTGATGACCTCGTCGCCCTCCCGGGCGTCCCGGGGCAGGCTCTCGCCGGTCAGGGCGCTGGTGTTCAGGGTGGAGCTGCCCTCGGTGACGACGCCGTCGATGGGCACCTTCTCGCCCGGCTGCACCACGATGACGGTGCCGATGGCCACCTCGTCCGGGTCCACCTGCACCAGCTGGCCGTCCTGCTCTCCGACGGCAGCCACCAGACCGTCGGTCACATCGTAGTCGGCCGCCGGGTCCTCCTGATCGAGCTCATACAGCACGATGTTGCTGACGAACACGCTGTTCTCCTGGCCCAGCGTCACTGCCGCCAGGGTGGAGTTGTCATCCGTTACGTAAGCGTCGATGACAAACCGGTCCGACGCCCGGAAGAGAAATACCTCGTCCATCTGGCTGTTGTAAACGGTGACACCGCCCTTGTAGTTTTCAAGCCCCGCTGTCACAGCCAGCCAGCCATCTTCATTCAGCCGGGCGGAAATGAACGGGTCCTCCTCTGTTGCAGTGAGGGAGCCTACCTCGCCCCCCTCGTCCACCACATACAGCTCTGTGCCCCCCACGTCGTAAGCCACAGCCCGGCCGCCGCCCGTCTCCAGGGCAGGGGCGCTCATCCGCACGGATGTGGACCAGATCTCCTCTCCGCCCCGCGCCAGGACCTGCAGCTTTGTGTCGGAGAGCACCACCAGGGAATCCCCCAGGACGGCAAAGCGGTTGCTGTCGGAGGCGTCGTAGTCGTACTGGGCCTCAGCAGTGCTCTCCTCTCCGCTGCCGTAGGAAAACATCCGCCGCAGGGCGTCAAAGCCGGTGCCGTCCCGGTACGCGGCCACGAGCACCACGCCCAGCACCTTCTCCTTCACGCTGCCGACGACCGGCACGATCTATTCCTCCAGCTCCCTGTCCAGCTCCATCTCGGCGGGCAACAAGTATTCGGCCAGCGACGTCAGCCGCATGGCGTTCAAGCCGTCGCGCAGCGCGGGCAGCTACACCATCGACTACGCGGCCTACGGCACCAGCGGCCAGATCGCGACCGGCAAGATCGTTGTCATGACGAATGCCGGCACGGTCGCCTACCACATCTCTGCGAATGAGTCCCAGACCATGCAGGTCAGCGACTTCCAGTCTGTCTATGGTTCCGGCCTGAGCTACGTCAGGTTCGGCACAGCGAGCGATTCGCGCGGCGCGCTGTATAAGGGCAGCTCCACGAGCTCCGGCAAGGTCGGCAGCGAGAGCTACTACGTGTCCACGGGCACGACGCTCCTGAAGAACGTCACGTTCATCGCTGGCTCCAGCACGGCGAAGTATTCCGTCGTCATCCCGTTCACCGCTTACGGCTCGAACGGCGAGGCCAACGGCAATCTGGTCATCTACGTCAACGATACGCACTCGGTGTACTCCACCGGCGCGACCTTCAAGTCCATGGCGATCGCGGATGAGCTCGCGCCCGAGTCCAATGCCTCCAGCGCGTACATCACCATCACCCGTGTCACCGGCGGCAAGCTCTACACGCAGTACAGCAAGATCAACAGCTGCACCGCGCTCGCAGCCAAGGACCTCGGCTCGACGAGATTCTCCTTCTCCGGCTCGAACTCCATCGACAACCTCTATGTCCTCCCGCTGGCCGACAGCAAGACCGTCGAGGTCAGCTACACCATCAACGGCAGCGACAAGGGCACGCTGACCTTCAAGGTCGTGCAGCAGACGGCGTCTAGCAAGTTCACCGATGTCTCCGGCTCGTTCAAGTGGGCGGCCAACTCCGTCGACTTCATGTACGGCAACGGCCTTGTCAACGGCATCAGCACGAAGAACCCCAACGTCTTCGGCCCCGGCCAGAACATGACCCGCGCCATGCTCGTCACGATCCTGTACCGTGCGGCGGGCGAACCCTCCGTTGCCGGTATCACCAACAAGTTCACCGACAACAAGCAGAACCAGTACTACTATGAGCCGGTCCTCTGGGCGTCCAGCAAGGGCATCGTCAACGGCGCGACCGCCACGACCTTCGACCCGGACGGCAAGATCACCCGTGAGCAGATCGCGGCCATCCTGTACCGCTACGCCGGTTCCCCGGCAGCCAGCTCCTCCGCGCTGAACGGCTTCGCCGACCGGAGCGCAGTCAGCTCCTACGCGGTCACGGCGATGCAGTGGGCGGTTGGCAACGGCATCATCACCGGCGTCAGCACCAACGGCCGGACCACCCTGTCCGCCAAGAACAACGCCACCCGCGCCCAGGTGGCCACCATCCTGAGAAACTATTTGACCATGTCCGCGCCTGTGGAACCGGAACAGCCCTCTGAGGAGCCCCGCGTTCTGGTGGCCTACTTCTCCGCCACCGGCAATACGGAGCATATCGCCCAGTATATCCAAACCATTCTGAACGCCGACCTCTATGAGATTGTCCCGGAAGAACCCTACACAGATGACGATCTCAATTACAACGACGACAACTGC
>OMBQ01002629.1_pt1 | contig 10961 bp, 9 predicted proteins | sample 1674311 | NCBI WGS metagenome assembly OMBQ01 (sample SAMEA103958160, study PRJEB25191) | human gut metagenome | biome: human-associated habitat [ENVO:00009003]; feature: intestine environment [ENVO:2100002]; material: feces | place: Germany | collected 2013/2015 | reverse complement strand
CAAGCTCGAATTGAAGGTGGACGACGCGACGCTCGCCAAGCGCCGCGAGGCGTGGGTCTGCCCGCCGCCGAACGTCACCAAGGGCTATCTGGCGCGCTACGCGAAGCTGGTTTCCAGCGCGAACAAGGGCGCCGTCGTCGAATAAACCGTTTTTCAAACACAATAATCAGCAGATCGGGCCGCTTCGCTCGCCGGAAGGAGAGGAGGCGGCCTCTTTCTTTTCTTTTTTTCCCGTTCCTGCCCTTTTTTGCGGCCGGAACGCGGTGAAAGCGAAAAAGAAAGATTGAGCGCCGACAGAACCCCGCCCGACGCGCTTTTGACGCTTGCCCTTTTTTCGGGTTCATGGTATACTATACCCTGAAAAAATGGCGGAGTGCGCCGTTTGTGAAACGATAAAGGAAGTGCCCTTTTGCAAGGCGAAGAAATCAGGGCGGCGCAGGCCGCGTTTTCCCTCCCGGACCCGAGGGAGTTGAACCCGCTCCAACTGGCTTACGTCGGCGACACGCTGCACGATCTGTACGTTCGCAGCCTGCTGGTTTCCAGAAAGATGAGCGTCGGGTCGATGCACAAACAGGCGGTGCGGATGGTCAGCGCGGCGGCGCAGGCGGCGATGCTGGCGGCGATTGAAGGCGAGCTGACCGAGCAGGAGGCCGACGTCACGCGGCGCGGCCGCAACGCACAGGCCAAGCACGCCGCGCCGAAGCACGCCGATCCGGCGGATTATGCGCACGCCACGGGGCTGGAGGCGCTCTGGGGCTATCTCTACGTGACCAACCAGACCCAACGGCTCGACGAGCTGATTACCCTTGCGATTGCACGCACGGAGGAAATATGGCACAGGCAAAACTCAAAGTAATTCTGCTGCGCGCCACGCCCGACCCGGATGAGCTTGTCGCGCTGGGCGCGCGGCTTTGTTATGCCAAAGCGGATTTGGACGCTTTGCAGCAGAAGGTGGAGAGCGGCGACCAGCGCGGCTTTGTGGAGCGCGTGATGCAGCGCGGCCATCTCTCCGTGACCGAACACGCGAGCTTCACCTTCGCGGTGGAGGGCGTGAGCCGCGCGCTGCTGGCGCAGCTTACGCGGCACAGAATCGCGTCGTTCTCCGTGCAGAGCCAGCGCTATGTCTCCATGGCCGACGGCTTTGACTACGTGATTCCCCCGGCTATCGAGGCGCTGGGCGAGGACGAGCGGCAGGAATTCATCCGCCAGATGGAGACCATGCACACATGGTATTGCCACTGGCAGGAAAAGCTGGGCGGGGCGAAGGAGAGCGCGAACGAGGACGCGCGCTTCGTGCTGCCCAACGCCGCCGCGACGCGACTGGTGATGACGATGAACGCGCGGGAGCTGATGCACTTTTTCTCGCTGCGCTGCTGCAACCGCGCGCAATGGGAGATTCGCGAAATGGCGTGGCAGATGCTCGCCCTGTGCAAGCAGGCCGCGCCCGCGCTGTTTGAACACGCGGGACCCGCGTGTGTATCCGGCGCATGCCCGGAGGGCAAAAACACCTGCGGAAAAGCCGCCGAAGTGCGCGAAAAAGCAGGCAATTTATAAAAATTTGACCGAGACAGACAACCCGCTTGAATGAGAAAGGAAACCATTATGGCATACTACGATCAGTTTACGAAAAAGCCCCGCAGCCCGCGCGACGACTGGCGCGACGACGAGGAGACCCTGCGCCCGGAGCGCGATGGCGAGCAGAACCGCCGTCCGTATGGCGAGCGCCCGAACAACGGAGAGCGCCGCGGGTATGGCGAGCGCCCGATGACGCCGCCTGCTCCGCAGGAGGAAGAGACGAGCAACCTGCTCGTCGGCCGCAACCCCATCCGCGAGGCGCTGAAGGCGGGGCGCGACATGGAGAAGCTGCTGGTCGCGAAGGGCGAGCTCATCGGCTCTGCCCGCGAAATCGTCGCGATGGCGCGCGAGCAGAAGGTCATCGTGCAGGAAGTGGACAGGGCGCATCTGGACGCGATGGCGCCCGGCCATCAGGGGCTGATCGCCGTCGTTTCCGCGTATGCGTATCAGACGGTGGACGACATGCTGGCGCTGGCCAAGGCGCGCGGCGAAGCGCCGTTCCTCGTCATCCTCGACGGCGTGACCGACCCGCATAACCTCGGCGCGATCATCCGCAGCGCGGAGTGCGCGGGCGCGCACGGCGTGATTATCCCGGAGCGCCGCGCGGTGGGGCTGACCCCGGCGGCCGTCAAGGCGAGCGCGGGCGCGGTGGAATATCTGCCGGTCGCGCGCGAGGTGAACCTGACCCGCACGATCGAGCGCCTCAAGAAAGAGGGAATCTGGATCTACGGCACGGCGATGAACGGCGAGGATTACCGCAAGGTCGATTTCTCCGGCCCGAAGGCGCTGGTCATCGGTTCGGAGGGCGAGGGCATGAGCCGACTGGTCGGCGAGAGCTGCGATAAGGTGGTCACCCTGCCGATGAAGGGCAAGATCGAATCCCTCAATGCGTCCGTGGCGGCGGGCATCCTGCTTTACGCCATGATGGACGCGAAGTGAGATGAAGCCCCTGCTGCTGGTGGACGGCTACAACGTCATCGGTGCGTGGAGCGTGCCGCGAGAGGAGCACCTGAGCATTGAGCAGGCCAGAGAGCGGCTCGTCCACCTGATTGCCGATTACGCGGGCTATTCCGGCGAAGAGGTCGTCGTTGTTTTCGACGGCCACTACACTGACCGCCCGACGCGCTCTCACATGATGCTGCACGGCGTGGAGGTCGTCTTCACCAGGCACGCCGAAAGCGCGGATAACTACATCGAGGCGGCCTGCGACGCCGCGCCGAAATGGCGGCGGGTTCGCGTGGCGACCAGCGACGCGGTCGAACAGACGGTGACGCTCGGGCGCGGCGCGGAGCGCATCTCCTCAAGGGAGTTTTTGATCGAAATTACGCAGACCCGACAGACCGGACGGGTGCGCATGCGGGAGGAAAAGGTCTCCCGCGGCGACATCTTTTCCCGGCTGCCGCCCCATCAGCGCGAAATCTTTGAGCGGATGCGCCGGGGCGAGGAATGAGCAGGGAGGAAGCCATGCACCACGACTTTGACGGCATGACCGATGAGGAAATCGCCCTGCTTGCGCAGCAGGGAGACGCGGACGCATCGGAATATCTGCTTAACAAGTACAAGAACTTCGTCCGATCCAAGGCGCGATCCTACTTTCTGGTCGGCGCGGATCACGAGGACATCGTGCAGGAGGGCATGATCGGCCTGTTCAAGGCGTTCCGCGATTTCAGGCCGGATAAGCTCGCCTCCTTCCATGCTTTTGCCGAAATCTGCGTCACCCGCCAGATCATCACCGCCATCAAGACCGCGACGAGACAAAAGCACATCCCGCTCAATTCCTATGTGTCGCTCAACAAGCCGATTTACGAGGAGGAGAGCGACCGAACGCTGATGGACGTCATCACCGAAGGGCGCAGCGCCGACCCGGAGGAGCTGCTCATCGGCCGGGAAAGCTACGTGAGCATCGAAAGCCGCATCGACGAGGCGCTTTCGCCTCTGGAACGCCGGGTTTTGGCGGCGTATCTGGACGGAAAGAGCTATCAGGAGATCGCGCAGATGCTCGACCGCCACGTCAAGAGCATCGACAACGCGCTCCAGCGGGTCAAACACAAGCTCGAAAAGCTGATGGCCGAGCGCGGAAACTGACGCGCATACGGGCTGAAAACCGGGACGTTCCTTCTTTCAAACGGGAAAAACGGCTGACCCTGCAAAACTCGAGAGGTTTTTGCAGGGAAAAATGCGCCGAGATATTGACATTTTCTCCGGATTTGGATAGAATATGGATGAGTAAACCGGTTGACAGCCATTTGCAGGTGTAGTTTAATGGCAGAACTTCAGCTTCCCAAGCTGACCGCGTGGGTTCGATTCCCATCACCTGCTCCAACGCGACCACCGACAATTCGGCGGGCCGCATTAAACTGTCAGCCGAAATTATCGAGGAGGTTATTCCAATGGCGAAGCAAAAGTTTGAGCGCACCAAGCCGCACGTCAACATTGGCACCATCGGCCACGTTGACCACGGCAAAACGACCCTGACCGCTGCCATCACGATGGTGCTGTCCACCTTCGGCGAGGCGCAGGCCATGCGTTACGACGAAATCGACAAGGCGCCGGAAGAGAAGGCCCGCGGCATCACGATCAACACCGCGCACGTTGAGTATGAGACCGAGAAGCGTCACTATGCTCACGTCGACTGCCCCGGCCACGCCGACTACGTTAAGAACATGATCACCGGCGCTGCTCAGATGGACGGCGCGATCCTGGTCGTGTCCGCTCCGGACGGCCCGATGCCGCAGACCCGTGAGCACATCCTGCTGGCCCGTCAGGTCGGCGTTCACTACATCGTTGTCTTCCTGAACAAGACCGATATGATGGACGACGAAGAGCTGCTGGAGCTGGTCGAGATGGAGATCCGTGAGCTGCTGAGCTCCTACGGCTTCCCGGGCGACGAGATTCCGATCATCCGCGGTTCTGCGCTGAAGGCTCTGGAGTACGTGCAGAACGGCGGCACCGACCCGAAGAACGCGCCGGAGTGCCAGTGCATCTTCGCTCTGATGGACGCTGTCGATGAGTACATCCCGTCCCCGGAGCGCGACACCGACAAGCCGTTCCTGATGCCTGTTGAGGACGTGTTCTCCATCACCGGCCGCGGCACCGTTGCGACCGGCCGTGTTGAGCGCGGTGTTGTGAAGGTTTCCGATACCGTCGAGATCGTCGGCCTGCAGGATAAGCCGCGCAGCACCGTCGTCACCGGCGTGGAAATGTTCCGCAAGCTGCTGGATCAGGCTGAGGCTGGCGACAACATCGGCGTGCTTCTGCGCGGCATCCAGCGCAACGAGGTCGAGCGCGGTCAGGTTCTGGCCAAGCCGGGCTCCATCCATCCGCACACCCACTACATGGGTCAGGTTTACGTTCTGACCAAGGAAGAGGGCGGCCGTCATACCCCGTTCTTCAACGGCTATCGTCCGCAGTTCTACTTCCGCACCACCGACGTGACCGGCAACATCAAGCTGCCGGAGGGCGTTGAGATGGTCATGCCGGGCGACAACGTGGACATGGAGTGCACGCTGATCACCCCGATCGCCATGGACGAGAAGCTGCGCTTCGCTATCCGCGAGGGCGGCCGCACCGTCGGCTCCGGCGTTGTCACCAAGATCCTTGAGTGATACCCGGTCTAAACGATCAAACAAAGAGGACTCTCGAAAGGGAGCCCTCTTTTTGATTTACTTTTCCGTTGCTTATGTGTACGGCGGCGCGTATAATAAGATCAGCAAAAAATGACAGGAGGTTTTCCCATGAAAGACCCGAATTGCGGCTATTGCGCGCGCGGCAAAGGCGATTCACGCCGCCTTTCATCCGGATAAGCTCAACTACGGCGCGTATGGCGACACGGGCTGCCACCTGCACGTCCATCTCGTGCCGAAATACAGGGACGGCTTTGAATGGGGCGGTGTGTTTGCCATGAACCCCGGCCAGACGAAGCTCACCGACGCGCAATACGCCGAGATGATCGAGAGGATCAAGGCGGCGCTGTAAAAAAGCTCAGGCGCTCCTTCCCCTGAGTGGGGAGGGGCGTTTGCTGTTGTGTCCAAATGGCGTCTATCAGGCTCTGCTTGCCAAAAAGCGCCAAATGGAATATAATCAGAACATGAAAATGCGCCCGTATGGCTTTTAGCGTTTTCAAAAACAATAAAAAGAACTCAAATCTATGATGGAAAACGAGAGGGGTCAATCATGGGAAAGCTATCCTATGTCATCAAGCGCGCCAGAAAGATGGATTACCGCGCGATGCTGAAAACCGCCGACATGCTGCACAAAAAGACGGGCAAGAGCCGCATCTGGCTGATGGCCGATATGGCCAAGTGCGCCGCCAAGTACAACGCGGGCTATGTCGATTATAAAATTGCGGAGATGTACCGCTTAAACGACGCGCAGCGCGCCACGCAGATCACGCGCGGCATTTCCAACAACATCGTCGCGCGGATGAACGACAAGAAATTCTGGCACTTCTTTGACAACAAGACCGAGTTTAACCAGCTCTTCCACGAGCAGGTCAAGCGCGAATGGCTCAATTTCTCCACCGCGACGGAGGAACAGTTCGCCGAGTTCGTGCAGGGGCGCGGCGATATCATCTGCAAGCCGATCGACGGTTCGAGCGGGCAGGGGATTCTCAAATGCACGCCGGAGGATTATCGAGACGTTCACGCGCTCTACGCGCGCCTCAAGGCGGCGGGCATCGGCATTGTGGAGGACAAGGTCATCCAGCATGAGACGATTGCCGCGCTCTGCCCGACCTCGGTCAACACCATCCGCGTCGCGACGCTGCTGGGCGACAAAAAGGAAGGCATTGTCTACGCCTATATCCGCATCGGCAACGGCAAGGTGATGGACAACGTCGATTGCGGCGGCATGGCCGCGCCGATTAATCTGGATACGGGCGTGATCAGCGGTGTGGGCGCGAACAAGGCAGGCGAGGTCTTCGAATTCCACCCGATGACCGGCAAGCGCATCCCCGGCACGCAGATCCCCTACTGGGAGGAGGTCAAGGCGATGTGCCTGAAGGCGATGCACGTCGTTCCGCAGGTGCGCTTTGTCGCCTGGGACGTGGCGATTACGCCGGATGGTCCGGTGTTCATCGAGGGCAACTCCTTCCCGAGCCACGCCATTCCGCAGTTCGCCGCCCACTTCCCGGATGGCATCGGCATCCTGCCGCGATTCGAGGCGTTTATCGACCTATGATCTGCACGCTTTGCCCCAGAAACTGCGGCGCGGAGCGCGCGCCGGAGCGCGGCACGGGCGTTTGCCGCATGGGTACGCTGCCCAAAATCGCGCGCGCGGCGCTGCACCGGTGGGAGGAGCCCTGCATCAGCGGCACGCGCGGCAGCGGCGCGGTGTTCTTTTCCGGCTGCGGGCTGCGGTGCGTGTTCTGCCAGAACGAAAGCATCAGCCAGCGAGGCGAGGGGAAGATCGTCACGCCGAAGCGGCTTTCGGAGATCTTCCGCGAGCTGGAGGCGCAGGGCGCGCACAACATCAACCTCGTGACGGCGGCGCACTTCGTTCCCGCCGTGCTCGACGCGCTGGCGCTGTACAGGCCGAGCATCCCGATCGTCTACAACAGCAGCGGCTATGAAAGCGTGGAGACGCTGCGCATGCTGGAGGACGCGGTGGATATCTATCTGCCGGATTACAAATACATCGACCCGAACATGGCGGCGATGCTCTCCGGCGCGCGGGATTACCCCGACACGGCGCATGCGGCGATTGACGAAATGGTGCGTCAGACGGGCGCGCCCGTCTACGATCAGGACGGCATGATGACGCGCGGCACGCTGATCCGCCACCTCGTTCTGCCGGGGCTGACGGGGGACAGCATTCGGATTCTGGAACAAATCTGCGACGATTTTCCGGGAATTCCGGTTTCGCTGATGGGGCAGTATACGCCCTGCGGCCGGGCACTCTCCATCCCCGGCATGGACAGAAAGATCAAAAAGAAGGAATATGCCCGCGTGCTGGCCTATATGGAGGCCGTCGGGCTGAACGGTTATCGGCAGGAACTCGGCTCGGCGGACGGCGCGTTCATTCCGGCGTTCGACGGTACGGGGGTTTAACCCAAAGACAAACGCGCCGCGCGCGGCGGCGCGCCGATGCGAAAGGAATGAACGAGATGCAGGCCTGTTTTCTCCCGGCGGATATCCTTCTGCCCGACGCTGCGGCAGATTTTGAAAAATGGGCGGTTGTCGCCTGCGACCAGTTTACCAGCCAGCCCGAATACTGGCGGAAGGCCGCGGAGATCGTCGGCGATGCGCCGAGCACGCTGAACCTCGTCTATCCGGAGGCCTATCTGGCCGAAGGCGACGCGCGGATTGAGGCCATCCGGCAGGCAATGGAAGACTATATGCGGCGCGGCGTGCTGCAGACGCGCGTGAAAGACGGCTTTGTGCTCGTCCGCCGCGTGACCGAGAGCGGAGAACGCCTCGGGCTGGTCGGCAGGCTGGATTTGGAGCAGTATGATTTCACGCCCGGCACGAGCGCGCCCGTCCGCGCGACGGAGGGGACAATTCTCTCGCGCATCCCGCCGCGCGTGCGCATCCGGCAGGGGGCGAGCATCGAAAGCCCGCACGCGATGATGCTCATCGACGACGCGAAAATGTGCCTGATCGAGCCGCTGGCGGATCGGGAGCTGCCCAAGCTCTACGACACGGAGCTGATGCTCGGCGGCGGGCACATCGCCGGGTACGCGGTCGAGGGCGAGCTGGCCGCGCAGACGGCGGAGCAGATCGCGCGGATGCAGGCGGAGAGCGGCGGCTTCTTTCTCGCGGTCGGCGACGGCAACCACTCTCTGGCGACGGCGAAAGCCTGCTGGGAGGCGATCAAGCCGACGCTTTCCGACGAGGCGCGGGTCGATCATCCCGCGCGGTTCGCGCTCTGCGAGCTGGTCAACCTGCACAGCCCCGCGCTGATTTTCCGACCCGTTCACCGCGTGGTCTTCGGCGCGGAGATCGACGCGCTGCAAAGCGGGTTTGAGCGGTATCTGCGCGCGCACGGCATGACGCTGGCGGAAGGCGGCGAGGTGACGCTCGTGCAGGGCGGCGCGCGGCGCGGCTTTGCGATTCAGGGGCGCGGCGACCGCCTGCCGGTGGACGTGCTGCAAAAATACCTCGATCAGGCCTGCGGCGAAAGGAGCGGCTGGTCGCTGGATTACGTGCACGGCGACGCGGACGCGGCGGGGCTTGCCCAAAGCGGCGCGACGGCGGCGCTGCTCGGCGCGATGGATAAGCGCGCGCTCTTCCCGGCGATTGCCGCGGGCGGCGCTTTGCCCAGAAAGACATTCTCCATGGGCGAGGCGACGGAGAAGCGGTATTACATGGAGTGCAGGAGAATCGACGCGAAAAACCCTTGAGGGGCTTACCTTTTCGTGAAGAAAATAACTTGATTCCGAAGCCTTGGCGGACGTTGACAGCCTGCGGTTTTCCATGTAAAATAAGAACGTTTGCAAAAAATGAAGTGTGCCCGGCTGCCGGAGGAGTGGCGGCCGTTCAAGGAGGAAAAACAAGATGATCAGAAAGACGAAAATCGTGTGTACGCTCGGCCCGGCCAGCGACAGCGAGGAGATGATCTCCAAGCTGATGGACGCGGGCATGAACGTATGCCGCCTGAATATGTCCCACGGCTCCTACGAGGAGCAGGGCGCGCGCATCGACCGCATCAAGCGCCTGCGCCGGGAGAAGAACATCCCGGTCGCCATCATGCTGGATACCAAGGGCCCGGAGGTGCGCACCAAGACGCTCAAGGCTGACAAGGTGACCCTGCAGGCGGGGCAGGAGTTCATCCTGACCAGCCGCGACATCGAGGGCGACGAAACGCAGGTCGCCATCACCTATCCGCGGATGGTTGAGTTGGTGCACCCCGGCAACCGAATCCTGATCGACGACGGCCTGATCGCGCTGGACGTCAAGCAGATCACGGGCGGCACGGACATCGTGTGCAGCGTGGTCAACGGCGGCGTGCTCGGCGGCCGCAAGGGCATTTCCGTGCCGGACGTCGATTTGCAGATGCCCTCCATCGGCGAAAAGGATCGCAGCGACATCGTCTTCGGCATTGAGAAGGGCATCGACCTGATCGCCGCGTCCTTCGTCTGCCGCCCCAGCGACGTGCTGACCCTCCGCAAGCTCTGCGCCGACAACGGCGGCAGCCATGTGCAGATCTTCTCCAAGATCGAAAACCGCATGGGCGTGAACAACTTCGACGAAATCCTCAAGGTTTCCGACGGCATCATGGTCGCGCGCGGCGATTTGGGCGTGGAAGTCGATATGGAAGAGGTGCCGGTGCTCCAGAAGCAGTTCATCCACAAGTGCAACGTGGCGGCCAAGCCGGTCATCACCGCGACGCAGATGCTCGATTCCATGATCCGCAACCCGCGCCCGACCCGCGCGGAGGCCAGCGACGTGGCGAACGCCATCATCGACGGCACGGACGCGATCATGCTCTCCGGCGAGACGGCCGCGGGCAAATACCCGATTGAGGCCGTCGGCACGATGGTGCGCATCGCGACCTATATCGAGGCGCATCAGCTGCACGACAACACCCAGCTTCTCCAGCAGGAGGCCGTCCGCAACGCGACGGTTCGCACGGTGGCCAACGCCGTATCCTATTCCTGCTGCCAGATGGCGCGCGACCTCAACGCGAACGCGATCATCACCCCGAGCAACTCCGGCACGACGGCGCGCATGGTCGCCCGCTTCCGCCCGGATTGCCCGATCATCGCCCCGACCCCGAGCGAGCACGCATACAACCAGCTCGGCCTGAGCTACGGCGTTGTGCCCGCGCACATGGGCGTGAGCGGCGACACGGACGAGCTCATCAACACCGCCGTCGAAGCGGCGCAGCAGAGCGGGCTGGTCAAGACCGGCGACGTGGTCATCATCTCCGCGGGCGTGCCGACCGGCGTTTCCGGCACGACCAACCTCATCAAAGCGCACATCGTCGGCAACGTGCTCCTGCGCGGCGAAGGCGTGGGCAGCGGCTGCGCGAGCGGCAACGTCTGCACCGTCAACACGCTCAGCGATTTGGAGAGCGACTTTAAGGATGGCAACGTCATCGTCACCAAGATGACCACCAGCGAGATGCTGCCCTATATGCGCCGCGCGAGCGCCGTCGTCGTGGAGAGCACCAACCCGGAGTGCCACGCGGCTGTGGCCTGCCAGGCGATGGGCATCCCGATGATGATGGATCGTTCCTATCAGGCGGTGCACATGCTCAAGAGCGGCATGATGATTACCGTTGACGCGAACGAGGGCTTCATCTATAACGGTATTAAGGCGTAAACCCATGGTTAAGCGGCAGAAAAGCGCGAGTTTTTTCTGCTGTTTTTCAAATCGTCCGGAAATATCATCTAATACTAATTCTTGTTAAAATGGCTTAATCCGCGCACCATCTTTTTCGCTCTG
>OMBQ01002627.1_pt1 | contig 10973 bp, 10 predicted proteins | sample 1674311 | NCBI WGS metagenome assembly OMBQ01 (sample SAMEA103958160, study PRJEB25191) | human gut metagenome | biome: human-associated habitat [ENVO:00009003]; feature: intestine environment [ENVO:2100002]; material: feces | place: Germany | collected 2013/2015 | reverse complement strand
TCCAATAGGGATACGAATAAATCGAGGGTGCCAAATACTTTTTGGACACCCTCGTGATTCTATAATAGGTTAATGTAATCTGTCCAACTTTTCGGGGGGGGCAGTTCAGAATCGGAACGGTATAGAAAAAATAAGTCTAAATTTATAGGTATAAATAATATGTAAATACTGTAATTTATATGGGATAAAATTTTTATCTGAGATCGATAACTTCTACTTCCGGATGTTTAGCCGGGTCGAATTTAAAGAATGAATCGGCAGGTACGGGTGAACTTTGTTTGATGGATTTGATTGTGATCAGGACATTGTTTCCGTCTTTGCCGAAAGAGGTTACTTTTTGTATCGATGAAGTGGCCGGATTTACCCAGATACCGATTTTTGTAAAGTTACGGCTTTTATCTGTAGGAAAAAGTTCGATGTAGGTTATGTCGTTGCCCGTGCTGACCAGTTTTTGGTCGAATCCTTGGTTGTGGATATCGAAAAGTGTCGTCGGATTCAACATCTCTTCTTCTTCATTGGGATTTTTGATGTTGACTTCCTGTACTTCCGGCATATAGGTATAGATATTTTTCCCGTCGTAATAGTTTTCAACGTCCATCACGTTGAGTTTATAAAGATTTCCCTTCATCCAGGCTTTTCCTTCGTGCATTTCATGGATATTTTCGCTGGGGTTTTCCATCGTTAGGGTAAAGTCGATTTCTGCTGCCGGGTAAGCTTTGAATTTTGCAGCTGCTTTATCCAATATTTCTTTTGCTTTCGGGTCGTTTTGTGCAAATACTGCATAAGCGAGGAGCACAAATAGAAGGGTCATAAAATATCGCATAATAAAAAGTTTTAATGTGTTCTGATCCTATTTTGTAATTTCATTACGGCAAAGATACAGAATGTACCGTATATTCTGAAATTTTATTTAGATTTGTATGGTGAAATAAGTTTAAGGACCTATGTTGTTATTTATCAAGCTCGGCTTTTTCGATATACTGGATATTCTGATCGTTGCTTTTATTTTTTATCAGATTTATCGTTTGGTGAAGGGGACGGTAGCGATTAATATCTTTGCCGGAATTTTTACGTTTTATGTGGCCTGGTTGTTGGTGAGGGCGTTGAATATGGAGCTGATCACCTCCATTATGGGGCAGTTTTTCGGAATGGGAATGATCGCCCTGCTGATCGTTTTTCAACAGGAAGTCCGCCGGTTTTTATTGCTGGTGGGTAGTAAATATAATTTGCAGAATATTTTCAATCTGGAGAAATTGTTTGCCAAGCCTGTGATCAAGGAAGATGTATCGGATGCTATCGTCGAGGCCTGTGTGAATTTTTCGGCTTCGAAGACGGGGGCTTTGATTGTTTTTCAGCAAAATACCGAGTTGTACAATTATGCCCAGACAGGGGTCATGATGAAAGCGAAGGTGACCGATGAATTGATCGAAAATATTTTTTTCAAGAATACGCCTTTACACGATGGAGCCGTTATTATCAATGAAAATAAGATTTTAGCCGCCCGTTGTATTCTTCCGGTCTCCGATCGCCGGGATATTCCCGGAAGTATGGGATTGCGGCATCGGGCTGCTTTGGGACTCAGTGGGGTGAGCGATGCTTATGTGGTTGTCGTGAGCGAAGAAACCGGAAATATCACTTTCTTTAAAGACGGAAGTTTTAAAGTAAAAGTGAGTCCCGAGGAGTTGAAAAAATTTTTGAGCAACGATTTCTCCGGCTTTGTGGTGAAATAATGTGCTTTGCCCGGCCGGTGGTAGTAAAAAAGGGGTCCTGCATACAGAACCCCTCTTTTGACGGTAAGCGGTTGGTTTATAAAGTTTTCAGACAAGCGTTGACATTGTCTTCGATTCGTTTCAGCACATGGGTAGAATCGGCTTTTACGAATTTCTGGCCTGTGATGTGTTCATATAATTCGATGTAACGATCGGTAATTCCGGCAACTACTGCGGGAGTCATTTCCGGTACCTTTTGTCCGGCTTGTCCCTGGAAGCCGTTATCCATCAACCATTCACGAACGAATTCTTTGGATAATTGTTTTTGTTTTTCACCTTTGGCGAAACGTTCTTCATACCCTTCTGCATAGAAATAACGGGAAGAATCCGGTGTATGGATTTCGTCGATCAGGTAAATCCGACCGTTTTTCTTTCCGAATTCATATTTGGTATCTACCAAAATCAATCCTTTCTCGGCTGCAATTTCTGTCCCGCGTTGGAATAAGGCATAGGTGTATTTTTCCATCAGCTCGTAATCTTCGCGGCTAACTAAGCCTTGAGCGATGATTTCTTCTTTGGAAATATTTTCGTCATGACCTTCATCGGCTTTTGTCGTGGGAGTGATCAGAGGAGAGTCGAATTTCTGATTTTCTCTCATTCCTTCGGGTAAGGGCAGACCGCAAAGGGTACGTTCTCCGGATTTATAAGCCCGCCAGGAACTTCCGGTCAGGTAACCCCGGATCACCATTTCTACTTTGAACGGTTCGCATTTATGTCCGACGGTAACCATCGGGTCCGGTGTGGCTATTTTCCAGTTCGGAACGATATCTGCGGTTGCATCCAGGAATTTAGATGCGATTTGATTCAATACCTGCCCTTTGTAAGGCACTCCTTCCGGCAATATGACGTCGAAGGCCGAAATTCGGTCTGAAACCACCATGACCAGATATTCATCATTGATATCATATACGTCACGCACTTTCCCTTTGTACACACTTTTTTGTCCCGGGAAACAGAAATCTGTTTTTACAATAGCATCCATAGAAATTATATTAAAAATTTAATCCATTTATTCTTCATTCTTTCCTTGCCGTTCTTCCTGCTCTTCATTGTAAGCTTTTACAATATCCTTCACCAGCCGGTGACGTACGATATCGTCGGAATTAAATTCCACGAAAGCGATGCCCTTGATGTCTTTCAGGATTTTGAAAGCATGAATGAGGCCCGAATCTCCACGCCGGGGTAAGTCGATCTGACTCATATCACCGGTGATTACAAATTTTGCACTGATCCCCATTCGGGTTAAAAACATTTTCAACTGATTGCGGGTCGTATTCTGGGCTTCGTCGAGGATTACGAAAGAGTCGTTTAACGTGCGTCCTCTCATATAAGCCAGCGGAGCTATTTGGATAATTTCGGATTCCAGATATTCTTCCAGCTTTTTGGGCGGAATCATGTCCGACAGGGCGTCGTATAGAGGCTGAAGATAAGGATCTACCTTTTCTTTCATATCTCCGGGCAGGAATCCCAGGTTTTCACCGGCTTCGACAGCCGGACGGCTTAACACGATCCGTTTCACTTCACGATTACGCAAAGCCCTTACAGCCAGGGCGATCGCTGTATAGGTTTTACCCGAACCGGCAGGACCGGTAGCGAACAATAAATCATTGGTTCTGGCCAGTTCTACCAGTTTACGCTGATTGGAGGTACGGGCACGGATCGCTTTACCGGCATTCCCGTATAAAATCACCGATTCGGTATCTTCCGGATCGGCGACAACATGATCTTCCAGGATGATCCGTTTCAGATTCGCTACCGTGAGCATATTATAACGGTGGTAGTGCTCGAGTAAAGCAATGATTTTAGTATTTAAAATTTCTATATCGTTGATTTCTCCCTGGATAATAATTTCATCTCCCCGGGCTGTGATCTTCAGTTTGGGAAAATACTCTTTTAATAGATTGAATTTTGAATTGTTAACTCCGTAGAAATCAATGGGATCTATATTCCCTATACTTATTCTTTTCTCAATCATGCAATCTTCAATAAATATAACAAAGGTACTACCTTTTTTATGATATGTGAGGGCAGATACCGATTTTTTTTAATCACAAAAATACGTTATTTTTGCAGCCACGAATTGGTGAGAAATGCATGAGGCTGTCGGGTAAGCTGTCCCGGAAGGAGGTAGAGATAACCTCTTTGACTAGTTATTTATGGAAGATCTGGAAAAGAAAAAAGAGGCTTTTGCCGAATTACTGGAAGTGATCGCAACACTTCGCGTCGAGTGTCCCTGGGATAGAAAACAGACGATGGAATCGTTGAGGGCTTTGTCGATCGAAGAGGTGTATGAATTGGGAGATGCTATTCTGGCAGGAGACATGGCCGAAGTGAAGAAAGAATTGGGGGATTTGTTGATGCATATCGTATTTTATGCCCAGATAGGCAGTGAAAAAGGAGCTTTCGACATCACCGATGTGCTGAATAGTATCTGTGAGAAATTGAAATACCGGCATCCTCATATTTATGGCGGGGTGAAAGTGGATAGTGCTGAAGAGGTATTGCAAAATTGGGAGCAGTTGAAATTGAAGGAAAAAGGGCGGAAACACCGGGTATTGGAAGGGGTTCCCGTGTCATTGCCGGCTTTGGTAAAGGCTTATCGTATACAGGACAAAGCGCGGGGAGCCGGGTTCGACTGGAAACAAAAGGAGGAGGTATGGACCAAAGTAAAAGAGGAACTGCAAGAGTTCGAGACAGAAATAGCGAAAGCCGACCAGGAAAAGATGGAGCAGGAATTCGGGGATTTTTTGTTTTCGGTCATCAATGCAGCCCGCTTATACGGTATTAATCCCGAGAATGCATTGGAAAAGACAAACCGGAAATTTATCAGCCGTTTCGGTTATGTGGAAGATAAAGCGAAAGAGACAGGGAAAAATTTATCGGATATGAGCCTGGAAGAGATGGAGGTTTATTGGCAGGAAGCAAAAGGGAGAGAACAGAAATAGGGGGTAAAAGATGGATTTGACAGGGAAATGGAGATATATCGAGAATTACGGCTACGGTGTCGCTGAAGGTGAGCTTTACCTGAAACAGAAAGGACAAACGCTGGCCGGCAGGATTGTGTTTACGGATAAAGTCGAAGGAGAGAGTTCTTATATGATACAGGAATTTTTAAAAGGAGAACTGGAAGGACGTAAAGTGCGGCTGGAAGCCGTCGAGTTCGACATCATTCATTCGGAGTTTCCGATTACCTATCAGCTGGATCATTGGTTCGGGTTATTGGTCGATGATAATACGATTAAAGGAGTAAGTAAAGACGGACAAGGGGTGGAAGGATATTTTGAGTTTGAAAAAGTAGCTACTAGTTTGCCCATGGAAATTTGAAATGCCTGTCATACCGGTATACAAAATTCAGGAAAGTTGACGAAAGTCAGCTTTTTTTTTATTCTTTTCTTTTAAATTGCCCATGCTATTAATCTAAAACCAGTTACTATGTCAAAAATTAAAAAACATCCGGTGTTGGAAGTCCCGGTAAGGGATAAAGTCATCTTTAAATATAACGGGCAGGAGGTAGAAGGAGAGAAGGGATATACGATAGCTGCGGCATTGCATCGGGCAGGCTTTCCGGTACACAGTCATAGTCTGGACGGGCGGGAACGTTCGCTGGAATGCGGTATCGGTAAATGTGGGGCTTGTGAAATGTTGGTGGATGGAAAAATCCGGCGGATTTGTATTACGAAAGTGGATGGAGTGAAGGAAGTGCGGGAAGTGACCGAAGATTTTATGGCCAGAAAGGTAAAACAACCGGTAGCCGATAAAAAGAAAATTTTGCGTACGACGGTGGTGATTATCGGGGCTGGACCTGCAGGACTTGCTGTTCGGGAAGAATTCAATAAATATGGTGTAGATAATATCGTCATCGATAATAACGATAAGACAGGAGGACAATTTACTATGCAAACCCATCAGTTTTTCTTTTTCGAAAAAGAAAAACGTTTTGGTGGGATGCGTGGATTCGATATAGCCAGGACATTGGCCGGAGAAAATACCGACGGTATTTATCTGAATTCTACGGTTTGGGATTTGCTCGAAGGGAAAAGGGTGGCCGTGAAAAATATACAGACCGAGGAGATATTTTTTGTTGATGCGGATTACCTGGTTGTTGCAACAGGTGCCGTACCGTTTATGCCGGCTTTCGAGAACGATGACCTGCCGGGGGTATATACTGCCGCTGTCGTGCAGAAAATGATGAACAGCGAGTTGACCTTATTGGGTAAAAACGTCCTGACGATCGGTGCCGGTAATATCGGTTACCTGACCTCTTACCAGCTGATGCAGGCCGGAGTGCGTGTCAAGGCTATTCTGGAAGCGATGCCCCGGGAAGGGGGATTCCCGGTTCAGGCCAACCGGGTTAGGCGTTTGGCTATTCCGATTCTGACTTCGCATATGCTGTTGAAGGCAATCCCGAATAAAGAACATAATGGTATCGTCGGTGCGGTGATCGCCCGGTGTGAAAACTTCCGTCCGGTTCCGGGTACGGAAAAGGTGATCGAAGGAATCGATGTTATCAATATTTGTACCGGATTGATCCCGGATAATCAGTTGCTCACCAAAGGAAAAGAGGTGTTCGGCGGACGTTGTTTTGCTGCCGGGGATGCGATCCGGATCGGTGAAGGGACCAGTGCGGTACTGAAAGGACGGCATACGGCGATGCAGATTATGATGGAACTAGGTGTACGGCTGGATTATGACGATTACCTTTTGTTGTCCAAAGAATACATCGATTCGCAGCAACATCCGGTGAAAGTATTGGAAGAACCCCGTTTGCCGGAAGAATCCAGACGGCTGGCCCGGGGATTCGTACAGGCGGATTGCCTGTATGGCTTTGCTTGTAACCCGTGTTCCTTTGCCTGTCCGCATGGTGCGATTACCAAAACTTCGACTTCCACGGTGCCGGTAATCGATTACGATAAGTGTATCGGTTGTATGGAATGCGTTTATCAGTGTCCCGGACTGGCTATTTTCGGTTATGATCTACGGAAAGACAATCTTTTCTTACCGATTGAATATGAAGCATATGAAGGGGCGGAAGTCTATCTGGTGAACAATAACGGGGAGATACTGGGAGAAGGAAAGATCGAAAAGATTCTGCATAAACCGAATAAAACGAATGTAGCCCGGGTAAAATCCCTGACAATACAAGGGGATGCCCTGACGCGGGTCAGGGGATTCGTTGTGAAAGACAATTACCCGGAACCTTTGCAGCCGAAACCTTTGTTGGAAGATACAGCAGGGCCCACCTATATTTGCCATTGTGATGATGTAAAACTGGAAGAAGTATTGCAAGTGATCGGGGACCGGACCTTTATTTCGATAGATGAAATCAAACATACGACCCACCTGGGCATGGGGCCCTGCCGTGGTAAACGGTGTATTCCCCGTTTGCGGACAGCGCTTCGCAGCAGAGGAATCGAATTGGTCGGAGATGCCACTCCCCGGGCTCCGTTGTCGAATCAATTGACCTTGGGTGAGATCGCACCTGCTAAAAAAGGAGATACTTATCTGGTAGCCAATCGGGATACCTTCAAGAAGATAGAAGTCAGTGCTTTGATTGCCGGAGGAGGTATTGCCGGAAGCTCGTTGTTCCGTTATATGGCAGAGGCAGGTATGAATCCGATATTGGTGAATGCCGACCGGGGATCGTCGTGGAGAAATATCGGCGGCGGACGTACGGCCTTCTCTTTACCCGAACTGGCAGAAATAGCGGCTCAGAATCATCATATTTTTAAAGAATTACAATATCTGTCCAATATCGATTACAAACCTATCCGGTACATCAGTTTTGCGCACGATGAGGAGACTTATAAAGCACTGGAAGCCAGCAAAGCCTGGTCGAAAGCGGAAATGATCGCTCCGAAGCAGTTCCGGGAAGAGATTTCTCCATATTTTAATGCTAATCCTAAAAAATATATTTCGGCCTTGGTATCGGAGGATTGCTGGCAGGCGACTCCCGGAAAAGTAGTAGACCTGGTACGTAATCTGGGAATAGCTGCCGGAGGGACGGTCATGGAGGATTGCCGGGTGCTCGAAGCTTGCCGGGAGGGGAAATATACCAGTGTTTTGGTACAGACCCACGATAAAAAATATGTGGAGTATCGTACCGAACATTTTGTAAATGCTTTGGGGAGCGGAGCCGGTAAATTGTGCGATAGTATGGGAATAGATGCCGGATTGTATCCTGTACGCCATCAGGCTTTCATTACCCGCCGTTTACCGATGTTAGGCAAACATGGGACGAATCTGGATATGTTGATCGACCGGCAGGATTACAAAGGTTTTTCTGCGGTTTATGGTCAACAGATTGCCTATACCGGCCAGATTATCGGTTGTGCTTCGCCGAAACTCGACGCTATGCGTATCGATAAGAATCTGAAAGTAAATACAAAAGCTTTTTTGGAAATCGTCAGCGAGATGTTCTCCGAATGGATTCCCGATTTGGCCGGCGTAGGAATACAAGCGGTATGGGCCGGATATTACACCGAACCCCGTTATATTGTCGATCCTGAATTGGGACTGTTCGTCGGAATGCGTGGACACGGATTCATGCTTTCGCAGTATATTGCCCGGATGTATGTCGACAAATTGCTGGGACGTCCTGTTCCGGAATATTTTGAAAAATTGAAACTGAACGGGCCCGGATTATCCGAAAAGGCGTTTAAATAAAAAATTTGTAAGGTCTGTAAAGTTCATAAACCCTGCGGGCGCTTTTTTATGGTCACTGCAACGGCCGATCAGGCCTGAGCCTTCTCCGGAAAGGTGCCTGTAGGGATTTTCTGTTTGTCACTCCTCTCGCTCGGTTTGTGTTACCGTCGGGTGTTTTTTATGTATGTTCTGCTCGTATATACGGTAAATATATCGGAGAGCTGCGGATTAACATTCCGGGGATTTAAATTATTCTGAGTTTTATTCTTTATATTTGCCGCAGGTAGCAGGAGTAAAACGTTCAATTAATTTAGCCATGGTTGAAATAGGAAGATTTAATACTTTGACGGTAGTTAAAATCGTCGATTTTGGAGTTTATTTGGATGGGGGAGAACGCGGTGAGATCCTCATGCCGAAAGAATATGTCCCGGCCAATTGTTTCCCGGACGATGAAGTGAAGGCTTTTGTTTATTTCGATTCGGAGGACCGGATTGTTGCAACGACGGAACATCCCCATGTAATGGTCGGCGAATTTGCATTCCTGAAAGTGGTAGCTCTTAGTCCTGTCGGGGCTTTTCTGGATTGGGGATTGCGGAAGGACCTGCTGGTGCCTTTCCGGGAGCAGCGCGATCCGATGATAGAAGGGAAATCCTATTTGGTGTATGCTTATCTGGATAAAGCGTCCGACCGGATTGTCGCTTCGACGAAGATCGATAAGTACCTGGATCAGGTATTCCCGGAATACGAACCCCACGAGGAAGTAGAAGTGTTGATCGCCCGGAAGTCGGATCTGGGATACAATGTGATTGTGAATAATATGCATTGGGGATTGATCTATAATAATGAAATTTTTCAGCCGCTGAAGATCGGCCAAAAAATGAAAGGATATATTAAGGAAGTGCGGGAAGACGAGAAAATCGATGTAACCTTGCAGCTGCCCGGATATGCAAAAATAGAAGGTTTGGCCGGTATGGTGCTTGAAAAATTGAAAGATTACGGTGGCATTCTGGACCTCTCGGATAAAAGTGAGCCGGAGGAAATCTACAAGGTCTTCGGATGTAGTAAGAAAAATTATAAAAAGGCTTTGGGGACTTTACTGAAACAAAGACTGATCGAGATCGGTGATTCCGAAGTCCGGCTGAAAACAGAAGATTAAATTCGAAGCTTATACGGACATTGTTTTGGGGTATGGCCGGAATGATAGTTTGGGGGGATGCCGTATCTCCCGGCCAGAGGAAAAGGAGGAGCTGTGCTGGTGAAATGTAAATTGAAAAATGATTTTTAATGGGAACTGAATTGAATGCTAAACCACATTATTTAATTCTGGATGGTTTAAGAGGTATTGCTGCTATTCTGGTTGTATTTTTTCATTTGTTCGAAGCTCATTCGTCCGGCCACCTGGATCAGGTGATCTTTTCTTTGTGCTTTCGGGGTTTGTGGTCGGTTATGCTTACGACGATCGTTGGAATAAGATGACTATCGGTGCCTTTTTTAAGCGTCGTCTGATCCGGTTGCAGCCGATGGTGGTGATGGGGATGTTTATCGGAGCTGTATTTTTCTTTTTCGGGAGCGACGCTATGTTTCCGGAGATCGGCCGGGTTTCGGTTTGGCAGGTGATGTTGTTGTTTGTCATCGGTTCCACCCTGCTTCCTGTTCCACCCTCTATGGATATCCGCGGATGGGGGAAATGCATCCGTTGAACGGACCCGCCTGGTCACTTTTCTTCGAATATATGGCCAATATTCTCTATGCCTTGGTGATCCGGAGGTTTTCGAAGTTTTTGCTGACCTTGCTGGTGATCGTGGCTGGCGGTGCTTTGATACACTATGCCGTGACAAGTCCGAACGGTTGTCTGGCCGGAGGATGGAAACTGGACGGTCCGCAACTGAGGCTCGGGTTTACCCGTCTGATGTATCCGTTTTTCGTCGGGTTGTTATTATCCCGGACCGGCTTCCTGATCCGGACAAAATATGCTTTTGAAAAGTGTAGCGTATTGCTTTTCATCGTTCTGGCTATGCCTCGTTTAGGAGGAGAAAACCATTATTGGTTGAATGGATTGTATGAAGCTCTGTGTGTGATCGTTGTCTTCCCTTGGATCGTAGCGCTCGGAGCAGGCGGAAAGTTATCCGGGAGTCTGTTTTCGAAAGGTTGTGATTTTATGGGAAAGATTTCTTATCCGCTTTATATCGTTCACTATCCGGTTATCTATTTGTATTGGAGTTGGGTTACACCGAGACATTTGCCCTGGACATCGGTATGGCCTTCTACTCTTTTGATTGCAGCGTTTTGTGTGATGATGGCTTATGCCTGTCTGAAATTGTATGACGAACCCGTAAGAGCGTGGTTGAAAAAGAAACAAGGAAACGTAAGAATGCTTTTAGAATATGCCTGAAAAAGGGGACAGGGGAAAATTCCCGCTGTCCCGATTTTTTGAAAAGGACTGAGAAGACAGCCCTTTTTCATATGTGGGAAACTTAGATCAGCAGCCGCAGCCATTTCCCCATCCACCGCAGAGAAGCAGAAGGATGATAATGATCCAGCAGCAGTCACCATTTCCGTTGC
>OMBQ01002586.1_pt1 | contig 11136 bp, 7 predicted proteins | sample 1674311 | NCBI WGS metagenome assembly OMBQ01 (sample SAMEA103958160, study PRJEB25191) | human gut metagenome | biome: human-associated habitat [ENVO:00009003]; feature: intestine environment [ENVO:2100002]; material: feces | place: Germany | collected 2013/2015 | reverse complement strand
ATAAGTCCCCCTTGTTAAAGGGGGAAAGTTTTTGCTTGCAAAAACAGGGGGATTCCTCTGTTTTACTTCATATTTTTATAAGGCTTTTTCTTTAAAACCCAGCCCTCTTTGTTAACCTGCTTTGCACGGGCTACGGAAAGAGCGTTTTCAGGCACGGCATCTGTAATTGTAGAGCCTGCTGCAATGTATGCCATATCGCCAATTTCAACAGGGGCAATAAGGTTTGTGTTACAGCCTATAAATGCGCCGTCGCCGATTGTGCAGCGTGTTTTGTTTTTGCCGTCATAATTGCAGGTAACAGTGCCGCAGCCAAAGTTAACTCCGCTGCCCACATCGCTGTCGCCGATATAAGTTAAATGGGCGCTTTTTGTGCCCTCGCCAACAGTGGAATTTTTAATTTCAACAAAGTTGCCTACGTGAACACCTTTTTTAAGCACTGATTTTGCACGCACCTTTACAAACGGTCCGCAGTCAACACCGTCTTCAACGGTTGAATCAAGAATTTTGCAGTTGTCAAGCACAACATCATTGCCTATTTGTGAGCCGTCAATATATGTGTTTGGTCCAACAACGCAATTTTCACCTATAACGGTGTTGCCTAAAATAATTGTGTTTGGCAAAATTGTTGTGCCGCAGCCGATTTTAACTTCTCTGCCAATCATAACGCCGTCTGTGCAAGGAATGTCAACACCGTCGGTCATATGATTGTCGTTAATTATTCTGCGCATTATGGTGTTCAGAATGTTTAACTGCTTTCTGTCGTTTGCACCTAAAATAACTTCGTTGTTTTCGCACACAAATGCACCGGCGTTTACGCCTTTTTTAATTAAAATTTCTACACTGTCGGTCAAGTAATATTCGTTTTGTGCGTTTTCATTTGTAATGCGGTCTAATGCATAAAGCAATTCTTTGCCTTTAAACCAATATGTGCCTGCGTTTGATTCGTTGATTTTCTTTTCTTCTTCAGTGGCGTCTTTGTGCTCAACTATGCGCAAAAGCGTGCCGTTTTCATCTCTTTTAATATGGCCTATGCCGTTTGTATCGTCCACAATGGCAGAAACAAGAGTAATGGCATTGTCGTTTGTTTTGTGGTAATCAAAAGCGGCATTAATTGTGGCTTTGTCCATAAGCGGTCCGTCGCCGTTTAAAATAACGATATCGTCGCTTTTATGCTTTTCAATAAAATCTCTTGCCATCATAACGGCGTGGCCTGTGCCTAATTGCTTTGGGTATTGAAGCGCTGTTTCAACATCGCTGAAATTTTGCGCCAAATATTCCTCCACAATTTCGTGTTTATATCCTGTAATAACGCACACTTTTTCACAACCGGCAGCTTTTACGGCTTTTACCACGTGTGAAATCATAGGCTCAAAAAGCACCTCGCACATAACCTTTGGAAGGTCGCTTTTCATTCTTGTGCCTTTGCCGCCGGCAAGAATTATTGCACATTTCATAACTATTTCCTCCAAGTCAAAAAACTTCTCATTCTAATTATGCATTAAAAGTTACCTAATTTCAAGTAATTATGTTAATTATTGCAAAAAATGTTTGTAATTTGCAATATAGTATGTTATAATTCTATCGCATTATACTGTTTAGTTGTATTAAAAACGGCTAAATAATAGGTATAAATTAATTTGTAATTTTATTTTGGAGGTATTCTTAATGGCAAAGAAGTATTGCTACCTTTTCTCAGAAGGTAATGCAAACATGAGAGAGCTTCTCGGCGGTAAGGGTGCAAACCTTGCTGAGATGACAAACATCGGTCTTCCTGTTCCTCAGGGCTTCACAATTACTACAGAGGCTTGTACTCAGTATTATGAAGACGGCCGTGAAATCAACGATGATATTATGGCAGAAATCAACGAATACATCGTTAAAATGGAAGAAATCACAGGCAAAAAGTTCGGCGACAAGGAAAATCCTCTTCTTGTTTCTGTTCGTTCAGGCGCTCGTGCATCTATGCCGGGTATGATGGATACAATTCTTAACCTCGGTCTTAATGAAGATGTTGTAGACACTATCGCTGAAAAATCAAACAACCCTCGTTGGGCTTGGGACTGCTACAGAAGATTCATTCAAATGTATTCTGACGTAGTTATGGAAGTCGGCAAGAAATATTTTGAAGAACTTATCGACAAAATGAAGGCTGAAAAAGGCGTAACTCAAGACGTTGAACTCAGCGCAGAAGACCTTAAAGAACTTGCTTCTCAGTTTAAGGCTGAATATAAAGAAAAGATTGGCGAAGATTTCCCAACCGATCCTAAGGAACAGCTTATGGGTGCTATTAAAGCCGTATTCCGTTCTTGGGACAACCCACGTGCAAACGTATACCGTCGTGATAACGATATTCCTTATTCATGGGGTACTGCTGTTAACGTTCAGTCAATGGCATTCGGTAACATGGGTGATGATTGCGGCACAGGTGTTGCTTTCACAAGAGACCCTGCTACAGGTGAAAAAGGCCTCTTCGGTGAATTCCTTACAAACGCACAGGGCGAAGACGTTGTTGCAGGTGTTCGTACTCCTATGCACATCAACGAAATGGAACAAAAATTCCCTGAAGCATTTGCTCAGTTCACAGAAGTTTGCAAAACTCTTGAAAATCACTACAGAGATATGCAGGATATGGAATTTACCGTTGAACACGGCAAACTCTTTATGCTTCAAACACGTAACGGTAAAAGAACAGCACAGGCTGCTCTTAAAATCGCTTGCGACCTTGTAGACGAAGGCATGAGAACAGAAGAAGAAGCTGTTGAAATGATTGACCCTCGTAACCTTGACACACTTCTTCACCCACAGTTTGACGCTGCTGCTCTTAAAGCTGCAACTCCTGCCGGTAAAGGTCTTGGCGCTTCTCCGGGTGCTGCTTGCGGTAAAGTTGTATTCACAGCAGATGACGCTGTAGAATGGAACGCAAGAGGCGAAAAGGTTGTTCTTGTTCGTCTTGAAACATCTCCTGAAGATATTACAGGTATGAAAGCATCTCAGGGTATTCTTACAGTTCGTGGCGGTATGACTTCTCACGCTGCCGTTGTTGCTCGTGGTATGGGTACATGCTGTGTATCAGGCTGCGGCGACATTAATATGGATGAAGAAAACAAGAAGTTCACTCTTGCAGGTAAAGAATATCACGAAGGTGATTATATTTCTATTGACGGTTCAACAGGTAACATTTACGATGGTATCATTCCAACTGTTGACGCTACAATCGCAGGCACATTCGGCAGAATCATGGCTTGGGCAGATAAATACAGAACTCTTAAAGTTCGTACAAACGCAGATACTCCTGCAGACGCTAAAAAAGCTCGTGAGCTTGGTGCAGAAGGTATCGGTCTTTGCCGTACAGAGCACATGTTCTTTGAAGAAGACAGAATTGCTGCTTTCCGTGAAATGATTTGCTCAGACACTGTTGAAGAAAGAGAAGCTGCTCTTGAAAAGATTCTTCCTTATCAGCAAAATGACTTTGAAGCTCTTTACGAAGCACTTGAAGGTTGCCCTGTAACAATTCGTTTCCTTGATCCTCCTCTTCATGAATTCGTTCCTACAGAAGAAGAAGATATTAAGAAGCTTGCAGACGCTCAGGGTAAATCTGTTGAAGATATTAAAGCAATCATTTCTTCACTTCACGAATTCAACCCAATGATGGGTCACCGTGGTCTTCGTCTTGCAGTTACATATCCTGAAATTGCTAAAATGCAAACAAAGGCTGTTATCCGTGCAGCAATCAATGTTCAAAAGGCTCATCCTGATTGGAAGGTTTGCCCTGAAATCATGATTCCTCTTGCTTGTGATACAAAAGAACTTAAATATGTTAAAGATATTGTTGTTGCAACAGCAGACGCTGAAATCGCTGCAGCAGGTTCTGATATGACATATGAAGTTGGTACTATGATTGAAATTCCTCGTGCAGCTTTAACTGCCGATGAAATTGCTAAAGAAGCTGAATTCTTCTGTTTCGGCACAAACGACCTTACTCAGATGACTTACGGTTTCAGCCGTGATGACGCAGGTAAGTTCCTTGATGCTTACTATGATGCAAAGATTTTTGAAAACGATCCGTTTGCTAAACTTGACCAAACAGGTGTTGGCCAGCTTATGGAAATAGCTGTTGAAAAGGGTAAGAAAGTTCGCCCATCACTTCACTGCGGTATCTGCGGTGAACACGGCGGCGATCCTACATCAGTAGAATTCTGCCACAACATCGGCCTTGATTATGTTTCTTGCTCACCATTCCGTGTTCCGATTGCTCGCCTTGCTGCTGCACAGGCTGCTATTGCAAATAGGTAGGAGTTCTCTTTCCTTTGAATTGCCGCTTAGTTTCGAGCAGGCAGCAGCCTATCGAAAGGCTAACGGACAGTATGTAAGGAAAAATCAGTGGAGAGATACCACTGTAAGGGTATTCATAGACCTTGATTAACAGTTAAATACGATAAGCGTATCATTAGAAATAGTGGTACGCTTATTTTTTGTCCCTTTGTGCAGATTTGTCCTTTCCCCTACTTTCCAATATAATGAAGCTAAAGAAGTGGAGGTGTGCTTATGAGAGAGAAATTTAATCATCTGTATTTGGATAGCCACGAAAGAAAACTTTTGATACATAGCCTTGTAGAGTTAAAAAATCAGCTCATTCAGCAAGGCAGATATACGGATTGTGTTGACGAGCTTATTTTTAAGGTCATAAATGCACCGACCAAGAGAATGAAAATTGAATATGTCTAAGGCAAATTACAAAGCCGCTTATTCTTATTGATTTTAAGAGTAGGCGGCTTTTTTGCGTTCTCTGGTACTGTTTACATAGCCACCTTGACAAAGTGGCTAAATCTATGCGAAAGGAGGACGCATCTATGTCAAATTGCAAAGTGATTGCTCTGACTAACCAGAAAGGCGGTGTCGGAAAAACAACCACAGCGGTCAATCTGGGTGTAAGTCTGGTGCAGCAGGGTAAAAAAGTCCTGCTGATTGATGCCGATGCACAGGCAAATCTCACGATGGCTCTGGGTTATAACAGACCAGACGATATTCCCATAACGCTTTCTACTGTGATGCAGAACATCATAGACGATAAAACGCTTGATGTTTCACAGGGTATTATCCACCATAGCGAGGGCGTCGACCTGCTTCCGTCAAACATTGAGATGTCGGGCTTTGAAGTAAGGCTAATCAATGCAATGAGCCGTGAGCGTGTGCTGAAAACCTATGTCAATGAGGTTAAAAAGAATTACGACTATGTGCTTATTGATTGTATGCCGAGCTTAGGCATGATAACCATCAATGCTCTGGCGGCGGCTGACAGCGTGATTATCCCGACACAGCCCCACTATCTCTCGGCTAAAGGTCTGGAGCTTTTGCTTCGCTCCGTATCAATGGTCAAGCGGCAAATCAACCCAAAGCTGCGGATAGACGGTATCTTAATGACTATGGTAATGCCCCGTACCAACATTTCTAAGGAAATTACGGCAACGGTCAAAAGTGCATACGGTAAGAAAATCAAGGTATTTGATACCGAGATACCTCATTCTATCCGTGCGGTGGAAGCTACCGCAGAAGGCAAAAGTATTTTTGCTTACGACAAAAGCGGCAAGGTTGCCGCAGCCTATGAGCAGTTAGGAAAGGAGGTGGCAGAGATTGGCGAGAAGCAGAGAAACCAAAATCGAGCTGACCGCATACGATGACCTTTTTCAGACGGACGAAAGCCGTGAGGAAGCAAAGCTAAGCAAGATACGGGATATTCCCATATCGGAGATTGACGAGTTTCCAGACCACCCGTTCAAGGTTTTGATGGACGAAGATATGGAACAACTTGTTGAGAGTATCAAGCGAAACGGTGTAATGACCCCTGCGACAGTTCGCTTAAAAGAGGACGGACGGTATGAGCTTATCAGTGGTCACAGGCGAAAAAAGGCTTGTGAACTTGCAGGACTTGAAACGCTGAAATGCGAGGTCAAAGAGCTTACCCGTGATGAAGCCATTATTGTCATGGTGGAAAGTAATCTCCAACGCTCTGTTATTTTGCCGAGTGAGAAAGCGTTTGCGTATAAAATGCGGTTGGAAGCTATGAAACGACAGGCAGGCAGACCCCCAAAAGAAAATGCGTCGCCATTGGCGACTAATTTATCAAAAGGGCGTTCTGATGAGGAATTAGGAGAACTTGTTGGAGAAAGCAAAGACCAGATACGCCGCTATATCCGTCTAACGGAGCTTGTTCCCGAAATCCTGCAAATGGTAGATGAAAGGCAGATTGCTTTTCGTCCTGCGGTTGAAATTTCCTATCTGACCGAGGAACAGCAATACACCCTGCTTGAAGCAATGGAGTACAACGATGCTACCCCGTCATTGGCACAGGCTATCAAAATGAAGAAGTATAACCAAGACGGCAAGCTCACTTCCGAGGTTATCCAGTCCATTATGGAGGAAGAAAAGCCCAACCAGAAGGAAAAACCTGCTTTCCGTGACGAGAGGATAACCAAGCTCATTCCCAAGACTGTTCCCAGAGGGCAGGAAACGGATTTTGTTGTCAAGGCGTTAGAGTTTTATAACCGACACTTGCAGCGGAACAAGGCTCACGAGAGATAGCCACACATCGAGGGCGAGGTCTGCCCATTTGAGTGGATAGCCATTATTTCGGCTTCCCCCTCTCCACACCTCACCCCATAACTACTGCCAGTAACTATCCGAGAAAAGAAATACTTTAGGCTGTCCATAACGGGCAGCTTTTTTCGGTCAGTAAGGCAAAATATTCAATCCAAATTACAGGAGGTAACTATGAAAATCCCTAAATTATTCAAAAAGGCTGCGGCTTTTGTAATGGCTGCGGTCACGGCATTATCCATAATGCCTGCGACGGCGTTTGCTGCGGGTGACATCGGGACGATTTTCTTTTCCCACACCTATGACAGCAACGGCAATGCGATGAGGTACAATTCCAGTGCGAATATCGGCGGCTATACCGCAGGCGGAACGGGAAATTATAAGTACCGTATGTTTGTGGACGGTGAGAATGCGTTTTGTATTCAGCCGGGAGTACCGCTGAAAACAGGAAACACCTTGAAAAAGGCTTCCTCTGATACTTGGAACGCCCTTTCAGCCAATCAGAAAAAGGCGGTTGGGCTTGCCCTGCTCTATGGGTATCAGGGCAACCGAAATAATCTGTCGGGAAGTGATGATGAAAAATGGCTTGCCACGCAGACCCTCGTATGGGAGTTTGTCACAGGCTGCCGTGAAGCCACAGGCTCATATAACCAGACAAGCACCACCGTTTACAGCCTGCACTTCGGTTCAAATTATGCCAACAGCGGAGCAAGGGCAGTGTATGACCAGATTGTTGCAATGCTGCGTGAGCATAACACCATTCCGAGCTTTATGTCGGGCGGTAAGAATGACATCACAAAGGAGCTTGCCTACAAGGACGGAAAGTACAGCATCACATTGACGGACAGCAACGGCGTCCTTTCCGATTACAGCTTTTCAAGCTCTGACAGCAATGTGAGTGTATCGAAGTCTGGAAATAAGCTGACAATCAGCTCCACCGTAGCTATCAGCGGTTCTGTCCGCATTACGGCAAAGAGGAACAATGTGCCGACTGTCAGCAGCAGTGCAAAGCTCATTGCCTATGGCGACCCGAACTTGCAGGATTTGGTAACAGGTGTGGAGAATGCTGATACCGTGTCTGCATATATCAATATCGAAACGCCGACAGGCACGATTGCCCTCAAAAAGACTTCTGAGGACGGAGTTGTGGAGGGCATCTCTTTTACAATCAAAGGTGATAATTTCAATAAAACAGTTAAGACAGGAAAGGACGGCTCTGTCTCCGTGGAGGGATTATTCCCTGGCACTTATACGGTCACAGAACAGTCTATTGACCGTTATGAGCCGCAGAAAACCCAGACCGTCACACTTATCGGAGGAAAAACCTCTACTGTGACCTTCAGCAATACTTTGAAGCGTGGCAGTCTGGAAATCGTCAAGACTTCCGAGGACAATCTGGTGGAGGGAATGAAATTCCACCTTTATGGCACATCTTTAAGCGGCTTGCCTGTTGACGAGTATGCCGTGACTGATAAAAACGGACTGGCTAAGTTTGAAAATGTCCTTATCAGTGGCGATACCCCGTATGTGGTTGAGGAAGTGGATACCGCAGTCCGCTATGTCGTTCCTGCTTCCCAGACAGCTCCGATTGAATGGAACAAGGTCACAAAACGCAGCTTCGACAATGTGTTGAAGAAATTCCAAGTGACTGTGACAAAGACCGATGCAGAAACAGGTTCTCCGCAGGGCGACGCTTCCCTTGCAGGTGCGGTTTACGGCATCTATAAAGGTGAGGAACTGATTGACACCTACACGACTGATGAAAACGGTCAGTTTACGACCAAGTATTATATCTGTGATAATGATTGGACTGTCCGTGAAATCAGCCCGTCCGAGGGGTATCTTCTGGATACCGCAATCCACAAGGTAGGTGCAGAACCAGAGCTATACACGGTAGAGCTGAACAGTACCGCAAACGATGTGAATGAACAGGTCATCAAAGGCAATATCGCACTCATCAAGCATACGGATAACGGGGAAACCCAGATTGAAACACCCGAAGAAGGTGCGGTATTTGAAGTGTTCCTCAAATCCGCAGGCAGCTATGAAAATGCAAAGGAAACCGAGCGTGATGTGCTGACCTGTGACGAGAACGGTTTTGCCCAGACAAAGGATATGCCGTATGGCATTTATACCGTCCGCCAGACCTTTGGTTGGGAGGGGCGTGAACTGATGAAAGACTTTGATGTGTTTATCAGCAAGGACGGTCAGACCTACCGCTACCTTATCAACAACGCTAACTTTGAGAGCTATATCAAAATCGTAAAGAAAGATGCAGAAACAGGCAATACAATCCCGTATGCAGGTGCAGGCTTCCAGATTTACGACCCGAATGGAAATCTTGTGACTATGACTTTCACTTATCCCGAAGTGACGACCATTGACACCTTCTATACTACGGCAGACGGCGACCTAATCACACCGCAGACATTGGAATACGGCAAAGGCTATTCCCTTGTGGAAGTACAAGCCCCGTATGGGTATGTCTTAAATTCCGAGCCTGTTTATTTTGATGTGGTGCAGGAAAATTCCGAGGAAGAAAGCGGCATTACCGTTATTGAGGTAGTACGCTCCAATATGGCACAGAAAGGTACAATTACAGTAGAAAAGTCTGGCGAGGTATTCAGCTCCGTGGCAGGCGATAAGGGATTGTATCAGCCGATTTTCTCTGTCAGCGGTCTTGAGGGTGCAGTCTATGAGATTACCGCAGCCGAGGATATTGTCACTCTGGACGGGACGGTCAGAGCAAACAAGGGCGAGGTTGTGGATACCGTTACGACAGGAAAAGACGGTACAGTAAAATCCAAAGAACTGTATCTCGGAAAATATGAGGTTAAGGAAATCACAGCTCCGTATGGAATGGTGCTGAACGAGAAAGTCCATTCTGTTGAGCTTGTGTATGCAGGACAGAATGTTGATGTAACGGAAACGGCTACTTCTTTCTATAATGAAAGACAGCGTGTTGAAATCGACCTCATCAAGAGCCTTGCCATTGATGAAGCCTACGGCATTGGCAAGAACGGGGAAATCTTTGATGTGACCTTTGGCTTGTATGCGGCGGAGGAACTCACAGCCGCAGATGGAAAGACCATTCCTGCGGACGGTCTGATTGAGGTCATTTCCCTTGATGAAAGCGGTCACGGGAAAGCAATCAGCGACCTGCCGATGGGCAGCTATTATGTGCAGGAAATCTCGACCAACTCCGCATATATTGTCAGCGATGCAAAATACCCTGTTACTTTTGAATACGCAGGACAGGATACCGAAACTGTCCGCATTACAGCCAACGAGGGCGAAGCTATCACAAATGACATTATTTACGGCTCTGTAAGCGGTAAGAAATCTGATGAGGACGGAAAAACTCTGGGCGGTGCAGTTATCGGTATCTTCAAGACAGGAACTACCGAGTTTACAAAGGAAAATGCGATTGCCGCTACCACATCAAAAGATGATGGTAGTTTTTCTTTTGCCAAAGTGCCGTATGGAACTTGGATAATCCGTGAAATCGAAAGCCCGAAGGGATATGTACTCTCCGAGGAAGAAATCGCCGTGACTATTGGCAAGGTGGACGAAGTTGTGGAAATCGAACTTGTCAACTACTTCATTAAGGGCAATATCGCTTTGACAAAGGTTGATGAGGATTATCCCGACAACAAGCTGTCTGGTGCGGTATTTGAGGTTTACTCCGATACCAATGGCGATGGGAAACTGGATAAAGACGATACGCTGCTTGGCGAAATGAAGGAACTTGACGGCGGCGTTTACCAGATGAGTGAACTCCGCTACGGCAAATATCTGGTAAAGGAAACCAAAGCTCCGACAGGCTTTGTGCTTGATGAAGATGTTTATGCCGTATCCATCGAGGAGAACGGAAAGACCTACACAGTGGAAAACAAGGCGGGTGTTGGCTTTATCAATGCAGCACAGAAAGGCTCTCTTAAAATCGTAAAGACTTCCTCTGACGGCAAGGTGGAGGGCTTCTCTTTCCGTGTGACAGGCGTGGACTATGACCAGACCTTTAAGACAGATAAGAACGGGGAAATCGTGATTGAGGGCTTGCGGATTGGCGACTATACCGTATCCGAAGTAAGCGACAAGGCTTCCGCAGGATATATCCTTCCTGCCGATAAACAGGCAACGGTAAAGGTGAACGCTACGGCTATCGTGCAGATGCACAATGAGTTCAGGGATACCCCGAAAACAGGCGATGACTTCAATCTGGGCTTATGGGTAAGCCTTGCGGCGTTGTCTGTTGTCGGTGCGGGCGTTCTCGGATTTGTCGGTTATAAGAACAGAAAGAAGAAAAAGGAGGACTAATTGATGGACGCTAAAACCATTATCGCAATCGTGCTTGTCGTGTTCATTGTGGGTGCGGCGGTATGGCTGAATATCCGTAACAGAAAGAATAAGTAAGTTGTTTGGGCGGCTGAAAGATGCCGCCCTTTCCTTTATGGAGGTAAAGATGAGAAACCTAAAAACCATTGAAAAGAAAGTCAGGGCTGTTCTGGAAAAGAATGAAGATGCCAGAAATGACGATATGGT
>OMBQ01002583.1_pt1 | contig 11151 bp, 9 predicted proteins | sample 1674311 | NCBI WGS metagenome assembly OMBQ01 (sample SAMEA103958160, study PRJEB25191) | human gut metagenome | biome: human-associated habitat [ENVO:00009003]; feature: intestine environment [ENVO:2100002]; material: feces | place: Germany | collected 2013/2015 | reverse complement strand
TCGCAAGGATGCGAAACCAACAGAGCGTTCATAAACGTGCAAAGGATGCACGATGGCGGTCGCACAAAGTCGTTATGCAAGGATGCATAAAGACAGCCACACAAAGCCGTTGCACGATGCAACGGCACAAATGGCTGTCGGCGCAAGGACGCGCCGACCCAAACGACCGCAAACGCAAGGATGCGTGATAGTGCTTGCCCAAAGTTTCGCACGATGCGAAACCAACAGAGCAAGCACGATTCGACAACCCCACCCCGCCCCATTTCCGCTACCACAAACAGGCATAGCCCTGCTTTTTTTGGTGCTGGGGGGCGAACTCGCACTGTGCGGGTAAGGCACGGATGCCTTATAAAATGAACGCCCAAAGTTTTAAGCAAGGATGCTTAAAGTCAGCCGCACTTAGTTGCCACACGATGTGGCAACCCAAACGGCTGACGAGGCAAGGACGCTTACAAGCAACAACTTATACAATTTTTCATCTAAAGTGTTGACAAATTACAACAATATATTGCAAAATCCGTTTAAATTTGCTATACTATACCAAAAGACTAAAGGACCGATAACATCATAAGCAATCGGCTGTCGGTTTTAAGGAGAGGGCATATATGAGCGTGAAATACATACTGTATAATCCTTTATCTTGCAATGGAAAAGGAACAGAGCTTGCACAAAAGCTGACGGAAATATATAAGGACGATGAACTGAAATATTGCAATATGACGCAGATAAGCGGGTACGGCACATTTTTTGACAGTATTTCGTCCGAAAGCAATATTGTGCTGTGCGGCGGTGACGGTACGATTAACCGTTTTATAAATGACAGCGACGGGTATCCTTATGAGAATCCGCTGTATTATTACGGTACAGGAAGCGGAAATGATTTTTTGCGTGATCTCGGTATGGAGCAGGGCTGCGAGCCTGTAAGGATAAACGAATATGTCAGAAATCTGCCGATCGTAACGGTAAACGGCAAAAGCTCACGGTTTATCAATGCTATAGGCTACGGTATTGACGGATATTGCTGTGAAAAGGGCGATGAGCTGAGAGAAAAATCCGACAAGCCGATAAATTATACATCTATTGCGGTTAAAGGTCTGCTGTTTCATTTCAGGCCGGCGAATGCGGTTATAAACGTTGACGGCAGGGAGTACAGCTATAAGAAGGTATGGCTTGCACCGACAATGAACGGCAGGTTTTACGGCGGCGGTATGATGACCGCTCCGCAACAGGACAGAAACAATCCCGAGGGAAAGCTGTCGGTTGTTGTGATGCACGGCAGTGGAAAGCTGAAAACGCTTATGGTATTCCCTTCAATCTTCAAGGGGGAGCATATCAGCCATACCGAGATGGTAGAGGTACTGACCGGAAAGGAAATCACAGTGCGGTTTGATTCGCCTGCCGCATTGCAGATAGACGGCGAAACTGTAAAGAATGTCAGCGAATATTCGGTGAAGGCATATGACAGGGAGAACGGCGAGCGGCAGTATACAGACGGAGAAAAGGAAAAAGAAAGCGAAACGGTTTGAATAAGTGCATAGGCAGTAGATGTCGGATGGGACGTTTTATAATTTAATAGAATATATCCGCAGAGCCTGCATATGTCGGGGCTAAAACGGCAAACAAAACAAAAAACCGCTTGATTTTGACAATCAAGCGGTTTTTAATTGGTCTGAGTGACAGGATTTGAACCTGCGGCCTCTACCACCCCAAGGTAGCGCGCTACCAATCTGCGCCACACCCAGATAACAGTAAATATTATACACGGTTTTCGGGTATTTGTCAAGGGCTTTTTTAAAAAAATACGAAAAATTTTCGGAAGAGCTGTTCAAACGGCTTTGTTGTGCGAAATGACGGGCTGTGGTCGATGTTGCCGTAGGGTGAAGCGGAGCGGCTGTGGTCGATGTTGCCGTAGGGTGAAAGCGAGGCGGCTGTGGTCGATGCGACCGTAGGGTGAAGCAGAGCGGCTGAATGATATACGGAAAGGTAAGTTTTGAGAAAAAATGACGTTTGCTATTGCGAACACGGACAATTTGTGATACAATATAAAATGTGTCGGTATGTGCAGATGAAGCGCTGTATGCGTCAAAGATACAGGCGGCAGATACAGATGACACAGAAAAGTAAAAAATCCGATGAAAAGGACGGTTATTTATAATGACAAATTATGAAACTTACGAAAGCCCTTTCTGTACGAGATATGCAAGTGAGGAAATGCAGTTTACATTCTCCGCACAGAAGAAGTTTTCGACATTCCGCAGATTGTGGGTAGCGCTTGCGAGAGCGGAAATGAAGCTCGGACTTGAGCAGGTAACGCAGGAAAAGGTTGACGAGCTTGAGGCGCATATTGATGATATTGATTTTGCTTATGCGGCTGAGGAGGAGAAGAAGCTCCGCCACGATGTTATGGCGCACGTCCATACATACGGAAAGTGCTGTCCTAAAGCTGAGGGTATAATCCATTTAGGCGCTACAAGCTGTTATGTAGGCGACAACACCGATGTTATCGTAATGCGTGACGCTATGAAGATAGTACACAGAAAGCTCGTGAACGTTCTTTCGAACTTTGCTTCTTTTGCGGATAAATATAAGGATATGCCCTGTCTTGCATATACACATTTACAGCCTGCACAGCTGACTACCGTAGGCAAGCGTGCTACGCTGTGGATGAACGAGCTTCTGATGGACCTTGAGGATCTTGAGTATCAGATGGGTAATCTGAAGCTGCTCGGTCAGAAGGGTACTACAGGCACACAGGCGAGCTTTATGGAACTGTTCCACGGAGATGAGGAAAAGATAGAAAAGCTGGAGCAGATGATAGCTGAGGAGATGGGCTTTAAGGAGTGCGTTCCCGTAAGCGGTCAGACCTATTCAAGAAAGGTAGACAGCAGAATAGTAAACGTACTGGGCGGTATCGCACAGAGCTGTTCAAAGTTCTCGAACGATCTGCGTATCCTTGCAAACTTCAAGGAGATGGAAGAACCTTTCGAGAAGAATCAGATCGGTTCTTCGGCTATGCCTTATAAGAGAAACCCGATGAGAGCGGAGAGAATAACCTCGCTTTCAAGATATGTTATGATAGATACTCTTAATCCTGCGTTTACGGCAGGCACGCAGTGGTTTGAGAGAACGCTCGACGACAGTGCAAACAAGCGTATCGCAGTAGCGGAGGCATTCCTTGCAACAGACGCTATACTGAACATTATGCTGAATATCACAAACGGACTGGTCGTATATCCTAAGGTCATCCGTGCAAGAGTAATGAAGGAGCTTCCTTTCATGGCAACGGAAAACATTATGATGGACGCAGTTATGAAGGGCGGAAACAGACAGGAGCTTCACGAGAAGATAAGACAGCACAGCATTGCCGCAGGTAAGGTCATCAAAGAAGAGGGCGGCGAAAACGACCTCGTTGACAGAATCGCCGCAGACCCCGACTTCATGACTACAAAGGAAGAGATCGAGGCAAAGCTCATCCCCGAAAATTACACGGGCAGAAGCGCAAGCCAGGTGACAGCATTCCTTGACAGGTGCATAAAGCCTGTCCTTGAAAAGAATAAGGACGTTCTCGGAGAAAAGGTTGAGCTTTCCGTATAATGAACGGATTGTGAAAATTGCAGAAATTCTTTACTATTTCTTGACTAATCGAAATCATTATAGTATAATACTGTAATGTATAAATTAACAGGATGTGCTGAGGCACAGAAACGGAGTGAAACATTTGAAAAGAGTGGCAAAGCCTGTGTTCTTTATAGTGCTGGCGGTTATACTGGCATTTACAGGCATAGTATTTTTCGGTGTTCATACCCAGTACGGCGATTTCACGACCACTATTATAAGAGGTGTAAGTGATATTCGTTGGGGTATTGATATCAGAGGCGGTGTTGACGTTACATTTACGTCACCGGCAGACTACGATGCGACCAATGAAGAGGTCGATGCGGCAAAGTCGATCGTTGAAACAAGACTTGTTGCAAACAACATAACAGACTATGAGGTTTATGTTGATTATAACAGCGATAAGATAATCGTGCGTTTCCCGTGGCAGGCTGAGGATGACAGCTTTGATCCGGAAGCGGCTGTAAAGGAGCTTGGTGCTACCGCACTGCTCACCTTCAGAGAAGGCTCGGAAAAATCGCTTTCCAACGGTCAGACATACGAGGATCTGCCCCTTATCATTTCCGGCTCGGATGTTGAAAAGGCTTCTGCCGTATATCAGCTCAAGAGCGGAAACAGCAAGGAATATGAGTATATGGTATCCTTAAAGCTGAAGGACAGCGGCAAGGAGAAGTTTGCAGAGGCTACAAAGAAGCTTGCTTCATCAAAGGGATACATCTCGACATATATGGATGACAAGTGCATTTCAACAGCTACCGTAAAAGAGGAAATCAGCGGCGGTGAGGCTACAATCAGCGGTAACTTTACGGCTGATGAGGCTAAGGCGCTTGCAGACCAGATAAACGGCGGTGCGTTACCGTTCAAGCTGGAAACATCGAGCTTCAGCACTATCTCGCCCACACTCGGTACGGGTGCCCGTGACGCTATGGCAATCGCCGGCGTTATCGCATTTGCACTTATAATGATATTCATGATTGCACTGTACAGACTGCCCGGTGTTGTAGCCGTTATCGGTCTTATCGGACAGGTAGCAGGTACGTTCTGTGCTATAACAGGCTTCTTCCCGTTCTCGAACAGCTTTACGCTGACAATACCCGGTATCGCAGGTATCATTCTTGCGGTAGGTATGGGCGTTGACGCTAACGTTATCACGGGCGAGCGTATAAAGGAAGAAATAAACAGCGGCAAGACGATAGATACAGCGATAGCTACAGGTTATAAGAGAGCGTTCAGTGCGGTATTTGACGGTAATATCACAATGATTATCGTTGCTATCATACTTATGGGTGCTTTCGGTACTCCCGACAGCCTTGCGTCTACTATACTGAAGCCGGTATTCTTTATGTTCGGCGCTTCAACAGAGGGTACTATCTACTCATTCGGCTATACTCTGATGGTCGGCGTAATACTGAACTTCCTGTTCGGCATACTTGCGACAAGACTTATGACAATGTCGCTTTCCAGATTCAAGATATTCAGAAATCCCGCTCTCTACGGCGGAAAATCTGCAAAGAAGCGTGCCGCTGAAAAGGCTGCCGCAACGGAAGGCGGTGCTTCAAAATGAATAACAAAAAAGTATTTGATTTTATAGGATACAGAAAGATACTCTTTCTGATACCGATTGTCATTGCTGTAATTACGGTTATTTTCAACTGTATATTCGGCATTGAAATGGCTATTGAATTCAAGGGCGGTACAATGCTGACCTACAGCTATACCGGTGAAATTGACACAAATGCGGTAAAGAAGACGGTCGAGGGCGAAAACTACGGTGCTGTTACTGTAACTACAGGTTCTTCGATGAACAGCTCGCTTGAAGTTATTGAAATCTCATTCTCGTCTTCAGAGGGACTTACAGCAGATAAGCAGACAGCTTTATCGGATAAGCTCCAGCAGACCTTCAAGGATAACAGCCTTACGCTTGTAAACAGCCAGGATGTCAACCCCACATCAGGTACGGAGTTCTTCCTTAAGTGCCTTGTTGCAGTATTATTCTCGTTTATACTGCTCGTTATCTATATTGCGTTCAGATTCAAGAAAATCGGCGGTCTTTCGGCAGGTGTGTTTGCACTGGTAGCCCTTGTTCACGACTGCTTCATGGTTTATGCTGTGTTCGTGTTCTGCCGTTTCCCGATCGACGCAAACTTTATGGCGGTTGTTCTTACCGTACTCGGTAACTCTATCAACAATACAATCGTTGTATATGACCGTATCAGAGAGAACCGTAACCTTTACGGCAACTCGCTTTCACTCAAGGAACTTGTTAATATGAGTATCACTCAGTCGATAACACGTTCTGTAAACACAACTGTTACCACAGCCTTTGCCGTACTCGCAATCTGCGTTGTATGTGCAATCTGCGGCGTAACCTCGATAATGACATTTGCTATTCCTATGATGGCAGGTCTTATCTGCGGTACCTATTCTTCACTGTGCATCTCGGGTCCCCTGTGGGTACTCTGGCAGGAGAAGCACGGCAAGAATTATACAAATGCAGGAAACGGCGAAAGCAAGAAAGATACAAAGAATCTTGCTTCAAAGGGTACGGTAGACACAAAGAAGCTCATGGTATAATCACCTGCGGCTGATAATTCAATCAAAAATAAAAGCCGCATAGCACATAAAGTCTTTGCGGCTTTTGAATTTAGACAGATATTCATAAAAACCAAATGGGAGAGATTTTTAAAAATCACGGAGGATATTTTGAAAAGAGATATTACTAAAAAAATCACAACACATTTCGGTAAACTAATACGCAGTCCGAAGCTGTTGTTGACGCTGATAATTCCGCCGATAGCGGTAATTGTCATAGGACTTGCGGTATTTGCGGGCAGCGGGCTTTATCCGTTCGGAGATAAAACGCTCGCATGGTGCGATATGCACCAGCAGGTGCTTCCTTTATTGCTCGACTTCAAGGACATACTTGAGGGCAAGGGGGATTTCTTCTTCAACTGGCAGAATGCCGGCGGAATGAATTTCCTCGGCGTGTTCCTGTTCTTTATATCAAGCCCGTTTTCGCTTCTTGTTGCATTTGTCGACAAAGCGGACATGATGCTGTTCATGAACATTATGACGCTTATGAAAATGGCTGTCTGTGCGATAACCGCCAATGCGTACTTCCGCACCTGCCATAAAAAGCTGGATGTGACATATTCGGCGCTTTTCAGCGTTATGTATGCGTTCAGCGGTTATTCGATGCTGTTCTATCAGAACACGGTATGGCTCGATGTAATGTACTTCTTCCCGCTGCTGCTGATAGCGTTCAATTCGCTCGTAAAGCGTAAACGCACAGGCGGTCTTATATTCTGCCTTGTCGGAATGCTGGTGCTGAATTATTATCTCAGCTATATGGTGGTATTGTTCACGATACTGTATTTCGGCGTTTACATTTTTCTTAACAGAAAAAAGGGCAGTACAAAGGGCATTGCGCCGAGGTTTATCATAGGCTGCGGTATAGCGGCGCTGATCTCCGCTATTGTATGGCTTCCGAGCTTCGTACAGTATCTTTCATCCGCAAGGGGAGCGAACATACTCAAGGGTCTGTTTGATTCTGCGGTATTTGCAGGGATATATACAAATCTGCCGCTTATTTTCTGTACGGGATTTTCCGTTGCGGCTTTCATTGTGTATTTTCTGCGAAGAAAGAGCAAGAACAGCAGATTCTATGCACTGCTTTCGTTTCTTACGCTTCTGCCTGTAGTTTTCGAGCCGATAAACAAGATGTGGCACACGGGTGACTATATGGCATTCCCTATGCGGTACGGCTATATGACTACGCTTATGATGCTGACCTTTGCGGCGGTGAAGCTGTCGCATACAAAGCCGGACGATTATGCGCAAAAGAATAAAAAGCCTTATCTTATCGGAATAACTGCCGCCGGCGTTATCTATTTCGGTTTTACGATATGGTACTACTGTAACTGCAGATACGACCTGGATTCGTATGTTTCGACACTGTGGGGAAGCTCGGAGTCGTTCGTACTGCTTTTGATTATCTTCTGCGGATTTACGGCACTGTATGTTCTGACTATGGCTTTCGGCGTTTTCAAGAAGCTCACTTTCAAATCGGTTTGTTCTGTACTGGCTGTAATTGTTGTAGCCGAGAGCGTTTTCAACGCAAACGTGTATATAGGCGCATCGGCATATACACCTGTCAAGTACAACAATGCGATAGAGCTTGAAGGAAAAATCCCCGAGGACGAGGATTTTTACAGGGTGAAGCTGATGCAGTGGCCGAAGAAATATTTTGACGCAAATCTTATAGGCGGACTTGGCTATCCCACCATTGCACATTATACCTCGCTTACATCGGAGGATTATATGTTTGCGATGAAGCGGCTCGGCTATTCGTCCTACTGGATGGAGGTAACCGGCAACGGAGGCACGGCTCTTACCGACGCCGTTATGAATATAAAATATTATATAGAGAAATTCACTGCAAGAGAGCCTGTGATTTATCGTGACAAGAACTATTCGATCTATGAGAGCGAATACTATCTTCCGCTCGGCATAGTGACCGACAGCGATCTGTCACAATGTACGGAGCTGCCTAAGGCAGAACGCATAGTTATACAGGAATATCTTGCAAAAAATCTGCTTGATACGGGCAACGAGCTTCTGTTCACCGAGTATGAGCACACCGGAGAAAAGAATATACGGTATGCACATCGTGACGGGATATATTATTTCACACCCAAGAGCAATACACGCATCGCAACGCTCAGCTACAAGCTGGATATAGGTGAAAAGCAGGCGTTGTATTTCGATTGCTTTGATCTTGTGACAAGAAATATCAACGAGCATATCAACGGTTCGTTTGCAATATATGTAAACGGCATCAAGCAGGATCTGTCGTTCCCGAATAAAGACAGCAACGGGCTTTTATATCTCGGTACTTTCGAAAATGAGAAGGTAAGTATAGATGTTGATGTAAACGAAAGCACTTATTGCTCAAGCTACGGTGTTTACGGGCTGTCGTTAGATAAGCTGGAGAAAGCTATCAATAAAACAAAAACCGCCGACCTTAAGGTTGACGGAGGAAATATAAGCGGAACAGCAGACAACGCAAAGAGCGGTCAGTGGCTGTTTTTGTCGGTGCCGTATGACAGCGGATTTTCTGCGACGATAAACGGCAAGTCTGCTGAGATATACCGTTCTATGTCGGGCTTTATGGCGGTAAAGCTGGAGGAAGGCAAAAATGATATAACCTTCAGTTTCTGCCCTAAAGGACTTAAACCGGGTATTGTGCTGAGCGTTGTAGGCTTTGCGGCACTGGCGCTGTACATTATATTCCGCAAAAAGATAACGGCAATTGCCGATAAGGCAGAAGGTCTGTGCAGGGTCGGCGTTTATGCATTGCTTGTTGCGGTGCTGGCGGCGGTGTATGTATTACCGCTAATCATATCAATAATAGGGAACATTTGTTCTCTGGCGGGCTGATTTTCAGAAAGGAAGTAATGAAAATGGATATTGGCGTATCAACGGCTTGTCTGTACCCTCTTGAAACAGAAAAGGCTCTTTATGAGCTTGCCGAGCGGGGTGTAAAAAATGTTGAGATATTCGTAAATTCGATAGACGAGCTTGAAGGGCAGGTGCTTGTTGAGCTAAGAAGGATCATCGGTGAATACGGGATGAACGTATTATCCATGCATCCGTTTTCTTCGCCTATGGAAACACTGTTCCTATTCGGCGATTATCCACGCAGAACCGAATATCTGATAGATATTTACAAGAGGTATTTTGAGGTTATGGCGGAGATTGGCGCGGATGTGTTTGTTCTGCACGGAGCTATCCTAAGCTCAAAGGTGCCTGATGAAAGGTACATGGAACGTTATCTGCGTCTGTTCCGCCTTGCAAAAGAATTCGGTGTTACGGTGGCTCAGGAAAACATCTGCTACTGCAAGAGCAGCAGTGTAAGATTTATCGAGGATATGATCGGACAGCTCGGCGACGAGGTCAGATTTGTTGTAGATCTCAAACAGGCGAGAAGGAGCAATGTAGATCCGTTCAGGCTTCTGGATATAATAGGTGACAAGGTCGTACATCTTCATGTAAGCGACGGCAACGCAGGCTGCGATTGCCTGCCGATAGGAAGGGGCAGCTTTAACTTCAACCGTCTTTTCGACGAGCTTGAAAAAATAAATTACGATAAAGCAATGATAGTAGAGCTTTACCGTGAGAATTACAGCAGCTATGACGAGCTTGCTGTGTGTGCGAATAATATGAAAAAGATATACGATAAGTATAAGATGGGGCTTTGATTACAGAAAACGCTTGAAAAAGCTGCGAAAGTGTGTTAAAATACATAAATACAGCAATATGGAAAAGGAAACCGTGAGGATCAGAGCGAAAGCGAGGAAAACAGATGAAATGCCCGGAATGCGGATATGAGGACAGCAAGGTAATAGACAGCCGCCCTGCGGAAAATAAGATTCGCAGAAGACGTGAATGTCTGTCGTGCAAGTGCCGTTTTACGACCTATGAAATGGTGGAAACAATACCGCTTATGGTTGTGAAAAAGGATAATACCATTGAACCTTTTGACCGTGACAAGCTGATAAACAGGCTTGCGAGAGCTACAGTAAAACGTCCGGTACAGATCGAAGACCTTGAAAAAATGGTTGAGGATATTGTACAGGAGCTGAAGAACCAGTTCAGACGTGAGGTATCGTCGGACGAGATCGGTGAGCTGGTACTGCGAAGGCTGAAGGATATAGATAAGGTGGCGTATATCAGATTTGCTTCGGTATATCGTGACTTTAATGATATTGACAGCTTTGTCAGAATAATTTCCGAGCTGAACGAGGAAAAATAGGATTTTTATCGGTGCCGTCCTTAAAGGGCGGCATTGTTTTTTGCATTACGGAAAGAACACACGAGTTTTCAACACATGGGAATGCGGCTGTTGATAACTAAATGTTGATAGCAGAAAACTGTATATTGTGGTTGTTTACATTTTGCACAATCGGGGAATATAACAGTTTAAAACCATTTGTGCAAAATTAAAATGAAAAAGCTGTTGACAAAGCTCGAAAAGCGTGATATAATAGACAAGCACTCAAACGAGAGGGCACAAAAACAGAGGGTACTTGAGAAAGCCTGAAACCGCTTGAACAGCGAGAAAGAGGGCTGTCGAGGGTACGAAGAAGAGCTTAAAAAACCGGAAGGAAGAAACGGCGGAAGCACGGTGACCGACTGGTAAAAAGTTCAAAACTGTGAAAAAAGAAATTTAAAAAAATTCAAAAAAGTGCTTGACAAACTCGAATGAATGTGATATAATAAATAAGCTGTCGCAAGAGCGGCACAAAGTTCCTTGAAAATTGAACAGTACAGAATTAAAAACATTACCTTGAGATTCTTTATGAGAATAACAAGAAATTCTGGATGAACACAAAATAACGTGCTAATAGATAGCAAGTTAGCGTTCAGCAGAGCAATCAAACTTTGATATTTAAAGCGAAAGCTTGAATATACCATTTAACAAAGAGTTTGATCCTGGCTCAGGACGAACGCTGGCGGCGCGCCTAACACATGCAA
>OMBQ01002582.1_pt1 | contig 11154 bp, 9 predicted proteins | sample 1674311 | NCBI WGS metagenome assembly OMBQ01 (sample SAMEA103958160, study PRJEB25191) | human gut metagenome | biome: human-associated habitat [ENVO:00009003]; feature: intestine environment [ENVO:2100002]; material: feces | place: Germany | collected 2013/2015 | reverse complement strand
AAAGGTTTTCAGAGTGGCAAATACGGAAGTACCGCATTGCATTTGACTTCCCTACAATATCAAATTAAGCAAGACTGCCCAGACCTTTTTATTGGTGTTGATCTTGCTATAATTCATAAATGAAGTATAGCATGAAAAAGTGGTTTTTTGTATTGGATTTCCATCATATAAAAAACTGCTAAATTGTATCTAAAAGATCACAATCTAACAGTTTTCCATTATATGGTACAATTTACAAAAATACCAATTTATTATGATTAATACGTTGGAAGAAGGCCTCCATTGCCTGTCATGCAGACAATGGAGCAAGCCTTAGGGGAATAAAATACTTTTATTTACAAGAATAAAGTATATACTTTTCTTTTAAATAAGTACATGGATAAAATTACATAAAACATGCACAAAATACAATAGTTAGTCAAATGAATACCAGAGATTGATACAAATTAATTTTGCAAGAATACCTTATTCAAATAATTTTTTTGCCTTCTCCAGATTCATTTTTCCATTCACTTTCAAATAAATTTTTGTAATTTTAAGCGGCTCACCCATCTCACTGCAAAGCTCCTGCGCCTGTGATAAAGGAATATAGATATCTTCATTTTCCGTTACGGCAGTTACTTTACATGGAAGATAAACAGTTTGCTGTTCATTTTCTTCGTGCCCAGTCAAGGATACTAGATGATCTGCCGCGCCAGAAAGCTCTTTTGTATTTCCAGCAAGTGCATAAGAAATGGTTAGATTTTCTCCCATTTGCAGGAATTTTTCCTGTTGTTTTTTTGAAATGGAATGATTATTTGAGTCTTTCATGTTTTGCAATGCTTTACTTCCAAGCAACAACACCGGTGTATTTCCTAAATCATTCTGCTCTGGATTTTCTCCAAACGCATTCAGATCTATTCCTAAAAAGGTGGCTGTTTCCGTATAATCTTCAATCTTGATGGTTACTGGAATTTCCACAACGGGCCATATCTCTTTTATCCCTTCTATTCTTTTTGCCTTTTTCAAAAAATCATCATCATAAGTAAGGTCTCCAAGGGAAACCAGTGCCAAGTATTGTTTTTTCCCATCCTGTATTCCTGCAAAAAGCTTTATAGAGAAAAATAATGCCAATATCAGAAGAAAACCTACAAAACAGGTAAAACTATCTATTCTATTCTTTTTCAATGGGCATCCACCTTTCTGGTTTCTTCCAGAAGTATGTTTTTCTTATGAAGCTTACCCAAAAGAAGTAGAATCACAGAAACAAGCAGTACTGCAATAACTGCAATAACGGAATACCACCAGCTGTTTGTTTCTTCCTGGTCATCCTCTATTTTTAAAGACTGGATTTTAGCTTCTTTAATCTCAGACTCAAACTCTGTACTTTCCTCATAGGAATTGCCGGCTGCATCCTCATAAGTAAGAATCAGTTTTCCGGTAATCCTGCCAGGAAAAGAACCGTCATCTTCTTCTGATTTTCCTTTTACATACACACGGAGACTTCCCTGTACTGCGGTTCCAGCTTCTAATGTTCCTAAAAAAGCGGACTCTTTTGGGTTCAATCCGTCTGCTTCCAGCCGGACACTTGCATTATATATCTTATCCCTTCCAAGATTCATTGCTTTCACCGGAATTTCTACCGTATCCATGGTATATAAAACGGAAGGAATATCAGAAGCTTCCAGTTTTGCACGCGCCGGCTGAGTGATCTGAAAGGACAGCGTTTCTGTACCTGTCGCTCCCGTCGCTTTTGAATCTTCGTAATCCAGAGAAAAAGAAACTGTTGCCTGACCTGGAGTACAGTCCTCTGCTATAGTGACCTTTTGCTTCAGGGTAATTGCTTCTCCTGGAGTCAGTCTCTGAACATAAAAAGAGTTTCTCTCAAATTCAATTCCCTTTGTATCCGCAGAAATAGAAATCTTTAGACCAAATACATTCTGGCTACGGCTTTTATTCCGGAATGTCAGTGACATTTCTGTGACAGAGCCTGCTTTTAGATTTTGTCCGGAAAGATTGTTATCCTCTAAAAGAACCTGCGGTTTATGTAGTATTTTCTCACCAGACAAGCTGGCAGAAGAACCGCCTCCACTATACTCTCCAGCAGAATAATCCCCACTATCTATAACAGGATCTGTAATCTGTGTTCCATTATCTGTATCAGTATTTCCATTTTCTATTATGACATGGATTGTCTTCTTTTCGTCCTCAGCAGAAGCGTCTCCTGATATAAATCCATCCAGGTCAGAATTTTGATTTTCCGAATCCGTTTTTTCAGGAGTCTGTTCCTCAGTTTCCGGAATCTTCTCATCTGTAGGATTGTTTTTTTCCTCTTCAAAAGGCAATGTACTGTCTGCATCACTATAAGAAGCTGACTGATCTGCTTCCAGAACAGACTCTCCCACAAAAGCAGCTTCCATATTCCCTGCATCTTCTGCAAAAACAGATGTCGGCAGAAGCATCATGAAACTTAATATTGCGAATGTGGTTTTCACAAATTTTTTTCCCATTTTCAGGCTGTCCTTTCTCTTAAAACTCCGCCATCCATCTCATATACGTGATCACATAAAATCCGGATATCCTCATCATTATGGCTTGCCAATAAAATGGTTTTTCCAGCTGCCTTTAAATCAAGCAAAAGTTCCCTGATCTCTGCCACGCCGTGTTTATCCAGACCGTTAAATGGTTCATCCAGAATCAGGAAGCGAGGATCTTCCATAATGGCCTGTGCAATCCCAAGGCGTTGCCGCATTCCAAGAGAGTACTTTCCAACCGGCTTTTTCATATCCGGATCCAGTCCTACTTTTTTTAGGATCAGGCGGATATCTGCCTTTGAAATCATTCTTTTCATATCTGCCAGTATTTCCAGGTTCTTTACACCGGTATACTGGGTAAGAAATCCAGGCGTCTCAATGATGACACCAAGGCTTTCTGGAAAATCTACATCACGACCAATTTCTTTTCCGAAAACACGGATGGTGCCTGTGGTAACAGGAAGGAATCCGCAGATACATTTCATAAGTACTGTTTTGCCAGAGCCATTATTTCCTACAACGCCGTAAACCTGTCCCACCTTTAAGGTAAGATTTACTTCTTTTAATACCAGATCTTCCCCGAACCTTTTGGTTACGTGTTCTATTTTCACACAGGTATTTTGAAATTCAGATTTCTTCCACTTTTCCATTTAAAACACCTCCAAAAATTCCCATTAACACCAATAAAAATAATAGCAGAAATAACCACAATCCCGCTTTATCCGTTCCCCAGTTTCCATCTGCCAGAATCCATTCCACTGGGTAAAACCAGATCTGGTCTTTGAAATAGCGGTCATGAAGTATAATTCCAAAATAATAGCTGACAAAAGGAATCCCATATGCCATATAAGCTGAATTCCATAAGGTACCACAGATTCCACCAAAAGTGCTTAGAATACTTCCGGTCAGTCCCATCCTAAGAGCTTTCATAAGCAGCTCCAGAAACTGTTCCTTTGGAAAGCTGCCTTTTATTTCCATAGGATAAAATATAACAAAATTAACAAGAAGTATGGTGCTTATAGCAAATATCCAGACTAAAAATCCAGATGTCATAACAGAAAAGACTTTTCCTTCCACATATAGCCTGCGGTTTGTCCTGGGAAATGCAGCTTTTAAAAATCCACTTTTATACTCCTGTAAAAAAGAATCACTCCACGGCAGTACCGCAGCTACAGGGATGGCAAAAGATACCATCTGACTTTTCAATGAACCATCCAGCAGGCTGATAAAAGTTCCACATGTTAATGCTTTTTTCAAACTTGGATAAGTCTGACCTGCTGCGATAGAAAAGCAGGCAATCAGCCATGCCGCCAGGAAACTCCTGCCAAGAAGCATACGTTTTGTTTCTACCCGCATAGATATTTCCCCTTCTGATTATGTTTTTTCTCCCAGAAATTCAAAGGGATATTTTTTCATCCTGCGAAGTGCCAGAACCATAAGAACAAATAAAATACCTGCGAAGAACATACAGGACTGCCAGATGGTCGGAAGTAATGGATCATAGCCAAGGTTATGTTTTCCATATACAGCCTGGTTCAAAGGACTGATCCAGCAGATCAGTACATTCACCTGATACATTTCATATTTTTCCTTATGCAAAATTGCGGCTACCACACTGGGTTCCAGTAAAAATCCAAATACACTATAAAGTAGTCCAAACACCATGCCTTTTGTTTTTCCTTTATAAAGATTTCCAACAAGGATCACAAAACCAAGTGTCAGGGAATAGCAGAATAACAGGAGAAAAACCTGCAGCATACAGCCATACGGAGAGATACTCTCCATGACTCTTACTGTAGAGGGGACCTGCAAGTTTTTCCCCAGTTCAGAATATCCGAGCATGGCAGCAGTCTCGCTCCACAGGTTGCCCGGATAACTGTCCTTCATACACAGTACAGATGTAAATAGCAGCATCAATACTGTATAAAGAGCAGTCACAAGAATAATATAAATAAACTGTCCCAAAAGCCATTTTTTCTTTGTTGTTCGAATTAACTGATATGGAGTAACTGGTGTCATCTTTGGCAGGTCTGAGAACAGCAGAAGCAACAGAAGAGAACTGAGCAGTACTGCTGTTCCATCCCCAAAGGTCCAAAGAAATGGCTCTACGGCCTGTACCGGTGTATCATAGTTTTCCATAACAACCATGATTCTTCCAGTGAGAAGAAAGCTAAGTACAAATTCCAGAAGGAAGGTAAAAATGACTTTTGGATTTCGAAAATAGCCAAAGAAATTGTAATGTACAATTCCAAGTACCTGCTTCATATCAGTAGCCCAGATCCCTGTCTATAATACTGCCATCCACGGCGTTAATGGTAAGGAAGCTCCAGCTTGGATAGTCTGTGATGTCCGAGTAACTATTCCCATCATAGTCACCTTCCACTTTTCTGCTTCCAAAGAAATCCCAAACGGGAACCAGAAGACCTGTATGCGGATCTGTGGATGGTTCATAAATTCTGGCATAGCCCAGAACAATCCGGTCAATGTCATAAACTCTTGATTTTTCATATTCCATATTATCTGCATTGGTTACTACCATCATTTTTTCATATGTTTTCATAATCTCAGAAAATGGAAGAAGGTTTAAATTTTCTGTTTTTGTCTCTCCTATGGTATAAGGGTTTGAATAAGACATGCTTTCAATTCCATCTTTATCGACAAAGAAATAAAGACTTTCATAAGACCAGGTTTCCATAGTGCTGTCCATATCTTCCAAAGCACCGCCATCTGCCATTGTCTGAGTAATCGGAACACCGTTTATAGTACGTGTGTAATAAATCGCATATCCGCTTCCAAGATTACTTAAACTATTATCCTCTTCAAGATTATTGCACAATGCATAACTCCAGTCTGAAAACTGCAGATCTGTAATCCCCATTTTATCTACTTTTTCCTGTACCATTTTTTTTGCTTCATCTAATGAAATCCCAATGGACTCCTCAGTAGGTTTTTCTCCTTCACTGAAAGAAGTATACTCAGACCAGGTCGTGTCCGCAGGCAGCTTTTCCCCGCCAGATTTTGCCGTTTTTCGGATTTTGACAGATAAGGTATCGGATCCGGAGGAAGATGTCTTGTAAAAATATTCCGATCCATCCGGCATCTGTGCAACACCGGAGAATTCATTTTCCGCAGTACCATTTTCTGTCTCCTGGGAGCCTGCAACAGGTCTTCCTTCTACCAGAGTCTTCGTTTCCGGAGCAGACTCATATTCCTGCTCATACATCTCAATTTCTCCATAAATGTCATAAATATAATTTCCATCTTCATCTGTTCCATAGTTATAGGGATCCAGATTTCCGTTTGCTACATCTTCTTTTAGTTCATCCAACGTTTTTTTGATTTCATCCTTTGTCTGGGTATAATAGCTATCCGATGTATACAGCTTTGCCTCTGAGAAAAAGGCATCTGTAATACGGTCAAGAAGATCCTGTGTAACTTCTGCAGGCGTGACAGAAATTGCGGATATCTTTTCTACATCCGGTATTTCTACGGTGGCATCCGTGTTCACTACAAGTTTTGCACTGTCATCTGTAGTCTGACTTTTATAAGTTTCCGGAGCATTGAGCAGGTCTCGAATAGTTGTTCTTACCGCTGTGTTCTTATCCTTTGTATTTTCAGAAGAGTCCTCCTTCACCATATCTACGCCTTCAGCTTCTGTATAAGCATCTTCTGCCTTGCTTCCTTTTGGTTTTACAAGGGAAGATTCCGGGGTCTGGGCACATCCTGTGAGCATTCCTATACAAAGTGTTAATCCTACAATTTTATTTATGTTTTTTCTCATGTTGAATAAATTCTCCTTCCTGTTTATGTCCACAAGTATAGCATCTTTCATTGCACCAAATCTTCCGCAAGTTGTAACTGTTCTGTAAATTCAAATTATTTACCATAAAACAGATACGATCGTTCCTTTTCCCAGATGACTTGTAATTTCCAGCTGAAATCCATGTATATCTGCAATTTTCTGGCATAGCGCAAGACCAAGCCCAACACTTCCCTTTACTCTGGAACGTGATTTATCGACCATATAAAAAGCTTCTGTTACTCTTTTCAGATCCTCCTCAGGAATTCCCTTCCCATAATCCTGAACGGATAAATGATTTTGGGTTGCCTCCAGTACGATTTTTGAATTCTCATCGGAAGCCTTGACTGCATTATCAATAAAATTTGTCACTGCACTCATCATAAGGTCCGGATCAAAAGTTTTTCTAAGCTCCTCTGGATTACAATGTATTTCAAGACAAATTTTTTTCTCCTGAATCCTGTAAGTAACAAGTTTTTTTACATCTTCCAGAAATTGATTCATCTGAACTTCCACTGGAACAAATTCTGCTTCACCTGTTTCATATAATCCGGTAAGTTCCAGCATTTTCACTGAAAGCCTGGAAAGCCTTTGGCATTCATTTCTAATATAATCAAGCGCTATCTCCTGCCTCTTGGGAGATAGGCGTACCGTTAGAAGTGTATCTGCATATCCTATGATTGCAGTCATCGGTGTCTTTAATTCATGGGCCAAACTTCCAAGCAGCTGTCTCTGTGCCTGGTTTACGGAAGAAAGCTTTTCAATCTGCTCCCTCACTTTACCTGTCATAAGATTAAAGCTTTTCCCAACCTGTGCCAGTTCCGTTTTTCCTTCTGATGGCACTTTTATCTCATAATTTCCATTTGCCACAGAAACAGCCGCTTCTTTTAGCCTTGTGAGCGGTTCCATAATTTTCCGCAAAGTCAAAAACAGGAAAAAGCCAACAAACAGAACCAGAAACAGGGTAAACCCTCCTGCCTGATAAAACAGTGTCTGACTCTGTTTTTGTACACTGGTAATATCTTTGTAGGTGACAATCTGATAGTTCATGTCTGTAGAACTGTAACTGGAAAAATAAAAGAGCAAAAATACGTTGCCATTTGTTTTGCTGATCAGTGGTTTATCACAATAGATGTCATTTTCGAATCCATCATGTTTGTTTTTTGTTAGGTTTCTGATATTTTGCAGATCAAACTCATATTTTGTCCCATTATATTGTTCTTTTCCATCCTGATATAAAACGGCGCTGTCGTGGAATACCTGACGAAAAGCATAAATAATCATTTTTTCCCGGATTTTATCATCAGTGTCCTGTGTTTTACTTTTAATCCGCATTAGCATGTTTTCAAACTTAGAAATATTTGTTTGAAACCTGCTATTTTCATAACTGTTGATATTCTGTATGCTCTGATTTTTCCACCTGTAAGTTGTATAGAAAAAGATTCCAGACGACAGCAGAAGCACCATGCAGATTACCTGTAAAAAAATTTTTGTAAATAGCTTCATAAATCCACCTCAAGTCGATAACCAATTCTGGGAATGGTTTTGATTTTATCCTGCCAGCTTAGTTTTTTTCTGATGCGTCCAACGTGTGCATCCACAGTTCTTGTTTCTCCGCAGAATTCCTCCTTCCACAGTTCCTGCAAGATCTGGCTTCTGGTAAGTGCTTTATTTGGGTTTTTTACGAACACCATAAGGCAGTTATATTCCATAGGTTTTAAATATATTTCTTCTCCATTTTTCGTAACTATGTGACTTACGGTATCAATTATGACATCGTCTATCTGAATCTGTTTCGGTGCCGTTCCATAACGATCTAATACTTTTTCCAAACGCACCATTACCTCCAGCATTTCAAAAGGCTTTACTATATAGTCCTCGGCTCCGTCTTTTAACCCTTTTACTTTACTTGTAACATCAGCCTTTGCCGTAAGAAATATAACCGGAATACCAAACTTTTTTAATTCCGGTAAAAGGGTATAACCATCCTTTCCCGGAAGCATAATATCCACAAGTGCGCACTGAAATTCATGGTCCTGTGCGACGCCTTCACTTGCATCATTTCCATCCAGATAACCTACTGTTTCATAGCCGGCAGCTTCCAGATTCATACAAAGCAGATCATTGATTGCCATTTCATCTTCTATCACCAGTATTCTTGCTTTCATAATAATGTTCCTTTCATTTTACACAAACCCGATTATTTCTTTATTGTGCGTGATTTTTACTATTACAATTATACACTAATTTCAGTACTGCGAACGTAACCGATTTGTAAAGAAAAAGGAATCAAGAACGATCCATCTGGAAGTCGTTTTGATTCCTCAAATCCCACTACATTTTTGATTTCATTTTGTTAATTGTGTTTATATGAGTCACACCCTCCCTCTCTTAGAACTGTCTATTTCCCGACAGACAATCATGAGAAAATCTCACCACAATAAATGAAAACTGGATACTAGCTATACGTTATGTAGTGGTATACTTAAGGTGCCGAATAAGATCGGAAGGGGATTGGTGCTTACAAGCCCGTCCGACAGACTGATTTTCAGCTCCTTAGGTGTACCACTTTTTGTTTCCATCGGTTTTTGATGAGGACGCAGGACAGCCAACAATTAAGCAAGGAGCTGCATCGGCTTATGCGAAGGAGGTTTGCTTTATGGAAGTATTGTATAAGCGGTGTTGTGGGATTGACATTCATAAAAATATGATGGTAGCCTGTATTTTTACGAGTGTCAGAAAAAAAGAAATCCGTCAGTTTTCAACAATAACGGAAGATATTCTCCAATTAGTTTCGTGGCTGAAAGAAACAGATTGTGAGATGGTTGCCATGGAAAGTACGGGCTCTTATTGGAAACCTGTATATAATATATTTGAAGAAGAACAGATACCGATCATGGTTGTGAATGCGCAGCATATCAAAGGAGTTCCCGGACGTAAGACGGATGTAAAAGATGCAGAGTGGATTGCCGATCTGGTACGCCATGGATTAGTAAAAGCAAGTTACATACCAAATAGGGATCAAAGAGAACTGCGAGAAATAACCCGTTACCGCCAGGAGGTAATTGAAGAACGTGCTCGTGAATTAAATCGAATCCAGGCTGTGTTAGAAGGCTGCAATGTTAAATTGAGCAGTGTAATTACCGATATCAGCGGAAAAAGCGGTATGACAATTTTAAAGGCAATTGTATCTGGAGAAACAGATCCGGTTGTTTTAAGTGAACTTGCCGAAGGAAGAGCCAGAGATAAAATTCCAGAAATGCAGAAATCCCTACAAGGACGGATATCAGAACATCAGCAAAAAATGTTGAAACATCAACTTGGGCATATTGAAAGCCTAACCGCTTTAATTATGGATTTAGATGCAGATATTAAAAAAAACAGAATCCATAAATTGGGCAATCGAAGCTTTGGATGATATGCCTGGGATTGGAAGAAAAAGTGCAGAACAAATTTTAGCGGAAACTGGTGTGGAAATGGAGCACTTTCAAAATGAATCCCGTTTCAGCTCATGGGCGGGGCTTGTGCCTGAGTGTAAGGAAAGCGCCGGAAAAAAGATGAGTACACGAATACGGAAAGGAAATAAATATTTGAAAGCAACGTTGGTGGAATGTGCTCGTGCTGGAATACGAAACAAGCAAAGTTATCTCTACTCCCGTTATCAAAGAATTGCCGCGCGCAGAGGTGGGAAAAGAGCTTTAATTGCAGTAGCCCATACCATGTTAATCGCGATTTATCATATACTAAAAGAGAAAGTTCCTTATCATGACCTTGGAGCGGACTACTACTCCGTTATCAATCAAGAAAAGATAATCAATAGGAATATTCGTACATTAGAAAAGTTAGGGGTAAATGTAATGATTCAGCCGAAATGAATCTCTTTAACTGTATAATTAAGAGAAGGAAATAAGCCCGCCAAAAGGCGAGCTTATTTAGAATGCTTGTTTATAGGTTATCGCTGAACTACGTTTTCAGGACAGCCCCTTCCTATAAAATCATATGTTACACAAGTGTCTGTCCCATTGCCGATGCAATTTCCTTTAACTTGTCGATAGCATAGCCTGTATATTTTGAAATCTTATCGACAGGTTCCTTTTCCTCGATCATCATCTGGGCCAGGGACATTTTTTCTTTTTCAACTCCCTGTTTCATTCCTTGCTCAATTCCTTGTTCAATTCCCTGGTCTACAAGAGCTCTACTTAGATTACACATGTCTCTCACCTCACTCTCAAATTCTTCTGTCATGGCAATATCAAAATCTTCATGTAACCGCTTCTTTTTTTCTTCTGGCGTGGCGCCCATATATTATTTTCCCTAGCGGTAATTAACATTTCAAGTAATCCCTTTGGCTTGTTGTGTCCACCTTATAGGGTACATTATAAAAATCTTCATATTGTGAAAGATTAATAAGTTCTTTGAAAAATGGGCAAGCCCAAAACAGACCTGCCCATCAACAATATTATCCTACTTATTTCATTGCACACAAATTCTCATCAATCCATTTCTGGACATCTTTTTCGCTTACCTTAACCAGACGGGCGATCTTTTGGATATTCATGCCTTCTTCTGCCATAGAAAGAGCGGTTTCTTTTTTTGCCTTTAGCTCGCCACGTTTCTCTCCGCTTTCCATTCCTTCACTATAGATTTTCTCCATTTCATGGCACATAAGTTCAACCCCTTTCTGTGTCTCCTTCAATTCATATACTCGTTTTGCAAGAATCGGACTGTGCATCTCATCTGCCTTTTTACAGTGTAAATCATGCATCAGCTTTCCAAGTTCTGTATCATTCTGTTTCCTGGAATTTACATATATGATATGTGCTTCATCTTGAAAAGCTTCAT
>OMBQ01002580.1_pt1 | contig 11171 bp, 7 predicted proteins | sample 1674311 | NCBI WGS metagenome assembly OMBQ01 (sample SAMEA103958160, study PRJEB25191) | human gut metagenome | biome: human-associated habitat [ENVO:00009003]; feature: intestine environment [ENVO:2100002]; material: feces | place: Germany | collected 2013/2015 | reverse complement strand
AAATTGAATTTGTCAATTGTCTGCATAATACTCTATTTTTATTTAAAAGTGTTTTAAAGATTTTCTTTTAGAACGCCTGCAAAGTTACTATTTATTTCGTTTCTCTGCTATTAAAACGTTATTTATTCTTGGCTTTTGGTGCCTCTTTCGTTACTTTATAGGTGTTACAGAAATATTTGCACATCATTTGCAAACCGCAGGTGTCACATTTTGGGGTGCGTGCCTGGCAAACATAACGGCCGTGCAGGATAAGCCAGTGGTGTGCTATGGGAACCAGTTTCTCCGGGATATTCTTCATCAGTTCCTTTTCCACACTGAACGGGGTGGTACAACTGTCCGGCACTAGTCCGATGCGGTGACTGACGCGGAACACATGGGTATCCACTGCCATTGCCGCTTTATGAAATACAACCGATTGTATTACATTGGCTGTTTTCCTTCCTACACCGGGCAATTTTATTAAATCTTCCATATTGTCGGGAACTTGACTATTAAACTCATTTACCAACATTTTAGCCATGCCGACCAAATGTTTAGCTTTATTGTTCGGATAAGATACACTCCGGATATATTCGAATACCACTTCCGGGGTGGTAGCCGCCAACGCTTCCGGAGTAGGAAAATCCCGATACAAAGGCGGAGTGATGATATTCACCCGTTTATCCGTACATTGTGCGGAAAGGATAACAGCAATCAGTAGTTCGTACGGATTGTTGTAATGCAGTTCTGTTTCGGCTACTGGCACATTTTCCTGAAACCAAGCGATTACTTTCTCATAACGTTCTTTCTTTCTCATCGTAATTTGTTTTTATGATAATGAGGCGTTACTTTAATTTTGAAATAAATGGCGGAGACTACCGTCAGACAGGCACCGAAAAGGTAGGCTTTGTCAAACGTGCTGATTTCGGCGATATATCCTCCCGTCAGCATACCGATACCGATTCCCACATCCCAGGAGGTCAGGTAAGTGGAAGTTGCTGTTCCTCGCTGACTGTTGGGGGCAAGGTTGACGAACAAGGTATTGAAAGCCGGAAACATGATTCCGAATCCGATGCCCATTAATAAAGCGATTCCGAAAAACAGAATCGTACAGGCTGTGTCGCTCCATTGAATCAGATACACGCAGCCTGCGAGCAGGAAGAAGCTGAACACTACTAAATATAATCCCGCTGCTATCACTTGTGTGATTCTTCCTCGATCTACCAGCTTTCCCGAAAAGATACGGGAGATAGCCATGCCGACTGCCATAAAGGTAAAGAAGAATCCGGTTTGTGTGTGTAGTCCTATCTGTCGGGCATACATAGCGACATAGTTGGTTGTCATCCCATAAGGAATGGAAAGTAGCAACAAGCTAAGTCCTGCAGGCATTCCTTTCAGCAAGATAAAACGATCGAGCGAAATCGGCTCACGCTTTACAGGAGGCTTATAAGGTGTCTTTACCAGACTGGCTGATAAAAATCCTAATATACATGCCCCGAATGCGTAACAGAATATTGTTGCAAATGAGACTCCGGCGTCATGCAGAAAAAGTCCGAACATCGGTCCGATAGACATTGCCGTATTATTGGTTAGACCATAATATCCCAATCCTTCCCCTCTGCGCGAAGAAGGCATAATGTCGATTACTACTGTATTTCCGCCTACGGTAACCATTCCGAAAGAGACACCGTGAATGATGCGGAACATAATAAATAAGGTAAGAGAACCTGCAATCAGATATCCGCCGAACATCATCATAAATATGAAATATGCGAAAAGATAGAGAGGTTTACGGGCAAAGGTATCGAGCAGATAACCGGAAAATGGGCGGATACAGAGTGCTGCTACCGTATAGCAGGAAAGAACAATACCAATAGTAGAATTTCCCGCCTGGAAGAACTCGGACAGATAGAACGGCAAAACAGGGATTAGCAACCAAAAACCGAAGTAGAGCAAAAAATTGGCTGCCAAGATGAAACAATAACTGGAAGTAATGAGTCTATCCTTCATAATTGGAGAAGTTAAGAATGGAGAGTTGAGAGTTAAGGGTTAGCTACATTATTCTGCATAGCCACTCTCAATTCTCAACTCTCAACTCTCAACCTGTTTTTAGTATGCGCTCTCGAATTCTTTCAAGAAGCGTGTGTCGTTTTCGGAGAACATACGGAGGTCTTTCACCTGATATTTCAGGTTTGTGATACGTTCGATACCCATACCGATAGCATAACCGCTGTATACTTTGCTGTTAATGCCGTTGGATTCAAGTACGTTCGGGTCTACCATACCGCAACCGAGGATTTCCACCCAACCGGTATGCTTGCAGAACGGGCAACCTTTACCACCGCAGATGTTACAACTGATATCCATTTCAGCACTGGGTTCTGTAAAGGGGAAGTATGACGGACGCAGGCGAATCTTAGTATCTGCACCGAACATCTCTTTAGCGAAAAGCAGCAATACCTGTTTCAAGTCGGTGAATGATACATCTTTGTCTACATACAGAGCTTCTACCTGGTGGAAGAAACAGTGCGCACGGTAGCTGATTGCTTCGTTACGGTATACACGTCCCGGACAGATGATGCGGATAGGAGGCTGTGACGTTTCCATAACGCGGGTCTGTACGGAAGAAGTATGTGTACGTAATACAACATCTGGGTGAGCCTCGATGAAGAAAGTATCCTGCATATCGCGTGCCGGATGATCTTCGGCAAAGTTCAGTGCCGAGAATACGTGCCAGTCATCTTCTATTTCCGGTCCTTCAGCGATGCTGAATCCCAAACGGGCGAAGATGTCGATAATTTCATTTTTTACAATGGTAAGCGGGTGACGTGTACCGAGTTCGACGGGATAAGCCGAGCGCGTCAAATCCAATCCGTCACAACCGTTGTCCTGACTTTCAAACTGTTCTTTCAGTGCGTTGATTTTATCCTGCGCTTTTGTTTTCAGTTCATTCAGTCTCATGCCGACTTCTTTTTTCTGTTCGGCAGCTACGTTACGGAAATCCGCCATTAAATCGTTAATGGCTCCCTTCTTACTTAGGTATTTGATGCGGAGAGCTTCGAGTTCTTCGGCATTGGAGGCGTGTAAGGCTTCCACCTCTTTCAGAAGTTGTTCAATCTTAGCTATCATATTTTTGATGTATTGTTATTCAGTTTCTTAGTAAAAACCGTGCAAAGATATAATTTTATCACGAACCATCGAAATAATTTGTATCTTTGTTGCCGATACGCATTGAAAATCCGGCAACTTATGAAAAAGATTGTTTTCTTTATTCTACTTTTGACCTTATCTTTTCGTCTTACGGCACAGATTGATTATCTGGAGCCGGTGAAACCTTTTACTACTTACACAGGCGAATTGGGCGAATATTATCGCAATGTATTTTCTTTATTGAACACAGGCTTTCAGCAACAACCGTATGCTCGTTTTGTAGCAATTCCTTCTTTCTCGCCCGAGTATGCCATGTCGGTAGAGAAGAAGGGTGGGCGTTATTGTTTGGTTTCGAACACATTGTCGCGTACCTATTGGCAAGCAGAGAAAGGAACAGTGACGGTAGATACGAGATCGGTGGTTATCAGTTCGTCCCTTTATCAGTCTTTGGGTGCCATTTTTCGTACGGTGACGAGTCAGGTGCAGGATTTGGACGGTTCTACGGCAGGTTTGGACGGAGTCGTTTATTATTTCACTTCGACGGATGCGAAAGGTGCAAATCAGATGGGACGTAAGTGGTCCCCGAAAAAAGGTTCTTTAATGGATCGTCTTGTGTTGGTCTGTCAGTCGGCTTATATGTTATCCAGAGGAGAAGATATTTCGGAACAGGCGGTGGCGGAAGAAGCTGCTGCTTTATTGAAGGAGTTGCAACAGCGCACTAAGGAGCAACCGGATGCTTATAAGAAACCGATGTATGTCGGAATTTATCAGGTGGGGCCTCAGCAGAGGTCGCTTTCCGGCAAACAGATAGAAGAACTTGCTCATTTGTCCGGCACTACTCCGGAAGAATATATTGCAGATCAAATGGTTTATCCGGCAAATCTTTTAGCCAAGAATATATCGGGATATGCTTTGTGTGAGTTTACGATTGATAAGGAAGGAGTGATTCTGCGTCCTCATATTTTGAAAGCTACTCATTCCGAGTTTGCCGAGGAGGCTCTTCGTATTGTAAAGGGAATGCCGAAATGGTCGCCGGCACTGGCGGGAGGAAAGCCGACGGATAGTAACTATACGCTTTATATTCCTTTCCGTCCAAAGTTATATAAGCCATAGGAAAATGCGTTTACGTTCCTTTCAGGAGATAAGCATTTGAAAAACATTTAGTTTTATGAGGAGTTATTTATTTACCATATTTCATTGTTGCAAAACGAATTATCCTCAATTTATATTTGTTTACGAATACGGCCAACAAATTAAAAAACATAGAAAGTAAGATAATACATATAATAGCGGCAAAGACATAGGTGGTATCGTATAAGCCACTTGCTTTTAGAATGATATATCCTAAACCAGCTTCAGAGGCTATAAATTCGCCAATGAATGCTCCCAAAACACAGAAGCCGGCATTCAGTTTGAGTGATTGGATAACCCAATCCAGTGAGGCTGGGAATGAGAGCATCCAAAAGCGTTGTTTGTTGGTAGCATGATTGATTTTGAAAAAAGTATCGTCACTTTCAGAGATTTTGTTTGCTCCTTCATAGGTTTGAAAAGCAGTAATAAAAACAGTAGAGAGGAATGCCAATACAATTTTCATTTTCAATCCGGTTCCAAACCAAATAATCATTAGAGGAGCCAATGCGAAAGTAGGAATTGAACTAAGTGCTATTATATAAGGATGAGCTATTTTCGAGCATTTTGGAAAATAGACTAAAATAAAACCTATAATACATCCAATGAATAGCCCAAACAGCAATCCGACAAATGATTCATAAGCAGTTATGAATGTATGATATGGCAGGTCGCCAGATACCGTTTTCTCATATAACAATGTTATTATTCTCACAGGGGAAGAAAACATGGTTGAAAAGCCTGACTGAAATTTAGCATATGCTTCCCAAGCAATCAGTAAAACAGTCAATGGTACCCATTGTAATATTTTATTTCTCATATTTCAAATTCTCAACGATTTCAAAAAAAAGTTTTTTATATTCGCTTGTGTCTATTCTTTCGTCAGGGGAAAGTGAGCAATATTCTTTAGCGGGCTTTATTTCTAATAACTCAGTTGGACTTCTCATAATTAGAATACGGTCGCTTAAAAGCAATGCCTGATCAATATTATGGGTGATAAAGATCATTGTTTTATTACTCTTGATGAGATATTCCCATATATAGAGTTTAATACTGTTCAGTGCATTAATATCAATGGCGTTAAAAGGTTCATCAAGCAGAAATAATGAAGCGTCGGTGAGTAGAGTTTGTAACAATCCGATCCGTTGTTTCATTCCTCCGGAGAGTTCTTTGGGGAACTTGTTTAGAGCTTCCGTTTCTATGTTGAATAAGTCTAGTATTTCTTTGGCAGCCTGCTTCTGTATGTTGTCAACAGGTATTCCCCGTAGTTCACAAGCAAGAAAAGTGTTTTCCCACGCTGTCCTATAAGGCAATAATGTGACATCCTGCATCAAATAGGCTATATTCTTATCCGATTTCTTGATTTCTCCTTTAGAAGGTAGTAAAACTCCGGCAATAAGATTCAGCAATGTCGTTTTTCCGCAACCGCTATTGCCGACAATAGATACAATATCTCCTCTATCAATATAAAGATTTAAATTAGAAAATACTGTATGTTTGTTATTGTAGGCAAACCCTACATTTTGTAGTTCAATCATCATAACGACTCGTTTTTTTCAACTTAGGGAATACCCCCAGACTAGTTAGGATACCCCATATTAAAGATAATGCACCAAATATTAAACCGACATTCGATATGTAATCATGATTATTGTTATAAAAAGTCTGGTATACCACATACCCTACAACACATACAAATAAAATAAAGCACAGGATATACCAAAAATCCTTTTTCATGAAAAACAAAATCTTATTCTTCAGTTTTCTGATCAAATGATATGGTATTTCTTTGTCAAAAGTATTGCAATCTACTCCAAAATCCTCAACAATCTTTCTTTCTGCAGTGTGTGCAGGATTTTTGAAGAACATTTTTTGATATATACCTGCAACATATGCTTCATTCTCATTGGGTCTGGTTGGCGAGTTGTGCTCCCTCATATATTCAAATATATTTATCCCATGCGAAAGGTAATAATTTACTGTTTTTTTCCAATCAGAAAATGAGATATCGGTAGTCATCGGATATAGATGATCACTGTTAATAATTGATATAATGATTTCTGTTTTTTCTTTTTGAATATTTTCGTCAGGCATCCGATAACTATCAATCTCATCACTGATTTTATAACATACTTCTGTGGCTATTTCAGGTGATGAATATATAATAAAAATGGCTTTCTGAATAGCCTCCAAGACAAGTGCCAGCATGTCCTCGTACTGCTTACATATATATCTGCTGGTTATAATAGTTGTAGCTATGCTTTCATCATTATTATTCGCCATATGGCTGTAAATACAAATTTTGTTCTCAATATATTTTCTTGCCATTAAATTTAAGTCACCCGTCAGAGCTATGGATTCGGAATCATTAATGCATTTCTCTATTTCTTCGGAAAAATCAACAGGTTTGATTTTATAATTGTTTTTATTTAATAGTTGAGAACAGCAAGAGTTGGCAGTAATGTATGAACTATTAGGTGTATAAAGACGTTTGGCTTTTAATTCCTTAATATCCATAAACCCATTATGCGAATTATTATCTAATTCCTCATTATAGGGACAAATAACCCAAAAAGGCAATTTGTTTATCAATTTGCCTATAACTTTTATATCTGTTTTGTTATCAAAACTTTTATGTTGCCGCAATATAGAAGTCGGGTCTGAAATAGCAATTGCTATTTCGTCTAATTTGCATTTACGTGCATGCCTGTTAAAATCCAACATACTGTCAATAGCGTCATCATCGCCATCACAAATGCGAAACTCTATATCGTCCTTTATTCTCTTTGCCTCAAATACAGATTTAAAAATACCTTTTTCTTTTGCCAGAAAAAGAGGAAGGTACATATATGTTTTTGCGGCTAACATAAATATGATTTTCATATTCAATAACTTTTTTGTCAACGTGCTTTTTCAGCGAAATTCATATCTAATACACTTTCTATATTATCCAATGATTTTAAATCTCCCATACGGTGACGTAATGCAACGGCTTGTTTCCAAGCTTCCGGTGAGATTACTGCGTTTTGAGGTAATGTGTTTGAGTCTACCATGCGTTTGATGGCCTGTGCTATTATATTCTTATTCACATCAGGGTATAGTTCTGCCATATAGTAAGCGGCACTATCAGGATACTCATGTGCAAATTTTTCAGCTTTGGTAATAGCATTGATAAAATGCTGGACTATTTCAGGTTTTTCATCGATAGTCTTTTTACTTGTTGTGATACCTGTGAAGGTAAAATCCGGATATTTATCAGCAAAAGAATAAACGACCTTTGCTCCATTGGCTACCGCTATTGAAACATTAGGTTCCAATTCAAGGGCGATATCAGCATTGCCGGTATCAAGCATAGGTAATAAAGTTCCAAATGCACCTTGTCTGATATTTGTAGGCAAATTAGCTTCTTTGAACATTTCAGTTTGAACTGTATATGCTGTAGAAGGAGCAGAGAAGGTAGCTACGCTGTAAGGAGCTAACATCGCGGCATTCGTAATCTGAGGAACATTGGGATTTTTTGTCAGAGCCCAAAAGGGAACACTGTTGACAATACTTCCTATCACACATCCATCTATTCCTTGTTCCTTAGCAATAGCAACAAAAGTAGGATCTGCAATACCAAATAAAGCGGAACCACCAATTACCGCTGCATAGGTTTTATCGTCCCCTCCAGTGTTTATCAGATCAACTTTCAAACCTTCTTCTTTGAAAAATCCTTTGGTATTTGCCAAATATAGAGGTATATATATGAATACATCTCCAAACTGTGCAACTTTAATTGTTTCTAATTCTGATTTATTGGTATGACATGCTGAAAGAAATATAATCAGCACTGACAGATAATAATATACACTTTTCATAATTGATTATTTTTATATTTCTAAAAGCATAAGTGGTGGATATCTAATCCCATGTCGAAAATATAAAGACATTAGTTAACTACAGACATTATAGTTGTATAAATAAAAGCACGGACTTTCACAAGCCCGAGCATTTATATTCTTAAAAACATCTCCTTGTCTTGGGGAAATAAGGGACTAGTAAATTGCTTTCTAGTACGATAAGTGAGATGCATTAAGAGCAGAAAAGGGATGCCCGTGGGAAATAAGGGAGGCATCCCTTCCAAGAGACAAACATTTGAAAATATACTTTCACAAGCATAATTTTCAGTTGATCTCTCAGTATATTTCTTTTAAAGAATTTATTGTCTCGTATAATAAAACTTGTAAAGAGAAGGCATCTCTAGTCTCAAAGAGAATTAGGATGCCTCTCAATTTAAGTTATTTACTCAGTAGGAGTATTTAGATCCATTACCTTGACATAGATTATTGCCTTTTTCGTTCTACCCCATTTGTCAAGAATATTAATACTTACTTGACAAGGAACAGCCTCAGCGATTATTGCAGCATCAGCCTTCTTAGATATAGTAATTTTATTACTATTATCTGGTCCTTCACCTTCACTTGTAAATGCTTCACTAACTGTCAGATAAGTTTTTGCATTTTCATCCGGTTCAACAGTAACCTTCTTGATTTTATTGCTGCTGAATGTATAAGTATTACCAGAAGCATCAAGTCTTTCGAAATCATCTTCTAATATCTCTATTTCAGTAGCATTCCCTTTGATTATATACGGATTATCTTTTGTTCCTATAACAACTTCATTTTCATCTTCTTTCGTATACTTGAAACTACCTTCATAGATTTCAGATAATATTGTCAGATTAAATTTATCTGTAATAGCATTCAAACGATTATTTCCGAACGGTGCATAAGACACAGTAATATCACGGCCTGTATAAGCACCACCCCAATTTTGATCTTTTGCTTGGTCAGAAACATAAGGGAATACCTTAATTTCTGATTTCTTTGTTGGAGTATCATCTACTTCCTCAGTAAGCCATGCAGGAGCATATTCCTTGTTCTTGTTGTTCAGTCTATAAGGCTTATCTTCTGTAAATGTGATATTATCTTTATACTCTTTTGTTATAGAACCGTCTTGATACAATGTATAAAGATCGAAGCTAATTTTTGTAGCATCAGCATTATTATCAAGTGTAACAGCAGTAGGTACTGTACCGTAAGCTTTGGCAATATTACCTGCAAAGAAGTAACCGGTTGCACGCTTAAAGACGAATAATTTATCATTCTGCTGATCTACAGTAATCTTGAATGTCGTTTCATATAAGAATTCATTACCTAAGCTGGTACTAGAGCTAGCGTTCTTGAATTGAACTGTTGCAGTATGAGGTACAGCAGCAACTGTTGCAGGTTTGAATGTAGCTTCGATTACAAACTTAGTAATCTTATCTTTATCACTACTCAAATTAGAGACTTTCTTGTTGTTTTTATCCAGACCTACCAATGCCAATTCAATGCCATCTTGGTATTCTTCCTCTTCTCCATTGATTGTTATCTTACCGTCAGTATAAGCAATAGATGTTTTTATAGGACTGCTTAAGTCGACTTTTTCTTTGATAACTTCTACTGATGGACCAACAATTTCAGAAGTAGCTGTAACCTTTTTACCATCTACAACCCAAGTCATATCCTTGATCTCAGCTTTTTCAACCTTATATTGGAATGTCAAAGTCACCTTCTGTTCCTTTACTTCTCCAGCAACAGTAAGATAGTAAACGGTAACTTCTGCTTCAGTTTCTTTATTCGCTTTAATTGTATTAAGATCTTTCTTGAACTCTATATTTTCATTTTTAGCAACTTCATAATAGTAAGCTACCACATTATCCAATTGACTGCCGAACAGTTCATCCAATTTATAGGTTTCTTGATAAGTCAAGGTTTCGCTAGGACCAGAAATAGATACTTCCGGTTGGTCACTATCTGTAGTAGCTTTAGCCTTAACCTTTACGTCATATCCGGAAATGATTTCATTACCCCATGCATCTTTTGTTGTAAGAGCATAAGCAGTATTCTCCTTCAAAGCCTCCAATTCTGTATCAGTTACTCCTTCTGCAAATCTAAGAGTCAAATCATAAACGCCTTTGTTAGCAGTAGGTTCTTTTTCTGGGTCTGCTACACGAGTCAAAGCATCTACACTAAAATTATCTGCAATATTAGCTACAACAAAGCTAGTATTACCTTTAGAATCTGTCAGACCGATTTCGTAAGCCTGAATATCTGCAGCTTTCAGATTCACCGGATTAATCAAAGCGTGAATCTTACTACCACCTCTGGCAATAAGTAAATCACCTGCTTTCTTAAATTTATCATTTCCATTAAATTTGATGTCTGCGGTTGCTTTATGATAATACAAAGTCGCTTCAGCTTGTGTAGATCTTAAATCAACAGTACCTTCCTCTGTTACACCGAGCACACTCATACCAGTGATACGAGCAGATTTCGGCATAGAAACCTTTTCCCATTCTCCTGTTTCCTTATTGAGAATATTCAATACCCAAACCAATGGATTGTTAGCATCAGCACTTACATAGATATCTGTAGTAGCTTTAACATTTGTTTTTTTAGGTTTTCCCTCTTCTGCATTCCAAACTATCCAATATCCGTCTTCTGAAATTTGCGGTGCGTATCCTTCTTTACCCGGAGTTCCTACTCCCGCATCACCTTTTTTACCTTCAGCACAAATACCTAGGTCATTGTCATTGACAATCCAGTTCTTTGTTACCGGATCAATCTCAATTTTCGTTGGAGTAGCATCCTTACCGTTTGTGATAGAATAACTTTTATTATCATTAAAAGTTATCTTAAATCCACCGGTAATGTCTTCAACATTAGTTACCCATTTACCTTCTTTTACAAAACTCTGCAACTTGGCGATGTCGGCTTTGTTTGCGTCAATCTGTGTTTGTAGATTGTCGATGTCATCATCGTAGTCCTTACAGCCTACATAGGTGACAGTAGAAAGTGCCAACGCCCCGAAGAACATCACTTTTACAA
>OMBQ01002569.1_pt1 | contig 11226 bp, 6 predicted proteins | sample 1674311 | NCBI WGS metagenome assembly OMBQ01 (sample SAMEA103958160, study PRJEB25191) | human gut metagenome | biome: human-associated habitat [ENVO:00009003]; feature: intestine environment [ENVO:2100002]; material: feces | place: Germany | collected 2013/2015 | reverse complement strand
CGTTCAATATATAATAAGTCGGGAACGAAGTGATAACAGACAGATAACTTTAGCCTTGTTGTGATTGCTGTGAGAATACTCCGCCTGGTCGTTTCGGGGAATCGGTATATGCTTTGGGATTCTTCACCGGCCTTTCCTTGGAAGGATAATGCTGATAAGCATCGGGACAGAGACTATTATTTTAAAATTCTTAATTTTCAATTAAATGTACCTATTAGGTTATGATATTGGCAGTTCGTCGGTAAAGGCGAGTTTGGTAAATGCAGAAACCGGAAAGTGTGTTTCTTCTGCATTCTTCCCTAAAACAGAGGCTGCTATTATGGCTGCCCGCCCCGGATGGGCTGAGCAGGATCCGCAAAATTGGTGGGAAAATCTGAAATTGTCAACTCAGGCTGTCATGGCCGGGAGTGGGATCGGTCCGGATGGAATTGCCGCTATCGGTATCTCTTATCAGATGCACGGACTGGTTTGTGTGGATAAAGGGCAAAATGTATTACGTCCGGCTATTATATGGTGTGATTCACGGGCGGTTCCATACGGGCAGAAAGCGTTTGAGGCATTGGGGGAAACGCAATGTCTTTCTCATCTGCTGAACTCTCCGGGGAATTTTACCGCTTCCAAACTGGCATGGATTAAAGAGAATGAGCCTGCTGTGTACGAACGTATTTATAAAATAATGCTGCCAGGCGATTATATCGCTATGAAACTGACGGGGGATATTTGTACCACGGTGTCCGGTTTGTCCGAAGGGATGTTCTGGGATTTTCAGGCAAATGATGTCGCGGGCTTCCTGATGGATTATTATGGATTCGACCGTTCGCTGATAGCTGATATCAAACCGACTTTTGGCGAGCAGGGACGTGTAAATGCATGGGCTGCCAAAGAATTGGGCCTGAGAGAGGGAATTCCTGTAACCTATCGCGCCGGAGACCAGCCTAATAATGCTTTGTCGCTCAATGTGTTCAATCCGGGAGAGATTGCTTCTACGGCAGGAACATCGGGAGTGGTATATGGCGTGAACGGTGAGGTGAATTATGATCCGAAATCCCGGGTGAATACTTTTGCCCATGTAAATCATACCGCTGAGCAGACCCGTCTGGGAGTGTTGTTGTGTATCAATGGTACCGGTATATTGAATTCGTGGGTGAAACGTAATGTGGCTCCCGAAGGTATTTCTTACAGTGATATGAACAGGCTGGCGGCACAGGCTCCTGTCGGCAGTGCCGGAGTAAGTATTCTTCCTTTTGGTAACGGGGCGGAGCGTATGCTGGAAAATAAAGAGACAGGATGCTCTATATGTGGAGTTAATTTTAACTTGCATGGAAAGCAGCATATTGTTCGTGCCGCACAGGAAGGGATTGTGTTCTCGTTTAAATACGGCATTGATATCATGGAGCAGATGGGTATCCCTGTACAGAAGATTCATGCCGGACATGCCAATATGTTTCTCAGTCCTATCTTCCGCGAAACATTGGCGGGAGTGACAGGGGCTGTAATCGAACTGTATGACACGGATGGATCGGTGGGCGCCGCCAAGGGGGCCGGCATAGGCGCGGGTGTTTATAAAGATAACAACGAGGCATTTGCCACATTGGAAAAATTGGAGGTGATAGAGCCTGATGTGGCACAGCGCACTGCTTATGATGATGCGTATGCCCGCTGGAAATCTAATCTGGAGAGAGCGATGGCTGCCTTTTAAGGACCTTCGGATAAAGAAATGGCTATTCCGCCTGCGTGTTGAAAAAAAATAGTAGATAAATTAGAACAAGTTATTAAAATAAGTAAAGAATTATGGCTACAAAAGAGTATTTTCCCGGTATAGGAAAGATTAAATTTGAAGGTAAGGAAAGTAAGAACCCGATGGCGTTCCGTTATTATGATGCTGAAAAGGTAATAAACGGCAAGAAGATGAAAGACTGGTTGAAGTTTGCTATGGCATGGTGGCATACGTTGTGTGCCGAGGGCGGTGACCAGTTTGGCGGCGGAACAAAGAAATTCCCTTGGAACGGTGATGCCGATAAGGTGCAGGCTGCCAAGAATAAGATGGATGCCGGCTTTGAATTCATGCAGAAAATGGGAATCGAATATTATTGTTTCCATGATGTGGACTTGTGTGAGGAAGCCGATACAATTGAGGAATATGAAGCGAATCTGAAAGAGATAGTTGCTTATGCCAAACAGAAACAGGCTGAAACCGGAATCAAATTGTTATGGGGCACGGCAAATGTTTTTGGTCATGCACGCTATATGAACGGTGCTGCTACAAACCCCGAATTTGATGTGGTTGCCCGCGCTGCTGTCCAAATAAAGAACGCTATTGACGCTACCATCGAACTGGGTGGCTCCAATTACGTGTTCTGGGGTGGACGTGAAGGGTATATGTCTTTATTGAATACAGATCAGAAGCGTGAGAAAGAACATCTGGCTCAGATGTTGACCATCGCTCGCGATTATGCCCGGAGCAAAGGATTTACAGGTACTTTCCTGATTGAGCCCAAACCGATGGAGCCGACTAAGCATCAATATGATGTGGATACCGAAACTGTGGTAGGGTTCTTGAAAACTCACGGACTGGACAAGGATTTCAAGGTGAACATTGAAGTGAATCATGCTACGTTGGCTGGTCATACATTTGAACATGAACTGGCTGTTGCGGTAGATAACGGAATGTTGGGATCTATTGACGCTAACCGTGGCGATTATCAGAACGGATGGGATACAGACCAGTTCCCTATCGACAATTACGAACTGACCCAGGCCATGATGCAGATTATCCGCAACGGCGGTTTGGGTAATGGCGGTACCAACTTTGATGCCAAGACACGTCGTAACTCTACTGATCTGGAAGATATCTTTATCGCCCATATTGCAGGTATGGACGCTATGGCGCGTGCATTGGAAAGTGCTGCTGCTTTGCTTAATGAATCTCCTTACTGCAAGATGTTGTCAGACCGCTATGCTTCATTCGACAGTGGCAAAGGCAAAGAATTTGAAGAAGGCAAGCTGACATTGGAAGACGTAGTGGCTTATGCTAAGCAGAATGGTGAGCCCAAGCAAGTAAGCGGTAAGCAGGAATTGTACGAAGCCATCGTAAATATGTATTGCTGATCCGGCCGGAATGGTATTGCACAAGTTTTACCCTTGCAGACCTTTTTTAAGAAGGAGGGCTGTGCAATGAAGTCTGAATGAATTCTGCTAACGGATTATTAAAGAATAAACGGCTGTACACCGTCAGGTGGCAGCCGTTTTTATATTTGTTAGAGGGATATTTTATGAAATAATACTCGCCTATATCGAAAATAATATCTACCTTTGCGGCTGCTAAATTACTAAGTTTATTGAATTTATATGATAAAAAAACTATTATCCGTACTGGTCTTAGTTTTTGCCCTCTCGGGTTCTGTGCTTGCACAGCAATCTATGAGTGACCAACAGGTGTTGGAATATGTGAAGACGGGCATGCAACAAGGAAAAGACCAACGTCAGATTGCTACAGAGTTAGCCCGTAGAGGAGTGACACAAGAACAGGCTAAGCGTGTAAAGAAACTTTATGAACAGCAAAATGGGTCTGCTGATAAAGATGCAAATGCAACGATGCAAAATCGGAACCGTTTGCGTGAAAAGACAAAGACTCAGGAAGATATCTACGTAACAGAGAATTTTACTTTCGACCAACGTCCGGCTGCGGACAGAGTGGTAGGGAAGAACTCGTCGGACAGTGTTTCTGCCAATCGCTATTACGAGGGGATGGGCATGGGCGATATGGAAGAAATGCAGAAGGATAAGGTGTACGGACGGGACATTTTTGAAACCAGAAACCTTACATTCGAGCCGAGTGTGAATCTGGCTACTCCTCCTAATTACCGTCTGGGGCCGGGTGATGAGGTAATCATTGATATCTGGGGTACAAACCAGGCCACCATCCGCGATAATGTATCTCCGGACGGATCTATCACGATCCCCGATTTGGGATTGATTTATCTGAACGGCATGACTATTGCCGAAGCCAACCAATATTTGCGTAAAGAACTGAATAAGATTTATGCAGGGCTTGATAATGAACAGAACCCGTCCTCACAAATCAAGGTTACTTTGGGAAACAGCCGGACTATCCAGGTGAATGTGATGGGAGAAGTGTTCCAACCGGGAACTTATGCATTGTCTTCTTTCTCTACCGTGTTTCATGCACTGTACCGTGCCGGTGGTGTGAGCGATATCGGTAGTTTGCGTAATATACAAGTAGTGCGCGGAGGACAGAAGATCGCTACCGTAGATGTGTACGATTTTATTATGAAAGGTAAAATCAATGATGATATCCGTCTGCAGGAAGGCGATGTGATCATTGTTCCTCCATACGAGGCGTTGGTTAGCATAGAGGGTAATGTGAAACGCCCCATGAAATACGAGATGAAAAACAACGAAAGTGTTGCCACGTTGTTGAAGTATGCCGGTGGATTTTCGGGGGATGCCTATACCCGTTCTCTCCGTATGATTCGTCAAAACGGAAAGGAGTATCAGATTTATACGATTGATGATATTGATTATTCCGTATTCCAGGTAAAAGATGGTGATGCGCTGACTGCTGAAGCTATTCTGGACCGTTTTGAGAACAAGCTTGAAATCAAGGGGGCTGTCTATCGTCCGGGCATTTATCAGTTCGGAGGAACCTTGAATACAGTCCGCCAACTGGTGGAAAAGGCTGAAGGCCTTATGGGTGATGCCTTTACAGGACGTGCGGTGTTGCATCGCGAGCGCGAGAATCTGAAGAAAGAGGTTATTCAAGTAGATATAAAAGGCATCATGGACGGTACTGCACCCGATGTACCTTTGCAGCGTAATGATGTGCTTTATATTCCCAGTATTCATGACTTGGAGGATGTGGGAAGCATCATGGTGTATGGTGAGGTTGCCCGTCCGGGTGAGTTCGCTTTTGCCGACAATACGACTTTGGAGGATATTATAATCCAGGCTGGCGGGTTGAAAGAATCGGCTTCTACCGTCCGTGTGGATGTTTCCCGCCGTATCAAGGATAGCAAAGGTACGGAAGCGGTTTCCACCATAGGACAAATGTACTCGTTTTCTCTGAAAGACGGTTTTGTGATAGACGGAGAACCGGGTTTTGTGTTGCAGCCATACGATCAGGTATATGTGCGTAAGAGCCCTGCTTATCAGGAACAGGTGAATGTACAAGTGACCGGTGAGGTTTTATATGAAGGTGATTATGCGCTGACAGAGAAGAGTGAACGTCTTTCCGATTTGATCAAGAAGGCAGGTGGAGTGACTCCGTTTGCTTATATCAAAGGGGCCCGTTTAAGCCGTCGTATCAATGACGATGAACGCAAACGTATGGAAACGGTTCTGGATATGGCCAAGACAGGAAAGGACTCCATTGATGTCAACCGGCTGGACTTGGGAGATATCTATTATGTGGGTATCGACCTGGAAAGAGCGATGCTTAAACCCGGCTCCAGTGCGGATATCGTATTGCGTGAGGGGGATGTGATTGAAATTCCCGAATACAACAACACGGTACGTATCAGCGGGGCTGTGATGTATCCCAATACCGTTTCATTTGAAGATGGCAAGACGTTGAAATATTATATCGAGCAGGCCGGAGGTTACGGTTTCCGTGCGAAGAAGAGCAAGGCGTATATTGTATATATGAACGGTCAGGTGAAGAGAGCGAAGAAAGGTAGCCGTGAGCTGATCCAGCCGGGATGTGAGGTGATTGTTCCGGTGAAGGAAAAGAGCAACTGGTCTTTGCAGAACACCTTGTCCATAGCAACCACCAGTGCGTCATTGGCTACTATGATTGCATCTATTGCTAATATCTTAAAATAGAAACAGTATGGCGGAAGATAAGAATTATACGAATAATACGGAAAGACCACGGGAAGACGAGGAGTTGGAAATTGATTTGATGGAGTATGTCCGTAAGTTGTGGGCTGCCCGAAAGATGCTGCTGAAGGTTGCCGGAATAGGTGCTATTGTAGGGGTGATTATCGCTCTGAGTATTCCCAAGCAATATACGGTGGAAGTGACATTGTCTCCCGAATCCGGTAAAAGCGGAGGGGGGAGTTTGTCGGGAATGGCTGCCATGCTGGGGATCGGAGGCATGAGTCTGGGCAGTGAGGCGGATGCGTTGAACGTATCTCTTTTCCCGGATATAGTAGCGTCTACTCCTTTCATTCTGGAACTGTTTAATGCACATGTCACCACGTTGGACGGTGAGGTGGATACTACTTTTGTAGCTTATCTCGATGAGCAGAAAGCTCCGTGGTGGGGTGCTGTTATGGGATTGCCCGGGGCGGCTATAGGCGGGGTGAAATCTCTCTTCTCCGATAAGGAAGAGGAAGAAGGGAATAAGCTGGATCCTTTCCATCTGACAGAAGATCAGGCGAAGAAAGTGGAAGCCATGCGTAAGGCGATTACTGCTGATGTGGATAAGAAAACCGGCATCACCACAGTGACGGTGACTTTGCAGGACCCGATGGTTACGGCCGCCATTACAGATACGGTAGTGGTGAAACTTCAAGAGTATATCACAGCGTACAGGGTCTCTAAAGCCCAGCAGGATTGTGCTTATCTGGAACAATTGTATAAGGAACGCCAGCAGGAGTATTATGTAGCCCAGCAGAATTATGCCAATTACATGGATGCCAACAAGGGGGTTGTCCTTCAAAGTGCTTTGACGGAGAGAGAACGGTTGCAGAATGATATGAATCTGGCATATCAGGTGTATAGCCAGGTGGCTACCCAATTGCAGGTGGCACGGGCTAAAGTACAGGAGGCCAAACCTGTATTTGCCGTTGTGGAACCTGCCAGTGTGCCGTTGCTGCCTTCGGGAACCAGCAAGAAGGTGATTCTTGTCGGATTTATTTTCCTGGCAGTGGCGGGCGCTTCCGCATGGATCTTGTTCGGACGTGAATTCTTTGAAAATCTGAAGGCAGGACTTAATGCTCCTCAGGAGGGGATGGAGAAGAAGTGATATAAAGATATTGACCTATAAAAACAGGGTGCATCTCTTTCGTAGGAGGTGCACCCTGTTTTTATAGGTTCAATCTTCGGAAATGTTGTCCTGAACGTTACGATAGTCCGGTGTGCAGTTTTCGGTTTCTTTAATTTCACTGGCGAAAACCGGACAAACGCAGAATCAAAACAGCCTTTAATATAAACTTTGATTAAAGTCGAAATCCGTTTGATAGTCTTTCAATCTCGGATGTTTCTTGTCCTTGTCGGACAAAATAACCTTGTCGGCCGGAAGTCGCCAGTCTATGCCTAGATCGGGGTCGTCCCATGCGATTCCTCCTTCGCTTTGCGGAGCATAATAATGGTCACACTTGTATTGGAACAACACCTCGTCACTTAGTACCGCAAAGCCGTGTGCGAATCCGCGGGGGATAAAAAACTGCCGGTGATTCTCTCCAGTCAATTCTACAGCTACATGCTTTCCAAAAGTGGGAGAACCTTTCCGGATATCTACAGCCACATCCAGTACTGCTCCCTTGATTACACGCACCAGTTTGCTTTGTGTGAAAGGAGGTTTCTGGAAATGCAGGCCGCGTAATACACCATAAGTGGAGAAACTCTCATTATCCTGTACAAATGTAGTCCTGCATACTTTTTCTTCAAATTCACGTCCCGAGAAGCTTTCAAAGAAATACCCTCTTGCATCATTAAAAATACGGGGTTCCAAAATGAAAACCCCGTCTATTGCTGTTTTTATAACTTCCATTATTCTAATCCCAGTTCTTTTATAACTTTCAGTAAATATTGTCCGTATTGGTTTTTAAGCATCGGCTGAGCCAGTTCCTGCATCTTTTCCGGGGTAATCCAGCCTTTTCTCAAAGCTATGCCCTCAAGGCACGCCACTTTCAGCCCCTGGCGCTTTTCAATGACTTCGATGTAGGTACTTGCCTCGGCCAGCGAGTCGTGAGTACCGGTATCCAGCCATGCGAAACCTCTGCCCAATGTTTGTACTTTCAATTCCTTGTCCTGAAGAAATTGCTGGTTTACGGTGGTGATTTCCAGTTCTCCCCGTGCCGAAGGCTTGATATTCTTGGCTACTTCCACCACCTTGTTGGGATAGAAATAGAGTCCCACCACGGCATAGTTGGACTTAGGTTGGGCAGGTTTTTCTTCAATAGAGAGACAATTGCCATCCTTGTCGAATTCCGCTACGCCATATCTTTCGGGATCACTGACCCAATAGCCGAATACTGTTGCTTTCTTGTCCTCTTCGGCAGCACGTACGGATTCTCTCAACATGGCGGACAGGCCGTTGCCGTGGAATATGTTATCACCCAGTACAAGGCAGACGGAATCATTTCCGATGAATTTCTCGCCGATGATGAAGGCCTGAGCCAGTCCGTCGGGCGAAGGCTGTTCCGCATATTCAAAGCGTACTCCGAAATCGCTTCCGTCTCCTAACAGTCTTTTGAAGCTCGGTAAGTCGTATGGGGTTGAGATAATGAGTATTTCCCGTATGCCGGCTAGCATAAGTACCGATATAGGATAATAAATCATGGGTTTGTCGAAGACAGGGAGCAACTGTTTGGATACTCCTTTGGTAATAGGATAGAGGCGCGTGCCCGAACCTCCGGCTAGTACAATACCTTTCATATCTTTTTATTTTTTATATGTCCCTACGATTTGGATTAATAGGCGTTTTTCTCGCCCCGGAACATGTTGGTTACTGTTTTTATCATGATGCGGATGTCGAGCAGGAAAGTCCAGTTCTCAATATACCACAGGTCTCTTCTTACCCTGCCTTCCATTTGGGAAAGTTCTTTGGTTTCTCCCCGGTAGCCGGTGACTTGCGCCCATCCGGTGATTCCGGGTTTGACAAGGTGGCGCATCATGTATTTGTTAATCAGTTGGGAATATTCCTCTGTATGTTTCAGCATATGGGGTCTGGGACCTACAATAGACATTTCTCCTTTGAAAACATTAATGAATTGCGGCAGTTCGTCCAGATTGCTTTTACGCAGGAAGTTGCCGAACTTGGTCTTGCGGGGATCATTCTTGGTAGCCTGCAATGAATCGGACAATGCATTCACTTTCATGGAACGGAACTTATAGCATTTAAAGATTTTCCCGTTTTCCCCGTTTCTCTCCTGTTTGAAGAAAATGGGACCAGGTGATGAAATTTTAATAATAAGACCTACAAATAGGTATATAAATGGAAAAATTGTAAGTAAAAACAGAGAGGAAAATGTCAAATCAAATAACCGTTTTGCCAGTCTGTTTACCGGGTTCTGCAACGGCTCGGTACGGATGGACAATACAGGAACTTCACCCAATAATTCCAGTTGCAGCTGACGCTTTATGTAATTACGTACATGAGGTACGCTATAGAAGCGGATCAGATTGTTCTCGCAATAGTTCATGATGGCCAGAATATCATCCTTTCTGCTGGATGGCAGACCGCAGTACAGTTCGTGCACGGTGTTATGAGACAACCATTCAAATAATTGGTTTACAGGACCTTTAAAGGGAATCCCTTTGGGGTAATTAGAGTCCTTCTCATCATAGAAAATGCCTAAAACCCTGTATCCGTAAGTCAAATCGTTCAACGTATGGTATAGCTCCACCATATTGTCCCCGTCACCTATCAGTACAGTGGCGTGCAGGTTCCTGCCACTGCGGCGGAACATTTTCACAAAGAACCGCAATGTCAGTCGCCATCCTATAGCTAAAGGTATGAAAGACAGATAGAAAGCAAGCAGATAGATGCGTGAGAAGTTATCTACCTTAATAATGGCCAGCACCGTGAGGAAGATGACTACATGCAAGCTGATTGTTCCTAACAGACGGCCTACAATCTGTTCCGGACGCACTATGCGGTTGTGCAGTATGACCCCAAAGATGGATATGCAGGGAATATAGCACAGGTTGGAAGTCAGCAGGTAGGTTTTCAATGAAATATGGGCTATGGCCTGTGAATCTATTCCTTTCAGAATAAAAAACACAAGTATCATAGAAAGGTTCAACAAGGCAAAATCACCTAATATCGCTACTAGTTTAATTATATCAGAGTTTTCAGTTGTCGGTTGTTTCATGACAAAAAAAATGTTAGTCGTATGCAAATATAGGACATATAAATTAAAACGCAATACTTTTTTTAAAAAATAATACTTATCTTTGCGGTCATACAACGTAAAAAATGAATCATATGAACATCAAGAATAATCACCTCGTTATAATGGCCGGAGGTGTTGGAAGCCGTTTCTGGCCGATGAGTACTCCTGATTATCCTAAGCAATTTATTGATGTACTGGGTTGCGGCCGTACATTGATCCAACTTACGGCTGACCGTTTTCAGGGGATCTGTCCTCCGGAAAATATTTGGGTGGTGACATCAGAGAAGTATGCGGACACTGTAAAGGAGCAGTTGCCCGATATTGCTGATGATCATATCCTGCGTGAGCCTTGCCGTCGCAATACGGCTCCTTGTATAGCATACGTCAGTTGGAAAATAAAGGCACGTAATCCTAAGGCCAATATGGTGGTGACCCCCAGCGACCACATTGTGATGAATATCGCGGAGTTTCAGCGGGTGATTAATTCGGCGATGAATTTTACGGCCGATTCGGACGCTATCCTTACCCTGGGCATGAAACCTACCCGTCCTGAGACGGGCTACGGTTACATTGAAGCTGATCTCAGTGTACCTTCTACCGCCAATAAGGAAGTATTCCGGGTGTATTCTTTTAAAGAGAAACCTGATCTGGAAACAGCCCGGCGCTATATTCAAAAAAATAATTTCTTCTGGAATGCCGGTATTTTTGTGTGGAATGTAAATACGGTGGTGAATGCCCTGCGCGTATATCAGCCTGCCATTTCGAAGGTGTTCGAGCGTTTGCTTCCTTATTATTATACGGACAAGGAGCAGGAAATGATTGACCGGAATTTTCCTTTGTGCGAGAACATTTCGGTGGATTATGCCATTATGGAGAAGGCGGATGAGATTTTTGTCCTTCCTGCCAGCTTTGGGTGGAGTGATCTGGGTACTTGGGGATCATTGCACGAGAATTTGCCGAAAGATGCCCATAATAATACGCAGATAGGTGAGAATATAAAGTTGTATGAAACCCGTAACTGTGTGATTCACACTACACAGGAAAAGAGGGTGGTGGTACAGGGACTGGACGGATATATCGTTGCTGAGAAGAATAACACATTGCTGATCTGCCGGTTGAGCGAGGAACAGCGCATCAAAGAATT
>OMBQ01002568.1_pt1 | contig 11229 bp, 10 predicted proteins | sample 1674311 | NCBI WGS metagenome assembly OMBQ01 (sample SAMEA103958160, study PRJEB25191) | human gut metagenome | biome: human-associated habitat [ENVO:00009003]; feature: intestine environment [ENVO:2100002]; material: feces | place: Germany | collected 2013/2015 | reverse complement strand
ACCACTGCTGCGACGGCGGCACCGCCGGGGTGCATACGACCGTCGCGGAGCTGAGGCGCTGCGGCATCCTGCATACCGGCGTCTTTACCGACAGCCTCGACCGCGCGGCCAACAACCCGCTGTGGGTGGAGCGCTACGGCGTGCGGTTCGCGCTGCTCAACTATACCTACGGCACCAACGGCATCCCGGTTCCCGCCGGGGTGGAGGTCAACCTGATCGACACGGCGCGCATGGCGGCCGACCTGGCTGCGGCACGGCGCGGGGCGCCCGACTGCGTGGCGGTCTGCATCCACTGGGGCAACGAATACGAGCGGAGGGAGAATGCCGTGCAGCGGCACCTGGCACAATTCCTGCGCCGGCACGGCGCCGACCTTGTCGTGGGCAGCCACCCGCACGTGGTGCAGCCCTTCGACGCCGATTCGTCGCACGTGGTGCTCTATTCGCTGGGGAACTTCGTGTCCAACCAGCGGCGGCGCTACTGCGACGGCGGGTTGGTGGCCGAAATCGAGGCCGTGCGGCATCCCGACGGGCGCATGTCCTATTCGCTTGAGGCGGTGCCCGTCTGGGTGGCGATGCCGGGCTACCGCGTCGTCCCGTCCGAAGTCGGGGACACGATGGCGCTTCCGGAAGCCTATGCGCTGTTCCGGGAAGACGTGGCGGAGGTGCTCGGCGGGGCCTATAAGTAATCCGAATAGTCCTATAAAAACAAACAATGCCGATTTTTGGCGTCGTGTCCGGGATTTTATTATCTTTGTAGACGAAAATAAACACACACACTAAACATACAGGATTATGGAAAAGAGCATTAAAGGAACACGGACTGAACAGAATCTGCTGAAGGCGTTTGCCGGCGAGAGCCAGGCACGCAGCCGTTACATCTTCTTCTCGAGCAAGGCCAAGAAGGAAGGCTACGAGCAGATCGCGGGTGTCTTCGCCGAGACTGCCGAGCAGGAGAAGGAGCACGCCGAGCGTTTCTTCAAGTTCCTCGAGGGCGGCGACGTGGAGATCACGGCGAGCTACCCCACCGGCCCGATCGGCACCACGGCCGAGAACCTGCTGGCCGCAGCCAAGGGCGAGAAGGAGGAGTGGGACGTCCTCTACCGCGAATTCGCCAAAGTCGCCGAGGAGGAGGGCTTCATCGAGATCGCCACAGCCTTCAAGATGATCTCCACCGTCGAGGCCGAGCACGAGCGCCGCTACCTGAAGCTGCTGAGCCGCCTCACGGACGGTAATTTCTTCAAGCGCGACGGCAAGATCTGGTGGCAGTGCCGCAACTGCGGTTTCGTCATCGAGGCCGAGGAGGCTCCCAAGCTCTGCCCCGCCTGCAAGCATCCGCAGGCTTACTTCGAACCCAAGAAGGAGAACTATTAATCTCCTCCGGGACAAAAGCACGGCGCAGGGACGCGGCTCAGGCCATGTCCCTGCGTTTTTTATTTACGGGCGCCTGCCCAAAAATCTTCGCGTATGGCGGTAGATTGCGGAATCTTTACTATCTTTGCCGGATAGGAAAATCCGAATAACGAATACGATATGGCAGACGAAAAAATCATCTTTTCGATGGTGGGCGTTTCGAAGACGTTTACCAACCAGAAAAAGGTTCTCAACAACATCTACCTCTCATTCTTCTACGGCGCCAAGATCGGCATCATCGGCCTGAACGGCTCGGGTAAGTCGACGCTCATGAAGATCATCGCCGGGCTGGACAAGAATTTCCAGGGCGAAGTGGTTTTCTCGCCCGGTTACACGGTGGGTTACCTCGAACAGGAACCCCGGCTCGACGACTCGAAGACCGTCCGCGAGGTGGTCGAAGAGGGCTGCGCCGCGACCGTGGCGCTGCTCAAGGAGTACGAAGAGATCAACATGAAGCTATGCGAGCCGATGGACGACGAGCAGATGGCCCGGTTAATCGAGCGCCAGGGCGAGTTGTACGAACAGATCGACCAGGTCAACGGCTGGGAGCTGGACAGCGTGCTGGAACGCGCCATGGACGCCCTGCGCTGCCCCGACCCCGACCAGTCGGTGAAGGTGCTCTCGGGCGGTGAGCGCCGCCGCGTGGCGCTGTGCCGCCTGCTGTTGCAGCAGCCCGACGTGCTGCTGCTCGACGAGCCCACGAACCACCTCGACGCCGAGTCGATCGACTGGCTCGAACAACATCTGCAGCAGTACAAGGGCACGGTGATCGCCGTCACCCACGACCGCTATTTCCTCGACAACGTGGCGGGCTGGATCCTGGAGCTGGATCGCGGCGAGGGCATCCCCTGGAAGGGCAACTACTCGGGCTGGCTCGACCAGAAGACCACCCGCATGGCCATGGAGGAGAAACAGGAGTCGAAGCGCCGCAAGACCCTCGAGCGCGAGCTGGAGTGGGTGCGCATGTCCCCCTCGGGCCGTCATGCCAAGTCCAAGGCGCGTCTGTCGGCCTACGACAAGATGATGAACGAGGACACGAAGCAGAAGGAGGAGAAGCTCGAAATATTCATCCCCAACGGCCCGCGCCTGGGCGACGTGGTGATCGAGGCGCACGACGTGTCGAAGGCTTATGGTGACCGCGTGCTGTACGAGCACCTCGAATTCTCGCTGCCGCCGGCCGGCATCGTGGGCGTCATCGGGCCCAACGGCACGGGTAAGACCACCCTTTTCCGCATGATCATGGGGCTGGAAGAGCCTACGGGCGGGTCGTTCCGCGTGGGCCCGACCGTCAAGCTGGCCTATGTGGATCAGCAGCACAAGTCGATCGACCCCGAAAAGACCGTCTACGAGGTGATCTCGGGCGGCGCCGACCTCATCATGCTCGGCAACCGGCAGGTGAACGCCCGGGCCTACGTGGCGCGCTTCAACTTCTCGGGCGCCGACCAGGAGAAGAAGTGCGGCATGCTCTCGGGCGGTGAACGCAACCGCCTGCACCTGGCGCTGGCGCTCAAGGAGGAGGGCAACGTGCTGCTGCTGGACGAGCCGACCAACGACATCGACGTCAATACGCTGCGTGCGTTGGAGGAGGGCCTCGAGAACTTCGCGGGCTGTGCCGTGGTGATCTCGCACGACCGCTGGTTCCTTGACCGCATCGCCACGCACATCCTCTCGTTCGAGGGTGACTCGAAGGTGGTCTTCTACGAGGGTTCGTACAGCGAATACGAGGAGTGGAAGAAGGCGCAGGGCGGCGACACCCAGCCCCACCGCGTGAGGTACAAAAAACTGATGGCTTGACAAAGATGCGTGTTGTGACCTTTTTTTCGCTCTTGCAGGGGCTTTTCTCCTGCGGTATGCAGGCGAACCGTCCGGTCGATGTATTTATTTGGGACGAACTCCGGGCGCACGAAGACCCGGACAAAGTAGAACCGGCCGGGACGTGCGATCTTGACGGGTTCCTGTCCGAGATAGACCGTTTCCCCTGGCACGATCAAGCGCGTGAAGCTTTGAGATACAAGAAAAACTCTCCGACGCTCTCCGTGACGGATTTGAAAACCGACCGTTCTTTTTTTATTTCGTCCGCTGTGGACGAAAAGGACGAATTGGGCTATTTCATCGGATATATCTATCCCGGAGAGGAGGGAGTGCGCGCCCCGCGCTATGTGAATATGTATGAGGTCGACCAAATGGAGACGCTTCGTGAGATGGTTGTCCTTTTCTTCCGCCGGGACGAGGGCGCATTGAACCGTCTGCTCGGGAAACAGCGGAAATACATGGATGCCCGGGATAACACGGGATGGAAGAAATACTTGGAAATAAAACAAAAATTTATGTAATATGGCTCAACAAAAACCGTCCATACCCAAAGGTACGCGCGACTTCTCCCCGGCGGAGATGATGCGCCGCCAGTATATTTTCGATACGATTCGGGGCGTGTTCCGCACCTACGGCTTCGCGCCGCTCGAAACCCCCTCGATGGAGAACCTTTCGACCCTGCTGGGCAAATACGGCGACGAGGGCGACAAGCTCCTCTTCAAGATACTCAATTCGGGCGACTACGCCGCCGGCCTGTCCGGCGATGAGGTGCGGCAGGCGTCGAAAATCTGCGAGAAGGGGCTCCGTTACGACCTCACGGTGCCGTTCGCGCGCTATGTCGTACAGCACCAGGGCGAACTGACGTTCCCCTTCAAGCGCTACCAGATCCAGCCCGTATGGCGCGCCGACCGGCCGCAGAAAGGCCGTTACCGCGAATTCTACCAGTGCGACGTCGACGTGATCGGCACCCGCTCGCTGCTGTGCGAGGTCGAACTGGTCGAAATCGTCGAGCGCGTGTTCCGGGCGCTGGGCATCCGCGTGGCGCTGAAGATGAACAACCGCAAAATCCTGTTCGGCATCGCCGAGGCGATCGGCCATGCCGACATGATGATGGACATCACCGTCGCCATCGACAAGCTCGAAAAGATCGGGCTGGACAACGTGAAGGCCGAGCTGCTGGAGCGCGGGCTGAGGCAGGAGGCGGTCGACAAACTGCAACCGATACTCGAACTGAGCGGCGACAATGCGCAAAAACTCATGAAATTGCGTGAGGTGCTGGCTGTTTCCGAAACCGGACTGAAAGGCATCGAGGAAATGGAAACCGTGTTGGGCTATGTGGAGCGTCTGGGGATCGGGCTCGACGTGGAGCTCGACCTCTCGCTGGCACGCGGATTGAACTACTATACGGGGGCGATCTTCGAGGTCAAGGCGCTCGACTTCGCCATCGGCTCGATCTGCGGCGGCGGACGCTATGACGACCTGACCGGCATCTTCGGCATGCCCGACATGTCGGGCGTGGGCATTTCGTTCGGCGCAGACCGGATCTACGACGTAATGACGGGGCTGGGGCTCTTCCCCGAGGAGGTCAACTTCTCGACGCGGGTATTCTTCACCAACCTCGGGCAGGAGGAGCAGGCCGCGGCGCTCGGGTTGCTCCGTGAGCTGCGCGATGCGGGCGTCGCCGCCGAGATTTACCCCGACTGCGGCAAGATGAAGAAGCAGATGGAGTATGCCAACCGCCGGGGCATCCCCTACGTGGTGATCGTCGGCTCGCAGGAGCTGGAGGCGAAGGCCGCCACGGTGAAGGACATGCGCTCGGGTGAACAGCGGCAGGTGCCGTTCGGCGAGCTGGCGGAGTATCTTAAATAAGACTTTAAATAAACTACAAAATAAACTATGCGAAAGCTTTTTGCATTTATATCGGTTCTTTTCGTCCTGCCCCTTGCGGCGCAGGATGCCGGGGCTGTGCGGCAGTTGCAGAAGCTGACGCAGGTTTACCGTTACCTGGACGGGTTGTACGTCGACGAGGTGGACATGCAGCCGCTGGTCGAGAGTGCCATTAGCGGGATGCTCGAAGAGCTCGACCCCCATTCGGCCTATATCGGGGCCGACGAGATGAAAGGCGTGCAGGAGAGCTTCGAAGGGGAGTTCAGCGGCATCGGCGTCGAATTCAACATCCTGCGCGACACGGTCATCGTGGTCAATACGATCGTCGGGGGCCCGGCCGAGCGCGTCGGGGTGCAGCCCAACGACCGTATCGTGCGCATAGACACGCTGGATGCCGTGGGTTTCAAGCAGACGGACGTCCCCAAGTACCTGCGCGGAAAGACCGGCACGAAGGTCGAGATCGACGTTGTGCGCCAGGGCGAACCGGAACCGCTCCACTTCGTGATCGTGCGGGACAAGATTCCGCTCAACACCGTGGATGCCGCCTACATGGCTGCCGACGGCGTGGGATACATCAAGGTCAACCGCTTCGGCCGCACGACGATGCCCGAGTTCCGCGAGGCGTACCGCAAGCTCGGGAAACCCGGGGCGCTGATCCTCGACTTGCGCGGGAACGGCGGCGGGCTGCTCGACCAGGCGGTCGAGATGGCCGGTTTCTTCCTGCCGCGCGGTGCCCTGATCGTCTCGACCGAGGGGCGTGCCGTGCCGCCCATGTCGTTCAGCGCGCCGGTCAACGGCGACGACCTCGGGGGAAGGCTGGTGGTGCTGATCGACGAAAATTCGGCTTCGGCGAGCGAGATCGTCGCCGGTGCCGTGCAGGACATGCTCGTGCTGTGCAGGATTGGGATCGGGGCATCGTCGTCGGCCGTCCGAGTTTCGGCAAAGGGCTGGTGCAGCGCCAGATCGGACTGGGGGACGGCTCGGCCGTGCGCATCACCGTGGCCCGTTACCACACCCCTTCGGGGCGCGTCATCCAGCGGCCCTACGAGAAGGGCAAGCGCCGCGAATACTACCTCGACCACCTGCGCCGCTATGACGATCCGGTGCGCGATTCGCTCGATGCCGGGGCGCCGGAGTACCGCACCCTGCGTACGGGGCGCACGGTCTACGGCGGGGGCGGCATCCGCCCCGACGTCCTGGTCGGAGCCGATACGGCCGGGTTCTCGGCCTACTATGCCAACCTGATCCGCCGCGGCGTGGTCAACGAATACGTCATTTCCTATATGGATCGGGAGCGTGCCGCACTGGAGAAGGCCTACCCCGCGTTCGAGGCGTTCGACAAGGGGTTCGAGGCCGGCGACGCGATGCTCGAAGGGCTTACCGGGCTGGGCGGACAGCGCGGCGTGGAGTTCGACGAGCAGGGCTTCGCAGCCTCGGCGCCGCTGATGCGCATACAGCTCAAGGCGCTCGTGGCGCAGCGGCTTTTCGATACGGCAGCATTCTACCGGGTGATGAACCCGGCGCAGAACGAGGCCTACCGCCGCGCCGTGGAGATACTCGCCGATTGGGAGCACAAGGGGGAATCCCTGCTGGCGCCGGAAGATTAGGAGGGGATTTTTTTGGATTGCACGTTTATTTTGCTTATATTCGTTCAACCGAAAATAACCCAAACCTACTGCCCCATGACCCCTCACCAACCATCCCGCCGGGATGCGGAAGAATATGGAGACCAGATTCTTTCCAAAGCCGTGAAAGCCGGCCGCCGCACTTATTTCTTCGATGTGCGTGCCACGCGCGGCGACGACTATTTCCTGACGATCACCGAGAGCCGCAAGATGCAGAACCCCGACGGGAGTTTCTCGTACGACCGGCACAAGATCTTCCTCTACAAGGAGGATTTCGCCAAATTCTCCGAAGGGCTGTCCGAGGCCGTCGATTTCATCCGCCGCAGCAAGCCCGAATTTTTCGAGCGCAAGCCCGAACCCGTGGAAGGATGACGGCCGACGGCGGAATCCCCCGGCAGAAAACAGGTGCACGATTATGGAATTTCCCCTAATCGTGCACCTTCGTTTAGCAGATTCCCGCAATTTCGCTATATTTGTGGGCTAAATACCGATGCTATGAAATTTACACAATACCTGCTGCTTGCAGCGAAGGGCTGCGCCATGGGCATGGCCGATGTGGTTCCCGGGGTCTCGGGAGGAACGATCGCCTTTATTTCGGGTATCTACGAGGAGCTGATCGAGTCGATCAAGAGCGTCGACGGCAAGGCCCTGCGGCTGCTCGGCACATTGCGTCTGAAGGAGTTCTGGCGCCACATCAACGGCCGTTTCCTTTTGCCCGTGCTGATCGGGATCGGGATCGCCATCTTCTCGCTGGCGCGGCTGATGACTTACCTGCTCACGCACCACCCGATCGCCATCTGGTCGTTCTTCTTCGGGCTGATCGTCGCCTCGGCGCTGCTCGTGGCCAGGCAGATCGGGCACTGGAACGTCCGGACTGTCGCCGCATGCCTGGTCGGCGCGGCCGCCGCATGGTGGATCACCATCGCCACGCCGACCGAGACCCCCGACACGTGGTGGTTCATCATGCTGTCGGGCGCCATCGCCATCTGCGCCATGATCCTGCCCGGCATTTCGGGCGCCTTCATCCTGCTCCTGCTGGGCAAGTACCAGTTCATCATGCAGGCCGTGGGCGACCTGAATATCCCGGTCATCGTGATCTTCGTCGTGGGCGCCGTGGCGGGCATCATCAGCTTTTCGCACCTGCTGTCGTGGCTGCTCAAGCACTGGCACGATGTGACGGTGGCTGTGCTGATGGGTTTCATGGTCGGCTCGCTCAACAAGGTGTGGCCGTGGAAAGAGGTCGTCGAAACCTACACCGACAGCCACGGCAAGATCATGCCGCTCGTCGAGAGCAACGTCGCGCCCGGCCGTTTCGAGGCCCTCACGCAGCAGGATGCACTGCTCGCGGAGGCCATCGTACTCTGCATCGTGGGATTCCTGGCGATTTACTGCATCGAACTCGCGGCGCGCATCGTCGTCAAAAAACAGGAGGAATAGCCATGCGGCGTTTCGGACTTATCGGCCGGCCGCTGGGGCACTCCGCCTCGGCAGCCTATTTCGCGGCGAAATTCGAACGCGAGGGGATTGCCGACTGCACCTACACCCTCTACGAACTGCCCGAAATCGGGGCGCTGGAGCGCCTGCTGGCGGAGACTCCCGACCTGTGCGGCTTCAACGTCACGATCCCCTACAAACGCGAGGTCATGGCGCTGCTCGACGACCTGTCGCACGATGCGCGGCTGGTCGGCGCCGTAAACTGCGTGCGCCGTACGGCAGACTCACGCCTCGTGGGACACAATACCGATGTCATCGGCCTGCGGGCCGCCTTCGACTGCCTGCTCGGGGGCGAACAGCCCTCGCATGCCCTCGTACTGGGTACGGGTGGGGCGTCGCAGGCCGTGCAGTATGTGCTCGCCGAGCGGGGCATCCCGTTCGACCTCGTGTCACGTGACGCCGCAAAGGGCAACTACACCTACGACAACCTGCCGTGCGAGGCCGTGGAGCAGAGCCGCCTCATAGTCAACGCATCGCCCGTGGGAACCTACCCCGCCGTCGATGCCGCGCCGCGAATCCCCTACGGCTACCTTACGCCCGGGCACTACCTGCTCGACCTGGTATACAACCCGCCCCTGACCCGGTTCCTCGACCTGGGGCGCCAGCGCGGGGCGCGCATACTCAACGGCGAGGTGATGTTCCGCCGGCAGGCCGAGGCTTCGTGGCGGATATGGAACGAATAAACCTTAAAACGAAGGGCATATGAAACGTACAGCGATCTTATTGGCGGCACTGGCCCTGTGGTGCGGTGCCGCGGCGCAGCAGACCCAGCCGCCCCGTTTTCAGGGCGCCGATGCCAAACGCTTCATGGCAAGGCTGATGGGCGAAACCGAGAAATTGGCGATAGAGAAGCAAATCCCGGCGTCGGAGCTTTCGCCGCAGGTCGTGGTCGCCTTTACGGTGGACACGGCGGGACGGGTGGACGGGTGGCGTTTCCTGGACAATACCTGTCAGGGGCGCGACAAATGCGATGCCGAGCCCGCGACGGAGCGTACGAAGCAGCTCGTGACCGAGGCGTTGGGGCGCCTCGAAGCGTGGACGCCGGCCCGGAAGGACGGTCTGTCCGTAAGTTATACCTGGCGGCTGACGATGCGCCTTCCGGTGGAGAAGATCGCCAAGCGGCAGGAGGCCGACCCGTTGCTGTTCATGGGCGGCGACCCCGACGAGACTTTCCACGAATGGGCGCGGGTGCGGCTGCGTTACGACGAGCGGTTCTCCTCGCGCGGCGTGGCCGGGCTGGTGCATGTGCGTTTCTACATCGAACCGGACGGGAAGGTCACGATCGGCGAGGTGCTCTCGTCGCCCGACGAGAAACTCTCCCGGGAGGTCATCCGCGTCATCAAGGCCAGCAAAGGTCACTGGGTGCCCCGCCGCGTGCGCGGCGTGCCGCAGCGGACGGCCTACGAGTACCGGATCAATTTCACCTGACCCGTGCGGCGCCGGACTGCGTGCCGCGTAAAATCGAAAAGGGTGTACGTGCAACCTGCACGTACACCCTTTTCGATGCATGGCCTTCCCGGACGCGATGCCGGTACGCGCCGTTCCGAACAGCCCTCCGCTGCCGCCGGCAGCCTGCCTGGCGCAGGACGGGCGGCGCCGTTTTTATCTGTGCTGAAGCATCGCCCTGGCCTTCTCGGCGTCCTCGGGACGCACGACGACCTGTGCGGGCATGGTGCCTATGGGGTAAATGGCCGACATATATTCGTTGCGGATCATCGACCAGATACCTGCGCTGTCGAGCATCGATTTGGCGATCTCGGCTTCGGTGATGGTGTTGTATTCCGCCAATACAACCATGGTTTCGTCTTGCATAATCTCTCGGTTTTTGTTGGATACCTAAAGTTAGGAATTTTGTTGATAAAATGCAAGAGCCCTGCCACGAATTCTGCGGAAATATCCCTATCTTTGTTGTGCGATAAATTTGAAGAGTTACGACCATGCCTGAATTCGTCCATCTGCACGTACATACCCAATATTCGATCCTCGACGGCGCCGCGGCCATCAAGCCGCTCATCAAACGCGCCAAAGCATTGGGGATGAATGCCATCGCCATCACCGACCACGGCAACATGTACGGTGTCAAGAATTTCCACGACACCGCTACGGACGCCGGGGTGAAGCCGATCCTCGGCTGTGAGGTCTACGTGGTGAAAAACCGTTTCGAGAAGGACAAGGACGAGAAGGCCGGCGACCACCTGATCCTGCTGGCCAAGAACCTCGAAGGCTACAACGCAGCCATCGCCCTGGTTCAGTCGAACGACCTGGCCGGCGCCAAGAAGGCCATCGCCAAGGCCATGAAGGAGCGCAAGAACGAAGATGTCAACCCCGACTTTGTTCTCCCGATCGACAGCGCCGCCCGCGGCATGAAAGTCATCGCCGACGCGGTCCTTCAGCCGGGCGACGAAGTTATCGTGTTTGACCCTGTGGACTTCCTCTTCCGCACGAGCATGGAGTCCGCCGGTGCAAAGGTCATCCTCTTCCCGACGAACCTGCAGAGCGACTGCGTGAGTCTTGAAGGTCTTGAGGATTATATCACGCCGAAGACGAAAATGCTCGGCTTCTGCAACCCCCACAATCCGATGGGCATGCTCTATAAGAAGGAAGATCTCGACTATCTGCTGCGTCTCTCCGAGAAGTACGGCTTTTACATCATGAACGATGAGATCTGGTCCGACATGATCTACCCCGAGTGCGAGTTCACCAGCCTTCTCCACTTTGGTGCCGAGCGCAACGCGCGCACGCTGACGGTTTACGGCTTCTCCAAGACATTCGGTCTCGCGGGACTGCGCATCGGCTGCGTGTACACGATGAACCAGGAGATGTACGACCGCGTTGTCAAGGCCTCTCTGGTCGACACGACGATCGGCGGCATCGACGCGCTCTCTCAGATCGCCGGTGAGGCTGCGCTGAAGTACGGCTTCCCGCGTGTTGATGCGTTCCGCGCACAGATTGCCGAGAACCGCGATTATGCTCTCGCGCGCATCGAAAAGATGCCCGGCAT
>OMBQ01002557.1_pt1 | contig 11282 bp, 13 predicted proteins | sample 1674311 | NCBI WGS metagenome assembly OMBQ01 (sample SAMEA103958160, study PRJEB25191) | human gut metagenome | biome: human-associated habitat [ENVO:00009003]; feature: intestine environment [ENVO:2100002]; material: feces | place: Germany | collected 2013/2015 | reverse complement strand
ATTCCTTAACCCTTTATTTGTCAAGCTGACAAACTAAAGCAGAAAAAGCGGCAGGCTTTCCGGCAAGATTCTGATAATGAATATCACTGGCTTTTCTTAAATCTGCGGCAATCTCATCAACACTCTTTCGCGTATCAATACCATTTAATTTTAACAAAAACCGAATTGCCTAAATTAACTTGCCAACCGCTAAATTTATACTTGGTGTCTGTCTTTCCAGCAATATCTTTCGGCACATTGTTTAGTGATATGGTCTCTGCCATTGCCCCGGTTGCGCAAAAGATTATTCCCAAATTAATAAGCAAACATTTCTTCAAAACAGCACGATATTGGGCAGTTAAGACTTTAATTCCGGTTTTTGATAGTTTCATTAGTCTCTCCGTAGATAATGAGTATAAAATTATAATTTACTATACAAAAACCAACGTTTTTGACCGTCGGAAATTTTTTAAAATTAAAACTTGTAATCTACTGATTTTTCAGAATAAAAATTTGTAAAATTGTCAAAACTGGTTGACAAAAACGTTCTAATAAATTGACCAGTATTTTTAAGAAATTTTAAGGAGAAAGCTATGGCAATAATTGGCTATATTCGGGTAAGTTCAAACAAGCAAACTTTAGAACATCAGCACTTTGAGATTGAACAATATGCAAAAAAACAAGGATTACAAATTGACAAATGGGTTGAAGAAAAAATATCCTCCCGAAAGGCATTAAAAAACCGCAAACTTGGTGCTTTATTAGATAATTTGCAAGAAAATGACATTTTAATCTCTTGTGAAATCTCCCGATTAGGCAGGTCTTTGCTTGAAGTTATGCGGATTTTGGAAACATGTCTTAATAAAAATTGCCAAGTCTGGACTTTGAAGGAAAATTATCGCTTAGGAAATGATATACAAAGTAAAGTTTTAGCCTTTGCTTTTGGTTTGGCGGCGGAAATTGAGAGAAATCTTATCTCCCAACGCACAAAATCATCACTTGCCAACCTCAAAGCATCAGGCAAAAAGCTCGGCCGTCCGTTTTCCGCGGAGTCAAAAAAGCTAAAACTCTCTAAGAATGCTAAAAAAATAAAAAATTTACTAGCCAAAGGCATTTCCAAAACACAAATTGCTCAAATCCTCGGCGTCCAACGCAGTACATTAAGACGGTTTATTGAAAGAATGATATAACTTAACGCCATTAAAGACTATACGTTGTCATAATGGATTATTTTTTAATCTTTAGTTTCCATAGCTGTCAGATAAACATCTTCCGTTGTCTTTTTTAAAGATTTTAAGGAATCATTTTTAGCTAAAATTTTCATTTGATCTTTAGCCATTTGTTGAATTTTTTCAAATCTTTCTTTTTTAGATTTTCCCTCTTTAATCATTTCAGCATTTAAACTCTCGGCATTAGAAATAACAATCAATTCTACAATGCTTGCAGAATCTCGCATATTTTCACCCCTTTTATCTCTTTCGGGGTTTTGCTCTTTCCATTCTTTTGCAGTCATACCAAAAATAGCTAAATTAAGTAAATCTGCTTCTTTTGCATATTCAAAGCTTTTCATCCAATGTGTTGTTTTAGGAATAATAACTTCTTTTATCGCATCTGTATGAATGTTATAGTTAGTTTTGCTAATCATACGCTTAACATTCCATTCCAAATTATATTGATTGCTTTCAACTTGTTTTAGACGCTGATATTCCTTAATTAAATATAATTTGAATTGAGGGCTAATCCACATACCAAATTCAAAGGCAATATCGACATGAGCATATGTTCCGCCATATCTACCACTGTTGGCAATCAATCCGATGGCATTTGTTTTCTCAATCCATTCTTTTACACTAATTTTATAATTATTTAACCCTGCTTTTTCTTTAATTGTGGCGAATCCGCCATAATTAAAATTAGGATTGTTCATACTTTCCCAAACGCCTAAAAATTCAACGGTATTTCTATTTCTTAACCAATCTGAAACAAAAAAATCACCATCCTTAGATTTTAACATATCTGTTAAAGAAATATAATCTTGTCCATCTTTGGTTTTTATTGATACTTCCGTATCCTTAACTTGAATTTTTTTATTTTTACCAAAAAATAACATTAATTATCCCTTTCAATATGTTACAATTCTAATTATGGCAGATCTGCCATAATTAAAAAGCTAATTTTCTATCCGCTTATTATAAAGATATTTTATTAACTATTTTCTAAAAATCAATATATTGTATATTTTATACCTAAATTTAACAGGCATAGTTTTCCATATTCAAAAATATTAGAAACAAACTAATTTTGTAAAATGCAATTAACAAAATTGTATTTTTCTGTTTTTTGTAAAATATAAAACAAATCTCAGTGAACTAAATTACAACAAGCGTTTTCAAACAACTCAATTTTTCTTACTAGCTGTTTAAAATCATCATATCCATTAGTCCGATATTCGCACAGCAGGCCGCACCATTAAAAAAGCCTTCCTTTATGGAGGGCTTTTTTAATGGTTATTGGGCGAGGACAGACTTGCGAAGCAACGTCCGGAGCGGGTAGTTGGTGAAAACGAGTGTTGAACTTAGCGAATAGCTTAGTGAAATACGAAGTTTGAACCTTACGACGCGAAAGGGACCCGTTGCTTTTAAGCAATGGGAATTTACATTCTTGCCAGCGGCACCATTTTTGAAGAATCCGCATATATTGCGGATTTTTTTGTTTTTAAACAAACATTTACTTAGTCCGATTTTGGATGTTTTGAAAACGGCATTTTTCGTAAAATTATCGGACTTTTATATAAAATTAATATATTTTAGCTAATTTAAATGTACACTATTTAAAAAAGGATATTTAAATGAGGGTTTTAACAATTGTTATTTCCTTTTTCATACTTTCTATTTCTTTGGTTCATGCCTCCCAATGGGAGGGAGAATGGGATTTCGAAAGAAATTCTAGAGAATTATCAGGATTTTTAAATATTCATAATTGCCAAAGCAAAACCTGTAAATTTAATTTATGGACATCTAATGGTGGGTTCCATTGTCGAATTGAAGATGGAACATTAATAGTTGACAATGATGTTGCGTATTATACAGAAAATGATATTGCCACAAAAGACAATTATGAAATTAAATTTAATTTAGATAATGAGAACATGATAATACATGCAGAAACGACTGAAAACGTGCATCAAAAATATTGTGCATTCAGAGGATATCCGCAAATAAATGGAACATATGAAAATAAAAAAAATATTCACTATTATATATCTAGTATTAATTGCAGAAATAAAAAATTAACCGATGCAGAAAAATATATATGTTTATCTGAACACCTATCTCGTGCTGATTTGGAACTTATGAAAATTTATAATTCTGCTCGTACACCTTCATGGTTTTACAGCAGAAATCAATGCGGTTCAAATGAACAATGTCTATCGGATCTTTATAGTAAAAGCCTTAAGTTTGCGTATGAAACAGCCAATAATGAACCTTATGATATACATGAATACCTACTTCAAAATAAAAAATATTCCAAATTTCCAACAGATTTTTTCTTTATAGATGATTATCTGAGAAAAAATATGTCTAAAGATGACTATGCAGGATGGGGCGTGAGTTTGGTTTCTGCAAGCAGGAAGGAATGTAATGAGTGTTTTAGTTATTCTTATAAAGATCCCGGTTTAGCAGCAGAGTATTCCTCAATTTTTTATGCTGATAAAACAGGAATTTGGATTGCTTTTATATCTGCCAATATTCAGACACCGCAACTTGTCGTTGTTTATATGCCGCCCTCAGCAAACGAAAGAGAATTGCCACTTATTATAAATGAAGAAATTAAATATCTCTCAAATTTTTCTCATATTAAAGGTATAAAATATAAAAATTTCAAAAACTAAAAATGCCACTTAAAAAACTCCATTTTTCTTATTAATTCCTTAAAATCCTCGTAGTTTTCAGTCCGATAACTGCATAGTATCGCGCACCATTAAAAAAGCCTTCCTTTATGGAGGGCTTTTTTAATGGTTATCGGGCGAGGACAGACTTGCGAAGCAACGTCCGGAGCGGGCAGTTGGTGAAAACGAGTGTTGAACTTAGCGAATAGCTTAGTGAAATACGAAGTTTGAACCTTACGACGCGAAAGGAACCCGTTGCTTTTAAGCAATGGGAATTTACATTCTTGCCAGCCGCACCATTTTTAATAATTCCGCATTTGTTGCGGACACGGAATATTCTTTCCTTTTTTATCGCATCATTTTCCTAAATATGTAAATCTGGGAACGTTTTTTCCATCAACGACAACATTTTCCAAAAACATCTTCTCAGGACGAACCCAAATTTGGTCTGGTGAAGATTTTTCACAGGAATTTTTTGCATTTATCGCCTGATAAACAACCATATTTTCTAAAGTTTCAGTATGTTTCCCGATAAACATTACTCTGTAAACATGTCCTCTATAATGTCTGTAAATTCCCGTTTTCATTAGTTGTTCCTTGTATAAATAAACACCAGGCTTTTTATTTCATTTTTAATGTCAGAAATCAAAATGTCAAATTCTTAATAAATACTACTTTTAAAACTTCAGTTTTCCGGCTTAATATTCCGGCAGTAAGTTCTATAGCCGTATACATCACATAAAAAAGCCGCCGACAACAGTTTTTTCGATGAATAGCAATGAGGCTTATCTCGTGGATTGCCGGATGAAGCGGGAGGAAAATATACCGGAGAATGGCAGAAAAAAGGGAACCGCAACTGTGCATCCGAAAAAAATATTTTATGGCTTTTTTTGTTAAGAGGTTTTATAGTTTGAGAATCTCTGAAACCGGAAAGGATATTTTTGATGGAAAAAAAGAAAAAGCCGAGCGAAATCCGCTTTGAAAAAGAAGCCAAAGCCTTACAGAGAAATCTGGAAAAACGCCGGCAGCAGCAACAGGAACGCGAAAAACTGAAAAACAAGGACGAGAAGACCAATGGACAAGATTAAGATTAAGGGCGGCAGACAGCTGAACGGCGAAATTTTTATCAGCGGCGCCAAAAATGCGGCGCTGCCACTTATCTGCGCCAGCCTGCTGACCGAAGAAACGGTTACGTTGACCAACATGCCGATTTTATCAGACATTAAATCAATGAATCTGCTGCTGGAGCAGCTCGGCACGCAAATTGATTCCTTTGACGACTTTGTCGACGGACATCCGACCAAGACTTATTCCTACCGTACGCCGAAGCTGACAAGCATTGCCGCGCCTTACGACTATGTGCGCAAGATGCGCGCTTCCTACTATGTGCTTGGACCTTTGCTGGCCCGAGCCGGAAAAGTTGAACTTTCACTGCCGGGCGGCTGCGCTATCGGTACGCGCCCGATGGACATTCATCTGGCGGCCATGGAAGAGATGGGCGCCAAAATCGATATCCGCAACGGCTATGTTTACGGCGAAGTCGATGGCAGACTGAAAGGCGCGCACATTGTTTTTCGCACGGTTTCGGTCGGCGCAACCTGCAACGTTTTGATGGCGGCAACACTGGCCGACGGCATTACGGTTTTGGAAAATGCCGCAAAAGAACCGGAAATCGGCGATTTAATCAACCTGCTGAACGACATGGGCGCCAAGATTTCGGGCATCGGCACTTCCATTCTGACAATTGAGGGCGTCGAAAAACTGCACGGCGCGCGGCACAAGGTTATCCCGGACCGTATCGAAGCCGGCTCCTATGCCGTGGCCGCGGCAATTACCGGCGGAAAAATCGAGCTGATTAACGCGCAGACCTATACACTTAAAACACCGATGCAGATTTTGCAGAAAATGGGCGTGGAAGTCGTGCCCACCGAGCGGGGAATTCTGGTCGATGCAACCGGGAAAAAGCTTATCGGCGAAGACATCATTACCGAACCGTTTCCGGGCTTTCCAACCGATTTGCAGGCACAGTTCATGGCTCTGCTGACCATGGCGGAAGGCGCAGGCATGGTTACCGAAACGATTTTTGAAAACCGTTTCATGCACGTTCCCGAACTTCTGCGCATGGGTGCAAACATTAACGTACACGGGCATGCTTCCGCAATTGTCCGCGGGGTAAAAAAACTGTCGGGCGCGCCGGTCATGGCTACCGACCTGCGGGCATCTTTCGCGCTGGTGCTGGCCGGACTGGCGGCAGAAGGAGAAACCGTCGTCAACCGCGTTTACCATCTTGACCGCGGTTATGAAAAACTGGAAGAAAAGCTGAAAGGTGTCGGCGCCGACATTGAGCGCGTCAAGGAAGACGGCGAAGAATAAAAAAGGAGGGGCTCTTACAATCCCCTCCCAAAAAAACGAAAGCTGTTGTCTGTAACCGCAGAAAAAATAAATTTTTCCGGGTACTGTAAACATCTGTTGTTTTTTTCATCTGCCACTCATAGCTGATATAGGAAACTTTCGTTTGATATATCACCATCGTGACACTGTAGAGATAGTCATTGTTTCGGCGCTTTCAACACACATAGACTATTTATCTACGAGGTTCTACGCGCTCCGGCAGCCGCGCAATCCGGTTTGACCGGCGACGGGGCGGACGGGATTTAGATTTCAGTTTAAATTTCAAAGAAAAAAGTTGTTTTTTGAACAATTTAATGCTATTGAGGCATATATTAAGCAAAATAAGGATTTTTGGAATGCCCGAGTCAATTTTCGTTCCCATCAAAACCGATCGCCTGATTATAGACGAGTTTAAAACTTCAGACTTTCACCGCCTGCAGGAAATTGCCTTTAACATTAACCACAATGCCGATGTTAAGGCAACCGAAGGCTACTGCCCTTTTTACACTTTTCAGGTTGATCGGGACACGCCGCAAAGAGACAACGTTATCAGAAACAAAGTCTCGGACTTTTTAATCAAGGCGGAAAGGGAGCGCCGACAGGATCCCCGCTCGACCTATCGCATGGCCGTGCGTCTGCCGAACGACAAGCTCATCGGCAACGTTACGATTGACATGCTTCCCATAGAGGAAAACGGCAAAAAGATATACGGCGATCTGGGTTATTTCATCGACCCCCGATACGGCGAACACGGTTATGCGACGGAAGCCGTGCGGGGACTGGTTCATCATTTTTTCAAAGCTTACCGAAAGTTGGACATTACGGCTCATCCGGCCAACAAGTTTTCACGCAAGCTTATTGAGCGTATCGGCGGCAAACAGGTCGGTTACAACGAGGCGTCCCATTACGGGCACGGAGAACCGCGCGCCGTTTTTGAAGTACACAAGGAAGACTTTTACCGCACTTCGCCGTTTAATCAAAAAATGTCCGGGCTTTTTGCCGTATTAATAAACCGCCAAAGAAGTTCAAAATAATGTTCAGCGATGCAAATCTGCCCGAACCGCTGGTTATTTCCGAAATCGAAAATCCGGTTCGACTGGTTGAAATAAGAAAAGAAGACGGTATCTTCTTTAATTCCCGCTTTACCGACATCCGGCTCACCCGGGCCTATATTTACGACTTGCTGAAAAAAGCCGCCGGAAACCTGCCGCAGGGTTATCATTTTGTCGTTTACGAAGCTTACCGCCCCATGTCGGCACAAATAAAGCTCTGGGATTCGGTTGTTGCGGAACAGAAAAAGAAACATCCCCGGCTGCCGGTTGATTCGGAAGAGTTCATCGCAATATGCGATGTTTTTGCCGCCAATCCTTATCGCCAGGGAAGCGGCCACCAGTCCGGCGCGTCCGTGGACATTTCGTTAATTGACGACGAAGGCCGGGAATATGACATGGGCGGCTCGGTTCGGGGCTTTGACGATACGGCGGACTTTGACTGTCCGCATATCAGTGCGGAAGCCAGGCGCAACCGTGAGATTCTAAGGGACGCTTTGTCCAAGTGCGGTCTGGTCAATTATCCGTCGGAATGGTGGCACTATTCTTTCGGAGACCGGCTTTGGGCCCGTTTGACCGGTTCAAAACTGGCGATTTTCGGCAAGCTTGACAAATGAGAGGCAGGAATGGAAATCAACGAATTAATCGAGAATTTTGAACTGCTTGAAGACTGGGAGGACAAATACCGCTATCTGATTGACCTCGGCGGCGGGCTGGAACCGCTCGACGAAAAGTTCAAAACCGAAGAGTTCAAAGTTAAAGGCTGCCAGTCGCAGGTCTGGCTGGTTCCCGAACTAAAAGACGGCATTCTTTCCTTTAAGGGCGACAGCGACGCGATTATCGTCCGCGGGCTGATTGCCGTGGTGCTAACGGTTTTCAAGGACAAAACGCCGGCGGAAATTGCCGCGTTCAGTCTGGACGACATCTTTGCACGGCTCGGCCTGGAAGAGCACTTAAGCCCCAGCCGGCGCAACGGCCTGCTTTCGATGATTGAAAAAATTCGTTTTTACGCCTCCCATTTGCAGGAATAAGCCATGAACATCCACGAGTATCAGGCCAAGAAAATTCTCAGCCAATACGGAATATCCATTCCCAAGGGCATGATTGCCTATACCCCGCACGAAGCAAAAAAAGCTGCGGCTCAGGTTTCGTTCCGCGGCCCGTGGATGCTGAAAGCGCAAATTCAGTCCGGCGCCCGCAACAAAGGGTACTTTACGGACAAAAAGGCCGGGCGCCGCGGAGGGATCCGGCTGGTACGCAGCCGCCGCGACATTATGCCGGAAGCGGAAAAAATGCTCGGTTCAACGCTGGTAACGGTGCAGACCGGCCCCAAGGGCAAACTGGTCGGCCGCATTTATGTCGAAGCCTACAGCAAAGTCAAAAAGACCTTTTACGCCAGTCTGGTTATTGACCGGATGATTCCGGCCATTACGCTGCTGGTGGCCGATACCAACAACGAAGACATTACGGCGCTGGCGGTTTTGTCGCCGGACAAAATTCTGCGCGTGCATCTTGATCTGATTACCGGCGCCAGCCCGGAGCAGATTCAGCAGGTTATGGAATTTCTGCATCTGGAGCCGAAAGTCGCCAAGAATCTGGAAACGTTCATCAACGGCATGCATCAGGCTTTTGTCGACTACGACGCGGTAATGATTGAAGTCAACCCGGTCGGCGTAACCAAAACCGGACAGATTGTTGCGCTTGACGCCAAAATGAGCTTTGACAACAACGCGCTCTACCGCCACAAGGAAATCAGCGTCCTGCAAGACGAATACGAAGAGGAAGACCGCGAACTGAAAGCGGCAAAATACGGTTTCCAATATTCCGAATTTGACGGCAACATCGGCTGCATCGTCAACGGCGACGGCATTGCTTTGGCGGCCATGGATCTCATCCGCGCCAGAGGCGACAACGGCACCGCCTGTTTTTTGAACGTCAAGGGCGGCGTCGACAAAGACAAAATTGCCGCCGGCATTAAAATAATTATGACCAATCCGCGGGTTGAGGGAATTTTAATCAATATTCTGGGCGGTTTTCTGCGCTGCAACCTGATTGCCGACGGCATTGTCGCCGCGGCCTCGGAAGTCGGGCTGAACGTACCGCTGGTGGTTCGGTTTGAGGGAACCAACAAAGACGAAGCCAAAGATATTCTGGAACATTCCAAACTGCCGATTATCATTGCCGAAGACATGGAAGATTCCGTCAACAAGCTGATTACGGCCATGGAGGAGAGCGACTGATGTCCATTTTGGTCAACAAGGAATCAAAAGTGCTGATTCAGGGTATTACCGGTACGCAAGCGTCTTTCCACGTCAAGCGCTCCATGGACTACGGCACCAATGTCGTCGCCGGCGTTACTCCGGGCAAAGGCGGCAGCGTGCATCTGGACGTGCCGGTTTTTGACACGGTGCGTGAAGCAATCGGAGAAACCGGCGCCAACGCTTCAGTCATGTATGTTCCGGCCAAATTCGTCAAGGACGCGGTACGCGAGGCAGCGGAAGCCGAACTTGACCTTTGCGTCTGCATTGCCGACGGCGTGCCGATTAAAGACATGCTTGAAATCAAGGAAATGCTGCGCGGTGCCAAAACCAAGCTCATCGGCCCCAATACACCGGGCATCATTACGCCCGGCGAAGCACGGCTGGGCATTTTTCCGGAAAACATTCACCGTCCGGGTCGTATCGGCGTCGTTTCGCGCTCATCAACCCTTACCTATGAAGCAGTCATCGAAACCAACCGCGCCGGGCTGGGGCAATCCACGGTCATCGGCCTGGGCGACGATATGCTCATCGGCATTGACTTTGTCGAAACGCTCGAAAAGTTTATGAACGACCCGGACACCGATGCCGTCGTCGTCATCGGACAGCTGGGCGGCACTTATGAAGAAGTCTGCGCCAAATATTACAAAAATCTGAAAGTAAAAAAACCGGTGGTCGGTTTTGTCGCCGGAAACGCCGTGCCTTTCGGGCACAAAATGGGATACGCCGGCGACGTGATTACCAAAGGGCACGTTACCGCGCAGGACAAGCAGGACGCCATGAGCGACGCAGGAATTATCGTCGTCAATAAAATCAACAACATTCATGCCGAGCTGATGAAACTTTTTCCCGCTCATGACTAGCTTTCTGTCCCGGATTATCGACCTTCTGCTGCCGCCGCGCTGCATTTGCTGCGGCAAAATTGTCAGCGGCGCTGACGGGCTGTGCGCCGAATGTTTTAACGAGGTCAGCTTTATTACCAAGCCCTATTGCGCCAAATGCGGACATCCGTTTGACGAGGTGCCCGACGGGCGGCAGATGCTTTGCGGCACCTGCCTGCGCAAGACCAGAACGCCTTTCCGGCTCAGTCGTTCGGCTTTGCGTTATGACGAGTTTTCAAAAAACATGCTTTTGTCCTTCAAATTTATGGACAAGACCGAAAACGCCCCGGTTTTTGCCAAATGGCTCAAACTGGCCGGCACAGATATCTTCAAAGAAGGCGTCGACCTGATTGTTCCCGTACCGCTGCATTTTACGCGCCTTTTGAAAAGGCGCTACAACCAATCGGCGCTAATCGCACGCGAACTTGGCAAGCTGACCGGCATAAAAGTAGATTATACGTCCGTCATTCGCCACCGCCGCACCAAACCGCAAGTGCAGTTCAGCGGTCACGCCCGAATTTCCAATGTTAAAAACGCTTTCAGCGTCCGGCACCCGGAACGCCTTAAAAACAAACGCATCGTATTGATTGACGATGTTATGACAACCGGATCGACTCTTAAAGAATGTGCCTTGGCCATGAAAAAAGCCGGCGTCAAATCCGTTGACACTCTGACCGTCGCCCGCGTCTGCTGACAAGCTGTTGCCAGCTTGACAAGGGGACGCCCTTGAGCGCTCACTGGCTGCGGCGCGAGCCTTTGTTGAAGCGCGTTGCTTTCTGTGTGCATATCGTGAGACCGTGCCTTGTATCTTTAGATGTCCGGGTCAAGCCCGAAC
>OMBQ01002547.1_pt1 | contig 11319 bp, 9 predicted proteins | sample 1674311 | NCBI WGS metagenome assembly OMBQ01 (sample SAMEA103958160, study PRJEB25191) | human gut metagenome | biome: human-associated habitat [ENVO:00009003]; feature: intestine environment [ENVO:2100002]; material: feces | place: Germany | collected 2013/2015 | reverse complement strand
CTCTGCATCGTGCAGAGCCTTTGGGCATACACGCCCGGCGTCCGTGCCGGGGCTGAGTGTGGGGCTGCCGCCCTCACCCCGCTTGGGGCTACCGCCCCTGCGACCCCATTTTATCAAAATGTACAGCTCAAATGTATTAAGTTAATCAATAAAATCCGCCGTCTACTCCGAGTATCTGACCTGTGACGAAGCCTGCAAAGGCAAGGTATACAGCCGCCTGTGCCACATCATCGGGTGTTCCGAGTCTGCCGAGCGGAGTTTCGGCGATAAGCTCGTTCATCTCATCGGGCGACAGGTGAGCGTTGTTCATAGGGCTGTCGATTACTCCCGGGGCGATGCAGTTTACGGTTATTCCGCTGGGGGCGACCTCTTTGGAGAGCGATTTTGTGAAGCCGATAAGTCCTGCCTTGACCGTTGAGTAAGGCACTTCGCAGGACGCTCCGTACACTCCCCACACAGATGAAATGTTGATGATGCTTCCCTGTTTGCGATTTATCATAAAAGGCAGTACCGCCTTTGTCATATTGAATGCTCCTGTAAGGTGAACATCAATCATATTGTACCATTCAAGCTCGGTGACATCGCTCAGCATTTTAATCTGTGATATGCCGGCATTATTGATAAGCACATCTATTTTTCCGAAATCAGCCGCTATGCGTTCTACTGCAGCCGACACCTCTTTAGCGGAGGTAACATCTGCCTTATATGCCGTGCAACCGAGTTCATTTTCAAGCTGACAGGCTTTTTCATCGGAGCTTTTGTAGATTATAGCAACATCGTTTGTTTTTGCGAAGGCACGAGCCATAGCGCTGCCGATAGCTCCTGTTCCGCCTGTAATAATTACTGCCATAGTAATCCTTTCGATTATAAAACGGGCATTGCATTACCTGCCTAAGTTAATGCAATGCCCTGCTTATTTTACTTGCCTGTTACCTTTATCTCGTCGCCGTCTGCGTCAACGTCTATCTGTGATATGTTGCCGTCGGCTTCGACTATGATATTTGCTACCTTGTCCTCAATATCCTTACGGACAACTTTGCGGACATCTCTGCCGCCGAACTTGCCGCCGGACGCTTTTTTCGCAACAAGCTCATAAGCCTCATCGCTGACGTTCAGCGTTATATTCTTTTCAAGCAGAGGCTCTTTCATCTCACCTATCATAAGTCCGGCAATGCCCTTGTAGGCATCGAGAGTGAGGGGCTTGAACACTACTACCTCGTCAACACGGCTTAAGAATTCGGGGCGAAGGAATTCGCCAAGAGCCTTCATCGCCTTGTCCTTTGAAATATCCGCCTCGCTCTTTGCAAAGCCAAGACCGCTTGTATTGAACGATGAGCCTGCGTTTGAGGTCATGGCGATTACGGTATTCTCGAAGCTGACCGTTCTGCCGTGAGCATCGGTCACCTTGCCTTCGTCAAGAATCTGAAGGAGAATGTTCATTACATCGGGGTGAGCCTTTTCTATCTCGTCAAAGAGAATTACGGAATAGGGCTTTCTGCGTACCTTTTCGGTGAGCTGGCCAGCCTCATCGTATCCTACATATCCGGGAGGCGAGCCGATAATTCTCGAAACGCTGTGCTTTTCCATAAACTCGGACATATCGAGCCTTATAAGCGGATCGACCGTGTTGAAAAGTTCGTTTGCAAGCACCTTTACAAGCTCGGTCTTGCCGACACCGGTAGGTCCTACGAAAATGAATGACGCAGGTCTGCGGCGTGCGGAGAGCTGAACTCGTGTTCTTTTTATAGCGGCGGCTACAAGCTCGCACGCTTCGTCCTGACCGACTACCTTTGATTTAAGCACGGTTTCAAGGTTTGCGATACGCTTGAATTCGGTTTCAAGCAGCTTGCTTGCGGGGATACCCGTCCAAAGCTCGATGACCTTGCAGACATCGTTTTCTGTAACGTGTACTTCCTTTATCATAGGCTCAAGCTCGTCAATACGGGCTGTATTCTTAGCAAGCTCGGTCTTTATCTCGGCTATACGCTGATAATCCTTGTTCTCGGTTTCGGCGGACAGGTTGTTTTCTTCGGTTTCAAGAGCCTTGTTTTTCTTTTTAAGCTGTTCGTACTCGGTAAGCTCCTTGCTGTTTATGCTGGCGCAAGCCGCCGCCTCGTCAAGCAGGTCTATCGCCTTGTCGGGAAGATACCTGTCGGTAATGTAGCGTTCGCTGAGAACGGCACAGCTTTTTAATATATCATCGCTGACATACAGCTTGTGGTATTCTTCGTAGTATTCCTTGATGCCCTTTAAAAGCTCGATAGTATCCTCTATTGACGGCTCGTTTGCCGTTACGGGCTGGAAACGTCTTTCAAGTGCGGAATCCTTTTCGATATACTTTCTGTACTCGTTGAACGTTGTAGCGCCGATGACCTGCACCTCTCCCCTTGACAAAGCAGGCTTGAGGATGTTTGCGGCATTCATCGTGCCTTCGCTGTCGCCTGTGCCGACAAGGTTATGAACCTCGTCAATAAAGAGGATTATATTACCTGCGGTCTTTATCTCCTCAATAAGCGCTTTCACACGGCCTTCAAACTGACCTCTGAACTGCGTGCCTGCGACAAGGGAGGTAAGGTCGAGCATATAAAGCTCCTTACCCTGAAGTCTGAAGGGAACATCGCCGTCCGCCAGCTTCTGAGCTATGCCCTCTGCAATAGCGGTTTTACCGACACCGGGTTCGCCTATTATGCAGGGGTTGTTCTTTGTACGGCGGGATAAAATCTGCATAACACGGTAGATCTCTTTATCTCTGCCGATTATACGGTCAATCTCGCCTTTTTTTGCCTTGGCGGTAAGATTGGTGCAATAGGTATCGAGGAATTTTCTCTTTTTCTCCTCTTTTTTCTTATTGTGCTTCTTATCGTCCTTTACATCCTGCTTTTCACTTTCGGTCTGACTGTCCTTGTTTGCGGCAAACCGCTTGAAGAACGGCATCATTGTGCCTGCGCCGCCCGGTGTGAAGTCATCGTCTGCGCCGCTGTCTGCGTCAGCATCTTCATCGACATCACCGAAAATCATTTTATAGCTTTCTTCAAGGTCCTCATCGCTGATTCCCATTTTTTCAAGGTAGTCGTTTACCTGCGGAACACCGAGCTCTTTTGCGCAGATAAGGCAAAGTCCCTCGTCACGCTTGTCGTTGCCCTGTATTGTTGAGATAAAAACTACCGCTTGTCTTTTTTTACATCTTGAGCAAAGCATTTATATCCAACCTTTCTTTAGGTTCTTTTGTATTTTTATTGTTTTATTGTATTGTAAGCTGTTATCGCTTATGCGAAGCGGCGGTTTCGTGAAATAACACTGCCGTTAACAGCTTACTTATTATTATAGTTCTCTTTTGTTAACTGAGTATTTAGTTAAGGAAATCGAGGAACGAGAAGTTGTATATTTTACTGAACGCAAAAGACTTGTTGATTGTCATATCGTTCAGGAATATAAGCGTGTTGTTTGTCAGCTCAACAGCCATATGGGCTAGTATCACGACAATGAACACTATTACAAGTCCCTGCAAAAGTCCTGCTACACCGCCCAGAAGCGAATTCAGCTGTCCTATAAGCGGCAGCTTGTTTATAACGGATGTCGCCTTTATTAATATCGAGAGGATAATAAATATAAGAATGAACAGAACAACAAATATGATCGTTCTTAACGGTACAAGCACTATGGGCTTTGCAACATTGTCAAGAACAGCCTTGCCGGGATTGCCCGACGACTGCACTACGCTTACAACAACGCTGTTTATCGTACCGCTGTCAAGGTCCTCTATTGTCTTGCCTTTAAGGTCGAGAGCAGGAACGGTTTCGCCGACTTTATCTATTATTTCATTTACGCTGTCGGCAACATCGCTGTTCTTGATATTCTGTGCAAGAACCTCAGTAAGTATCATATTCTCGATGCCGTACTTCTCAATGTCGCTTTCGTATATCTGCACAGAGCCGAGATTGATATTTGAATAATCAATGTTTTTATCCACGCCGAATGAGGTAAGATCGACCTTGCTTATGCCTGTGTTGCTTAAGTTCACATTACCGAGATTTACGGTTACTTTGCCTGCCTTGTCGGCTTTCAGCTCAAGGCTGTCAATGCTTTTACCGTTTATTTTCGCCTTTTCCATATCTATCTTGCCTAACTGTGTAACAACGTTGTCACCGAGCGCATCGTTTATAGAAGTCGAGATAGTCTGTTCAAGCGGTTTACTGATAAAGCTGTCATATATCCAGCCCGAAACGCCGTTGCTTATCATAAGCGCTATCACAAATGACGCCGCAAAGGCGCACAGCCTCAGCACCATACGGACAAAGCCCTTTTTCGCTCCTATGAACATCATACCTATAAGTATAGCCGCAAGAATAACATCATAAAACCAGAAAAATTCAGTTCCCATATTCTTTCCTTTCTGCAATTAAAGCTGTATGCAATCAAGGCTGTCATACCCCATAAGAAGTATTGAGCCGCCAACCTTTATAAAATCCGAATAGCTGTCTTTAAGCAGAGTTTTCTTTACAGACGCCAGCGAATAATCATACTGTGTTATATCAGATTCTGTCATTACAATGACAGAGTTATTGATAACTCTTATACGCTTTACATCGGAGGATACCTCTGCCTGTGCGGTCACCTCGCACTTTTCGTCAAGAAGCACCAGCTTCTTTCCGCCGTCCGTATAATTATCAAGCACAAAAGCCTTTTTCGATGAGAGAGCGTCAAAGTTCTCTATCGTTCCCTGATAGCTGTAATTACCGATAAGCTCGCCGCTGTCGGTGTTATAAGTGCGTATTTCGCTGTCGCCCGTTACGGTCAGTGTACCGCCGTTTACCGAAAGGGCAAGTGAAACGCAGTCGCTTATCGTCTGAGTCCACAGCTCCGTGCCGTCGCCCGAAATATCGTATTTAGAGAGTTTTGTGACAATATCGCCGTTATCCGAGGTCACTCTTGTAACATAGATAAATCTGTTGTCATCGGAGAATGCGACCTGCATAACGTTATCGTCAATGAAACGCTGTGTATACAGCCATTTTCCGCCGCCGTCATAAACGTAGATAACGTTTGAGTATCTTCCGCCCGATGTCACAACGGCTGTATGCTCTGAGCTGCCGAGAAAAACGGATACTATGACTTCATCGGGAATATTCTGCTTGAATATCTCGCTGGTCTTGTTGAACAGAGAAAAATCGTGACCGCCCTTATCGTAAATAACCACACGTTTTGAGTTTGAAACGGTCATAGGGTGAACATAGCCGTGCTGTAAGGCAAAATTCTGTCCGCCGTTCTCGTTATACGAATAAAGATATGTGTCGCTGAGCAGCGCAAAGCTGTCATTCATAGCGCAGAAGCTGTAGTCTGACCTGCCGGTAAGACTTATCGGGTAGCCTGCTGTTTCGGTCGTGGTAGTCTGTATCCTTGAGGCGATACCACGCAGAGGCTCAAATATCGTATCACGGTATATCCATACAGGAATAAGAGCCAGAATAACAACAAGCAGAATTATAAGGTTTCTTATCCGCTTTGCTTTCTTCTTCTTTTTTCTATAAAGAGAAACATCGTTTATATCGTTGTTTTTATCCGTTTCAAGAGGATTTTTTTCGGGTACTTTCATATTTACCCCACTTTCATTTATACATCGTTTTCGTAAAATACCTTGTTGAGATACAGTCCGCAGGGGGGAACGGTCTTTCCCGCAAACTCCCTGTCGGGCTTTGTAAGTGCGTTTATTATATCCTGCTCTGTACGTTTTCCCTCGCTGATATAAATAAGAGTTCCTACTATAATTCTTACCATATTGTGAAGAAAGCCGTTTCCGCAGACTTTAATTTCAATAAAATCGCCATTCTGCTCAACATCTATCGAATAGACGGTTCTGACGGTGGTCAGCAGATGCTCTTTAGCCTCTGCCTTACAGAAGGACGCAAAATCATGCTCGCCGACTATAAGCTGTGCCGCTTTCCGCATTTTCTCAATATCGGGCTTATAAGGATAATGAAGCGCAGTATCCGCCGAGAAAACATCACGCACATCACCTGTATAAATCCTGTATATGTATTCCTTTCCCTTGCTGTCAAACCTTGCGTGAAAGCTGTCGGGCATATCTTCGCAGGAAAGAAAGGCTATATCCTGCGGTAGAAGTGCGTTTCCGCCTTTTATAAAGCCCTCGCAGGGAATGGGGCAGTTCGTTTTTACATTGAACACAAACGCTCTTGCGTGCACACCCGTGTCTGTCCGTGAACAGCCGTTTATCGTTATATCCTCGCAGAGCAGTTTTGAAAGCACTTCCTCGACTGTCTGCTGTATGCTGTTTGCATTGTTCTGGCGCTGGTAGCCGTGATAGGCGGCGCCGTTATATGCCATTGTTACTTTAAGATTACGCATAGTTCACCTTAAATTCCGGGTACAGCCACATAAATGTTCATAAGAATGATTAATGTGAACACTACAGCCATTACAACCGTTGCGACAATATCCCTTGCTCCGAATTTAAGCTGTTTCATCCGTGTTCTGCCCTCGCCGCCTCTGTAGCAACGGCACTCCATAGCAAGAGCAAGCTCGTTTGCACGCTTGAAAGCGGACACAAACAGCGGTATCAGCACGGGTATCAGAGCCTTTGCCTTCTTTACAAGTCCGCCTGTATCTAAATTTGCGCCTCTTGCCTTCTGAGCCGACATTATCTTATCGGTTTCTTCGATAAGAGTAGGGATAAATCTCAGTGCTATAGTCATCATCATAGCAAGCTCGTGAACGGGAAAGTGGAGCTTCTTGAGCGGCGACAGCAGTCTTTCGATTGCGTCTGTCAGCGCTATGGGCGAGGTCGTATAGGTAAGAAGCGACATTCCGACAATAAGGAATACTATCCTCACCGTCATAAACACCGATGTATTTATGCCCTCTGCGTAAATCGTGATAAATCCCAGCTTTACAAGCGGATCTCCCTCGCCGTGTATAAAGAACAGATTCAGTATACAGGTAAACAGTATTATCGGCATAATGGGTTTAAGGCTCTTGAAAATCAGCTTGAAGCTGATCCCCGACATCATATAAATAATCAGCATAAACAGTCCCGCCGAGATAAGCGAGCAATAATTCCCCGCCATAAACAGCATTACAACATAGGCTATGTCAAGCACTATCTTGAAACGGCTGTCGAGCCTGTGGATTATTGAATTGCCCGGGAAAAACTGTCCTATTGTAATATCCTTCAGCATATCGTTCCTTTATCTATATACTGCATTATTCTGTCCTTGGCACGTTCAACAGTATATATATCTTTTCCTAAATCTACACCTTTATCTCTCAGCTTCATCATAATCTTTGTGATCTGAGGAACATCAAGACCTATCTTTATAATTTCGTCCTGTCTTGCGAATACGCTGTCTGTATCCTCGTGGCAGAACAGCTTGCCCTTGTTCATAACAAGCACCTTATCGGCATATTTTACTATGTCCTCCATAGAGTGAGAAACAAGAAGTATCGTCTTGCCGTATTTCTTGTGGTAATCGCTTATCTTGCCGAGTACCTTTTCCCTGCCTATAGGGTCAAGTCCTGCCGCAGGCTCGTCAAGGATAAGTATCTCGGGATCCATTGCGATAACGCCTGCAAGTGCGACACGGCGTTTCTGTCCGCCCGAAAGGTCAAACGGCGAGCGTTCAAGCAGCTCCTCACGGATACCCATATTTTCTGCCGCCTCGCGCACTCTGCGGTCGATCTCTGCTTCATCGCAGCCCATATTCTTAGGGCCGTATGCTATATCCTTGTACACCGTTTCTTCAAACAGCTGATACTCGGAATACTGGAATACAAGTCCTACCTTGAATCTTATCGAGCGTATATCAACGCCTTTGCTCCATATATTCTGACCGTCTATCAGCACTTCACCCGACGTCGGTTTTACAAGCCCGTTCAGGTGCTGGATAAGCGTTGATTTTCCGCTTCCCGTGTGGCCGATTATTCCGCAGAATTCGCCTTTTTCTATGGTAAGGTCTACATTATCCACAGCGGTTGACTCAAACGGAGTGCCGACGCTGTATTTATAGGTAAGTCCCTTAAGTTCTATCACATTCATTTTTTATTCCTTATTTTTGAGAATGTCGTACAGTACCTGTGCACATTCATCTTCATCTATTATATCATCGGGAACGTCAAGTCCGCATTTTTTAAGTTCGTACATAAGCTCGGTCGCCTGCGGAACGTCAAGTCCGACCGACTTTAACAGCTCAACCTGTGAGAATATCCTTTTCGGCACATCGTCAAGCAGTATATTGCCCTTGTCAATAACTATAACACGGTCGGCCTTTGCAGCCTCCTCCATATAATGAGTTATCAGCACAACGGTTATGCCATGTTCCTTGTTGAGCGTCTTTATGGTCGCCATTATCTCTTTTCTGCCCTTCGGGTCAAGCATTGCGGTCGGCTCGTCCATTACTATACATCGTGGCCGCATTGCGATTATGCCTGCTATTGCAACTCTCTGCTTCTGACCGCCGGAAAGCTGATGCGGAGCGTGGTTGCGGTACTCGTACATATCAACCGTTTTCAGCGCGTCATCTACCCTTTTGCGTATTTCATCGGGAGGTACGCCGAGATTTTCGAGTGCGAACGCAACGTCTTCTTCTACTATAGTCGCTACTATCTGGTTGTCGGGATTCTGGAAAACCATTCCGACAGTCTGACGTATATCATATATCCTGCTCTCGTCTGTCGTATCTATACCGTCAACAAGCACCTTGCCCGAGGTCGGGAGAAGAATGCCGTTGAAGTGCTTTGCAAGGGTCGACTTGCCGCTTCCGTTATGGCCAAGCACAGCTACAAAGCTGCCCTTTTCTATCGAAAGGTTTATGTCGGTAAGAATGCGGTTCTTGCCTGTTTCATCGCCGTTTTCGTCAAATACGGTATAATCGAATATAAGGTCTTCGGTTTTAATTATCTCGTTATCTTTCAATCCGTTCTCCTTTGCCGCCGCTTAATCGAAATATACTACAGCGGTGTTTCCCGCAGGCACTGCAAGCCCTGTCTGTTCAACGGGAAGTCCTATCTCCTGCGAATCTACTCTTATCTTGTATTTTCTGCCTACCGTCATCTGTAAAAGGTAAGTCATTACCGATGAGGAAAGACCTGTCGTGTAGCTGTTGAGTACAATGAACAGAGGGTTATCGGAAAGCACCTCGGTGCACATATTCATAAGGTCGCATATGCTGTCCTCGAGCTTCCACATCTCGCCGTTTGTTCCTCTGCCGTAGCTTGGTGGGTCGAGGATGATGCCGTCATAGCGGTTGCCTCGCCTTATCTCCCTGCCGAGAAACTTTACCGCATCGTCTACTATCCACCTTATCGGCTTGTCGGAAAGACCGCTGAGCTTTGCGTTTGTCCTGCCCCAGTCCACCATACCCTTTACTGCGTCAAGGTGACATACCTTTGCACCTGCCTTTGCGCAGGCGAGCGTTGCGCCGCCGGTATAGGCGAACATATTAAGCACGTTTATCTCCCTGCCTGCGTTCTTTATAAGCTCTGAGCATAAATCCCAGTTGACCGCCTGCTCGGGAAATATTCCCGTATGCTTGAAGCCTGTGGGCTTTACCATAAAGGTAAGTCCCTTGTAGCTTATGTTCCAGCTTTCAGGAAGCTGTTTTCTGTATTCCCAGTTTCCGCCGCCGCTTGATGAACGGTGATATACCGCATCCGCCTTGCTCCACAGCGGCGAGGGGTCGGGGTTTTTCCATATTATCTGCGGGTCGGGTCGCACAAGCGTTATTCCGCCCCATTTTTCAAGCCGCTGACCGTCAGACGCATCTATAAGTCTGTAGTCCTGCCAATCCTGTGATTTTCTCAAGTTTGTTCACCTTATCCTGTAACTGTCTACTGTCGGTCGTATCGTGTTAAGAAACGAATTTTCGCCTATCCTGTTTATTTTAAAGAATACCGCCTGACTGCCGCCTGTCGACATTACCGAAACGAATATTCTGCCATCGGTCTGGAACAGTGTGACGTTCATACTCACTCTGCCACTGCCGAGATAGCTGTAACGCTCGTATGCACGGATGGCGCATCGGGTGCTGCCGACTACTATATCAGAACTTTCTTCAAGAGATGCGCTGGTGCTGCCTCTCATAACGGTGTTGTGAAGATCCATAAGTATAATATCGAAATTGCCGTACAGCTCTGCTTCTATCTTTGCCATAAAAACTCCTTTAACATTTCATCGGCACAGGCACTCTTTTATCGTGTCTGCGATGAGATGAGTCCAGTGATGTACTTCCTTTTCGTCTTTGCCCTCTATCATAACTCGTACAAGCGGTTCTGTTCCGCTTTCTCTGACGAGTATTCTGCCGTTTTCGCCCATAGCCTGTTCAGCCTGTGCGATAATATCGGTTATCTTCTGCGTTTTATCCCATAATCCCTTTTTGTCCTCGGTAATCTTTACGTTGACAAGAAGCTGGGGGAAGTCGGGTATATCCTTTACAAGCTGTGACAGCGGACGTTTGCATTTCGACAGCAGTTCAAGGGTCTGCACCGCTGTAAGCTGTCCGTCGCCTGTGGTTGCGTGGTCGAGGAAAATAATGTGTCCGGACTGTTCGCCGCCTATATTATAACCGTTGTTCAGCATTTCTTCAAGAACGTAACGGTCGCCTACCTTCGTGCATACTGTTTCTATTTTGTTTTCGTTCATAAAGCGGTGGAAGCCGAGATTGCTCATTACGGTGACGACAGCTGTGTTGTTTTTCAGCGTACCCATTTCCTTCATATAACGTGAGAGGATAGCTATCAGCTTATCGCCGTCTATTATGTTGCCCTTTTCATCGACAGCAAGGCACCTGTCCGCATCGCCGTCAAACGCAAAGCCCACGTCACAGCCACGCTTTTTAACAAGCTCTACAAGCTGTTCTATATGTGTGGAGCCGCATTTATCGTTTATATTAAGGCCGTCCGGCTCGTTGTTGATGTATACATATTCCGCTCCGAACTTATAGAAAAGCGATTCTGCGGTTGCGCTTGCACTGCCGTTTGCACAGTCTATCGCAACAAGAAGTCCCTGAAACTTACCGCCGACGGTCGACTGGATATGCTCGTTGTACTCGCTTACGGCACCGTACATAGTTCTTACTCTGCCGACATCCGAGCCGTCAACAAGCGTCATTTTTTCCGGAGTGTCGAGTATCAGCGCCTCTATCTTGTTTTCAACGTCATCGGGGAGCTTGAAGCCTGTCGATGAGAACAGCTTTATGCCGTTATATTCAACGCTGTTGTGCGAGGCTGAGATCATCACGCCTGCGTCCGCTCCGTAATATCTTACAAGATAGGCTACGGCGGGGGTGGGTACTACTCCGAGAAGCTCAA
>OMBQ01002533.1_pt1 | contig 11374 bp, 10 predicted proteins | sample 1674311 | NCBI WGS metagenome assembly OMBQ01 (sample SAMEA103958160, study PRJEB25191) | human gut metagenome | biome: human-associated habitat [ENVO:00009003]; feature: intestine environment [ENVO:2100002]; material: feces | place: Germany | collected 2013/2015 | reverse complement strand
CTCTATTACAATGAGGACCTCTCCCTGTCTGAGATTGCCGAAAACGAAGGCATTTCCCGTCAGGGCGTCCGGGATGTGATCGTCCGGGCGGAGGCCGCCATGCAGGAGATTGAAGACAAGACCGGCTTGATTCGCCGCTTTGAGCAGTTCCGGGGGCATCTGGATGCCATCCGCAGCGCCGCTGAGGATATCCGCACCCTGAACTACCGGCAGTATGAGGACAGCCGCCTGACGGAACTGGCTGACAAGATCACGGCGGAGGTCTCCGCGTTGAAGGAGTAACCCATGGCATTTGAGGGACTGAGTGAAAAACTGAATGCGGCCTTTAAGCGTCTGCGGGGCAAAGGCCGGCTCCGGCAGGTTCGGGCCATCCAGTCCGCTTTCCCCGTGCACGTTATCGGCGATGATCAGGTCGCGCATCAATGGCTTCCACGCGCCGCCGGCGACCGGAATATCCGCTCGGTTCAGCAGGGTCAGCATACGCAGCACGTTGCGCAGGGTCTTCTCCGGCGTCTGGTTGCCTGCGGAGGCGGTGACGGCTTTCACCTCCAGCTCCGGCGAGGCGAGAGCGAGGACCAGGGCGATCGCGTCATCATGTCCCGGATCGCAATCAATCATAATCGGCAGTGCCATAGCAGCTCCTTGTTGGCGTTGTTCTGTGACCAGACTAACGCTGCGGCGCGAAGCAGACGAGATAGTGTGCAGAATAGTGTGATGGCAAGCACGGTTGCACCGGCAATCGCACGGTTAGTCGCGGCGGTCCTGCGTCATCAGGCCTCGCCTTGCGGTGGCGCAAGCTTGCGTCCGCCGCGGCGCGATAGAATAAAAATCGCTAATCCTTACGGATATTAATGGTTTGCTTTTCGGCGAGCGGATTCTTATCCTTAAGAAAACTCAAGAGGTTATGACGATGAAAGATGTAGTAGATAAATGCAGCACCAAAGGCTGCGCCATTGATGTCGGGACGATCATTGATAACGAGGACTGCGTCTACCGGGCTGAGAAATTATTCCCGAGCCGCGAGGAAGCGGAGTCAACCGTAGCCGCCGTTCGCGAGCGTGCCGCCGCGGCGGCGCCCGCCAGTGAACCGCCGCAGGTTGACTACACCCTCGCCGCCGCCGGCGACGAGGTGAAGCTCGATCTGTCCATCGCCTTCTCCTGCCAGGCGGAAAAGATCATTTTCGAATTGTCCCTGAGAAACCTGCTTTAATCAGCGTCCTGGGCGCCAGCGCCTGAGAATAACACCTTCGCCCGCGAATCCGCGGGCGAAGTCGAGCGTTACTCGAAGCGCCAGGCGAGGTTTAGCCCGATACCGTAGTTGCGTCCGGGCGCGGGCTCGTAGTAGCGTCCGTTGGACTCGTTAACGATGACGGACCCGACGTACTCGCGGTCGAACAGGTTGTCGACCCGGCCGAACAGATCCATATCCATCCTGCCATAGCTCCACTTATAGCCGGTCGTCAGGCCGACCACCGTCCAGGACGGGGCTTTGGCGGTGTTTTCGTCATTCGCCATGATGTCGCTCATGTAGCGAATATCGCTTCCGGCGTACCAGCCCTGCTCAGGCTGATAGCCGAAGGAGGCGTAGCCCATATTGCGCGCGATCCCCGGAATACGGTTACCGTTGCAGCTGGCGTCGCCGCAGACGTTGGTGCGATAGGTCGCATCCAGCCAGGTCCAGGCCGCCGTCAGGCGCCAGCTCTCGCCAAACTGCTGATCCAGTCCCAGCTCCATGCCCTGACGACGGGTCTTGCCGGCGTTTTTATAGCTGGTGCGCCCGCCGCTGCTGCTGTCGACCACGATCTCATTATCGGTATCAGTCTGGAACAGGGCGGCGGTGAGCAGCCCATTGCCGATCCGCGTCTTGCTGCCGATCTCCACCGTGTCGTTGGTGGAGGGCTTCAGGCCGAAATTAAGGCCGCTCTGGTTATCGGAGCGGTATGACAGTTCGTTGATGGTCGGCGTCTCGAAGCCGCGGCCGGCGGAGAGGTAGACGTTCCACGCGTCGGTCAGGGCATACTTCAGCGAGCCTGCGGGCAGCCATTTGTGATAGCTGGCATCGCCGCTGTCATCGCCATTGCCCGGCGTGATGTAGTAGTCATTCGAATCGAACCATACCGAGCTGTAGCGCACCCCGGCATCGAGCGAAAGTTTGTAGGTGAGCTGCCACTGGGTCTGCAGGTAAGGGTCGACGTTCCACATCAGGTTGCGTTCGTTACGACGCAGCGCGCCCTGTTCGCCATACTGCGGCGCGCCGTTGACCATCACAAAGTTTTCATAGCCTTTGCGGCGCTCGCTCATGTTCTCGTAGTCAAGACCGGCGGTCAGGGTGACCGGCACCAGCAGCTCCCCGCGATGGGTCAGCCGGGTATCGATCCCCTGGTAGTGGCGGGTGAGGTCAATCACCCCGCCGGCGTGGCTCGGCTTCAGCTGCGGCGCGCGCGGGATCGACTGGAACTGGGTGGTTTCGCGTTCCCCGGCGTACATCATGACGCTGAGATCGTCCTGGGCGCTCAGCTGGCGCTCATAGCGCAGACCTGCCTGGGTCTGCCGGGTATTTTTGCGGGTATTATACTGGTCGCCGCGCGGCGACTGGCGCGGGTTATCGCGCCATTCATCGGCGGTTAAGCCGCCGGCGTCATTGGCTTTGATATCGACGCTATTCAGCAGCAGAGTCAGCTTACTGACGTCGTTGATACGCACCCCCAGCCGGGCGTTGGCCAGATTTTTGCGCGCGCCGCTGTGATCGCGATAGCCGTGGGTGGTGAAGCGGTTAGTCGACACCGTGTAATCCACATCGCCCGCGTGGCTGCCGTCGCCAACGGCGCCGGTGGCTTTCATTCCATAGTGCCAGGTGCCAAAGCTGCCATAGTAGCTGCTGGCTTCCACGGTGGGCGGCTGGGTGCCGGTCTGGCTGGTGACGTTGATCACCCCGCCGGACGAGTTACCGTAGAGGGCAGAGAAGGGGCCGCGCAGCACCTCAATGGTGTCGACGCTGCCGATATCGATATTGGACGTCTGCCCCTGGCCGTCGGGCATGGTCGCTGGAATGCCGTCCACATAGATGCGCAGCCCGCGCACGCCGTAGGTGGAGCGGGAGCCAAAGCCGCGAATCGACAGCTGCAGATCCTGGGCATAGTTTTGCCGGTTCTGCACCTGCAGGCCCGGCACGGCGCCTAGCGATTCAGAAAGGTTGACGCGCGGCGCGGCCTGGCGCATCTCATCCCCATTGACCACGCTGACGGCGGCGGGGGTATCCAGTTCAGAAACGGTGGTTGGCGCAGCGGTCACCACCATGGTTTGTTCATCGGCGGCCTGGGCGGCGGCGATGAGCGGCAGCAGCAGGGCCGGCAAGGCCGCATGTCGCACGGATAGGATTTTCATCGATAGTACTCGGGAGACGAACCAAATGGAACATATGTATATATGTTACCTCGTTTGTAAAATATTTGAAAATTATTAACTGCCGTTGGTTAACGGATAGTGCTCAAGGCTGACGAATTTACCGAACAACAACAATTAGCGCTCCACTTTAACAAGAATAATGATTACTATTCTCATTCAAAACAAGGTAGAGCCATGACTTTGCCGCCGGAAGCGATGTCGGGTCAGCACATACAGGTTTATCAAAGGGAGTCGTCATGTCATTACGTCAGTTTGCCGCGCCGCGTCTGCGCCATTCACTGTTATTCACTTCTCTGCTGCTGGCAGGCAGCTTTAGCGCCCACGCCGCGGAAGAGATGCTGCGCAAGGCCGTCGGAAAAGGGGCCTACGAAATGGCCTACAGCCAGCAGGAGAACGCGCTATGGGTTGCCACTTCGCAGAGTCGTTCGCTGGACAAGGGCGGGATTGTGTATCGTCTTGACCCCACCACCCTCGACGTGACGCAGATTATTCACAACGATCTGAAGCCGTTCGGCGCCGCTATCAACCATGCCACCGGTACGCTGTGGTTTGGCAATACCGTTGACAGCACCGTCACCGCCATTGACGCCAAAACCGGCGCCGTGAAGGGGCGACTGGTGCTGGACGAGCGTCAGCGCAGTGAAACCGTGCGCCCGCTGCAGCCGCGCGAGCTGGCGGTCAATGAGCAAACCAACACCGTCTACATTACCGGTCTGGGCAAAGAGAGCGTGATTTGGGTGGTGGACGGCGCTACCCTGAAGCTGAAAACGACCATTACCGGCACCGGGGCAATGGCGACGGGCCTGGCGATCGACCCGCAGGCTAAGCGTCTCTATACCACCAACGCCGACGGCGAACTGCTGACCATCGACAGCGAGAACAACACCATTGTGTCGCGCAAAAAATTGCTGGATGACGGCAAGGCGCATTTCTACCTTAACCTGAGCCTCGATACCGCCGGCCACCGCGCCTTTATTACCGACAGCAAGCAGCCGGAAGTGCTGGTGGTCGATACCCGCGACGGCAAGGTGCTGGAGAAAATCGCCGCGCCGGAATCGCTGGCGGTGCTGTTCAACCCCACCCGCAACGAAGCCTATGTGACGCATCGTAAAGCGGGGGAGGTGAGCGTTATCGACGGCAAGAGTTATAAGGTGGTGAAGACCTTTAAAACGCCGACCCATCCCAACAGCCTGGCGCTCTCTGATGACGGCAAAACGCTGTACGTCAGCGTGAAACAAGCTTCCAGCCGTGAGAAAGAGGCCACCGCCCCGGACGATGTGATCCGCATCGCGCTGTAAGGTCCCCGGGCGCGACGACCACTGCCACCGGTGGTCGCGCCCGGCATCTCACCCTCTGTTACAAACGCGTATTGGCCTGATAAACCAGATGGTTATACACTTATCCCTTTCCCGCCTCGCGCGGGCAGTGGTAATCAGTGGAGATAAAATGAAAAAGCCATTTATGGTGATTTGCGCCGGCGCGATGCTGGCCTTGCTGGCAGGCTGTTCGTCCAACTACGTTATGACCACCAAAAGCGGTCAGACGATCGTGACTCACGGCAAGCCGCAGCTGGATAAAGAAACGGGGATGACCAGCTATATCGATGAGTCTGGTAATAAGCGGGAAATTAATAGCAGCGACGTGTCGCAGTTGGTTGAGGATAACTAAGTCCTGACCTCCCGGTTTGCCCGCGATGGACAAACCGGGAGTCCTGCCATTTACTGCTTGAGCGTCGGCGCTGTGCTGTGAATCGCATGCACGCGCTTACGCACGCCAAACCAGCCCGCCACCAACAGCACCGCCAGCAACGGGATGGAGCCAATGGTATAGGTGCCGTTCGGATAATCGAAGGCCATCAGCACCAGCACGCTAAACAGGAACAGCAGCGTCAGCCACGAGGTGAACGGCGCCCCCGGCATTCTGAAGCTCACCTGAGCCGCTTTCCCTTCCTTAATCGCTTTGCGCAGACGCATCTGACACACCACGATAAAGCCCCAGGAAGCAATGATCCCCAGCGAAGCGACGTTGAGGACGATCTCAAACACCTGCGACGGCACCAGATAGTTGAGGAACACCCCGACCACGTACACCGCCAGCGTCGCCAGGATCCCGGCGTAAGGGACGTGGTGACGGCTCATCTTCGACATGAACTTCGGCGCGGAGCCCCCCATCGACATGGAGCGCAGAATACGTCCGGTGCTGTAGAGGCCGGAGTTAAGGCTGGAGAGGGCGGCGGTTAATACCACGATGTTCATCACGCTGCCGATGTACGGCACGCCCAGTTTTGAGAAGAAGGTAACAAACGGGCTCTGTCCCGCCTGGTAGGCGTTCCACGGCAGCAGCAGCACCAGCAGCACCACCGACCCAACGTAGAACAGGCCGATACGCCAGATCACGCTGTTGATGGCCTTCGGCACCATCCTCTCCGGATCTTTACACTCACCGGCCGCGGTGCCCACCAGCTCAATGGAGGCGAAGGCGAAGACCACGCCCTGCACCAGCACCAGCGCCGGCAGGAGGCCGTGCGGGAAGAAGCCGCCGTTATCGGTGATCAGGTGGAAGCCTGTGGCATTACCGTCCAGCGGCTTACCGGAGCCGAGGAAAATGGTACCGACCACGAGAAACGCGACGATCGCCAGTACTTTGACCAGTGCGAACCAGAACTCCATCTCGGCGAACCACTTCACGCCGATCATGTTCATGGTGCCAACGATGGCTAGCGCGCCAAGGGCGAAGACCCACTGCGGCACATCGTCAAAGGCGCCCCAATAGTGCATATACAGCGCCACGGCGGTGATATCGACGATCCCGGTCATTGCCCAGTTAACGAAGTACATCCAGCCGGCCACGTAGGCGGCTTTTTCGCCGAGGAATTCCCTGGCATAAGAGACGAAGCTGCCGCTTGAGGGGCGGTGGAGAACCAGTTCGCCGAGCGCGCGAAGAATAAAGAAAGAGAAGATGCCGCAGACCAGATAGACCAGTGCGAGCGCTGGCCCTGCCATTTGTAAACGTGCCCCGGCGCCGAGGAACAAACCGGTACCGATGGCGCCGCCGATGGCAATCATCTGTACCTGACGGTTGCCCATCGCTTTGTGATAACCCGCTTCGTGTGAGTTGAGCCAGTGGCGTTTTGCAGCATGGTGCTCCGCTGCAGTGTCGTGTTTCGTATTCATTGATGTATCAGTTTCCTGTCAATGCCCATGTTTGCAGCCGGTGTGGAGGACGGCTGGCACATTATGCTGGCTTTCTCATCATTCTGACGTAGGAGATAAGCTCAGACATGGCGCTGAATCCTACACGTAACCTAATAGTTACGCACCTAAAACATTTACCGATAGCATTTGACAGATTTATCAATGAGATCAGCGTCGCAGAGTTTCCCGCAACAGAATGAAAGCGCTGGTATGTTGGCGTCGACTGGGGTAATAGCGAGGCTGTCCGGGGACGGCGTGGGGCCAGTTCGCCTGCTGGCGCATTCGTTGGTCACAGGCGATAGCCAGCTGTTCGCCGAGTCGCAGCCCAGCGTTTAACCGGTCATCGACGACCACCGTTTGGCCATTATCATCAGTGCTTTTGATGTTAATATCCGGATATTCCAGCATAAATGGCTTCAGCGTCAGTCACGGCGGGGATGCGCAGACGGGAGAAGCATGACGCCTGCCTGCCGAAGAGCAGAATGAACAGAGCGGTTAAGCCTTAGTGTTTAATTCATTCTGGCGGCGCAGGTATTGTAAGATGCAAGATCAGACCCATAGCGCCAGGCGACCCCACACAATGACCCCCTTACAGTTTCATAAATATCACGGACTGGGTAATGATTACCTGGTATGCCATCGCGCCGTTGCCGACCAGCTGAGCAACGAGCATATTCGAATTCTGTGCCATCGCCACTATGGCGTTGGTTCCGATGGTCTGCTGATCGACAGCGGCGATCAAACCCATCCCACGCTGCGTATTATCAATCCGGACGGCTCCGAGGCGGAGAAAAGCGGTAATGGGCTACGGATCTATGCGCGCTATCTGTTTGATAGCGGTCGCGTCGGCCATGAGCCTTTTTTAGTGCACACGGCTGGCGGAGATGTCTATTGCACCGTGGAGAGTGATTTTCATCAGATTAGCGTGGATATGGGGCGGGCGAATTTCAATCCGGCGGCGTTACCCGCCTTAGTGAATTTGCCCGAGGCAGTGAATTATCCGTTGACGCTGGCGGATGAAACCCTGTCCGTCGTGCTGGTCTCCATGGGCAATCCCCACTGCGTTGTCCTCGTGGATAAGCTCGACCTGGAACAGGTTCATCGCTTAGGACCGCAAATTGAACATCATGCCTTATTCCCCAAACGCTGCAATGTGCAGTTCGTGGAAATTGTCGATCGCCATACGCTGAAGATTGGTATCTGGGAGCGGGGCGCCGGGTTTACGATGGCCTCCGGGAGCAGCAGCTGCGCGGCGGCCAGCGCCATGCGCCGGTTAGGGAAGGTGGACGATCGGGTGGATGTCAACATGCCTGGTGGTCAGCTGCACATCACCTTCGACGCAGATTTTCAGGTCCGTATGCGTGGCCCGGTGCATAAAATCGCCAGCCTGACGCTGGATAAAGACTGCTTTGTTGGCGGCAGCGCCATCTTTACTGGCGCTGCATAACAGATGGCGCGGTCAGCCTGAAATTAACTCTCCTGAGGATCAGCCGACGGCCCGTTTGCCGAACAAACGATGGTGGCATGATCCCACCAGGCATTGTGCTTAACGTTGGTGGCAAGGACGCTAAACTGCGCCTGCTGTATCTCATTCAGTAAAGCCGGGAGGGGTTTAAGCGTACGCCAGGGCTGCCCCTCTTTCAGGAGATGATGCTTGACAGGATCGTAAGTGGCGAGGTCTTCAGCATAACGAGGAAGCCCGCACATCGAGCCGATCACCAGCCGGCCAGCGGGTTGAAGTAATCTTCTCGCCCCGTCAGAGCCTGGCTCCGCTCTCTGGTGCCTTGCCTGCGAGTAGCGCATAATGGCAACCTTTCCAATTCGTTACGGGCAGGAAAGCCGGTATGTTGAAGAAATTGTGTTTATTAACCCTTATCTCTGCCTTGGGCGCGGGCTGCGCACCGTTACAGCCCTCCGGCTGTCATAAAACGACCGCGACGGGAAGCTGTGGCTCTGGCCGCTGGGACGATCGGGATGAGTGGGGCGCCCAGGCGCGGGCCATCAGGGCCGCGATACTAGCCCAGATGGATACCCCCGAGCGCTGGCAGGGTAAGAAATGCAGGTTGCATTTAGCCTTTGCGCAGGATGGCACGGTTTTACATGTCTCGACCAGCAACGGTAACAAAGCCTATTGTGACGAGTTAGCCGCTGCTGCCAGGAAGGCCACGTTCCCGCCTTTTAACAACCCCGATGTCTTCCGGGATTTTCAGCAGTCCGGCTTTGATATGCAGGGTTAAATTGACTGTCTGGTCGGCTTTTGCCGGCTGGAAAAGCCTGGCGACACCGCGTGTGCGTGGCTGACCGTGGTTGCCGGGGAATCTCACCACTTTTTTCATTGCGCTTGCTGTCGTCAGCGGCTGTTACACATTGCCTTTTCTCATCCGGGCAAAGGCGGCGAACAACGGGAATGGCTACCAGGGAGAAACAGAGATGAACATCAACGTGGTCGGCACCAGCGGCTCAGGCAAATCCACTCTGGCCCGGCGCCTGGCGCACCGGCTGGGACTACCCTGGATCGAGCTCGATCGCCTGTACTGGCGGCCGAACTGGCAGGGCACGCCGGATGAGGCGTTTTTCGCCGCCATTGCCGCCGCGACGGCCTCGCCGGGCTGGGTGCTGGATGGCAATTACAATCGCAGCCGCGGGGTCAAATGGCGCGAGGTGGATCTGGTGATCTGGCTGGATTATGGCCTCTGGCGCACGCTGCGCCAGGCGGTGTGGCGGGCCGCGAGCCGGGCGTGGCGACAACAGGAGCTATGGCCGGGCACCGGCAACCGCGAGAGTTTCCGCCGTTCGTTCTGCAGCCGGGAATCCATCATCCTCTGGACGCTGAAGACCTGGCGGCAGAATCGTCGACGCTATCTGGCCGATATGCAGGATCCGCAATATCGGCATATTCGCTTCGTCCGGCTGCGCAGTCCGCGGCAGGCCGAGGCGCTGCTCCGCGAGCTGGAAGCGCAGCGGTCAGGCGGGCATATCTAATTTTCAGCAGTACACATGTGAATTAATTGTTTCTCAATAGTTAGCAGAGATTTTAATAATGCAGGCACGTACTTTCATATGAGCCTGCGAAATGTCTTATCGAATCAGTATCCTGGATAAAAGTCCGCTTGCCGCCGGGGAAACCGCCGCGCAGGCGCTGGCGCGCACATTAACGCTGGCGCAACACGCCGAAGTCTGGGGCTATCACCGCTTCTGGGTCGCCGAACACCACAATACCGATCAGCTGGCGAGCCCCTCTCCGGAGCTGGTTATCGCCTGGCTGCTGGGCCACACCCGGCGCATTCGTCTTGGGTCCGGCGGCGTTATGCTCCAGCACTACAGCCCCTATAAAGTCGCGGAAAACTTTAACCTGCTGGCCGCCCTCGCGCCGGGTCGCATCGATCTCGGGGTGGGCAAGGCGCCTGGCGGCCTGCCGTCACTGACTGAGCCAGGGGGAGAGGAGAGCCTGCGCGCCACGCCGATCCCGCCGCGCCGGGCCGACGGATTTCTGCTCGGCGCCAGCCTGGAGAGTGCGGAACTGGCCGCCCGTCTTGACTGGAACTTCGTGTTTGCGGCCCATCTCAATGGCGACAGCGCGCTGCGCCGTACGGTGATCAACCGCTGGCGCGAGCTCAGCCCGCGTGAGGCGATCGTCGCCGTGCAGGTGGTGGTGGCTGACGATCCGGCCACCGCCGCTGCGCTGGCGCAGCAGGTCGAGGTGTGGGGCGTCGAGCTGGAGAACGGCCAGCGGGTGACCGTCGGCAGTGAGGCTCAGGCCGTCGCCTTTGCCCGCCAGGCTGGCAGCCGGCCGACACGCATCCACCGCCGCGAATCTTCACTGATCTCCGGTACTCCCGAACAGGTTAAAGCCCGGCTTGACGCGCTGCAGGCGGAAGATCAGCTGGATGAACTCATCATTGATACCCCCATTAGCGACGGGCCAGCGCGCCTGCGCTCCCTGCGCCTGCTGGCGCAGGCTCACTACGGCAAGGAGGTGCTGAATGTCCTTTGAACAACAACTGATTAGCTGGCGGCGCGAGCTGCACCAGAACCCAGAGCTCTCCCTACAGGAAGTAGCCACCACCGCGCGGATCCGCGACTGGCTGCAGAGCGGCGGGCTGACTCTGCTGCCCTTCGATCTGAAAACCGGGCTGGTCGCCGAAGTCGGCAGCGGCGACAAGGTGATTGCCCTGCGGGCGGATATCGATGCGTTGCCCATCGAGGAGGCGACCGGTCTGCCTTACCGCTCGCAAAATGAAGGGGTGATGCATGCCTGCGGCCATGATATTCACACCAGCGTGATGCTGGGGGCGGCGCTGCTGCTGAAGGAGCGGGAAGCGGAACTCCCGGGGCGGGTACGGATCCTGTTTCAGCCGGCGGAGGAAAATTTTGGCGGCGCGAAAACCCTGATCCGCGCCGGGGCGCTGGAGGACGTGTCGGCGATCTTTGGTATGCACAATGAGCCCGGCCTGCCGGTGGGCGAATTTGCCACCCGCGGCGGCGCGTTCTACGCCAACGTCGATCGCTTCGTTTTCAAAGTGACCGGGAAGGGGGCGCATGCCGCCCGCCCACATGAAGGAAAGGATGCGATCCTGCTGGCCAGCCAGCTGGTGACGGTGCTGCAGAGCGTAGCCAGCCGGGAAGTGAACACCCTCGACTCGGTGGTGCTCAGCGTGACGCGGATCCAGGGAGGCAATACCTGGAACGTGCTGCCGGAGAGCGTCGAACTGGAGGGGACGCTGCGCACCCACAGCAGTGAAGTGCAGCAGCGGGTCAAGGCCCGGGTCAGCGAG
>OMBQ01002530.1_pt1 | contig 11385 bp, 9 predicted proteins | sample 1674311 | NCBI WGS metagenome assembly OMBQ01 (sample SAMEA103958160, study PRJEB25191) | human gut metagenome | biome: human-associated habitat [ENVO:00009003]; feature: intestine environment [ENVO:2100002]; material: feces | place: Germany | collected 2013/2015 | reverse complement strand
TCGTCAAAGCCGTCCGCCGGGAGCCAGCGGCCGTCTTCTTCGCGCTCGATGCGCCCGTTCCGGCGGCTGACACGGTAGGGTTCTCCCAGCAGCCGCAGATGCAGCCACTGCCCTTCCTGCCGCAGCCCATGCTCGCGCGCGACCGCGTCCAGATCGCGCGCGCAGAACAGCGCGCGGGCCTGCGCGGCCTGATCGTCGAAGGCGGCCATCCTGGCCTGCAGGATGCCGAAGCGCGGCGGGCGAGGCGCAGCAACGACAGCGCCTGGGCGGACCGTTTTCGCCATGAGCCGTTGGCGCAGGTCTTTGCCGACTGGTATCAGCAGCCGGTCTTCGCTTCACTGAACGCCGGGCAGCGCGCGGCGCTGGTCGCCTTACGCAGCCGGAACAACGGCGCGACGCTGGCGGCGATGTTGCAGGCAACCTCCCTTGCCGGGCAGGCCGATCTGCGCGCATCCCTGCAGGCGCGCGATTTCCCCTTTCATTACCTGTGCGGCGAGCACGACGCGAAGTTTCACGCCATCGCCCAGGCGCTCGCGGCGGATCTCCATCTTATTCACCATGCCGGACACAACGCGCACCGGGACAACCCGGCGGCGGTGATTGCCTGTCTGGCGCAGATTTTGGCAAGTTAACTGAAGGACATTCTATGATCTCTCTTGATGAAGCAATGCTCTATGCCCCTGTTGAATGGCGCGATTGTTCCGAAGGCTATACCGATATTCGCTACCACAAATCGGCCGACGGCATTGCCAAAATCACTATCAACCGCCCGCAGGTGCGCAACGCCTTCCGCCCGCTGACCGTCAAAGAAATGATCCAGGCACTGGCGGATGCCCGTTATGACGACAATATCGGGGTGATTGTCCTGACCGGCGAAGGTGAGAAAGCCTTTTGCGCGGGCGGCGATCAGAAAGTTCGCGGCGATTACGGCGGCTATCAGGATGACTCCGGCGTACATCATCTCAACGTACTCGACTTTCAGCGCCAGATCCGCACCTGCCCGAAACCGGTGGTGGCGATGGTGGCCGGCTACTCTATCGGCGGCGGCCATGTGCTGCACATGATGTGCGATCTGACCATCGCGGCGGAAAACGCCATCTTCGGTCAGACCGGGCCGAAGGTCGGCTCCTTCGACGGCGGCTGGGGCGCCTCCTATATGGCGCGCATCGTCGGGCAGAAAAAAGCGCGGGAAATCTGGTTCCTCTGCCGTCAGTATGACGCGCAGCAGGCGCTGGATATGGGGCTGGTGAACACCGTGGTGCCGCTGGCGGATCTGGAAAAAGAGACGGTGCGTTGGTGTCGGGAAATGCTGCAGAACAGCCCAATGGCGCTGCGCTGCCTGAAAGCGGCGCTGAACGCCGACTGCGACGGCCAGGCCGGTCTGCAGGAGCTGGCGGGCAACGCCACCATGCTGTTCTACATGACGGAAGAGGGGCAGGAAGGCCGCAATGCCTTCAACCAGAAACGTCAGCCGGACTTCAGCAAATTTAAACGGAATCCCTAATGCGCGTATCGCAGGTTTACCGCTGGCAGATACCGATGGACGCGGGCGTGGTGCTGCGCGAACGGCGGTTAAAAACCCGCGACGGCTTGTTCATCCGCCTGCGGGAGGGTGAACGCGAAGGCTGGGGGGAAATTTCTCCCCTGCCGGGATTCAGCGCAGAGTCCCTGGAGGAGGCGCAGGCGGCGCTATTGGCGTGGGCGCAGGCCTGGCGCGACGGCGCGGAGCCGGCGCTTCCTGCGCTGCCTTCTGTCGCGTTTGGCATCAGCTGCGCGCAGGCGGAGCTCAACGGCGAGCTGCCGCTGGCCGCGGATTATCGCGCAGCGCCGCTCTGCTCCGGCGATCCGGATGAGCTGTTCGCCAGACTGGCGGCGATGCCCGGCGAGAAAGTCGCTAAGGTGAAAGTGGGGCTCTGGGAGGCGGTCCGCGACGGTATGGTGGTTAATCTGCTGCTGGAAGCCATTCCCGACCTGCAGCTGCGTCTGGATGCCAACCGGGCCTGGACGCCGCTGAAAGCGCAGCAGTTTGCGAAATACGTCAATCCGGCGTATCGCCAGCGCATTGCGTTTATTGAGGAGCCCTGTAAAACGCGGGAGGACTCGCGGGCCTTTAGCCGCGAAGCCGGGATCGCTATCGCCTGGGATGAAAGCCTTCGCGAGGCGGATTTTCGCTTTGTCGCCGAGCCGGGCGTGCGCGCGGTGGTGATTAAGCCGACGCTAACCGGCAGTTTACACCAGGTTCAGCACCAGGTCGCCGCGGCCCATGCGCTGGGGCTGAGCGCGGTGATCAGCTCGTCAATCGAGTCCAGCCTCGGGTTAACCCAGCTGGCGCGGGTTGCCGCCTGGCTGACGCCGCAGACCATCCCCGGACTGGACACCCTGTCGCTGATGGGCGCCCAGCTGGTGCGGCCGTGGCCGGAAAGCACCCTGCCGATGATCAACATGGATACGCTGGAGCCGCTGCTGTGACCTTTCACGACTGGCCCTGGCGCCACTGGCGCCAGCGGCGCGGAGAGGCGCAGGCGCTGCGCCTGAATGACCAGCCGCTGACCTGGCGCGACCTGTGCGCCCACGTTGACGCGCTGGCGGCCGGCTTTGCCGCGCAGCTTGACCCGACGCTCGATGAGCTGGGCGATATCAAAACCTCGGTCAGCGAGGCGGTAACAAACTGCATCGTCCACGCGTATCCGGACAGCATCGGGACGATAAGTATGCGCCTTCGCATCCTCGACGGAGAAAAGCTCGAGATAGTTATCCGAGATAAAGGGCGCGGCATAGCCGATCTTCAGCAGGCAATGCTGCCGATGTACACCACCGGCGGCGAGGAGCGCAGCGGTATGGGCTTTACCATTATGGAAAGCTTTATGGACAAGCTGAAGGTCAAAAGTACGCCGGGCAAGGGCACTACGGTAACGATGCTGAGAACTATCCGCCAGCGCAGAGGCTTTCGATGACCGAGTGCATGCTCAACGATCTGTGCCTTGCGAAGAAGGGGGACAAGGCGGCGTCCGAGCGGCTCGTTGAGGATAATTCGGGGCTTATCTGGAGCGTTGCGCGGCGCTTTTTCGGCCGCGGCGTTGAGCCGGACGATTTGTATCAGCTCGGCTGCCTCGGCTTCCTTAAAGCCGTTGCGGGCTTCGATCCCGGGTTCGGAACGCAGTTTTCGACCTATGCCGTGCCGAAGATAGCAGGCGAGATACGCAGGTTTCTGCGTGATGACGGAACAGTGAAGGTCAGCCGGGGGATCAAAGAGCGTGCGCTTCATATAAAAAACGCGCGGTGCGCGCTTGAGCAGCGCCTCGGCCGTGTGCCGCTGATCTCTGAGCTTGCGGCCGAAACCGGGCTGACACCCGAGGACATCGCTTTTGCAGAAACGGCGGCAAATCCGGCCGAAAGCCTGCAGCGCGAGACGGGCGAAGACGGCTTCACGCTTGAGCACGTTCTGTGCGACACCGAGGGCGAGGAGCGCATGATCGAGCATGTAGCGCTGCGCTGCGCCATTGAGGAGCTTCCCGAGAAGGAGCGGAAGACCCTGTATCTGCGCTATTATCACGGCTTTACTCAGGAAAAAACGGCCAAGGTGCTGGGAGTGTCGCAGGTCCAGATATCGCGCCTTGAGCGCAAAGCGATAGCACAGCTTCGCGAAATGCTGTCGTGACTGAATGCTTACACGCAATTTGAGCGTGTGAGCATTTTTCTTTGCTTTGAAATAATGCATTCTGCCAAAAACTTATTAAGAATTTATTAAATAATGTAAGAACACTTGAAAAACGCAAAGACTGCGTTAAAATATCATGGTGTTTTGTTGGAGTTTTATTGGAGCTTTGCAGAATGTGAGGTGTTTGTATGGAAAAAAGAAAGAGAAGCCTTGCGATCGATATACTTAACGGTTCGATGTGGGATAAAATATTGCGTTATGCGCTGCCTGTTGCCGCCACCGGCATTCTCGGGCAGCTGTTTAATGCCTCGGATATAGCCATTGTCGGCAATTTCGCTCAGGGAGATACGGTCGCGGCGGTCGCAGCCGTCGGCGCAAACGGACCGGTCATCGGCCTGCTGCTTAATATTTTCATCGGCATTGCGCTGGGCGCAAATGTTGTCATAGCAAATGCGATCGGCAGGGGAGACAGCAACACAGTCTCGCGTGCCGTGCATACATCCATTGTCGCCGCCGTCATTGGCGGCATTATTGTCGGCGCGCTCGGGCAGCTTGTCGCCGAGCCTGTGCTGTCAATGCTTCAGGTGCCGGAGGATGTTTTTCCGCTTGCGCTTAAATATATGCGCATTTATCTTCTCGGACTGCCTGTAATATTCCTTTATAACTTTGAAGCGGCCATATTCCGCAGCGCCGGCGATACGAAAACGCCGCTTATAGCGCTGGCGCTCTCGGGCGTTCTGAATGTAATACTCAATCTGTTCTTCGTCATCGTTCTTAACAAAACGGTTGACGGCGTTGCGATAGCCACGGTGCTTGCAAATGTTGTAAGCTCCGTTGTTCTTCTGCGCAGGCTTTTAAGAAGCGAGCTTTTTATCCATGTTGAGTTTAAGAATCTGCGCATCGACTGGAAAATACTTTGGCGCATACTCAAGATCGGCGTTCCGGCAGGCATACAGGGTGCGGTGTTCTCGCTTTCAAACATCGTTGTCCAGTCTGCGATAAACAGCCTCGGCAAGGTCACAATGGCGGCGTCCTCTGCGGCGTTCAATGTTGAGGTCATGGCGTATTACATCCTCAACTCCTTCGGACAGGCCTGCACTACCTTCGTCGGCCAGAACTACGGCGCCGGTCAGATCGACCGCTGCCGCAAGGCGCTCAAGCTCTGCCTTATAGAAAGCGTCATAGCAACGGCGTGCGCCGTGTGCATTGCGCTGCTCTCCGGCAAGTATCTTATCGCACTGTTTAATAACGATCCCGAGGTCATCCGCCTCGGCATGGTAAGGATGAAATTCATTTTCATGTCCTATATTTTCTCAACCATCTACGACTGCATGTCCGGCTACATGCGCGGCTTCGGCATTTCGCTGACTCCTGCGCTGCTTACGATATTCGGCGTGTGCGGAACGAGAATAATATGGATTTACATGGTGTTCCCCATGTCGCAGACCTTTGAAACGATCATGCAGGTGTATCCCATTAGCCTTGCGATAAACATGGTTCTCATTTTCTGCGCGCTTATTATAACGCGTCCGTCAAAGCGCTATGACCATGTGGTTCTTGACTCTTGAAAGAGTCGGTCGAACGTGGTAAAATAACACGCTATGAATAATGATTTTAACAAAAGATATCTCGAAGCGAGAAGAAAAGTAATAGAGACCGATTTTGCCGGGCTTAATCCCATGCAGAGAAAGGCTGTCATGGCGACTGAGGGCGCGCTGCTCATCCTTGCGGGCGCAGGCAGCGGCAAAACGACGGTGCTCATAAACAGAATTGCAAATCTTATGCGCTACGGCAAAGCCGGCGACAGCGAGGAGATACCCGAAAATGCGAGTGTTGAGGATATCGACGCAATGGCGCGGCTTGACGATGAGGCAAGGCGCACGGCGGCCTTTGAACCGGTCGAGCCGTGGCGCATCCTCGCAATAACGTTTACGAATAAGGCTGCCGACGAGCTGAAAACAAGGCTTTCCAAAATGCTCGGCGAGGCCGGAGCCGATGTGTGGGCGTCCACCTTCCACTCGGCCTGTGTGCGCATACTGCGCCGCGATGCCGACCGCCTGGGATTTACCTCAAGCTTTACGATCTATGACAGCTCCGACAGTCAGAGCCTTATTAAGCACATTCTGCGCGATTTTGACCTTGACGATAAAAAATATCCGCCGCGCATGCTCCTTTCGGAGATAAGCCGCGCAAAGGATGATTGCTGCTCGCCCGAGCAGTACTATGCCCGAGCCAAGGCGACCGGCGACGCGCGCAGAGTGAAGATCGCGGAGATCTATGCCGAATATTCTCGCCGCGCGTTTGCAGCCGGTGCAATGGATTTTGACGATCTTATTTATTACACCGTGAAGCTTCTCAATGAAAACGAGGACGTGTGCCAGTATTGGCAGAAGCGGTTTAAGTACATACTCATCGACGAATATCAGGATACAAATAAGCTTCAGTACATGCTCGCGTCAAAGCTTGCAGAGGGCTGGGGCAATATATGCGTTGTCGGCGATGATGACCAGAGCATTTACAAATTCCGCGGCGCAACGATCGAGAACATACTTTCTTTCGAGGACGAGTATAAGGGATGCCGCGTCATCCGCCTTGAGCAGAACTATCGCAGCACGGGGCATATCCTCGGCGCTGCAAACGCCGTTATCAAGAACAACCTCGGCCGTAAAGGCAAGGAACTGTGGACAAAGGGCGATATGGGCGAAAAGCCAGAGCTTTATGTTGCCGATAACGAGCACGATGAGGCGCGCTTTGTTGCGTCCCAGATCCTCGGACTGTATGGCAAAGGCGCGTCCTGGGGCGATAACGCGGTGCTTTACCGCATGAACGCGCAGTCGCACCAGATAGAGCAGGCGTTCAAGCGCAACGGCATTCCGTATAAAATTTTCGGCGGCACGGGCTTCTTTGACCGCGCAGAGATCAAGGATATGCTTGCATACCTGTGCGTCATAGCCTCGCCGGACGACGATCTGCGTCTCGACAGAATAATAAACAATCCGCCGCGCGGAATCGGTGCCAAGAGCGTTGAGACCGCCGCCGCGATAGCGCACGAGAATAACTGCTCGCTGTTTTCCGTCATAAGCAAAGCCGATCTCTATCCAGATCTCAGCCGTGCCGCTCCGCGCATGCTGCTGTTTGCAGGGATGATAAACGAGCTTATAGCGCAAAAGGACGAGCTTGCACCCGACCTTCTGTATGATCAGCTCGTTGAGCGCACGGGATATCTGCGCATGCTCGAGGAAAAGCACACCGTCGAGGACGATGCGCGTGCGCAGAACATAAAAGAGCTGAAATCGAGCATCATTAACTATAAAGGCGAGACCGACACTCCGACGCTCGAGGGATACCTTGCCGATGTTGCGCTGTACACCGATATGGATAACTACGATGACAGCGCCGACTGCGTCGTCATGATGACCATGCACTCGGCAAAGGGACTGGAGTTTCCCAACGTCTTTGTCGTCGGCTGCGAGGAGGGCATATTCCCCGGCATAAAGGCCATCGGCGAAGCCGACGAGATGGAGGAAGAGCGCAGACTTTGCTATGTTGCAATAACGCGCGCAAAAAAGCGCCTGTTCCTGTCCTGCGCCCGGCAGCGAATGCTCTTTGGCCGCACAACGGCAAATCGCGTTTCTCGCTTTATCGACGAGATCCCCGAGGAGCATCTTGAAAAGCGCAACATCCCCAGAGGCTACGGATATTCGGAAAAATCGCAGGTGCAGAAGGAGTTTGCCTTCCGCGCTCCGTCGCAGCAAAGCTTCAAAAAGCCCGTTGCGCCGCCGTCTGCGCCGAAGCCCAAGGCGGCCGAAAAACCGCAGTTTTCCGTCGGCGACAGAGTGCGCCATAAAGCCTTCGGCGATGGTAAGCTCAGCAAAATGACCCCAATGGGAAACGACTATCTGATAGAAATCGAATTTGACAGCGGCATGGTTAAAAAGCTCATGCTCCGCGCGGCCACACTGCACATGGTAAAGATATAAAGCAATGAAAAACCAAAACAAAGCCGCCCTCGGGCGCATCTGTCTCATATGCACGACGCTTATATGGGGCAGCTCATTTGTTATCTTAAAGACTGCGCTTGACAGCATCACGCCGATGTGGGTGCTTGCCATCCGCTTCGGCGGCGCGGCGATAATGATGTTTATCGCCTGCCTGCCGCGCATAAAAAAGATCGATAAGCAGTATATAAAGGGCGGAGCTTTAATGGGCATATGCCTTGCCTCGGCATATATTGTCCAGACCTACGGCCTTGTGTATACGACTCCGGGAAAAAACGCCTTTTTGACCGCAACATATTGCATACTTGTTCCGTTCCTGTATTGGGCGATAGCGCATAAAAAACCGGACAGATATAATGTTATCGCAGCCTTCGTGTGCCTTGTCGGCATGGGCTTTGTGTGCCTTAACAATGATCTGAGCGTTAATATCGGCGATATCCTCACGATCTGCTGCGGTCTGTTTTACGGCCTGCATATTATCGTAACGGCGCGTTCGGTCGAAAACCGCGATCCGCTTATTCTGACGATGCTCCAGTTTGCAACGGGCGCGGTTATCTGCCTTGTTGGCGCTGCGATCTTCGAGCCTGCTCCGCACGATATATCCTCCGGAACGTGGCTTAGTATTGCGTATATGACCTTTATCTGCACGGGGCTGTGCTTTTTCCTTCAGACCATCGGCCAGAAATACACGCCGCCTGCGCAGGCTGCCGTTATACTGACGCTTGAGTCCGTGTTCGGAACGGCAATATCCGTCATCCTCGGCGAAGAGGTGCTCACGTTCAATATCGCTCTCGGCTTCTGCCTGATATTCATAGCGATAATCACGAGTGAAACAAAGCTCAAATTTCTTCAAAAGCCGCGCTCGTGACAAAACTAAATAACTTTTTTAAAGCGCAGGCTCATATGAGCTTGCGCTTTTTGCCGTTTTGATGCAATATTAAATTATCCTGCATACGGTAGGTGATGATCATGATAAAAATTCTCATTGTTGAAGACGAAAAACCGATATCCGACCTTATCAGGCTGAGCCTCGGCAAATCGGGCTATGACTGCGACTGTGCCTTTGACGGCATGAGCGCGGCTGATATGCTCGACGAAAATATTTACGACCTTGTGCTGCTTGATATCATGCTGCCCGAGGTCGACGGCTTTGAGCTTTTGGAGTATATAAAGCCGCTGTGCATACCGGTCATATTCATAACGGCCAAGGGCTCTGTTAACGACCGTGTGCGCGGACTGCGCATGGGTGCGGAGGACTATATCGTAAAGCCGTTTGAGGTGCTTGAGCTTCAGGCGCGCGTTGATGTTGTCCTTCGCCGGTATAACAAAACAGAAAGCGTTATCAGCATCGGAGACCTTACGATAGATACCGACGCAATGCAGGTGATCCGCTCGGGCGAAGCAGTGCCGCTCACGCGCAAGGAGTATGATCTTCTGCTGCTTTTTGCGCGCAATCCCGGCACGGCGATGTATCGCGAGACCATATACGAGCGAGTGTGGGGCGGAGACTATATATGCGGATCAAAAACAGTTGATATCCACGTTCAGCGTATGCGCAAAAAAGTCGGCTGGGAGCACAAGCTTGTGGCCGTAAACAAGGTCGGCTACCGTCTGGAGGTTTAGAATGAAATTTCGGCTCAAGATCATGCTGTGCATGATATGGCTGCTGTCGCTTGCCTTCGGCATCGGCGGAAGCGTTATGATATGGGGCTCGTTCAGCTCGGCTCTTGCGCAGGAAAAGCAGACCGCCGAGGACTCGTATCGCTTCCTTGTGCGTACGATCGAGATGGTAAACAGCATAAACACGCTGCCCAACACCTCGGATATTGCCGGAGTTTTAAAGCAGATGGACAGTATGGGCATAACAAACTTTTCGGCGATAAGACTTCTATCCGGCGGCGTGACTGAATACACGTCGGGAAACACCGAGCTTTCGTCGGACTATACCGAAAGCGGCATCGTGATCGAAACGGCGCCGGACGGCGCGCGCTATTATAAGCTCAGCGGCACCGTCGGCACCGAGGCTGACACGCTTGCGTTCATCGCCTTTTACGACATTTCATCGGTTTTTGCTATGCGCGACGGGCAGTTTAAAACGTATGCCGCTGTGTTTGCGGTGACCATTGCCGTGTGCGCCGTGCTGTCGTATTTCATCTCGCTGTGGCTGACAAAGCCGTTGGATAAGCTCACAAAGGCGACAAAAAAGCTCGCCGAGGGCGAGCTGTCGTACAGAGCCGATATCCGCACCGGCGATGAGATAGGCCAGCTGTCGGAAAGCTTTGACACTATGGCACAGAAGCTTGAGGAGAATGTCGAACAGCTTCAGGACGCAATGCACCGCCAGGAGGAGTTTATGGGCAGCTTTGCGCACGAGATGAAAACGCCCATGACCTCGATAATCGGATACGCAGACCTCATGCGCACGCAGACGCTCAGCCCCGAGGAGCAGACGGCCGCCGTAAACTATATTTTTTCCGAGGGCAAGCGGCTAGAGAGCCTGTCGCTCAAGCTTCTGGATATAATCGTTTTGAAAAACACCGAGATCGAGCTGAAAAGCGTTTCGCCTGCTCAGCTCATTTCGCAGACGGCCGATTATCTGCGGCCGGTGTATGCAAAGAACGATATCGGCATCGAGTGCAGCGGCGACGAGGGAGAGTGTCTGCTTGAGCCGGAGCTTGTCAAATCACTGCTGATGAATCTTATTGACAACGCCCGTAAGGCGCTCGGCCACGGCGGACTTATCCGCATATCATCGCAGCTGACAGGCACGGGCTGCATCATCCGCGTGCGCGATAACGGCCATGGTATACCGCCAGAAGCCATAGCGCACCTGACAGAGGCCTTTTACAGGGTCGATAAGTCGCGCTCGCGTGCTCAGGGCGGAGCGGGGCTGGGGCTTGCGCTTTGCAGCGATATTGCCCGGCTCCACAACGGAAGCATTGAGTTTGAAAGCAGCAGGGAGACCGGAACATGCGTGACGGTGCACTTAAACGGAGGTGCAAAATGAGGAAAAATGCAGCCGTGGCGGCTCTTTTATTGCTTGCCGTGTGCATAGGACTCGGGATTCCGCTCGGTGCATCGGCCGTTCAGGACAGGGCGATTTTGAATAAAAGCGAGAGTATTCCCGATGCCGATGCAACTTTGGGGCTGAACACTCGCGGCAGCGTGAGCCTTGCGCAGAAGTATTGGCTCATGAGCACTCAGCGGCTCAGCGTTACGGAGCTTTCGGATGGCAGGTACATGACATCTGAGCAGGCCGGCGAAAAGGCGCTCGAATATATTGAAATTTTGAATAAATACGATGTAAACCGCGTCGGAACGATGAATGACGGCGAGTACTATATTGCCTATCAGACGCCGCAGCTTATGATGTCCGAAGCTAACAGCCGCGCTCCGTCGCTGATTGCATGGAGCGTTTGCGTAAGTGACAGGGCAGGGAGCATGAATTTCCTAATAGACGACGAAACGGGGGCGCTGCTGTCGCTTTTGTATATTGACCGCGACCGCACGGGCTGGGAGACAGGTACAAAAACGGAGATCGATGCGAACAAGCTGTCGGACATCGTGAGTCAATTTGCGCAAATGTACGGTGCCGAAGTACTCGAAATTTGGGAGAACACAAATGACAACGAGTCAAACTTCAACGAATTCGGCATAGATCTGATGTTTCCCGGAGGACTGGATACTACGGCGTTTGCAGAAAACTCCGAGGCTGAGCAGAATGCGGTC
>OMBQ01002527.1_pt1 | contig 11393 bp, 9 predicted proteins | sample 1674311 | NCBI WGS metagenome assembly OMBQ01 (sample SAMEA103958160, study PRJEB25191) | human gut metagenome | biome: human-associated habitat [ENVO:00009003]; feature: intestine environment [ENVO:2100002]; material: feces | place: Germany | collected 2013/2015 | reverse complement strand
CATCATCGTTACCCGGAATTACATAATCCAGTTCTTCCGGATCGCAGTTTGTATCGCAGATACCGATAAGCGGGATTCCTAATGTATGAGCTTCCTGAGCAAAAGACAGAGAAACAGCTGAGAAAGCTAAGAAACTGATCAAAGTAAAATATGAAGTGCTGCCTCATATTCATACAATTGAGGAAGCAGCGGCAGAGGATGCACCGAAGGTATTTGATGAAGAAGAAAATAATATCTGTGCACATAAACATATCAGCAGAGGAAATGCAGATGAAGCAATCCGTAATTCCAAATATGTGATCAGTCATCATTTTGAAACCCCATGGACAGAACATGCATTTCTTGAGCCTGAGTGCGCAGTGGCTTTGTATGATGAGGACGGAGATATTTTCGTATATTCCACAGATCAGTCTGCACACCAGACATTACATGAGTGTTCCCTGTTACTTGGAACGGACAGAGTAAAGGTACAGAATGCACTTGTAGGCGGCGGATTCGGCGGAAAGGAAGATATGACAGTACAGCATCTGGCTGCGCTGCTCACTTATGCTACTAAGAAACCGGTGAAGATGAAACTGACCAGAGCAGAATCCCTGCTGGTTCATCCGAAGCGTCATCCGTTTTATATGGATATGACCATGGGCTGCGATGAGAACGGCAATATCATGGGGGTAAAAGCGAAAGTAGCATCAGATACAGGTGCATTTGCCTCACTTGGCGGTCCTGTGCTGGAACGTGCATGTACTCATGCGGCAGGTCCCTATCATTATGAGAATTTCGAGATTGAAGGAACTGCTTATTATACCAACAATCCGCCTGCCGGAGCGTTTCGCGGGTTTGGTGTAACCCAGACCTGTTTTGCAACAGAAACCCTGCTGAATATGATGGCAGACAAAGTAGGTATCACTCCATGGGAAATCCGTTACCGCAATGCGATCCGTCCCGGTGAGACGCTTCCGAATGGTCAGATCGTAGATAATTCCACAGGTCTTGTGGAGACACTGGAAGCTGTAAAGAAGAAGTATGATGCTGCTCTGGAAGAAGGAAAACCGGTGGGAATCGGCTGCGCCATGAAGAATGCCGGTGTCGGTGTCGGTATCCCGGATACAGGCCGCGTGAAACTCGTATTTGAGAAAGATAAAAAGCTGCACATCTATTCCGGTGCTTCCTGTATCGGCCAGGGACTTGGTACAGTCCTGACACAGATGGTAGTTACCAATACAGATCTGAAGCATGAAGATATTGTATATGAGAGAAGTAATACCTGGTTCGCACCGGATTCAGGTACAACTTCCGGCTCCAGACAGACTCTGGTAACAGGGGAAGCCTGCCGCAGAGCCTGCGATAAGGTTATGGAGGACCGCAATGCAGGTAAGACCATTGATGATGTGATCGGTAAAATTTATTATGGGGAATATCTTGCAAAGACAGATCCTCTTGGCGCAAATGTGCCGAATCCTGTTTCCCATGTAGCCTACGGCTATGCGACGCAGATGTGTATCCTGGATAAAAAAACAGGTAAGATTGAGGAAATGGTTGCTGCACATGATGTGGGCAAGGCAGTCAATCCACTGTCCTGCGAAGGTCAGATTGAGGGCGGCGTAGTGATGTCCATAGGATTTGCACTGAGAGAGCATTATCCGATCGATGAGAACTGTAAACCAATTGACAAGTATGGATCTCTTGGCCTGTTCCGCTCTCATGAGATTCCGAAAATCGATGCCATCGTTGTTGACAAACCGGGACTGAATGTAGCCTGTGGTGCCATTGGAATCGGTGAGATCACCTCTATCCCAACTGCACCTGCAATTGCAGATGCATATTTCAGATGGAATGGTGAAAGACAGTATAGTCTTCCTCTGACCGGAACACCATATGAAAGGAAGTGCTGAATATGGCAGTAAAGAAGAAATTTCCATATCGCGCGGCTGTAGTTGCATGTAATGGGGGGTGCAGATCAGCCGAAGGTGAGGCCGGCTGTGCAGATGGATGTATCGGATGTAAAGCCTGTATAGATAAATGTAAATTCGGAGCCATTTCCATCAATGAGTATGGTGTGGCGGAAGTGGATGAGGAGAAATGCATTGGCTGTGGTGCCTGCGCGAAAGTCTGCCCGCAGAAAGTGATCCATGTCCATGAGTGTGCAAACTACATTGTGGTAAAATGTTCCAATAAGAAAAAAGGTGCAGAAGCAAAGAAGCAATGTAACGTCAGCTGTATCGGCTGCGGAATCTGCGAGAAGACCTGCACAGCCGGTGCGATAAAAGTAAAAGACAACTGTGCAGTGATCGAGGAATCCATATGTCTGAGCTGTGGTATGTGCGCAGTGAAATGCCCAAGACACGTTATCCATGACCTTCATGGAATATTGACAGAAATACGTTAAGTAAATCAGGTTACTGTTCACTCTGTTCTTAGTAATACATTACAAAGGATATTCTCAGTGAACAGTAACCCAATCAGACAACTTCGTTAATAGGAAAATAATACGTAAAAATTGAATAAAAGATTGCAATTTCATATCCAAATATGCTATACTCAAATCAGAAAACAGATAACAATTATGCAAATAAAAAGTAAATTCGCCTGATGTCAGAAAAAAGGTGAAGGAAAGTAGCATGGTTCGGAGCCGGACATAAGTCCTGAGGGGAACAGACAGATACCTTGGGGTGTGTCCGGCTCCTTCTATATAATATAATAACCAAAAATAAATACAGAGAAGGTGAAAACATGATTGGAAAGAGTGTTCCAAGAGTAGATGCCTATGACAAAGTTACAGGACGTGCAAAATTTACTGATGACCTGGTTCCTGCCAACTGTCTGGTGGCAAAAATCTATCACGCAAAGATCGGAAACGGTATCGTAAAATCAATCGATACCAGTAAAGCAGAGGCTCTGGACGGCGTAGTAAAAGTGGTTACTTTTAAAGACGTACCGAATCATTGTTATCCTACGCCGGGACATCCCTGGTCTGTGGAGCTGGCTCATCAGGATGTTGCAGACCGCAATATCCTTACCGGAAGAGTCCGTTATTACGGAGATGATATTGCTGCTGTAGTGGCAGAAGATGAAATCACAGCCCAGAGGGCATTGCGCCTGATCGAAGTTGAATATGAAGAATATCCGGTAGAAATCCATCCGCGTAAATCCATGTATGGAAGCAAACCGCCAATCCATTTTGATAAAAAGGACAATGTACTTGTCCGTTCCAATTACTTTATCGGAAATGTGGAAGAAGGGCTGAAGGAATCCGAAACAGTTATAAAACGCAGTTATAAAACCCCGATCGTGCAGCACTGCCACATTGAGAATCCGATTTCCTGTGCATACATGGAAAATGGCAGGATCATAGTTGTGACTTCCACTCAGATTCCGCATATTGTCCGGCGTGTGATCGGGCAGGCTCTTGGAATCCCATGGGGAAAGATCAGAGTCATTAAGCCATACATAGGTGGAGGATTCGGAAATAAGCAGGATGTGCTGTATGAACCGTTAAATGCGTTTCTTACCACGCAGGTTGGCGGCAGACCGGTCAAACTCGATATAACCAGAGAGGAAACTTTCTGCAACACCAGAACCCGTCATTCTATTGAGTATGATCTGACGGCAGGTGTTGACAGTGAGGGGCATCTTCTGGCAAAGGATATGCTGGCTATTTCCAATCAGGGAGCATATGCCTCCCATGGACACGCCATAGCAGCCAATGGCCTGACTGCCTGGAGACTGCAGTATGCATGTCCGAATATCAAAGGAGAGGCATATACTGTCTATACGAATACACCGGTAGGCGGAGCAATGCGTGGATACGGGATCCCGCAGGTATGTTTTGCAATTGAGTGCTTTATGGATGATATTGCAAAAGAGATCGGGATGGATCCTCTGGAGTTCAGAAAGAAAAATCTTATCAAAGGATATTATGAGGATGCTTACCTGAAGCCGATCGCAGCAAACACCAACGGGATTTTTGAATGTCTGGAAAAAGGTGCAGATTATATCCACTGGGAAGAAAAACGAAAAGAATATACAAACCAGACAGGTAATATCCGCAGAGGCGTCGGAATGTCACTTTTCTCCTATAAGACAGGTGTATGGCCGATCTCACTGGAAATTGCAGGTGCAAGAATGACTCTGAATCAGGACGGAAGTGTTGGACTGATGCTGGGAGCTACTGAAATCGGTCAGGGCGCTGATACGGTATTTTCCCAGATGACGGCTGAGGTTTTAAATATGGATATCAGTGATATTCATATCCAGACAGTCCAGGATACTGATGTAACACCATTTGATACCGGTGCCTATGCATCCAGACAGTCGTTTGTAACAGGAACAGTTGTTAAAGACTGCGCAAATCTTCTGAAGGAAAAGATTCTGGCTTATGCAAAAGAGCTGCTGCCTGAAGAGACAAGGAAACTGAGGCTTGATCATGGATGGATCATGGCAGGAAAGGATCCGGCAATATCTCTTGGAAATCTTGCATTGGAGAGTTATTACAGTCTTGGCAATTCTTCTGTTATTACAGCAGAGGTTTCCGAGCAGGTAAAGAAAAATACGATTGCCACAGGATGCTGCTTTGCTGAAGTGGAAGTCGATATAAAACTTGGCAAGATTAAAATCCTTCATATCATTAATGTGCATGACAGCGGTAAACTTATTAATCCGAAACTGGCTGAAATGCAGGTACAGGGCGGTATGTCTATGGGAATGGGATACGGTCTGTCGGAGCAGCTCATTCTGGATGAGAAAACAGGAAGACCACTGAACGGAACCCTGCTGGACTATAAACTGATGACAATGATGGATACTCCTGATATCAAGGCGGATTTTGTGGAACTTGATGATCCGATTGGACCTTTCGGAAACAAAGCACTGGGTGAACCGCCGGCAATTCCGGGTGCACCGGCAATCCGTAATGCAGTACTTCATGCAACAGGTGTAGCCTTTAATGAAAATCCTCTGACACCACAGAGACTGATCGATGGCTTTATGAGGGCCGGACTTATTTAGAGGGGAGGGGATTTTATGTACGATATTGAGAACTATTATCAGGCTGAAAGTGTAAAAGATGCTGTGAGATTACTGAATGAACATCCGGATGCCAGGATCATTTCCGGAGGAAGTGATGTGCTGATCAAAATCCGGGAGGGAAAATTTGCCGGAACTTCTCTGGTGAGCATCCATGGGATCAAAGAAATCCAGGGTGTAAAAATGGCGGATAACGGAGATATTTATATTGGTGCCGGAACTGTCTTCTCACATATAACAAATGATGCAATTATCAGGAAATATATTCCGGTTCTTGGCGAGGCTGTAGATCAGGTAGGAGGACCACAGGTACGAAATATTGGTACTATCGGTGGAAACATCTGCAACGGAGCAGTCAGTGCGGACAGTGCACCGACCGTATTTTCCCTGAACGCACTGCTGAGGCTGGAAGATGGAAAGGAAGGCCGTCTTGTACCTGTAAAAGATTTCTATCTTGGACCCGGCAGGGTGGATCTGCGGCAGGGAGAGATCCTGGCCTATGTGATCATTCCTGCAAAAGAATATGAAGGGTATCATGGTCATTATATTAAGTATTCCATGCGAAATGCCATGGATATCGCAACGATCAGCTGTAGTGTGGTGAGCAAGGTAGATCAACAGGCAGGAGTGATAGAAGATGTGCGCATTACCTTTGGAGTTGCAGCTCCGGTTCCGTACCGCTGCACAAAGGCAGAAGAGGCTTTGAAGGGCATGAAGATAGAAGAAAGCCTGTATGAAAAGACAGCACAGCTGATCCGGGAGGAAATCAATCCGAGAGATTCCTGGAGAGCATCCAGGGCATTTCGTCTTCAGATCGGCGGAGAAATTGCGGCACGGGCATTGAGACGTACCGTAGAACTTGCAGGAGGTGACCGCATATGAAAAAGCAGATGCAGCTTGTACGATGTACAGTAAACGGAAGAGAAGTTGAAGAATATGTAGATGTAAGGGAGTCACTGCTTGATATGCTTCGCAACCGCCTTGGACTGACTTCTGTAAAAAAGGGCTGTGAAGTAGGAGAATGTGGTGCCTGTACAGTAATCATAGACGGAGAGACTATTGACTCCTGTATTTATCTGGCAGTCTGGGCGGAGGGTAAAAATATCCGTACACTGGAAGGTCTGGAGAAAAACGGAGAACTTACCAGGATTCAGGAGGCATTTATCGAAGAAGGTGCCATACAGTGCGGTTTCTGCACTCCCGGATTTATCATGTCTGCCACTGTTTTACTGGAACGTGGAGAGAAATTATCAAGAGATGCGATTCGGAAACATATGGCAGGAAATCTCTGCCGCTGCACAGGTTATGAGAACATTGTAAATGCGGTGGAAAAAGTAATGGATGAAAATGAGACAAGAAGAGGAAAGACAGTAAGATGACAAACAGATACACAAATGTCCCAAAATCTGACAATAAACCGGAAAATGTTGTAATAATAAGAGGTGGCGGTGATCTGGCCAGCGGTACGATCCACAGATTATACCGATGCGGCTACCGTCTTCTGGTACTGGAATGTGAGAAACCCACTGCGATCAGGCGAATGGTTTCTTTTTGCGAGGCTGTTTACGACGGGCAGTCTTCTGTGGAAGGAGTTCTCTGCAGAAAAGTTGACAGTGTAGAGGAATGCGAGGCAGTCTGGAAAGCCGGGGAGATTCCTCTTATGGCAGACACAGAAGGAACTGTCCTTAAGAAATACAGACCTGCAGCACTGATAGATGCAATTCTTGCAAAAAAGAATCTTGGAACCACCAGAGAGATGGCAGATCTAACCGTTGGTCTTGGACCGGGATTTGTGGCAGGTGAGGATGTGGATTATGTAGTGGAGACTATGAGAGGCCACAATCTTGCCAGAATCATCACAAAAGGCGCTGCTATGCCAAACACAGGAGTTCCGGGTATCATTGGAGGATTTGGAAAAGAGCGCGCTGAACAGTGTGCTGTATTACGGAGCTGCCGGGATTGGTCTTCTGCGCAGTGAATTCCAGTATCTTGGAAGAGAAAATTATCCTCGTGAAAATGAGCTGTTTCTTGCATACAAAAAGATTGCGGAGACCATGGGAGAAAAGCTCACTGTGATCCGTACGGCAGATCTTGGAGCAGACAAGCAGGCAGAATATCTGAATATCCCGGATGAGGCAAATCCGATCATGGGGAACAGAGGAATCCGTCTCTGCCTTGACAGAAAAAGAATGTTCAAGGCACAGCTTCGGGCAATTTTCAGGGCGAGTGCATATGGAAACCTGGCGCTGATGTATCCGATGATCAGCTCAGAAGAGGAAATGGATGAGATTGAAGAAATTATCCGGGAAGTAAAGATCGGGCTGGATGAAAAAGGAATTCCGTATAAACATATTAAGACAGGAATCATGATCGAGACTCCGGCAGCAGTCATGATCAGCCGGGAGCTTGCCAGAAGAGTGGATTTCCTGAGTCTTGGAACCAATGACCTGAGTCAGTATACACTGGCGATGGACAGACAGAATCCGCTTCTGCGCAAGAAATATAATGACCATCACCCGGCAGTGCTGCGTATGATTCAAATGGTGATCGAAGCGGGACATGCAGAAAACAGACGTGTCTGTATCTGCGGGGAACTTGCAGCAGACACTGCCCTGACAGAAGAATTTCTGAGGATGGGTGTGGACTGTCTCTCTGTAGTGCCGGCATGTATTTTGCCGGTAAGAAAAGCACTGAGACAGGTGGATCTGTCCGGAGATGATAAAGGTGCGTGAATTTGGTGAAAAGTAAAGTGGTATTACTTCCCTGCCGGGAATATGATGAAGAAAAAATCTATATGTTGCTGAAACAGGGGCTGGATTTTCTGGGTGGAGTGGAGACTCTGATTCCAAAGGATGCGAAGATCCTGCTGAAGCCGAATCTGCTGAAAAAAGCAGAGGTAGAGAAAGCAGTGATCACACATCCGGTTGTAGTAGGAGCCTTTGCGGGAATCCTGCGTGAAAGTGGGTATGAGAATATTGTGCTTGCAGATTCCTGCGGTCATGGAACCACTCAGGCAGTGATCCGCGGAACAGGAATGGATACTTATCTGGAGAAATATCATATTCCGGCTGTTGATTATTCTGAGGGCGTGAAAACTGCTTATCCGCAGGGAATCCAGGCAAAGGAATTTATCCTGCCAAAAGAACTGTTGGAGCAGGACTGTGTGATTTCCCTGAGCAAGATGAAAACACATGCATTAGAACGTATCACCGGTGCGGTTAAGAACAGCTATGGGTTTGTATATGGATTTCATAAAGCGAAGGGGCACACGCAGTACCCGAGTGCAGACAGCTTTGCCAGAATGCTTATTGATCTGAATAAATGTGTGGCACCGAAGCTGTATGTGATGGATGGGATCGTGGCCATGGAGGGCAACGGACCGGGTTCGGGAGATCCGGTTCCTATGAATGTACTGCTGATGTCCACAGATCCGGTTGCACTGGACAGTGTATTCAGCCGTCTGGTTTATCTGAAACCGGAGATGGTTCCGACGAACTATCATGGTGAGAAAATGGGACTTGGTACATGGAAAGAAGAGGAGATTACCCTTCTGACACCAGACGGGGAGATTTCCATGGCAGAGGCAGTGAAAAAATACGGAAATCCGGCTTTTAATGTAGACCGCACAGAAGTGCGAAAGAATATCTGGACAAGAATGGCGGGAGCGTTAAACATTTTTCAGAAAAAACCATATATAGAAGCTGATAAATGTGTCCGCTGCGGGATCTGTGTGCAGAGTTGTCCGGTTCCGGGGAAAGCTGTGGATTTCAGAAAAGGCAAAGGAAAGCCGCCGGTATATGATTACAGAAAGTGTATCCGCTGTTTCTGCTGCCAGGAGATGTGCCCGAAAAAAGCAATCAAAGTGAAGTAGATGAAAAGCAGATAATAAAAAGCGCAACTGTTTATAGAATTGCCATGGTATTTTCGCAGAATCAGGACAGAGGAAAGCCGGACAATTACCAAAAAGCACATAACAGAGGATGAGAATATCTCGGATTGAGACAGATTCTATCCTAAGTTATGTGCTTTTTTGAGTCATATCCCTCTTTAACCGAATCAGGAAAGTTCCCTGCTTTGGCTGCGAATATTCGTTATTCGTCTGACTATGGCTGTCGAAGATACAAAATCTATCTTCCGAGGCTTCTGCTTATCTCGCGGATGAATTCCGGAGTAGTACCACAGCATCCTCCAACAACAGACGCACCATTTTCGATCAGAACCTTCATATGTTCAGCAAAGCTTTTGGCGTCCATACTGTAAATAGCATTTCCCTGATCATCAATCGTCGGCATACCGGCATTAGGTTTGGCGATGACAGGAATGGATACGTTCTCTTTGATATTGCGGACAACGGATACCAGCTGGTCAGGTCCTACAGAACAGTTGATCCCAACTGCCACAGCACCTGCACCCTCAAGGGCAATCGCAGCCTCCACAGCATTTCCTCCGCTGAAAATGCTTCCGTCAGCTTCTACGGTCATTGTACACATTACAGGAAGAGAACTTACGGATGCAGCAGCATCCAGTGCAGCAAGTGTTTCCTCGATATTGATCATGGTTTCCGCAGCGATCAGATCAACACCTGCATCCTCAAGAACCTTAATCTGTTCACAGTATGTTTCATATGCCATCTCATAGGTGAGATCACCGGCAGGCTCCATCATCTTTCCGGTTGTGGTAATATCACCTGCAACAAAAACCTTATGTCCCACTGCCTCTCTGGAAATATTTACAAGTGCATGGTTCATTTCCGCAAGCTTATCCTGCAGTCCGTGAAGCCCCAGACTGTAACGGTTTCCGCCGAAAGTAGGTGCGTATACGATCTGGCTTCCTGCTTCAACATAAGCCTTCTGCAGATTCTGCAGAACTTCTTTGTGCTCCATGATCCATGCTTCTGTACAGATTCCTCTTGGCATTCCGGCGGCCATAAGATTGGAACCGGTAGCGCCGTCGAGCAGTACAACATCCTGTGTCAGCTTCTGAAATTCTTCTTTAGTCATGGAAATTTCCTCCTGTGTTTTTCTATGAAAGTCCTGAGTGGCTGCCATGAATCAGTCATGTCTGCATGGGTAAATTCGTGGATACCGGACAGGATGACTTTCATATACTGTGACATTATAGCACAGCTTTCAGGATAAATGGAGAAAATTAATAAATTTTTATTTCATATGATGCAGTAAAAATTTCATCCTTGTCCAGAGTGTTGATATATTTCTTTTCCGGAAGCTCGCCCTTAAATCCAAAATCATCACAGCGTCCCATCCATGGTTCCAGACATACAAAAGGAGAACCCGGGACGGACCAGATGCCAAAGCTTGGAAATCCATGACAGATCAGTTCCACATAAGGAGTTCCGTCAGGGAAAGCGATGCCGGCCTTTTCAATCTGGTCATCAAAAATAAGGGCATCTTTGTCAAACATGTGAGCATCGATAAGGCAGGAACCATTCTCAAGCTCCAGTGTATAAGCTTTATCTGCGACCGCGGTGCCTGATGACATGTCGATCAGCAGATAGGAGAGGGAATCCCGGCCGTCGAAAGTAAGATGATATTGCTCCTGGGAGCCAATTCCTCCGGCAGGTACATTGAATGCAGGATGGCCGCCAATTGTAAAATACATGGTTTCATCATTAAGGCTGATCACTTCCCAGCATACACTGACCTGGTTCTTCTCCAGAACATGCTTGATCTTCAGCTCAAAATCATATGGATAATTTTCTCTTGTGGCATCAGAAGATTTCAGCCTATGGGTGATGGAATCAGCAGTCATATCCACGCAGGTAAATTCGCTGTCCCTGGCAAACCCATGCTGACTGGAGGGATATTCGACTCCATTAATACGATAGTGATCCTCAAAATGACGTCCCACATTAGGGAAAAGAACCGGTGCGTGGCGTTTCCAGTAAGCCGGATCTGCCTGCCAGATCACTTCTCTGTTATGTACTTTATCAAAAATGCTGCAAAGCTCAGCACCATGATCGTCTACAGATACTCTAAGATAGTCGTTTTCAATTGTATGGATCATAAATGAATCCTCCTTGATCGATAAATATTGTGTAACTGTTCAGCTGGCAGTATTCTGCAAATCACCGAAGGTGATTTGAAATGCATTTTGGTTCGTAACTGCGAAGGTACCGAATAGTCACGGACATTGATGTCCGGCAATTTTTAAAAAGGTTTTGATTTATAGCAATCCTCTTAAAGGCATTATTTTAGAGGATTGCTGTAAGTTGATGCCGGAATCAATCTGTTTATAAGTATAACACATGGACAGGATTAAATATAGTTATAAATACATAAAAATAAACTTGAAATGTTGCGATAAAACAAAAAATACACGGATATAGTGACGAAATACAGAAACCATATGTG
>OMBQ01002523.1_pt1 | contig 11419 bp, 9 predicted proteins | sample 1674311 | NCBI WGS metagenome assembly OMBQ01 (sample SAMEA103958160, study PRJEB25191) | human gut metagenome | biome: human-associated habitat [ENVO:00009003]; feature: intestine environment [ENVO:2100002]; material: feces | place: Germany | collected 2013/2015 | reverse complement strand
AATAGAAAGAAAAAAATAAACCTAGAATTATTTAGATATGTTTTTATCTTCTTCAGCTAAATCCTTCCATTTGGTAATGAAGCCATTGCTTCAATCTCAGGGCCGGATATAGAAAAGCAGCCATTTATGGACTGGAATAATAGCGATATAGTAAGAAAAACATTTCTTACAAGGCATACCGTCTGCTAAATAATGGATCAATCCCAGAGAAAATTCATGAATAGGGGGAAGGGTATCCAGTAAATTGCCGTATGTGTCTTCCTGTTGAGAGAGTGTCATTTTTTTATATTGTTCCTCGCATAAGACAGGAAGTTCACTCAAACGATAAACGAGACAATCCGAATTTTTTAAGATACGCATATCGAGTTCGATACCGACAGGAATCACAAGTAATTGTTTATTATGGATGATGAGATGGGGAAAATGTAAGCCGTCGATCCGGATCTCTCCCTGAAGTAGGAAAAGAATACTATTTTGTTTAATATCCCCTCCACAAGAAGGGCAATCAGAGCAATTTATGTGTTCGTTACAAGACATATCACCAACTTTCTGCTTGTTGCACACACATAAATTTTCTTCCTGGACAAACATATGGATTTTTCCTGGAAGGAACTAATTTGAAAGACAATAATCTGAAATTATTTTAGCTTGCGTTGAAAATGCAGAAACCAAAGTGGAAGAACAGAGCCTTTCAAAATACTCGAAATCGTGATACTCCACCAAATTCCCGTCAACCCTAATTGGGGGAAGGAGGTCAGAAAATAGGCCATCGGAATACGTGCTCCGGTGAAAATAATCCCGGTCAGTGCCGGAGGAGTCGTATGTCCGGTACCATTGAATGCTCCGGCAGTAACGGATTCGGTTACCATGAAAAGTTGTGATAAAGCCAAAATCTTCAGGTAATTACCGCCGGCTTCGATGGCTTCCGGTTCGTTTACAAAAAGCCCGAAGATCTCGTGGTTTAATACAAAGAAGAGAATTCCGGCTCCCAAACCGATACTCCCGGCTATTCCTAATGTCAGGCGATAACCTTTACGGATACGTTCATAATTCCCGGCGCCGTAATTCTGTCCGGTAAAGGCAGCCAAGGCGGTAGAAAAACCGGCAGCAGTCATCCAGGAGATGGCTTCGATCTGTGCTCCGATACTTTGAGCAGCGACCCCTACTGCTCCCCAACGTGCGGCTAGGGTAGCCAAGGTCAAGGAAAACATGGAAAAGAGGGCATTTTGTATACTGACCGGCAAACCCAATAAAATGATACGTCGTGCATAATCTTGTTTCAATCGGTTGAGCAGGTGCATACGCCCTAACGGAAACCGGTCACTGAAGATCCGGCGTGCAAAGATGCCGTAAACCACTAATTGTGCTAATGCAGTGGCAACGGCAGCCCCTGCGGTACCCCAGGCCGGAAAGGGACCGATGCCGTAAATCAGCAAGGGATCGAGGATAATATTGACGATAAGTCCTACGGCAGAAGTACGGAAAGGAGTCCGGCTATCTCCCTGACCATTGTAAAGACCGCTGAACGTATTGTTATTGAATTGGAAAAATAACCCGGGAGCGACCAGACGCATATAATCGATCGCCTGGGTCGAAATAGAGGTTTCAAAACGGAACAAGCCCATCAGTAAAGGGGCTGCCAGGATGATGATACAGGCATAGATAAATCCGATTGTAGTCGATAAGGTAATGGCCTGACTGGCATAATGAGCTGCCCGGCGATAATCTTTCGAACCGACAGATTGGGAAACCGTAATCTCAGCCCCGATTTTAGTCATAAAGGACAAAGCGTTGCAAAGCCAGGTAAAAAAACCGGCAGCTCCGGCTGCAGCGACAGCATCACTTCCCAAATGACCGAGCCACAACATATCTGTCATGCTATAAGCCATTTGGATAAAAGAGGCCGAGATCAAGGGCACAGCCATGATCCACAAGCTTTTAAAAATACTGCCCTGTGTCAGGTCGGTTGTCTTCATCGATCTATCTACTATAATATGTCTTCCCCCTACTTCCTTTTTTCCTCTTTTCCCTTTTCTTTTCTCCCTTCGATCCTCTCCCCCCTCCTCTTCCGCTTTTAGCCTTTAGCTTATAGCCTTTTACTTTTTACCTTTTTTATTATAAGTTTCCAGTGCTTTTTCCAAAACCACCAAAGCCTTTGCCAAGTCTTCTTTCTTTAAGACATAAGCCAGGCGGACTTCGTTTTTACCTAATCCCGGAGTAGTATAAAACCCCGAAGCCGGAGCCATAAAGATGGTCTGACCCTCGTAATCGAATTCTTCCAGACACCAGGCACAGAACTTATCGGCATCGTCTATCGGAAGACGGGCCACTGTATAAAACGCTCCCATAGGTATAGGAGAATAACAGCCAGGGATCCGGTTAAGCCCGTCGATCAGGAATTTCCGGCGTTCGACATATTCATCATACACGTCGCGCATATATTCTTCGGGAGTATCCAGTGAAGCTTCGGCCATGATCTGTCCTATCAAAGGAGGACTTAAGCGAGCCTGACACCATTTCATCACATTCTCCCGGACTTGTTTGTTTTTAGTAATCAGAGCCCCGATCCGGATACCGCATTCACTGTAGCGTTTGGAGACAGAATCGACCAGAATGACGTTGTTTTCGATACCTTCGAGGTGAAAAGCCGAGATATAGGGTGCACCGGTGTAACAAAATTCCCGGTATACTTCGTCGGAAAACAGGAACAGGTCGTATTTCCTGACTAAATCCCGGATCTGGTTCATTTCTTTTCGGGTATACAGATAGCCGGTCGGATTGTTGGGATTACAAATCAGGATTGCTTTGGTACGCGGCGTGATCAAAGCTTCGAATTTTTCTACCGAAGGGAGAGCGAAGCCCTCGTCTATAGTAGAAGAAATCGTCTTGATCACTGCTCCGCTGGAAATCGCGAAAGCCATGTAATTGGCATAAGCCGGTTCGGGTACGATGATCTCATCTCCCGGATCGAGACAGGCCATAAATGAAAAAAATACAGCTTCCGATCCTCCGGTAGTGATGATGATATCGTCCGTACAGACATCTATATTGAATTTGTGGTAGTATTCTACCAGTTTTTTCCTAAAACTCAGAATGCCTTCACTGGGAGAGTATTCCAGCACTTCCCGGTCCAGATGGTGCGCCGCTCGTAATGCCACTTCCGGGGTCGCCAAATCCGGCTGACCGATATTGAGGTGGTAAACGACGGTTCCCTTGGCTTTGGCTCGATTAGCCAGTGGGACCAATTTCCGGATAGGAGATGCGGGCATATCTATACCGCGTTGAGAAATGGTTGGCATTCGTTGAATATTTATTGTTTTGTGTAATTGAGGGGCAAAGATAATAATAAATTCCAGGAACTTCAATTCAAAATCACAGCCAAACCCGGCAACTCTACATTGTATCCAAAACTTAACCCCTAACTTTAAATTACAGGGAAAAGGTTAGCGGGATATTTTATTGTATACCTAATTAAATTATCCTCAAAATTAAAGAATTTTTTCTCTAATATTTTGCTTTAGATCAAAAAAGGAGTAAATTTGACGTCGGAATAAAAACTCCGAAAAAGCTAATATATGATTAAGTATAACAATAAAATTATTACGAAATGAAAGTAACAGTTGTTGGAGCAGGTAACGTTGGTGCAACGTGCGCAAACTGCATTGCAGAAAAAGACATCGTAAACGAAGTGGTTCTTTTGGATATCAAGGAAGGTGTTTCCGAAGGGAAATCGCTGGATATGTGGCAAACTGCCCCGATCAATTTGTATGACACCCGTATTAAAGGTGTAACCAATGATTATGCAGCGACTGATAATTCTGAAGTAGTGGTGATCACTTCCGGTCTTCCCCGTAAACCGGGCATGAGCCGTGACGATTTGATTTCAACCAATGCCGGAATTGTAAAATCTGTTACTGAAAATGTAATCAAACATTCTCCGAATGCTAAGATCATCATTGTATCCAACCCCTTGGATGTGATGTGTTATTGTGCTTTCTTAGCTGCTAAAGTCGATTCATCTAAAGTATTCGGTATGGCCGGTGTATTGGATACTGCCCGTTACCGTGCTTTCTTAGCCGAAGCACTGAACGTATCTCCGAAAGATATTCAGGCACTGTTATTAGGTGGACATGGAGATACAATGGTTCCGCTGCCACGTTACACTTCTGTAGGTGGTATTCCTGTAACCGAATTGATCGACGCCGATAAATTGCAGGCAATCATCGAACGTACCAAAGTCGGTGGCGGCGAATTAGTTAAACTGATGGGAACTTCTGCCTGGTATGCTCCGGGTGCAGCTGCAGCTCAAATGGTCGAAGCGATCATCCGCGATCAGAAACGGGTATTCCCGGTTTGCGCTATGCTGAACGGCGAATATGGTATGAAAGACATCTATCTGGGCGTTCCGGTTGTATTGGGTAAAAACGGTATCGAAAAGATCATCGAAGTAAAACTCGACGATCAGGAAAAGGAACTGTTAGCAACTTCTGCAAAAGCTGTTAAATCGGTGATGACCGTACTGGACGACATGAAAATGTTCTAAAAACAGCCTAAAGGTTAAAAATAAAGAAACCGTCCTGATTTTCGGGGCGGTTTCTTATTTTTGCGCCTCAACTATCAAGCAAGAGGGAAATGAAGAGGAAAAAAAATAAAAAGGCTTGCCATTTTACGACTCCATATCATCCTTATATCAATAGCCGGATTCAGACAGTAGCCGTTGAAATAGTCGGTTTGGAAGACAACAGCTACCACCTGATCGTACCGGTAGAAATCAATGGTATACAAGGAGATATGATTATCGATACCGGCGCATCGGTCACCGTCGTCGACAGACAGGTGTTCCCGGAAGACCTGCCCGAAGAAGCAGACGTTCAGATGACATCGGGTAGCGTCACCGGTCAGATCCACGACGTACATTTAGTAAAAGCAGCTAAATTTAAAATCGGGAAACGTACGATCAAAGAGATGCCGTTGGCTGCTATCGATTTGGAATATGTAAACGAAATGTACGACAAACATCTCAACCGGAAAATTATCGGATTATTGGGGTGTGACTTTTGTGTCAGGTATCAGGTGGCTATCGATTACCGGAAAAAGGAATTTACCATGTATTTTTAATAATCTACCATCTAAAAATCAGAATTATCTGTTTTTTTAGAAAAAATATTATACTTTTGCGTATTAATCGTGCTTAAAGAATTAGCAAAAATTAAGTCATATAATAATTTATTGTAAAATGCAGAATAAAGGAGCGATCACATTACTTACTATTGCATTAGCGTTAGTGAGTCTTTACCAGTTATCTTTTACCTGGAAAACCAATCGGGTGGAAAAAGTTGCGAGGGAATATGCGCAGGGAGATCCCGTAAAGGAAAAAGTTTATCTGGATTCTATTGCAAACAAGGAAGTTTACAATTTCCTGGGAATTGCACAATACACTTACAAAGAGTGTAAAGAGTTGGAATTAAATCTGGGTCTTGACCTGCGTGGAGGTATGAACGTAACCATGGAAGTAGACGTGGTCGACGTGGTCCGCAGTCTGGCCAACTACAGTCAGGATGAAGCTTTCAATCAGGCTTTACAAGAAGCGGTGAAGATGCGTACATCCAGCCCGAAAGACTTTGTGACCCTGTTCGGCGAAGCATTCGAGAGAATTGCCCCGAATGCACAGCTGGCCTCTCCGAATATTTTCGGAACCGTAGAACTGAAAGATAAAATCAAAATCGGAGCCAGTAACAAGGAAGTTTTAGACGTTATCCGTCAGGAAGCCGAAGGAGCAATCGACAATACCTTCAATATTCTGCGTACACGTATCGACCGTTTCGGTGTAGCACAGCCTAATATCCGTAAAGCAGATATCTCCGGTCGTATCGTGATCGAACTTCCGGGTATTAAAGATGCTCAACGGGTAAGAAAATTGTTGCAAGGAACAGCAGCGTTGGAGTTCTATGAAACCTTCGATAACGGAGATTTCTTTCCTTATTTGCAAGCAGCCAATGAAAAAGCCCGTACTATCGTTGAAGCTGAAGAGATACTGACTACTGAAAATGCAGCCAATGCAACGGCAGAACAACCGGAAACAACCCAAGCGGATACAACTGCCAATAGCCTGATCTCTCAGGCCGCTGCACAAGATTCTACCAATAATCTGCTGGCCGATGAAGCTGCTTTCAAAAAAGCGAATCCTCTTTTCTCCGTTCTGACACCCAATATCGACCGTCAAAGCGGCCAGATCATCCCGACAGGTTCTTTAATAGGTTATTCTCATGTAAAAGATACGGCAGCGGTAAATGAAATCCTGACTATGCCACAAGTAAAAGCGACTCTACCCCGTAATGCCCGCCTGCTTTGGGAAATGAAACCCAATGGAGAAGTTATTGCTTTACATGCAATCAAAATCACGACCCGTGACGGAAAAGCTCCCCTGGATGGAGGTGCTGTCGTCGATGCCCGTCAGGAATACGAACACAACAGTGGACGCCCTGTGGTATCTATGAATATGAATGGAGAAGGAGCTAAAGTCTGGGCTCGGCTGACCAAAGAAAATGTAGGCCATAGCATCGCTATCGTATTGGATGGTTATGTTTGTTCTTCACCGAACGTGAACGATGAAATCAAAGGGGGTAGCTCACAGATTTCCGGTCAGTTCGACGTAAAAGAAGCCCAGGACTTAGCCAACATTCTGAAATCCGGTAAATTACCTGCTCCGGCACGTATCATTGCCGATGAGATCGTAGGACCGTCCTTAGGTAGCGAATCTATCCAATCCGGTATGTGGTCGTTCGTGATCGCTTTCTGCTTGGTACTGGTATACATGTTGTTCTTCTATAGCAAAGGAGCAGGTCTGGCAGCAGACATCGCTTTGTTTACCAACTTATTCTTCTTATTCGGTGTACTTGCTTCTATCGGAGCGGTATTGACCCTGCCGGGTATTGCCGGTATCGTCCTGACAATGGGAATGTCGGTCGATGCCAACGTATTGATCTATGAACGTATCCAGGAAGAATTGAGAGCAGGTAAAGGGTTGAGATTAGCCATCAAAGAAGGTTACAAACAAGCTTATTCCGCCATCATCGACGGTAACGTAACAACCTTATTGACGGGTTTCATCCTTTACTATTTTGGAGAAGGCCCGATCAAAGGTTTCGCAACCACATTGATCATCGGTATTTTCACTTCATTGTTCTGTGCGATCTTCATTACCCGGATCATTCTCGACAATGCATCCAAGAAAAATGATAACGTCAGATTTACCACTCCATTTACAGCCAACTGGTTACGGGACGTACACTTCCCATTCCTCGAAAGACGGAAAGTGGGTTATACGGTATCCGGTATTATCACCGTTGTTTGTCTGGTATCTATGTTCACCCGCGGATTCGATAAAGGCATCGACTTCGTCGGAGGTAGAACTTATACGGTTGCTTTCGACCAGCCGGTAGAAGTGGAAAAAGTAGCAGAAAGTCTGGCTGCTGTGTATGGAAGTGCTCCTGAAGTAAAAACTTTCGGCGGAGACAATCAGGTCAGAATAACCACCAAGTATAAAATCGAAGACGAAGGAACGGAAGCTGACGACGAAGTAGAAGCCTTATTGTATGAAGGGTTGAAAAGCTACTTACCCGACGGTACCAGCAAAGAAGTATTCCTGAGCGACTATCGTCAAATGTCGCAGAAAGTGGGACCGGCAGTGGCGGAAGATGTCACCCGGGCTGCAATCTGGTCGGTAATCTTCGCCTTATTAGTGATCTTCGTTTACATTATGGTACGGTTCAGCAAATGGCAATATGGTGCCGGTGCCGTCCTCGGATTGGCTCACAATACCATTGTCGTATTGGGTTTGTTCTCCCTGTTGGCCGGATTCCTGCCTTTCTCTCTGGAGATCGACCAGGCCTTTATTGCAGCCATCCTGACCGTAGTGGGTTATTCGATCAACGACACGGTGGTTGTATTCGACCGTATCCGTGAATACCATCATCTGTACCCGAAACGCGACGATCTGGAAGTAACCGACGCTGCATTGAACTCTACATTACGCCGTACGTTCAGTACTTCTTTGTCGACCTTAGTGGTATTGTTAGCGATCTTCATCTTCGGTGGTACTTCTATCAAAGGTTTCGTATTCGCTCTGTTGATCGGTATCATCGTAGGAACCTATTCTTCTCTGTTCGTGGCCACACCGTTAGCTTACGAATTCAGAAAGAGATTCGGTAAAAAAGAAACGACTGTCGTGAAGAAATAAACAGTTCTCACTCTCATAAGAAAACGCCTTGCAAAAGGCGTTTTTTTTGTACTTTATTGGTATAATACAGGATGCGGCTTGGCAAAATCAATCAAACCAGTTTGTTGTTTTTGCTCTCGCCTTTCACTATATTTGCCTAAAAATGTCCTATGCGTCAAATTAAAATATGTTTGGGCAGTTCGTGTTATTCCCGGGGAAACAATGTCCATCTCGAAGTAATCAAGAAATACATAGCAGAAAATCACCTGGAAGCCGAGATTTCATTCTCCGGTCATCTGTGCGAAGAATTATGCAGTAGCGGCCCGATCCTCCGAATCGACGAGAAAGTCTACAAAGAGGTCAATCTCTCGGGTTTATACAAAATACTTCAGGAAGAATTTCCGATAAAATAATAACAGGCGAAAGGCAACCTCACCCATAACACAGTTTACCCAGCAACTATGAACAGATCTATGGATTTAAAACCGATCTATACCGAACCGGAAAATTGTCAGGACTGTTATAAATGTGTCCGTGAATGTCCGGTAAAAGCGATTCAGATCGAAGACAATAAGGCCTACATCATAGAAGAACGATGTATCTACTGTGGCCACTGTACCCAAGTTTGCCCTACCGGTGCAAAAAAGATCCGGGACGGGGTCAGCCGTACCCGTCTTATCTTGCAGAATTATCCCCGGGTAATCTTATCCCTCGCCCCCTCCTGGGCCTGTGAATTCGAAGATTTATCCATCGGACAACTTATCGCAGCCATCCGCAAACTTGGTTTTTCAGGAGTATCCGAGACTGCGATCGGTGCAGAATTGGTCTCTTCACGGGTATCGGATTATCTACAACAATCGCAACCGGGAGTGTATATCTCTTCCGCCTGTCCGGTAGTGGTCGAATACATCCGGAAATACTCCGCCGAGCATACTCCGGCCATCACGCCGATGCTCTCTCCTATGTTAGCTCATGCCAGAATTTTAAAAGACTATTACGGAAACGATTTAAAAGTCATCTTTGCAGGCCCATGTATCTGTAAGAAACTGGAAGCGGATCATTTTAAAGAGCTGGTGGAAGTGGCTATCACTTTTAAAGACCTGAAAAACTGGTTTGAAAAAGAAAATATTCATCCCGAACAATTAACTCCGGCTGCAGAGGATCACTTTATCCCCTGGCAGGCCGGAATCGGTTCTCTGTACCCTGTCGAAGGAGGCATGCTTCCGGGTATCGACGGTGAAAGCAAAAAGATTGTAAAAATGGCTTTCTCCGATTTGAGTAATATCAAAGATGTCATCAAGAACCTGGATACGCGCCGGGAAAAAGATACGATTTTTCTGGAACTGCTGGCCTGTAAAGGAGGCTGCATCAATGGTCCGGCCAAACTCAGCCAGACTTCTCTGGCCATCAAAAGATACAATATTCAGCAACACCGGGCCGCACACCCCGAAAGTACCGTTCCCGATCTCGGGCATATCGATCTGACCACGACATTCAAGGCTTACGACTGTTCGACGGCCCGGCATACAGAAGAAGAGATCAAGCAAGCCTTATCTGCTGTCGGTAAAAACAGTCCTGAAGACGAGCTCAACTGTAGCGGGTGTGGTTATGACTCCTGCCGTGATTTTGCAGTAGCCCTGGTCGAAGGCCGGGCAGAAGAAAACATGTGCGTATCCTATATGCGACGGGTGGCCCACGACAAAGCGACCGTCTTGTTACAAAAAATACCGGCAGGCGTATTACTGGTCGATAATGATCTGAAAATCTCCGATATGAACAGCTGTTGTGCCGACCTGCTGGGAGAGGATGTCGTCATGGTCTACGAAGCTTCGCCCGGATTACAAGGCGTCGAATTGGACAAAATCTGTAGCTTCACCGACCTCTTCCGCACAGTATTGAACACAGGTAAAGAGATCACGGAACGGCAAATCCGGGAAGGCGATAAAATCTGGCTGCTCTCTATTTATAATATCCAACCCCACCGCCTGGTATTCGGAATCTTACAGGATCTTCGGGAACCTTATGTCCGTAAAGAATGGATGCTGGAAAAAACCCAGGAAGTGGTACGCAAATATATGGCTACAGTACAGGAAGTGGCTTGCCTGCTAGGTGAAAATGCAGCTTTTACCGATGCTACCCTACGGTCGATTATGGAGGCGGGGGAAAAGGTAAAAAGCTAAAGGCCAGAAGCAAGAGGGGAGGGAGAAAAAAGGTTGGAGGGGAAAAAGATGGGGGAACGAGTTTATAAGAAAAAAGGAAGGATGAAAGAATCGGATATATTTATAGAAGTAGACTGTTTCCAAAAAAATAAAGCAGGCAATATCGTCTGTGGAGACAGTTACATGTCCCAGAAGTTAAAAGAGGAAGACCGGATCATCAGTGTATTATCGGACGGTTTAGGGAGTGGTATCAAAGCCAGTGTTTTATCGGCGATGACCGCTACTATGGCCATGAATTACACAGCCATGAAGGCGGAACGGGAGATTCTCTGCCGGGCAGCCCTCACCAGAACCCTGACACAGATTGAGGGAATTGACTATATCAATATTTACTGCGGTGACCAGCCTCTGATGGACCGTCAGGGAAATCCGGTGGGAATGCTGTCGGCCACTGATTTTATTATGAATACCAGCAATGTAAATGCCTACGAAAAGACGGAGCTGACCCTGTATTTTGCCGATGAGACAGGCAACCGCCTGGTGCCGGAGAAACGGGAGGTAGTTCACAACATCAATACTTCCCTGGAACAGCTGGTAGTAGAGCAGCTCATTGCAGGACCGGGACAGGAGGGGCATAATCCCACGCTTCCGTCAGACTGCAAGATACTGAGTCTGTCAGTGACAGATAATGTATGCTATATCAACTTTGATTCCGCCTTTGCCAATACAACTCTGGCTGTGAACGAGTATATCCCAATCTATTCCATTGTGGATTCTCTTTCAGAGATGACAACGGTGACAAAGGTGCAGATTATGATCAACGGCTCCCAGGATGTGATGTTCCGGGATGTGGTGTCCTTAAATACCACCTTTGAAAGAAGCCAGAATTATATTGACGGGGAGAATGAGTAGAGGAAAGGAAATTTAACTGAATATGAAGAGACCGCTGGTTGTACTGGCAGCAGGTTACGTACTTGGAGAGGTGCTGGCCCTGCAGGATAATACGGCGGTGGACTTAGGGGTTCTGGCGTGGCTGTGTGCA
>OMBQ01002515.1_pt1 | contig 11443 bp, 10 predicted proteins | sample 1674311 | NCBI WGS metagenome assembly OMBQ01 (sample SAMEA103958160, study PRJEB25191) | human gut metagenome | biome: human-associated habitat [ENVO:00009003]; feature: intestine environment [ENVO:2100002]; material: feces | place: Germany | collected 2013/2015 | reverse complement strand
GAACCTGAGGTTCCTGAAATACTTCCCGCAGTGAAAGGGAAGGTGGAATTCAGGAATGTGTCCTTTCATAAGGAAGACGGTTATGAAATCCTTCATGATATCTCTTTCTGTGTGCAGCCCGGCAATACCATCGGCATTATGGGCGCCACAGGCGCGGGAAAGACCTCTATCATCCAGCTGCTTCAGCGTTTGTATGACGCTACAGACGGAAATGTTTACGTGGATGACGTTGACATCCGTAATTTATCCTTAAAACAGCTGAGAAGCAATATCTCTCTTGTCATGCAGGATGTTTTCCTCTTTTCCGACACAATCAGCGAAAATGTAAAGCTGGGAAAAAGGGGTATGGTGGACGCATCGACAATACGCGGGGCTTCCGCCTGCGCCCAGGCCAGTGAATTCATTGAAAAGCTGGATGAACAATATGAAACGGTGATCGGGGAGCGGGGAGTCGGCCTTTCCGGCGGACAGAAGCAGCGTATCAGCATCGCCCGCGCCATCGCCAACACCGAAAAGACGCAGATCCGGTACTATGAAGATGAACAGCAGCGCTGAGCAGGCGCTTTCGCACCTGCGGGAGCAGGGGCTGACGCTGGCGACAGCGGAGTCGTGCACCGGCGGGCTGATCGGCAAGCTGCTGACCGACGTGCCCGGCGCGTCGCAGGTCTATAAGGGCGGCGTCATCAGCTACACGAACGAAGTCAAGCACGCGCTGCTCGGCGTGGAGCAGGAGACGCTGGATGTCTGCACCGCCGTCTCGCGCGAGACCGCGCATGAGATGGCCCGCGGCGCGCGCGAGCGCCGCAAGCTCCTCGTCGTCGCCGCAGGCCACCACCACGCCGCCGACGCTACGGCTGCAGACGGAAGCTCACCACTGGACGCTGACCTTCCCGCACAACTGGTTTAGCCAGAATGCGCTGGTGCTGCTGGATCTGGAAAAAGAGCAGCAGTACTGGGAAGGTGTGCCGGAGTGGCTGCTGAAAATTGCGGAAGAAGAGCCAGACGCCTGATCGCCCTCTATGGATATCATGCGAGCCGGGCCATCGCGCCCGGCTTTTTTACGGCTTCAGGCGCTCATCCCCTCCGCCAGCTGCGTCAGAGGCACCGGGACGCCAATATCATAGCCCTGCATATAATCGATCCCCAGCGCGATGACCGCCTGGCGTATCTCCGGCGATTCAACATATTCGGCCACCACCTGCATGTTCTTCATCCGTGCCAGACGACAGATTGAATCCACCACCTGGTAATCAAGACTGCTGGCGAGCAGATTGCGAATAAAGCTGCCGTCGATTTTAAGAATATCGACGTTCATCGTTTTTAACCGCGCATAGCTGGCGTAGCCGGTACCAAAATCATCGATAGCTACCCGGCAGCCCAGTGCCCGCAGGTGCTCTAATGTCTGGCAAACTAGCTCGGGGTTGCTGAGCGCATAGTTTTCGGTCAGCTCGAAGATAATCTGCCATGGCTCAATGTTGTAGGCGTGCAGCAGGTTTTCGACCTCCTCGGGAAACTGACTGCGGCTCAACGAGACCGGAGAGAGGTTGATCGCCAGCCGCAGACCGGGCAGCGCCCGCCGGTTGGCATCCATAAAGGCCAGGGTATGCTCAATGACCCACTGATCCACGCGCGTGGACAGCCCAAACTCGTGCGCCACCGGCAGGAACTCGTTGGGCCCCGTCAGTTCGCCCGACTCGCCTTTCATCCTCAACAACACTTCATGGTAGTTGTCGCCGCGAATGCCCTGGATAGGTTGCGCCATCAGGACAAAATGGTCTTGCTCCAGCGCCTTGAGGATGCGGTTCATCATCACCACTTTGTCTTTCAGATCCTGCTGGACATGCCCGGCGCCGCGGCGCTGCAAATTCTCCGGATGGCCGCTGGCCAGCGACATGTCGGCAATCGTGTTCAGCTCGCCAAGCAGCAAATACAGATGCTTCACCGGCGAGCGGACGTTGCAATAGCTCATGCCGATCCGCGGCTGCAGGGGGACCCCGTCCCAGTGAAAACGGAACTGTCGCAGGGAGCGGTCAATTAAGTGAATGCGCGCCTGGTGCCCTTCGCTGTTGAGACGAAACACTAAATCGTGACCGGCAAGATGATATACCGCTTCGTTCGGCTGCAGCAGCGCACGCAGGTGATTCGCCAGCATTTGCTTATACTGAATGCGCAACAGCACCCCGTAGTGGCGGCCCAGCAGCTCAAGCTCAGGAATACGCAAAAAACAGAGCGTCGACCAGCTCGCGCCGTTCAGCGCCCGGCTCAGCGCCCGCAGATTCGGCATATGTACCACCGGGTCGAGGAAGGCCATCTGTCGGACGCGGGCGTAGATCAGCCGCTGCTGTGTTGCCAGCATCGCCGTATAGGCGACAATAAACGAGAACACCAGGTAGCTTGACGAGGTGATCGCCAGCTGAGTGTTATAACTTGGATAAATAGGTAAATAACGGTAATGAAAATGGATCACGGCGATCAGTACCGGCGTCCAGATCAGCGAGATAAAGCGATAGCCAAAACGCATCGCCCCCCACAGCATCACCGGCATCAGTAAGGATAATGTATAATTTGTACTAAATATAGTGCTGCTATCATTAAGCGGCATCAATAATAGCCCCAGCAGCAGGATTAATATCGCCACCCAGCTGATGATTTCAATTTTTTTTATTTTTGGATCAATTTGTAAGCGAACCTGAGAAATAAATCCGCGCAAATAAAAAGGGTTACGAATTACCCGCAGCAGTAAATAACATAAGGGCACGCCGGTCAGGCACCCTACCATCAGCGCCTGAAAGGTGATTAACGACCGTAAACTAAACGGCGAGACGCCGGTCATATCCGTTGTGCGCGGATGTAGCCCCAGATACTCGGCGATCTGCGACAAAATCAGAAAAATGACCGAAGGGAGCAGCATTTGCCAGAACAGACGATGCGGCATCAGCCTGACGTTACCGTGCGATACCTGCTGCCGTTGGGGAACAAAGATGCGGTATCCGCCCCAGCAAAGCACGCAGGGGATCAGGAAATGGAACAGTACGCCAACGGCCTGCTCCGGCGTCATGCCCCGGGCCAGCGTTAGCAGCAGACCAACGATAATTCCGGGGATCGCCGCCCAGCCGAAAAACATCATCAGGCTGAGCACCAGCGCCAGGGGAAGATAATAAAGATAAACCATTTGCCCATTCAGCATGGTATATGTATTCATCCCTCTGGCAAGGGGTAATAATAACACAGGCAGGAGAAGCGGTAAGGCCCACCATTTGTCGCGATATTGTTGATAGTATTTTAATAAATTCATAGGTGCTCTACAGAGAGCCTCTGCTCCTGCGAGGCATATTCAGGCAGGCATCCAACCACCCCATGCTGACCGCATAAGTAATAACGATACGGTAACGTCCGCTGATTTTAGTGGTGAAGAGAATGAGGCTGTTGATGTAAATCAACAAATGCTGACACCAACATTAATAAAACTTATTTTTTCAGCTTTTCGTGGCTAATAAAGAGAGCATGTAAATACGAGGATTATCTTATATAACATTAATTAATGTTTTCACTGCCGCACTTTTACATCTGCATCAATTGACCCCACCTCGTTCCTGTGCCTTAATACCCCCATCGCCCATCTTCGGGTATACTTCAAGGAACCTTTTGTGAGTCAGGCACCCAGTATGCGTAAACGACATCGATTTAACCGTCGCATGACCCGTATCGTACTGCTTATCAGCTTTCTCTTCTTCTTTGGACGCTTTGTCTACTCCTCCATCGGCGCCTGGTATCATCACCAGGATAAAAAAGCGTCGCAGGAGTCAACGCTCACCGTCGAGCCCTCCGCCCGCGAGTAACCCGTTGATCCTGATGCCGGATACGCCTCTATCCGCAGGCAGAGACGCCCGTTTTCCGAGGCACTATCCCTGACGAGGCATGTTTTGCCGCTGACGATTTATAAGCGCACGGCCTGCAGCAGACGCAGCATTTCCGCCATTCCTTTGGTAATCACTTTATCCTGACGCATGACAACCGCCAGCTGACGGTACAGCGACGGGGCCAGAGAATGTACCGTTAAGCCATAGCGATCCTCCGCCTGCTCTACCGCCATGCGGGGCACAATACTGTAGCCCAGCCCGGCCCGCACCATGCGTTTGATCGCCTCGATGCTCCCCAGCTGCATCACCGGCGTGACCGCCAGGCCCGCCGAACGGAACCAGCGGTCAATCAGATCCCGCGTGCCGCTGCCCGCCTCGAAGGCAATGAGCGGCAGCGCCTGCAGCTCCTCAGGGGTACACACCGCCGGGATCCCCGCCTCGTGGCTGGGATGGATGACCACGAACTCCTCGTCCACCACGGCGGTCACCGCCAGACTGCGTCCCTGAACGGGCAGCGTGACCAGCCCAAGATCGAGCCGGTTTTCCTCCACCGCCCGGACGACATCCAGCGTGTTGCCGGTGGTCACCCCCACCGTCAGCAGTGGGTGCTGCTGACGAAGATGCTGCAGCAGCGGCGGAAGAAGATGAATGCAGGCCGTCGCGCCGGTCCCCAGAGTCAGTGAGCCATTAACTTCCTGACTAAATGCACTGACCGACTGCACCGCGCTATTCACCGCCCGATCGATCTGCTCGCTGTGGGCCAGCAGCGCCATTCCCGCCGCCGTCGCCTTGATCCCGCGCCCGGTGCGCTCCAGCAGTCGGGTCTGTAAAAATTGCTCCAGCTGACGCACCTGCAGGCTGACGGCAGGCTGGGAGATCCCCAGCGCGTCGGCGGCGGCTGAGAAGCTGCCGCGCTGTACGACCAGCCGGAAGGTCGCCAGGTTTCCCAGGTTCAGTGTTGTCATGCAAAGTTTCTCTTATACCGCGCATAAGGTGGCCGCTCTGCCAGAACAATAGCCTGCCGGGTATGCTCAGGACAACTATCTTAACGGAATGAAAAACCATGGGAACACCGGCTATTCCCCGACGCCTAGCCTTCACCGCGGGCGCTCAGCAACTGATCAACTGGGGTATCTCTTTTTATATGCCCGGCACCTTTGCCGGAGCTATCGCCGCCGACAAGGGATGGAGCTCGCCGCAGATCTATCTTGGCCTGACGCTTGCGATGCTGATCATGGCGGCGGTCTCCCCGCTGGTCGCCAGGCTGCTGGCTCGCTTTGGCGGACGACTGGTGGTCACCAGCGGAACCTTACTGATAGCCGCCAGTTGCGCGATGATGGCCTGGAGCCCTTCGCTGGTCGGCTGGTACGGCGCCTGGCTGCTGACCGGCGTCGGCATGCGGCTGTCGTTGTATGATGCCCTGTTCGCCGCGGTAGTGAACCTTTACGGCCAACAGGCGCGGAAAACCATCTCTCAAATCACCCTCGCCGGCGGTCTGGCCTCTGCCCTCTTCTGGCCGCTGGGGGAGGCTTTACTCACCGTGATGTCCTGGCAGGATGCCCTGCGGGTCTATGCGCTGTTTGGCCTGCTGAGCGCATGGCTGAGTTATCAGCTGCCTCGTCAGCGGCTCGGCTCATCGACGAAAGCGAAAGCCCCAACAGCGGATGGCAATCGGCGTAACGGCATACGTTATGCGCTCTTTATTGCGCTGATCACCTTCATCTCCACCGGCACCTCCACCCATCTGCCGGAGTTTATCAGCCACTTTGGCCTGCCGGTTGCCATCGGAATGCTGTGGGGATTTGGCCAGACCGGCGCCCGGCTGGGGGAAGTGCTGGCCGGTCGACGCATCACCCCGCTCGCGCTGATGCGTTTTACCGCGCTCGCCATGCCGCTCTGTTTTCTCCTTGGTGTCAGCAGCACGGCGTATGCCGGGTGCGCAGCCGGGTTTGTGCTCGGCTATGGCGCGATAAATGGGCTGGTGACGATTGTGAAAGCGACGCTGCCGCTGGCGCTGTTTAGCGCAGAAAGCTACGCCAGCCGCACGGGTCTCCTGCTGATCCCCGGGCAACTGATGGCGGCGGCCGCCCCCTTTACCTATGCATGGCTGAACCATCGGCTGGGTATCGTGGGTGGAATGTGGATTTCCACCGGGTTAACGCTGATCGTTGCCGGACTGGCGCTGGCGATGGCGCGCTCGGTGGGTAAAACAGAGCCGGACAAGCGTCCAGCCCTCTGCCCGGGGGCAAAACGTGGGCCGGCTGAACATCTGCCGGAACCATAACCGGGTACATTCACCGGGGACACAGGAAACCCCCCAGTGATGGATAGCGGTGAGGGATGACGGGATTGAGGCTGGGCATAAATTAAAAAACCCTCTGTAACAACAGAGGGTTTCATTTTATTCAACTAACGCCGGGGATTATTCCCACTCAATTATTTACAGCGCTTGTAACCAATTGACTAAAAACAAGTTTATGAAACTATAAATTCTGCGTACCGTTTTATATACCGTCACCGGGAAACAGTGCCCTGTTTCATCAGTTCATCATACTGCCTTTCGCAGACCCTTCCGGCTTCTGCTGCCCGGTCAGCGTATTCTGCCAGTTGCCGGTTTCGTTCGAGAGATTTTTCGAGCACGTCGGCAAGCAAAACTCCGGTGTCTGCGGCTGACGTCCCAGCGCCGACAGTGGCGTTATACTGCCTGAGCTGCTCACGGATGGCAACGAGCTGCTGCTGCAGCCGGCCAGCGCGAGCGGCAGCATCAAGAGCATCATTGCGCGCCTGGTCGATCCTCTGCTGCGCCTCACGTTCATTGGTTGCTTTCTCCTGTTCGTCATGTTGACGGGCTTTCTCATCTTCTGCTTTGCGGTCAGCCTTCGCCTGCGCATACCCGGCGTCGTACTGTCTGTCACCGTGAACATTCCAGGCGACAACGCCGCTGGCCACCAGAGCAGCAAGCATCGCGACAATAAGCAGCTGTTTCCAGTACGCTTTCAAGATGGCGGTGATCATGACACAAGCGCCTTTTTAGCAGTCAGATACCGCACACGGCGATCGTCAATACCATTCTGGCCGCCGTTGATAATCTGGGTCACGCGCGCCAGGTCGCCGGTATATTTGAGACAACCCTTTGTTGCGAAGAACCACGCCGCGCTGCGCGCTGCATAACTGTCCTGCGCCAGCAGTTCTGGCTGCGTTACCAGATCGACCTTTAACCCATTGCTGCAGTCGCGGTAATTCGTCAGGCCAGTGATCTGGATAAGTCCGCGCCCGCGGAAGTTATAACCGTCACCAGGTCCGTTATTCCCCATGCGTTTGCTGTACACCAGATTGGCGATAGCGCGCTGGCGCACCAGCGGCAATGACGGTTCACCCTGGCGGCGGCCGAGCGTGTTTGCCTGGTCCTGAGTCAGTCGCCCGGCGCGAACAAAGCCAGCAAGACCGGAAATGCTGTAGTTAAAGCTTTCTACCAGGCGGCTGAAACCGCCGCTTTCATGTCCGGCCTGGGCAATGAACATCGCCTGATCCTCAGGTTTACTGATGCCAAACTCTTTCATGGCTGCCACGATGTGCGGATGCCAGCGAGTAGCCAGCACCTGGCTGACACCAGCTGCTTTCTGAAACTGGTTAATGTCCATGTTACGACCTCGATATCTTGAAAATTTGCACGACATTGCCGCGAGTTTTCAGAACAGCAGCAAGCATCACAGCGTTAATGACGACCTCAGACAGATCTGCGGTCATGGGGAAGTGGTAGAAGAATGAATACGCCGCCCGTACCGGAATGCTGGCCGCCGATACAATCAGGAAATAGGCAATCCATCCACCCCACCGACGGTGCCGCGATCCGTTGCGCTGAAAGAACATCACCCGTAGCGCAATAGCTGCGCATATGATGGCGTTGGCGATAAGCAGCAGATCATGGCCTGTCATCGTCTTTTCCTCCCGGGATTAAATCGCGTGGATTATCAGAGCGGTGATACAGCCATATGCCAACCCGTACGGCGACAATTGACGCAACGAAAGCGCCGGCGGAATACACAATGCCGCGCTCGAACGAGTCCTGATTGATTGTCGGGATCATGCTGGCCAGCCCGATAAGGACTGATGCTGTAGGCTTGTAGAAGAGAAGACCGCAGAGAAAGCTGAGAAGGGACAAAAGAACGCGGCGCTTTACCGGATACTCGATCGCGGAGGTAACAAATATTACTGCCCCGGCGAGCGAACCGAGCGCCACCTCCGGCGGAACTCCTGCGACAACCGCCGCCAGCGCACCGTAGCTAAGCCCCTGATTTATTGTATCAGCGGTTAGCGATGCGGACATGATGACCACCGTTTACTATGCATGATGAACCTCCTGAAGTTGGCAAGCTCATCATACACAATAATTCATATATGAATAAACGGTAATAAAAAGGTTATTGTTTCTTGCCGTCTAACACTAGCAATCGAGCCTCAATAGATTTCTGTCTCTCTACAGTTGCACGCAACATCCACAGAAGCAGCTCTTCTTTCCTGAAAGAATAATCGTCCCCGGCAGGGTATGGCGCCCGATATTGCCCTGTTTCCGGATCAATGCCACCAGGCCAGGAAGGCCAACTGTTATAGCAAAATGCCGAGTAACTACTCCAGTCCAGGCCGTGTTTTTCCATTATGGCTATTGCGTCCTGTACGGTGGGGCCAGAATGCAGGCGAGCGTCATCACCTTCTGCCTGGTATTTTTCAAGCCACTGCCACACAAAGGGCAACAGGGCTATCTCATAGAACGCATCGTTCTCTACGTCTGATGGGTCCCTGAGTCCTCTTTTCTTCAACTTGTTAGAGCTTCCCATTGTGCTGTTGGTCGCATAAAGCTGCGTCCAGCGCAGCGATGTCGCCCCCAGTGCCGACTGGTTATCAACTGTAGGCGAAATACCACTCGCCCCGACAGAAGCGCCGCCAGCCGGGGTGGTGGGTGCGCCAGCAGCATAGACGTCGATCCTGAATGATGTCGGGTAATAGCTGACTTTCAGCCCACCGATACCAGCGTTATCTGCATATCCGTTAGGGTTGGCCGCATTTTTGCCGTGATTGTAGGAAATCACGAAAGGAGAAGATGACGACTGTGACATGTCGTCGGTGTAGAAACGCAGGTACGCGCCCGAATACGGATGCTCCCATGCAGCCATCGCCCCGGCTTCAGAATCAACACGCCCGCCACGGACATAACGCGCAACAGGGCGCAGAGACAGAGTTCCACGCTTCTGTCCACGCAGTTCTGACACCTGGTCTGAAGACGTCGCTTTCAGGGTTCGTGTTACATCAACCAGGGGTTCAAGGTTGACCTTGCTGGAGTTATAGACCAGATTATTAACGTTCTTACCGTAGTTTCCTGCATACAGTTCGCCCGCCTGCGTTCCGATCTGATGGTTTATCATGTAGGTCTGATGTGCATCGCTGACGGCATTGCCCGCCTGGCAGTTCTGCATTATTGAGCCAATGCCGATAACGGTCAGGTCAACGCCACCTGTCACCAGCCCATTCCCGACGCTCACGCACTTATCAACCAGCTGCTGCCGACCTTCTTTTGCAATGAGTCCGTGAGAGCCATTACGTTCTGTATGGCAACTGATAAACCGGTTATAGCCGCCCTGACCCACAATGCCGGTTCTGCGATTGCCAATCCCCCGGCAGTTGGTCGCGGTCAGGTGCTGGTCGAGGTACGTTGTTGATCCTGAACCATAGGCGTTCTGTACATCAAAGCCGTCATACCACTGACCTGCGCCCAGGCAGTCGGTGACGTTGATATTAGTTGAACAGATATCAGTATCAGTCCAGTCGCGTACAGTGTACTGCCCGAATTTAACCCCCGATTCTGCGTTATCAATAAAATTACAGACGCTGACGTAAATACCGTCAGATCCTGTAATATTAAGCCCCATAGCACGGCCTTCGAACAACGTACAGTTGGTAATGGTATGGTTTTTCCCCCGTGCCCACTTGAAATCATTCAGATTCGTTGCACTGGTTTCATGAACATACCCAAACATAACTTTATCGCGGGTATGGTTGATGATGCTGATAACCCCCATATTGCACCCGCCGCGAATTACGCAGTCATCAAACAGAGTATTAATAAACCCTGCGGCAATGACCGAGGCATAACTCCCCCTGACGCCAGTGACCGTTAGGCCATCCTGTGCAGTTGCATCAGATGAACGGAATACAATCGCGCAGCAGATGTCCTGATAAATATATTCAGGGGCAATGCCGGTGGCGTCCTGAAATGGCATTCGACCATAACCCAGTCGCCCCTGCTCTTTTATCGTCCAGTCGTCATTATAAATAACCGCCCACGGTATTGTTTTGCTGATGAGATTACCGCCTCTCCATACCGACCCGGCACCATCAATAATATCAACAGCCACACCGTCACAAACTATTTTAGCCATCCCGGCATCAACATTGATTTTCCCGGTGAACTGAATGACACCAGGCTGAATGTTATAGATTTTCGTCGAGTCCAGGACAACCTGTGCCGCGTTCTGGTTCAGCGCCCACTGGATAGCAGCAGTATCATCGTGCGCGTTGCCTGCCCCCGTCACAAAACCGGACATTTCCGGCGTTATGTAGTTCAGACCACCAATCAGTTTTGCACCGTCGCTAGCAGCTAGTTCAATCATTACATCAGCTGCAGATCCAGATTCAGGAAGAACCCCGATAGGTTTATGTCCTGAAAAAGCTAATATCTTGCCTTCCAATTTATCTAATGCTGGAAGCTCATTAATATAAACATCCGGAACTCTTAGCGACCGTAGCAAATTTGCATCAATTTTCTGATCAAGAACAGCATCACCATCTTTCCAGGCATTGGTATTATCGACGATCTGCCCATCAACATAATTCTTCGTGGCCGCATCCTGCGCCTGTGACGGGTCACGCAGGTTACGAATTCGGTTGTTGAGTGCGTCGTAATAGTTCGCGATGAATGATGGCTTACGCAGGGCCAGACGGAGAAAGCTGAAACACTGCTGTATCAGCATGGTCAGCTTGTCGAACGCATCCTCATGGACTTCTGCGAAGAACTTCCCCTGGTTGCGTAGGTCAGTCTCCTGGGTAACTGGCAGATCACGTGAGATAGAAATCTGCCATCCGTTGGCCAGCGGTGACATCAGCACGACATTCCCGCCAGAATAGGTACCCGCCCCGGTAACGGAGTAATCGGTATCCAGAGTCAGCACCGTAATATTTTCGTTAAGGTCAGCGACCTGGACGGTGAGATCTGACTTCTTGAAGATGCGGAACGTGTACGGGAAAGATGTGGTAACGCCGTTCCCTGTGTAGTCGTTGTGGTCGACTTCGGTTGAGACCGTCATGTAGAAATCTCCGGTATTCGTAGCGCCCGGCGCGCCACACATACGGTCATTCTATTACCCATCAAACCATATATGAATAAAACAGATCGAAACGAGCAAAAACATTACCATTAAGGTAAACAAAAGAGCTCTGGAAAACTTTGTTACCTTTTGATATATGTATATATATACAGTGTGCGCCGGGAGACCGGTAAAGATCAAGGGGTGAAAGTCCCCGACCATTGA